>Ga0326597_10007578_pt1 | contig 14755 bp, 16 predicted proteins | sample RVTome_12_FD_203789 | JGI IMG/M metagenome (GOLD analysis project Ga0326597, IMG submission 203789) | Soil microbial communities from uranium-contaminated site in the Upper Colorado River Basin, Wyoming, United States - RVT100D185 | ecosystem: Environmental > Terrestrial > Soil > Contaminated >... | reverse complement strand
CCCGCATCGACGGCGGAGGGTATCGACGTCACGACGACGGCCGGCCGACTCCGGACACCTGCTGTCCGATCCATCTGCCCAAGATGACCCGAAATGAGCGAACTCGAGATTCTGCCGCTGACACCGGTACGGCTGCCTGACCTGGCGGCGTAGTTCGGACAGGGTGGGCGTCCCCAAGTGGTGCTGGTGTGCGTCGTTCCTCTAGCCAGGGTCAGAGCAGGGTCCCCTGCGGGTCGGAGGGCGGCTCCAAACCGAGATGAATATAGGCTCGGGCGGTGGCCATCCGGCCGCGGGGAGTCCGCTTGATCAGCCCGGACTGGAGCAGGAAGGGCTCGTAGGCATCCTCGACCGTCTCCGGTTCCTCGCCGACGGCTATCGCCAGTGTGGACAGGCCGACGGGGCCTCCGCCGAACCTGTGGACGATCGATTCCAGTATCGACCGGTCCACCTTGTCCAGACCGAGGTCGTCGACCTCGAACACGCGCAAGGCCTCGTCGGCCACCTCGGGGTCGATCATTCCCGAGGCGCGGGCTATCGCATAATCCCGGACCCGGGCCAGGAGCCGGTTGGCGATGCGGGGCGTGGACCTGCTCCGATGGGAGATGATCACGGCCGCCTCATCGGAGATCTCCACCCCGATGATCCCGGCCGAGCGGCGGATGATGATGGCGAGCTCGTCGGGCAGGTAGTAGTCGAGCTTCTCCTCGATCCCGAAGCGGTCCCGCAGAGGAGCGGTCACCGTTCCCTTCCGGGTGGTGGCACCGACCAACGTGAACCGGGGAAGATCGAGTCTTATCGACTGGGCGGTGGGCCCCTTACCGAGGACGATGTCGAGCTGAAAGTCCTCCATCGCCGGGTAGAGCACCTCTTCGACGGCGCGGGGGAGCCGGTGGATCTCGTCGATGAAGAACACGTCACCATCGTCGAGGTTGGAGAGGATGGCGGCCAGGTCTCCGGGGCGATCCAGGGCGGGGCCGGAGGTGACCCGAATCTTCACGTCGAGCTCGTGGGCGATGACCCCAGCCAGCGTGGTCTTGCCCAGACCGGGCGGGCCGGAGAAGAGGACATGGTCCAATGGCCTGCTCTCCTTGCGCGCCGCCTCCAATGAGATCTCGAGACGCTCCCGAACCCGGTCCTGGCCGACGAACTCGTCGAGTCGCTTCGGTCGGAGTGTCACTTCCTCTTCGGACTCGATGGTGGGGTTGAGCAGGCTGTCTTCGCGCATGGTCATCGCCTGCCCAGAGCGCGCAGCGCGGTCTTGATCTGCGCTTCGATGGTCGACCCCGGATCGAGCTCGCTCATGACACCGTTGATCTCCTCGGTCGAGTAACCCAGACCCTCCAAGGCCTGGCGCACGGTGACCGTGCTGGGTGAGCCGACCACATCTGCATCGATACCGGCCAGCTTGGGAGCCAGCTCGAGCACGATCTTCTGCGCCCCCCTCTTGCCCACGCCGGGGACCACGGTCAGGGCGTCTGCGTCCTCGGTGACGATGGCACGGACGATCTCGTTGTGGCTCATCGAGCCCAGGATCGCCATCGCCAGCTTCGGCCCCACCCCACCGGCGCCGAGGAGGACCCGAAACAGATGACGATCCGGCTCTGAGGCGAACCCGTAGAGACTCATCTCGTCCTCCCTGACGTGGGTGTGGGTGTGGACCACCACCTCCTCGCCCAGACCGGGGAGAGCGCCCAGCCCGCGTGGGGTCATCGTGACCTCGTAGCCGACTCCGCCCACCTCGATGCAAGCAACGTCGCCACGCCGGGACGCCAATACACCGCGCAGCCGCCCGATCATCGGCGCATCTCCAAAGGTGCGGCCCGGAGATGACAGAGGGCGATGGCAAGGGCATCGGCGGCGTCGGCCGGCTTTGGCGGCTCGGACAGCCTGAGCAGGCGGGCCACCATCCGCTGGATCTGGGCCTTGGATGCCGAGCCGTCACCGGTTATCGCCGCCTTCACTGCGGTAGGCACGTACTCAGAGACCTTGAGCCCGGCCTGAGCCGCAGCGAGCAGGGCCACCCCGGAGGCCCTACCCACCGAGATCGCCGTCTGCAGGTTCTGGTTGGTGAACACGGTCTCCACGGCGACGACATCGGGCTTGGCGTCGGCGATCACCTGGGTCAAACCGGCGAACAGCTCGCCCAGTCTCTCCGCCATCGCCATATCCGGGTCGGTCCGGATCACACCGGCGAGGACTGCGATCGGTGGATGCCCGCTCTCCACCACGCCATAGCCGGTGGCGGACAGACCGGGATCGATGCCCAGGACGAACATATGTTTGGTGAGGTTAGGCGAGACCGTCTCCGGTTTGTAGGCATCTTGGGATCAGCGGCAATTCCTGGGGAAGCTGCCCCAGATACGGACGCGAAAGAGGGCGCCTTGCGGCGCCCTCTTTCCAGCTTGTATCCGCCGGCTAGACCGCGGTGCGCGAGGTCCTGGCGGCCCGGTAGATGAGCAGGGCGATGATGGCACCGATGATCGAACCGACGATCCCGGCAGCTGTCACGTCCCATTGCCCATCGAACAGGAGATTGCCGAGGAAACCGCCCACCAGTGACCCGATCAGACCGAGCACGAGTGTGCCGACAAGTCCCATTGGGTCGGAGCCGGGCACCACCGCTCGAGCGATGAGACCGGCGATTAGGCCGACGACAAGCCAGACCAAGATTCCCATTTGTTGCCTCCGTTGTTGGATGGGTCGGCAACTGCTTTACCCGCGTCGCCATCGTGTCAAACGAGCCGACATCGGCGGGGAGGAGATGCGTAGATTTGCCTGACGTCCCGACCGAAGGAGCAAAATTGGGAGACGTTCTTGCAACCATCCTCTGGGGGCTGCTCGCCGGCATCATCATCGGGCCACTGGCTCGTCTGGTACTGCCGGGAAAGCAGAACATCTCGTTGGGGATGACCATCCTCATCGGCGCGGTGGGAGCGATTCTGGGTGGCTTCATCGCCGATGCGATCGGTGTCAGCGACACCGACGGCATCGACTGGATCAAGATCGCCATCCAGGTCGGTGTGGCCGCCGTGGTGGTCCTCATCTACGGATCGATGGCGGGGCGCCCGACGGGGGGCACCACCACCTAGGGCTCGGGTGATCAGGCCTCTTCGAGCACCCGATCCATGACATCGTCGTCGATGTCGTAGTTGGAGTGAACCGCCTGGACATCGTCGAGGTCGTCCAGTGCGTCGATCAGGCGTAACAGCTTTCGCGCCTCGCCCTCCGCCACCGGGACCGTGGTCGACGGCAGTTGGGTGACGTCGGCCGAATCGACTTCGAGACCGGCCTCGTCTAGCGCCGACCGGACCTGCTCGAGTTCACCAGGGGAAGTGATCACCTCGAACCAGCCGTCGCCGGAGTCCCGGACATCCTCAGCCCCTGATTCCAGGGCGGTGACCAACACGTCGTCCTCAGCCCCCTTCACCTCGATCAGCCCTTTCTGGCTGAACAGGTAGCCGACCGAGCCCGGCTCACCCAGATTGCCCCCGCTCCTGGTGAACGTGGAGCGCACCTCAGAGGCCGCCCGATTCCTGTTGTCGGTCAGGATCTGCACGTAGAGCGCCACCCCACCGGGGCCGTAACCCTCGTACCAGACTTCCTCGTAGTGAGCTCCCTCGACTTCGCCGGTGCCTCGCTTGACGGCACGATCGATGTTGTCGTTGGGCATCGAGGCCGCCTTGGCCTTTTCGATGGCGGTGGCCAGAGTCGGGTTGAAGTCCGGGTTGCCTCCGCCCTCGCGGGCCGCGATCTCTATGGCCTTGGCCAACTTGCCGAACAGTTTCCCCCGCGCCGCATCCTGACGGCCCTTGCGGTGCTTGATGTTGGCCCATTTCGAATGACCGGCCATCCACTACCTCATATCAGGTCGAGCAACATCTGATGGACCCGCCCGTCCCGGGTCAGTTCGGGATGGAACGAGGAGGCCAGGATCTTCCCGTGCCGCACCATGACCGGGTGGTCTTCCACGCTGGCCAACACCTCCACCTCGGAGCCCACCTTCTCCACCCATGGTGCCCGGATGAACACGGCATGGAACGGCTTCTCCAGGCCGGCGATGTGGAGGCCGGACTCGAAGGACTCGTTCTGACGCCCGAAGGCGTTGCGACGCACCACCACGTCGAGGACCCCAAGCAGAGGTTGGTCGCCCTCGGTGACCGCCCCGGCGAGGAGGATCAGACCGGCACAGGTGCCAAAGGTGGGGAGACCGCCCTCGATTGCCTCCCGCAGTGGCTCCAGCAGGCCGAAACGAACCGCCATCTTGCCGATAGTGGTCGATTCCCCGCCGGGGATCACCAGGGCATCCAACGACTCGAGTTGAGCCGGTTTCTTGACCGGGGTGGCGAGCACACCCAGCAACTCGAGGGTGCTGAGATGCTCCCGGACGTCCCCCTGGAGGGCAAGGACGCCGACGGTGCTCATGTCACCATCCCCGGCTTGCGAGACGCTCCGTGTCGCTCAGCGTGTCGATCTCGATGCCGGGCATCGCCTCGCCCAGACCGCGGGACACCTTGGCCACTACCTCGGGCTCGTTCCAGAAGGTGGTCGCCTCGACGATGGCCCGGCCATACGCCTCCGGATTGGCGCTCTTGAAGATCCCGGAGCCCACGAAGACACCGTCAACTCCCAGCGACATCATCAGCGCGGCGTCCGCCGGAGTGGCGATCCCACCGGCGGCGAAATTGACTACCGGGAGCTTGCCTGTCGACGCGACCTCTCGCACCAGGTCGTATGGAGCGGCATGGTCCCTGGCCGCCGACATGAGCTGGGCGTCGTCCATGGTGGTCAGGGCTCGCATCTCGTTGGTGACGGTTCGCATGTGACGGACTGCCTCCACGACGTTCCCTGTGCCAGCTTCACCTTTGGTGCGGACCATGGCTGCCCCCTCGCCGATACGGCGGAGAGCCTCACCCAGGTTGCGGGCACCACAGACGAAGGGAGTGGTGAAAGCCCACTTGTCCACATGGTGCTCCTCGTCGGCCGGGGTGAGCACTTCCGACTCGTCGATGTAGTCGACACCGAGGGCCTGGAGCACGGCGGCCTCGGCGAAGTGACCGATACGGCACTTGGCCATCACCGGGATGGTCACCGTCGCCTGGATCTCTTCGATCTTGGTCGGGTCGGCCATCCGGGCGACACCGCCCTGCTTGCGGATGTCGGACGGGACCCGTTCCAGGGCCATCACCGCAACCGCACCGGCCTCCTCGGCAATCTTCGCCTGGTCGGCGGTGACGACGTCCATTATGACCCCGCCTTTGAGCATCTCGGCGAGGCCTCTCTTCACACGGTCGGTTCCGGTTTCCACTTCTTCGGGCTCCAACTAGGGAAACCCGATTGTACAGACTCGGATGCCCTGACCTAAGAGACGAGGTCGGCGTACACATGCCGGTAGGCGGCCCCGACCAGGCTCCAGTCGTACTGCTCGGCCGTCCGGGCACCTCCCGCGGCCAGTCGGGCCCTCTCCCCCGAGTCATGGAGCAACTCGACGATGGTCGAGGCCAACGCCCGGCTGTCCCCCACCGGGAAGAAGCGGGCGAACTCCCCGGCCACGGTTCTGAAGGCACCCAGATCGGAGGCGATCACCGCCGCCCCGGCCGCCATGGCCTCGATCACGACGATGCCGAACGACTCGCCACCAGTGTGCGGGGCGACATAGATCGCGGAGGATGAGAGCAGGCGCGCTTTGGTCGCATCGTCCACCTTCCCCCACCACGTGATCCCCGCCAACCCTCGGTTGGCATTCATGACGTGGAGCTCGGCGTTCGGAACGTGGGCCAGCACTCCGGGCCATGCCTCGAGGAGCACATCGAGACCCTTCCTCGGCTCGTCGCGGCCGAGGAAAGCCACTCTGTTCTCGTTACGAGCGGTGTCCACCCGCATCGAGGCCACGTCGAGGCCGTTCGGGATGATCGTCACTTCGAGATCCGGGGGCAGAACCGCCGCGGCCGTCTCGCTCACCGCGGTCACCGCCCTCGTCTCGCCCATGGCCCACTTGAACAGGGGCCGGGTGATTCGATAGGCGAGACGAGCTCCCGTTCCCGGGGCGGCGTGAAAGGTGCCGATCACCGGCAGCCCGGAGTGATTGGCGAACCAGGAAGCCAGGGGCATGAGTGGCTCATGGACGTGGAGCAGATCGAGGTTGGCAGCCGCCGACCTGATCTTCCCCCGCCCCCTGGGGTCGAGTGATATCGGCACCATCGAGCCGTTGCCCGGTACGGAGAAGCTGGAGCCCAGATCGACACCGCTCACACCTTGGGGCAGACCGGGCCCGATCACTACGGCATGGTCGCCCTCATCCTCCAGGTACCGGGCCAGCCCCAACACCTGGGCCTGGACCCCGCCCGGCACCGACAGGTCGTAGGGGCTGACCAAGCCGACCCGGATCGGGCTCATGCCCGGTCAGACGGCCAGTTGGGCTGGACCAGGTGCCACTGCTCGGGTGCCTCCCGGATCAGAGACTCCATCTCCCTGGCCAGCGCCTGAGTCATGGACAAGACCTTCTCGGATCGGGTTCCCTCCTCCGGAATCGGTAGGGCAGGCCTCACCACCACCCGGTAGCCGTTGTCGCCATCGAAGTAGGTGGCAACCGGGAGCAGGGGGGCTCCGGTGCGCAGGGCCAGGGTGGCCGGGCCGGGGGGCAAAGTGGTCTTCTCTCCGAAGAACTCCACCTCTACGCCCCTTCCCTTCAGATCCCGGTCGGAGAGGAGGGCGACCGCCTTGTTGTCCCCGAGGGCGCTCTCCAGTTTTCGCATCACCTCGGTGCCACCGGTGGCGAGCACGATCTCGATGCCGAAGTCGGCCCTCATCTTGGTGAACCAGTCGGTGATCATCCGATTGGGGAGCTTCTCGGCGACAGCCACCACTGGGACCTTCTCGGCGACGGCAACCGGTGCCGCTGCCTCCCAGTTCCCCACATGGGGCAGCCCGTAGATCATCCCCCTCCCCTGGTCACGGGCCTCGATGATCCGCTCCAACCCGTCCACCGCAGTGTGCCGTCGCAGCTCTTCGACCCGGCTCCCCCTCGCCCAGAGCGCCTCGGCGTAGTAACGACCATAGGACTGCATGACCGATCGAGCCGCCCCGGCCGCGTCCACCCCATCGCCCAGGACCCGGCGCATGTGACGCCGGGCCATCTCCCGCCGACTGGAGGCGAAGAAGTGCCACAGCCGACCCGCCACCAGCCCCAGCCAGCGGGCCGCAGACGGCGGGAGCAGACCGAGCAGCCCTGCCCCGGCGCGGAGGACGAGGTATCCCGGAATGTCCTTCACTCGAGCGAACGGTAGGTGTCGATGAACCGCATCAGGGCGGTGATCCACACCAGGATCACGAAGACCCACAGCATGGGCTCGACATAGCCGAGGATGAGCCCCACGGTGAAGAGCAGCACTCGCTCTGCCCTTCCCATCAAGCCGCCTTTGCCGTTGAAGCCCTCGACCTCGGCTCGGGACCTGATGTAGGGCACCAGCATGGCGCCGCCGACAGCCAACACGATGAGGAGCAGTACCCGCTCGTCGCTACTCTCGGCGAACGACACGCCGAGCCCGGCAAAGGCGGCGATCTCCCCCAGCCTGTCGAAGGCCGAGTCCAGGAAGGCGCCACGGGCGGTCTCGGTGCCCGAAGCTCTTGCCACCGACCCGTCCAGGCCATCGAGGATCGACCCGAAGAGGACGATGGCGGCTCCCGTCCTCAGCGCATCGGAGGCGATGACGACCGATCCCACGATCACGATTCCCAGCCCGACCGAGGTCATCACGGCGGGGGTGACCCCGAGACCGGCCAGAGCCTTGCCGATGGGCTCGAGGAAACGGGTTACCCGGGGACGAACCCGCGTGTCGATCACGACGGTGCAAAGTAGCAGGCCACCCCCGAATCTCGTCTTTCAGGCGGGGGTTAGGATCGGTGTTTCCACAAGGAGGAGGTCAGGTTGTTACCCGAGAAGGTCCGTAACGTCGCCCTCGTCGGTCACGGCGGCAGCGGCAAGACGACTCTCGCAGAGGCCCTCCTCTTCGTCGGAGGGGCCACCACCCGTCGCGGTTCGGTGGAACAAGGGACGACGGTCCTCGACTACGAGCCGGAGGAGATCGACCGCGCCATCTCACTCGGCCTGGCAGTGGCGACCTTCGACTGGAACGACCACAGGATAAACCTCATCGACACCCCTGGATCGAGCGACTTCTCCGGCGATGCCCGGGCCGCGCTGCGCGCCGCCGACCTGGCCCTCTTCGTGGTGTCCGGTGTGGACGGGGTCGAGGTCCAGACCGAGCAGCTGTGGAAGGTCGCCGACGAAGAGGGCATACCGCGCGCCGTCGTGGTGACCAAGCTCGACCGTGACCGATCCTCGTTCGAGCGAACCCTGGATCAGCTCCGGGAGTCATTCGGCAAGGCGATCGCACCGATCCAGGTCCCGATCGGCGTCGAGGAGGGCTTGAGCGGGCTGGTCCGTGTCGCCTCGGAGCGAGCCTACGAGTACGCGGGCGGGGACAAGACGGGCAAAGAGGTCGACCTCCCTGCTGAAGTCGAGAATCTCGTCCATGCCGCCCACACCGCCCTGGTGGAGACCGTGGTCGAAACCGACGACGAGATGATGGAGGCCTATTTCGAAGGGACCGAGCCTTCCCGGGAGCAGATCGTCGCCACCATTCACAAAGGAATAGTGGCCGGCGACATCCATCCCGTTCTGGTCACGTCGGCGGAGAAGATGATCGGGATCGATCTACTCGCCGAGTTCATCGTCGACTACGGCCCCAATCCAATGGAACGCGCCCTTCCACCGGTGAGCAGCGGCGAGCCATTTCCCCCCTCCAACGACGGGCCCATCGTCGCTTTCGTCTTCAAGTCCGTCTCCGATCCTTTCGTGGGGCGTATCTCACTGTTTCGCATCTTCTCGGGGACGGTCAAGGCCGACCAGGAGATCGAGGTCGCCGGTGGGGGCAGGGTCAGGCTCCACAACCTGTTCAAGCTCCAGGGCAAGGAGCATCACGACGTGCCCGATCTCCCCACCGGCGGGATCGGTGCCGTGGCCAAAGTCGAGAATGTGCGGGTCGGCGACACACTCCGCACACCCGGCACCAACATCGCCATCGAGCGGATCGCCTATCCGAGACCGGTGGCGGAGGTGGCCATCACCCCACGCTCCCACCATGACGAGGAGAAGCTCTCCACCGCACTGCACCGGATAGAGGAGGAGGATCCGACAGTCCGCATCGAACGCCGGTCCGACACGGGCGAAACCATCCTCGCCGGTCTCGGTGACACCCACCTCGAGGTGACCGTGGCCAGGATCAGCCGAAAGTTCGGGGTGGAAGTCGATACATCGCTACCGGTGATCCCCTACCGGGAGACGATCACAGCCAGCGCCCAGGCCGAGGGGAAGCACAAGAAGCAATCGGGTGGGCGCGGCCAGTTCGGGGTGGCAGTCGTCAAGTTCGCCCCTTTGCCCAGAGGGTCGGGCTATGAGTACATCGACTCGATAAAGGGCGGCTCCATCCCCCGCCAGTTCATCCCCGCCGTAGACAAGGGCATCCAGGAGGCATTGAGCCGGGGGACCCTGGCCGGGTACCCGATGATCGACATCTCGGCCGAGGTCATCGACGGGAAGTACCACGCGGTCGACTCCGACGAGATGTCTTTCCGCATAGCCGGTATCCAGGCCCTGAAGTCGGCCGCATCCGACCTGAAGCCGATCCTGCTCGAGCCGGTGATGAAGGTCACCGTCACCGTTCCCGAGGACGACCTCGGCGACGTGATGGGCGACATCAACTCTAAGCGGGGCAGGGTCCTGGGCATGGAGGGCGACGGCACGCTGAGATCGGTGGTGGCCGAAGTCCCAATGGCCGAGATTCAGCAGTACGCCGCCGAACTGCGATCATTGACATCAGGAAGGGGCAGCTACGAAGTGGAGTTCGACCACTACGCCGAGGTCCCGCACAACGAAGCGCAACAGGTGATAGCCGCGACCAGGTCATCAGACGACTGAGCTGGTAGCAGGAAGGATTGGAATGGCCGACGCGATCATCCGATTTGGAGACAGGGAAATCCACTTCGACGTCGTCGAAGGGGTCGAGGGTGACGTCGCCATCGACATCGGCCGTCTCCGCAGTGAACTGGGCATGACCACGATCGACCGGGGATTCGGCAACACCGCCGAGAGCGTGTCCGGCGTCTCCTACGTCGGTGGCGAGGAGGGAGTGCTCCACTACCGGGGTTATCCGATCGAGGAGCTGGCCGAGCGGTCCACCTTTCTCGAGGTCGCCTATCTCCTCCAATACGGGGAGCTGCCCAGCCGGGGCGAGATGGAGGCATACACGGACTCGATCTCGCACCACACGCTGCTCCGCGAGGACATGAAGCATCTGTTCGAGGCCTTCCCCCATCGGGCCCACCCGATGCAGATCCTCGCCTCGGCCACCTCGGCGCTGGCCACCTACTACCCCGACGCCCTCGACCCTCACGACGACGAAGCGATCGACATCAGCGCCAGGCGCCTGATCGCCAAGACCCCGACCATGGTCGCCTGGTCGTACAAGTACGCGGTCAACCAGCCGTACATGTACCCGCAGAACGACCTTGGCTACCTGTCCAATTTCCTTCACATGATGTTCTCGGTCCCGAGCGAGCGGTACGAGACCGACCCGGTGGTAGCCCGCGCCCTCAACCTGCTCATGATCTTGCACGCCGACCACGGACAAAACTGCTCGGCTTCGGCGGTCCGTCTGGTCGGATCCAGCCAGGCCAACATCTTCAGCTCGGTTGCGGCCGGGATCCACGCCCTCTCCGGCCCCCTCCATGGCGGGGCCAACCAGGAGGTGTTGGAGATGCTGGAGGACATCGTCTCCGCGGGCGGCGACGTGGCACCTTTCGTGGCCAGGGCCAAGGACAAGGACGACCCGTTCCGCCTAATGGGCTTCGGGCACCGGGTCTACAAGAACTTCGACCCCAGGGCCAGGATCATCAAGAAGGCGGCTGATGATGTGCTCCATGCGCTCGGCATCGACGACGATCCCCTCCTCGACGTTGCCCTCCAACTCGAAGACGTGGCACTGTCCGACGATTACTTCATCGAGCGAAAGCTCTATCCGAACGTCGACTTCTACTCGGGGATCATCTACCGGGCCATCGGCTTTCCCACCGACATGTTCACCGTGCTCTTCGCCATCGGGCGTCTGCCCGGTTGGATCTCGCAATGGCGTGAGCTGCTCGCCGACCCGTCCACCCGCATCTTCCGCCCGAGACAGGTGTACACCGGCTCGCCGAGACGGTCGTACGTCCCTATCGAGGATCGGTAGGTGTTGTCCCCCTGCGCGGCGGAGGTACCGACGCACTACATCCCTTCGATCTGCTCCACATAGGGCTCTTCGGCCAACTCGCCGCTCACCGCGTCGACCACCACCAGCGCCCGCTGGTCGGGGGGCTCCTCGGCTGAGTAGAGGATCACGCTCCAGCGGGGACGGGAACGGAATCCCTTGAAGGTGACGGCGGCCGAGGCGTGACCCACCGGGAAGCCGACCGCGGCGCCAGCCATGGACAATGCCCTGGCCTCGTCGACGGCGAGCGGCCATGCCGAGGCGAAGTTCCACGCGGCGAGAGCGACGAGGCCGATGGCGGGCAGCCACCCGCCGTCGATGAGCACCATGGTGATCACGGCTGCCCCGATGAACAGCCAGCCGGCGATGCGTCGCCGGGTTGGCGAAGGAAATCGGTAGGGCCCGACCAGGTTGGAGTCGAGCTCCTCCTCGATGGCCAGAGACTCGGCCAGGTCCTTATCGATGTGGATCCCGGACCGGTCGATCCGGGGCTCCTCGCCCTCGCTCATGGTCCCGGGGCCCGGGCCATGTCGACCAGGCGGTTGGTCGCCTCGATCAGCGCCACCCCTCGGGTGTCACGCTCCTCGCCGTAGAGGCGGAGTCCCACCGTGGATTGGGCGACGTCGTCATCGCCGACCACGATCACCGCCGGGTGCTTCTGAGTGAGCGCCTTTCGGATCTTGTCGCCCACCGTGTCATCGGACAGATCCAATTCGACGCGGAGCTTCCCGTCACGGAGCCGCTCGGCAACCGACTCGGCGTATTCCTGGTGCCGGTCGGCAACCGGGATGATCGAGACCTGGACCGGCGCCAGCCACATTGGTAGCGCCCCTGCGTGGTGCTCGATGAGGACCCCCATGAATCGCTCCAGCGACCCGGCCTTGGCGCAATGGATCATGTACGGGCGCTCGGTGACATTCCCGGCGGCGGCGTACTCCAGCCCGAAGCGGCCGGGAAGCAGGAAGTCGAGCTGGATGGTGGACAGCTGCCAGCGCCGGCCGATGGCGTCCTTGACGTGCATGTCGATCTTGGGCCCGTAGAAGGCGCCTTCACCCACTGCGACCCGATAGCTGACTCCCGACTCGACCAGAGATTCGGCTAGTGCCTTCTCGGCGAAATCCCACCGATCCCGCTCCCCTTCCGGCGCCTTGTCCGGCTGGGTGCTCAGCTCCGCCTCGAAATCGGTGAAGCCGGCGTCCCGGAGCCAGGTGAGGACGAAATCGAGATGTATTGCCAGCTCCGAGGCCAGCTGCGTCGCGGTGCAGAAGGTGTGCGAGTCGTCCTGGGTGAAACCGCGGGCCCGGAGCAGCCCGTGGACCACACCCGACTTCTCGTACCGGTACACAGCGCCGAGCTCCGAGAGCCGCATGGGAAGGTCGCGGTAGGACCGTGGCCTGCTCTTGTATACCAGGATGTGGAACGGGCAGTTCATCGGCTTGACCCGGTATTCCTGGTCGTTGTCCAGCTCCATCCCCGGGAACATGTTCTCGGCGTAGTAGTCGAGATGCCCCGAGGTCCACCACAGGTCGGACTTGGCCAGATGCGGGGTGAAGACGAAGTCGAAGCCGAAGCGCTCGTGGAGCTCCCGGCTGTGATCCTCGATCAGTTTGCGCAGCATGCCCCCCTTGGGGTGCCACACGGCCAGACCCGACCCCAACTCGGCAGGGAAACTGAACAGGTCGAGCTCGGCACCGAGCCGGCGATGGTCCCGCTTCTCGGCTTCTTCGAGACGGGTGAGATAGACGTCGAGATCCTTCGAGGAGGGCCAGGCCGTGCCGTAGATGCGCTGCAACTGGTCCCGCTTCTCGTCGCCCCGCCAGTAAGCACCAGAGCTGCGCAGCAGCTTCACGGCCGGGATGCGCCCGGTCGAGGGAAGATGTGGGCCCCGGCACAGGTCGACGAAACCGAGATTCCGGTACACCGTCACGTCCTCGCCCGGCGTCACCTCGCTCGGCTCTACCGCTTCGATGATCTCGGTCTTGTAGGGATGAGAGGCGAACATGTCGAGTGCCTCGCCTCTGGAGATCGCGACCCGCTCGAAGGGTTGATCCTCGTCGATGATCGCCTTCATCCGGCTCTCGATGCGCTCCAGGTCCTCCGGGGTGAACGGATCGGCGACCTTGAAGTCGTAGTAGAAACCGTCCTCGATAGCGGGCCCGATGGCGAAGGTCGAGCCCTCGAAGAGGTCGAGCACGGCCTGGGCCAGGACGTGGGCCGACGAGTGGCGCAGGATGTCCAGGCCTTCGTCTGTGTCGAGGGTGATCACCGTGAAGTCACCACCACGGTCGAGGGGACGATTCAGGTCGCGCGGCTCCCCATCCAGCTCCACAGCCACCGCGGCGCCGGCTAGGCGGGGCCCGATCGACTCTGCGACCTGAGCACCGGTCACACCGTCTGGATGCTCGACGGTGGTTCCGTCTGGGTAACGAAGCTCTAGTGGCACGGGGTTATCTCGCTAGCCTGGGGCGGGCAAGAAGGCTACCTGCCCAAGGACTCAACCGAGCCGGCCAACCGGTCACAACGGGAGCGACACCGATGGATGCCAGAGAGCTTGTCACAAAGCTTCACCCGAACGCGTTGGTCAGAGAGCTTTCCTCCGGCGCCAACAAGGTATTTCGGGTCATCGAAGGCGACCAGAGCACGATCATGAAGGTGTACCCGGTGTCGTCGAGGGAGCGACGAGAGCGCCATGCGCTGGAGGCCCTGGCCGCCGTGCCCGCTGTGCCCCGAATCATCAACCACGGGACCCAGGGTGAGATGGCCTGGCTCAAGATGAACGACGCCGGTCATTGGAACCTGGCCAATCTCCCCAAGAATCTCGACGCGGTCGAGGCTGCCGGGGCGGCTTTGCAGGACATCCACGCCTCGAAGGCGAACATAACCAATCTCGCCGCCGGGATCGACTCCGACTACGTGCTGAGCCACTACCGCTCGACGATCGAGCGTCTCGGGCGCTACAGGCGGCGATTCGGGATGGAGCAGGTGGTGCTGGACAAAGCGCTTCAACTAGAACCTCCCCTCGCCACAGCCCCGGCGCCGTCACACACCAAGCCGACGCTCTCCAAGTTCATCGTCAGTGAAGACGGGAATATCACCATCGTCGACTGGGAGTGGGCCACCCTGGCTCCGCCGGAGTGGGATCTCACCTTGGCCGTCTGGCGTTTGGCCGCCCGGATCGGCGAGGACGCGGCAGCCGCCTTCCGCAGCGGTTACGGGGCCGAGCTCCCCGAGAGCCGCTATCGGCCCTGGGTGGCCTATCACTCGGCGATGATGATGCTCGAAGCGGCCGAGGTGCGCGAGGGGCGACTCGGCGACCTCAGCTATCTCGTCGAAGACCTCACCGAAGCCGTCATCGGAACGTGACTGTGACTTTGAGGGGGGACGACCCCCCTCAAACCCCCCGCCCCGCCTGAAACCCCCTCGCATGCCCTGAACCGGGTCAACAGTGTGCT
>Ga0326597_10007577_pt1 | contig 14757 bp, 16 predicted proteins | sample RVTome_12_FD_203789 | JGI IMG/M metagenome (GOLD analysis project Ga0326597, IMG submission 203789) | Soil microbial communities from uranium-contaminated site in the Upper Colorado River Basin, Wyoming, United States - RVT100D185 | ecosystem: Environmental > Terrestrial > Soil > Contaminated >... | reverse complement strand
ATCGCCAAGCGTAGACTCAGGACGACCAAAGGACGGGTCACGCGCTTGAGGGCCGCCGTGAACATTGGCGGGGCTCGGCGACCCTCCGCACCATTCCGTCATTGCGATGCCTCCCCCCGCGGTGGGAATGCAAAACGGCCGCCACCGGACCCGTTGGGGTCAACGATGGCAGCCGCTGTGTGCTGCCGCAGCCACTATGGACGGCTGCTCAACCTTTGTCTCGGTGAGTGTACCGCACTAGCGCGATCACGATCGCTTCGCAGGGGCCGTGCCGGTAGACGCGAGCGCGCCGCCTTCCGTCGGTGACGTACGCTTCGTCGTGGAGCAATACGAACGTCTCCTGCGGACAACGCTGTCCGCACCGCGGGCACCATCGCGTCATCGTGCGGCCTCAGACGGAGCAGCTCGAGCCAGGACGTGGGCCAATGCGGTTCGTAGTTCCCGGTCGGCGAGGGCACGCCACTCGACCACGACTCGCCGCTGGTCGAGCGTGACGATCGCGAGATGGATGTGGTTCGCGCCGGGCTGAAACTCCTGAACCGTCCGCCGGACGCGGGCGACCAGGTCGAAGTCACGCTCCGTGTCGCCGGTTTCCCGGATCGTCAACTTGATCCTGGGGAGCACAGAGGAGGCATACTCGACCAACGGGCTGAACGGGCCAAAGCTCTCGGTCGACAGGACCTGAAGCAGTTCCGGCTTCGCTACGACCAGCGTGGCCCGGTCGTCCTCGGTGACGACGCCTTTGGGCGCCGAGACAAGGATGTCGCCACGGTCCACCCGAACGATGGCGCCCCGGCTCCGAAGACCATCGAGGAGCTCCGCGGCATTCATACGCGGATGTCCTCCCACTCCTCGTTCGGGTCAGGGATGCCTGTGTGCGCCGCCTCCGGTTCGGCGTTCAACCGTTCAACCTGACCCGCGCTGGAGTATCCGGCTGAAGCTGACACGGCCGCGAGGGACGGTTGAAGGGGCGGTTGAATGGCGGATTCAACCGCGCCTTCAACCCTTGCCTCAGATTCGGGCCAGGCTTCTGCGACGGCCGATGGTTGAACGGTTGAATCGGTTTCCGGGTGACCGGACACACGTACCATCAGATCCTGGACGCGCGGCAAGGCCGGTCGGTCGTCCGGAAGTCGGTCCCCTGGGCGGATCTGCGCTGGCCGGCCCTTCCTCGTCTCGTCGTTGGAGAGGTAGCCAAGCGAAATCGCGCGCCTTATCCGATGCCACGCCGTGTCCTTGGAAAGCTTGAGCTCGTCGGCGATCTCCTGCTTCGTCAATGGATCGCCGCGGTAGATGCGATTCACCGCGTGCACGGTCTCGCGCACGGGCGCGGTCACACCTCCGCTGACGGCTATCTGGAAGACATCCAAGAGGAGCGTCCGCGCCCGTCCGTAGTCGTCCAGCGTGGCGACGATCCGTCCATCCCCGTCCGTGTCGCGCTGGCGCTGGTGCAGCAGGGCGATCGCCTCGACCATCGTAAGAAGCTGGCGGAAGTCGCGGCGCATCCGGACGTGATCGGCGGGCACGGTTTCGGCCAGCAGGGCGGCGAACGGGATCGTGACCTTCTTGCGCCCTGCGACGTCGAGCCACGTCTGGAGCGCGATGAACTCGGTCACGTCGGGCTCTCGCTGGACGCCGCCCACAGCAGCGGCGTGGGCACGCATCACGTCGCGCGTCTGGCCCGGCGTATCCGCGATCGGCACGGTGAGCGTCCGGGTGTCGAACTGAGAGGAAAGCGGCTTGGTGGACGTTGTGATGAGTCCCGTCGGACCCGGTTTGGTGATCCTGCGTACGGCCATCTGGCCGTTGGTGCCCTTCTCCACCGTGTCGTACGTCATCACGTTGTCGGAGGCGATGGAGCGGATGGCCGAGGCGGCAGCCCCGTCATCAGGGATCGAGTCCGCTTCGGAGACCACGATCGTGCGGTGCTCATAGGACTCGTCGCCATATACGAGGGCGCGGGCAGAGCCTGCCTTCTCGAGGAAGTAGGCGGACGCAGGCATCAGCGCGAGGGCAGCGTCCACGGCGCGGTTCTTGCCGGCGCTCGATGGCGCCACAAAGGCAAGGTTGAGAGGACGGTCCAGGAGTCGCGACGTGAGCGCCAAATACGCGATCATGGGCGGCGTCGTGTCGCCCGCATATCCACCGGCGCGGATGGCCTGTCCCACGCGTTCAATTAGCTCCAGATCTGCGAGCAGGGACGCGGCCACGGCGTACGCCTCGCGGCCCTGTTGGCGGGAGGTGTCGGCCTTGATGGAGGACGCGGACGGGGCTGAGTGAGCAAGCTCAGACATCCGAGCGATGAACGTATCGACGTCGCCGTTGCAACGCAGCCAGAGCTCTGCAGGATCTTTAGCGTCGGGCGGCGCGGTGATGACGCGTACGTTCGGCACCGCGTCGGCCGCCTTCTCCACGAACGTGACGCCTCCGGTGTCGGGCTCGTGCCAGACGAAGACGTTCGCGATCCCTCCGAAGTGGCTCCCCCACTCTTGCTTCATCACGGAAGCGCCGGGAATGCCGACCGCAGGTACACCGGCCTTTCGGCAGACCCACTGGTCCGATTCGCCCTCCACGATGAGGACGAAGTTCTTCTCCTCCCTTGCCTCCTTCAGAACCGCCAGACCGTAGGGAGCCGGATGGTCTCCCCGACGCCAGACGAACCTGTTGTCGCCGGAAAGCCTGAGACGCTTCCGTACGGCCACGACGTCGCCCTCAAGGTTCAGGTACGGGATATCAACGCACGGCGTCCGTGCAATTCCGATCGTTCCGTCAGTAACGCCAAGGCTGCGGAGAAATGCTTCGGAGAGTCTCTTCGCGGCTGCCAGTTCGACTAGGGTGAGACCGCTGCGTTCAGGTACGGCGATTCCCAGGCGTTGGGCGAGGTCCAGGTACCCTCCGCCAATGCCGCACGCGTCGCAGAACCAGGTGCGTTTCTTCGGATTCCATCTGGCTGAAGGGTCATGGTCATCGTGGACTGGACATAGAAACCGGATCTCTGAGCCCGCGCGCGCCGGTTGGCGACCTTCGATGGCGGTTTCGATCTCGGCAATGATCCGGGCCTCGGACCGGGACGGCTCACTCAACGCGCGCCTCCTGGCTGCCTTCCGGCCTGGGCGACGAACGCTTCGAGACCTGTGACGAGAACGGGCCGCGCGGCCCAAGCTTGGTGGACCAATTCGACCAGTCGTGCTGGATCGGCGCTTTGCCCTGGCCCGGCGTCACACGCCAGCCTCGCTGAACGTACTGCGCTGCAGCGTCGAGAGCGTTAGCCATCGGCGTCGTGCTCCGGCGGCAATCCCGCGACGAACTCTTCGAGATCAGAGACGAGGACACGACGAGAGCCATCGATCTTCACCGAACGCAGACGTCCCGTCTGGATGAGCTGGTAGCCCTTCGACCGTTTGAGGCCTAGTCGCTGGGCCGCCTCCACCACCGTGAGCAGGAGCTTGTCGCACATGGGTCCGCCTCGCGGCCTCACCAACCGATGTGGTTCAGTGTGGACACGAACGAACGCCAACGGTAGGATCTATCCGTGACTCGAACGTTACGGACAAAAGCCGCCATCGTCGGCATGATCACCGGTCCCATGGCCGCGGGTGTTCTCGGCGAGGATCAGTTTCCCCAGCAGCAATCGGCGATCCCGCCCTGGCAGGCCATCGATGGAGAACGCTATCTCTGGAGTGGAGTCGATCCTTTCAACTCCGCAGCCGAGTGGCGGATGGCAGACCACACCGGCGCGCTCGATGCGTTCGTACGCCTCACCGATGGGCCGAGCGTGCTGCGGTTTGCTCGCCGCTACAGCTCACTGGGCATCTGCGCCCACGGGCTGCCGAATCGGGCTGGCCACCGCAATAGCTACAACTGCAAGACGTGCGACCTCAATACACTCCCGCGCTGCAAGCGTGGTCACTGCACGATCGCAGAGACGGCGGCTGCCGCCAGCACCGAACCCTGCGTGTCCTGCGCTACGAGGAGGGACTGTTGGCATCCTCTGATCTTCTGGGAACCGATCTCGGGGTGGCTGTGGATGTCGAAGATCGCCCGATCGGTAGTGGCCCTGGCTGTAGCCATCTACAGCCAACGGCGACCAGAGGATGACTCCTGGACGTTCCTCTGGGAGGTGTTCGGAAAGATGGCCTTCCCGCCGGTCGATCCGAGACACGATGCCCTTCCGCCCTACGAGGAGTCGGCGGTGCGTACGCTGGTCAGCACGGCCATCTTCTGGTGGCTCGAGGCCGGTGACGTCCGACCAATGTTCTGGTGGGATGAGCAGGGCACCCATGTCGAGTTCGGGGGCGGCCTGTTCGGCGCGTTGGGCCTGCAGCTGATGCGCGCCGCGGGCCGCGCACACTCCCTTTCGATCTGCTCCGGGTGCGGCCAGACCTATCAGCGCTTGAACCGCCGGCCCAAGACAGGCCAACGCAACTACTGCCCGGAATGTAGGGCGGGCACGGCCAACACAATCCGCCAACGGGAGAGTCGGGAGCGCAGACGCAAGGAGGAAAGCCATGGCAAGACGCGGAAACGGTGAGGGATCGATCCATAAACGCCAGAGCGACGGTCGATGGTGCGCGTCGATCACCCTTCACGACGGAAGTCGCAAGCACTTCCTCGCCAAGACGCGTGACGAGGTGGCGAGGAAGCTCGCCGCGGCGCTCGCGGAGAAGGAGAAGGGTACCCTCGTCGTCGCTCCCCGACAGTCGGTGCGTCAATTCTTCGCGGCCTGGCTCGCAGCGGCAAAGCCGTCCCTTCGCCCACGCACGTACGACCGCTACGAGGAGTACGTCCGGCTCCATATCACTCCTGATATCGGCCGGGTCTCGCTGACCGGTCTGACGCCCCAGCACCTCCAGCGGCTCTACGCCAAGAAGCTCGAAGGCCTGTCGCCCACGACGGTGAACCACCTTCACGCCACCATCCACAAGGGCCTGTCCACCGCCGTTCGCTGGGGCGCCTTGCACCGCAACGTGGCGGACTTCGTCGATCCTCCGCGTCCGGACCGACACGAGATGGCTACGCTCAACCCGGAACAGGCGCGAAAGCTCTTGGAGGCCACCCGCGGGAACCGGCTCGAAGCCCTGTACGTCCTCGCCATCACAACGGGCTTGCGCCAGGGCGAGCTGCTCGGCCTGCGCTGGCGCGACGTGGACCTCGACGCGGCCGCCCTTCAGATCCGCGGGTCGATGCAGGCGACCAAGGAGGGATTGCAGATCGCGGAACCGAAGACGCCCGGCTCACGCCGGCAGGTGATGATGTCACAGCCGCCGGTCGACGCCCTGCGCCGCCACCGAGTCGCCCAGGCTGCGGAGCGGCTGCGCATGGGCGCCGCGTGGGAGGACAACGACCTAGTCTTCGCGAATAAGGTCGGGCGGCCTATCCCCGCCGGCCATCTACTGAGGCGATCGTTCGAGCCGTTGCTCAAGAAGGCAGGGTTGGCCCGCATCCGGTTCCACGATCTGCGTCACACGTCGGCTACCCTCCTCCTGGGCCAAAACGTCCACCCCAAGATCGTGCAGGAGATGCTCGGCCACACGCGGATCAGCACCACCATGGACCTCTACAGCCATGTGACACCGACGATGCAGCGCGAAGCGGCAGCCGCCTTCGACGCGATCCTAATGAAGCCCTAACTTCCGGGGCGACCGCTGAGCGGCTCGCAGCTTGAAGGCCACAACATTTTTCGGCGCACGATGCGTAACCACCGCACGCAGATCCTGCGCCGTAGCGTGTGCATTCACGATAGCCGCCACAAGTGTGGGATGCAGGGCCAAGTCGCCCGCCATACGTCGGACGTCGAGCTGCGCGCCATACCTCATCTCCGCCATCTTACGGAACAGCCGCGGCCGCTCAACGGGAATCGCGAGCTCCTCTGGTTCCTTGAGCCGATGGCCACCTGCATTTATTTCTTGAAACAGGGACCGCGTACGTCGGTTGGTAATGATCCCGAGGCTGCGGGCGCGCATGATTAATGCCTGGAGGGACACACCCCATCGCCGCTTCATCGGCGCGAGGGAGAGTAACGACACAGGAGGAGTTAGTTCTGCCAGCATCGCGGATTCGGGAAGTAGGAATGCACTCGCAAAATCATTGGCTTCCTGCTCCACCTCGCGAATGCGTCCGCCGGCGCGCCCGACATGCATTACGAGATGTCCGACTTCGTGAGCCTCAGAGAATCGCAGCCGGTCACCAGCTTCCTCGCGACTTACAACGATGAGCGGTTCAGGCGTGCGGTCACCCGCCCAGGTAGAGAACGCGCAACGCCCCGAGAGTGGCACCGGACATGCCACGATTTTGATGCCACCCTGTTCGAGCGCGTACGTGAGGTTCGGGATCGGGACATCCGGCCCGAGCCCAAGGGCTGAACGCGTCACGTCAGCCGCCTGCGTGGGCCGTTCGCCGGACAGAACCGGCAGGCGAACAGCTGGGCGCTCGTAACGCTCGGCAACACCGTCGTAGCATTCGATGAGGAGTTGACCCCACCGATGTGCTTCCGCTAGGTCACGACCAGTGGCGGCCGCCTTCGCGCGAAAAAGCAGCGAACCGAGAGGAAATGCAGTGCGGAGGGGGCGACCGAAGAAGTCGATCGGAAACGTGGTCGCCGTGGCAATGCGACCGAGCACGGCATCGGTCGGTTGAATGATCTCCGATTCCATCTGTGAGAGAGAGGCCTGCTTGATCCCGACAAGATCAGCTAGCTCCGTCTGCGTATGCCGACGGAGCTCCCTTGCTAACTTAATCCGTGCGCCATAGACCGTCACCCTGTCTCAGTGCCCTCCTCGTCGTCCGCCTTTTCTCGGAGTTCGAAGTCCTCGAGAATATCGTCCGTCTCGACATCTTGGATGGCCTCGTCAATGTCGTACACCGCAGCAACATCCGTCGGGTAGATGCCCGCGCGCCAGTAGAGATTGACTCTGTTGTTCGACTCATCCCACTTCTTCGGCGCCGCGAGCGAGACCAGCGTGATATGGCCGTTTTCGTCACAGTCCCAGAGCAGCACCAACTTCAGTACGCGGTCAACGTCCAGCGACAACGCACCGTCACCGATATCCATCGATGGCTGATAGAAAAACTCGCGGCGAGCGCGAGAACTGCGCGCATCAGGCACGGCGATCTCATGCGCGCCAGACTCTCTGTTGAACTTGTACGATGCCTTCAAGACACGAACGCGGAATTGAGCGTTAAAGACTTCAATGCCGCACAACGGTAGGGTTCGCACGCTCAATCCGAGAGGCGCATCGTCGCCGAGGCGCATGAACTCGTTTCTCAGCGAGTGCCGGACGTGGAATGCATACAAGTGAGGGTCGCGATCGAAGCCGTAGTGTTCGTCGTAGTCGTTGGCATGCTCGGTCCCAATTTCGAGGCTACCAAGAAGCCAGTCGAGGAGGGGGCGAAGCTCGGTGATCACGACGTCTGGCGAGGGCGGGAATGTCATGTCCTGCCTATAATATAGGCGACTTCTGCCACTGTCAACCGGCAGTAGGCACGAGCGCCACAGTCATTAGCCAGAAGTGCTGGTGGCCTGCGTTCGACCCTTCCTATGGCGGCCACCCGGACGCAGTCCGCCGACCCTGCACAACACGAAATGAACCTCTTGCGTTGCGCGGAGAGCGTGCTGGTCGATAGGCGAACTAGATGTCCGATATGAGAACTCTTTTCGTCACCAGGGCGACGTTTAGTCCGTAAGCGTCCATGCGCGTTGCTGTCACCGTTGCTGTCACCCGGCCCCACAAAGACAAAACCGGCGCCCGAAAGCGCCGATTTCGATTCTACAAAGGTGGTCCCAGGGGCTGGATTCGAACCAGCGGTACACGGTTTTACAGGTCGCACCGTTTCGTACATCGCCGTCCGCGAGCGTCCGCCTACGATCGAAAATCGGCGAGTGCCTTCCACATCTGTACGCACTCGTCCGCAGACGTTCGCCCGGGTTGCTGTCACCGTTGCTGTCAGCGAAGTGCAAGGTAGCCTTCCAAAGCCAGTCCGTGCACGCCGCTTAGCGTGGCCGACCCATAGGCGCTAAGGTGACCCCCAACCGCCTCATGCAACTGGAAGGGAGCAAGTCCATGGCCGTCGTATTGATCACTGGATCGAGCACAGGCTTCGGCAAACTCGCCGCGCTCGAATTCGCTCGCCGCGGCGATACCGTCTTCGCGTCGATGCGTAACACGGCGAAGGGCGAGAGGTTGATGAATGAGGCGAAAGCCGCGGGTCTCGCGGTGAATGTTCTCGCCCTGGACGTCGTCAACCGCGAATCCGTCGATGCTGCCGTCGCCAACGTCGTTAAGCAAGCGGGACGCATCGACGTCCTCGTGAACAACGCCGGTGTCGGTATTCATGGTCCCGTCGAAGACTGCGACGACGACGAGGTCCACGCCGTGCTAGAGACGAATGTACTCGGAGTCATCCGGGCGGCACGCGCCGTCGCACCCCACATGCGCGCACAGCGCAGCGGGACGATCATCAATGTCAGTTCCCTCGCAGGGAAGGTGTCAGCTCCGTTTGGTGGCGTGTACTCCGCCAGTAAGCACGCAGTCGAAGCACTGAGCGACTCCTTGTATTTCGAGCTGCACCCTTTCGGCGTCCGCGTGGTCATTGTCGAGCCAGGCGGCTTCGAGACCGAGTTCGGTGCGAATCGAATACTCGCCCGACGCTTCAACGAAGGCTCGCCCTACGTCGAGTTCGAGCAGCGTTTCAACGCTTCGTCGTCGAAGCTTCCGGGCGCGGACCAACGCGAGAGCGCGCAGAAGGTCGCCGACGTGATCGTCGAAGCGGCCAAGTCCGACGCGCCGAAGCGGCGATATCTCGTCGGCCAGGACGCACAGACGATAGGTGGCCTAGCGAAGCAGATGTCGGACGAGGACTTTGAGAAGGCCATGAGGACCGTGCTCGACTTCTGGGATTAGACGTTCGCTACAGCCCGATCGCCTCCGCCACCTTCGCCCACGAGCGGTCCTCCTGTCCCTCCAACCGGCGCAGGTATGTCGTTGTGACCGCCAACGAGCTGTGGTCGAGGAAGCGGCTCACATCCTCGATGCTCTCGCCGGCGTCCCGCCGCAGCTTGGCGGCCGAGTGCCGGAAGATGTGGACGCCGGCCGCGGGCAACCTCGCGTCGCGGAAGTACCGTTGGAGGTTGGCATAGAACGTCCCCGATGTCACAGCCGCAGGTACCCCGGGTCGAACGGCCCCGTTTCGGCCGCTGGCGGGCCACAAGGGCGCGTCCGCCGGTAGGGTGGCCATGTCATGCCCGAACGCCCCAAGGGCCGCCACGATCGCCTCGTACGCGGGCTGCGGCAATTCCCGCTTGCCGGACTTCCCTCCCTTGCCCCGGTAGCGGTACCAGACCTTCCCATCCTCGACCGTAAGGTCGCCGACGGTCATATTCAGCACCTCGGCCCGGCGCCGGCCGGTGAGCGTCAGCGCGAGGACGATGGCGCGATCGCGCAGCCCGACTGGCGTCTCCGGGATCGCGGCGAGCACCCGACGGATGTCGTCGGCGGTTAGGCCGCGCGGTGGTGAGGGCGTGACCTTCGGACGTTCGAGGGCGTCGCAGGGGTTCGACGAGACGATGTCCATCCGGATAAGGAATCTGAAGAAGGAGCTCAGGCAGGCGAGGCGGGCGCCGATGGTGACCGACGACGGCGATTTTCCGGAGAGACCGGTGCCATACGCCCAGGCGAACACGTCCTGGCCGCTGATGCGGTCCGGCGGCTTGCCGACCGTGCCGAAGAAGTGCTGCAACATGCGGCTGTAGCCCTCGACGGTACGACGAGAGCCTGAGCGGCGCTCCTTCTCGGCGAGGAAGGCGTAGAGGGCGCGGTTCCAGCTGTCGGCGTCGGCGAAGGTGGTGACGGTGGCGTCCATGGTGCGGCTCCTTTCGATTCGGGTCGCACCATATTGGCGTAGTGCGCGACGATATCAAGCGGAGGAATGATCGGCCCCCACGTACAGAAACCAGTTGCAGGCGCCGATGCTGACAGCAGATGCCAAGTCTCGACCTGTTCGAGTCGCTAATCGACTACCAGAACAACCACTTGAGACTCCGGAATTACGCCGCGGCGACCCGGCGCGGCTATCTCGCGGATCAACTCCTCTTCGTGCGCTTTCTCAAGGCCCACTACGGCGCTTCGCGGGCGACCGAGGTCGAGCGACGTCACGTCGTGGACTACCTCACGCAGACGGAGCGCCGTGGCGCTCGGGGCGCGACTATCGCCCGAAAGCTCGCCGCACTGCGGTCGTTCTTCGGCTATCTCGAAGAGGACGGCCGGATCACGAGCAGCCCCTGCCGCGGCATCCTGCCACCGAAGAAGGAATCGGCCCAGCCACGAGTGTTGAGTCAGGCGGAGTATGCCCGCCTCAAGACAGCGGCCGCTCCCGACCCGCGCGGTCGGGCAATCGTCGAACTCTTCCTGCAGACGGGTATCCGGCTCTCGGAGGCAGCGAAGCTGCGGGTTGAGGATATCGCTCTGCCGCTGGCGGAAGGTCTACCGTCCATCGGTTCACTGCGGGTTTGGGGGAAGGGCCGAAAGGAACGCGTTATCACGCTCAACTCAAAGGCCTGCACGGCGCTCTCGGCCTACCTGCCCGATCATCCGAACGATCGCAGGCGTGGCCCACTCTTCATTAGCAGGTACGGAAAAGCGCTCACGCCGAGAAGCGTTCAACGCATTATCGCAAAGCTGGCTCAGGTGGCCGGCGTCCCCAATGTGAGCGCTCACACGCTTCGCCATACATTCGCAACCCATACCGTGAGGAAGGGGACGAACCTGCGCGTCGTCCAAGAGGCGCTCGGGCACTCATCTTTGCAGACCACGTCTCGCTATGTATCGCTGGCCCGAGAGCTGATGGACGAGCAGCTCGAAGCCAACGCCCTATAACGCCCACGTGCTTCGGGCGTCTTGCCCAGTCGGCCGAAACGCGTTGGAGTCGGGAGACGTACGCTTTAGGCTAACAACGCCCATCGCGCAATACCACATTCTGCGAGATGAACGCCGCACATCGTGGATTGTGCGACGTGACTGGCGGCCAAGTAAATCTTAGCGGTCCGATACCGCTCTTGATCGAGTAGGACAAGCTCGTTTTCCGCAAGAAGTTCCTTCTCGAAGCCCGCGGTTGGCGACAACGAGCCGCAACCAGATCCAAGCAAATGCCGGAGCCGATAGCTCTAGAGAAACGTCCTGGCAGCGAAGATGATAAGGATTCCCGCGACGAAGAACCCCGTGAGTCTCAGGAAAACTGCCAGCGATGGTTCAGGTGGCGAAATCACCCGACCTTGCTGCTGCCGACCGGCATCCGAACCCGCAGGCGCCTTCTTAAATCGCAAGTCGCTAAGGAGGACCACAATGCCAATCAGGGCGATGAGGCGGTAAGCCAGCTCCACAACTGACGAGGAAACACCCAGCAACGCCGCCACTGTTACAACGCCAAAGGCGAAGGCTGCAACGCCAAGCAGCTGGTACTTTCTTGTCTGGCCCACGGCGGTTCCCCGTCCTTCATTCCTCAAGCTTTTCGCCGAGATCCCGCCCCAGAGAAAAGCCGGTTGAGAATATTGCGTAAGCTTTCGTGAACATGTAGTCGGTCGCGATATTCGCTCGATAGAAGGCGTTGGTAGCCTTCGCACTATTCCGCAGCACGATCTGCGTAGCAGCAGCTAAGGGTCCTCTCTCGCGGAATACCGCTGCCCCTGTTCGGCCATAAGGAACAACCATCCTGAACCCTGCCGCACCGAGAGCGACCGATCCGAAGGTAGCCACATCTACAGCAAAGAAGCCACACGACACCGCGTCACCGTTCATGCACCCGCTGAAATCTATCGACGCCATCATTCCGGTTCCAAACACCACGAGCGCAGGATTGCCTGTAGCCGCTCCGACGAGGATGACTGCAGTTGCGACAGCAGTGACACAGGTCGTGTTATGCGCACACCACCTCACGCCAGCGACGACGGATTTGGCGGTCGCCTTCGCAGCCCCCTTCCAATTGATTGGGATGTGCGGACAGAAGGCATGGGTCCTCCAGCAGTCCATTAGCAATATTGCCGCGCCAGCTGGATTTCCTGCGGCAACGAGTACGGCGGCGGCGGCGCGAGCGCCTCGAGCGTAGTCGTCCTGGGAAACGAGACCCGATGGGTCAATGAAGTTGATGGGATTGGCGTCGGCATACGAGTAGCGTTGCATGAGGGCTAGTGGATCGCGTGCTATGAACCGACCCGTCGCAGTGTCGTAGTAGCGGGCGCGCAGATATTGCAAGCCCGTCGGGTCGTTCTGCTCTCCTGTAAACGACCACTCTGTCGTGACACCTGTCTGCGAGCGGACAGCACCAAACGCGTCGTACGCGTATGTCCCTGTGACGCTGCCCGTGCCGTTGCTTATCCCCGTGGTGGAACCGAGGCCGTCATAAAGGAAGTACTGCTGAGCAGCGCTGCTGTCGGTTTGCGAAATGAGATCCAGGCCATAGACGTATTTGTTTCCATTAGAGTCCTGAAGAACATTCGGTAGACTCCCGGTGAGGTCCCAGGTATATCCAATCGTCGTCCCCCCGACCGTTCGCGATGTCCGCACTCCGGCGCCGTTGTATGTGTAGCTGCTTGACACACCGCCAATCGTCGCGCTGGTTAGGCGGTTTGCCGCGTCCCAACTCCAGCTGTTGCTCCCAGCTGCCGTCTGGCTGCCGTTGTTATCGTAGGTATGTGTTACGCCGCCGGCGGCCGTCATCTCGTCTAGGTCGTCATAGGTGTAACTGGTCGTTGTGCCGTTGTGTACCTTCGTGAGCCGGTTCCCCATGGCGTCGTAGGTGTATGACTGCGTGTCACTGTTTGGGTACGTCACCCCTGTCAATCGGTACAGCCCGTCGTACGTGTAAGTTGACGTACCAGAAGTATCGACCACCTGGGTGCGGTTCCCCACAGCGTCCAACGTATATGTATACGAGGAAATCGCAGTGCCGCCGTTCCGGTTCAGCACGGTTAGCAGGCGGTCGGCGTTGTCGTACGTCCGGTCGGAGATAAGCCCGTTGCCCAGCGTGGTACTGGTCAGCCGGTTGGCATTGTCATAGGTGTAGCTGGTCGTCTTGGACTGGAAGTCTGTCACCGAGGTAAGCCGGTTTGCGTTGTCGTAGCCGTAGGTGACATTCCCCGTGCTTCCAGGGTAGGTGATGGACGTCCGGCGTCCTGCGGCATCATAGGCATACCCGATCGTCGCGCTCGCTCCGTCCTGGATCGATGTAGGGCGGTATAGCGCGTCGTACGTGAAGCTTGTGGTCCCGGTAACATCGAGCATGGTGAGGTAGTTGCCGAGCGCGTTGTAGGTGAAGGTAACGTCTGGCGTGCCCGTCGGGTAGTCGATCGTCGTCAGTCGGTTGACCACATCGTACGAGTAGTTCACCGTCTGGCTCTTGGGATCAGTCCTGCTGATCCGCCGGCAGGTGGAACGGGATGAAGACCGCGACCCGCCGGCCTGGGAAGACAATGACCTCGTGTTCGCGAACCAGGTCGGGCTTCCGATCCCGGCCAGCCATCTGCTCCGGCGCTCGTTTGAACCGCTACTCCGACGTGCCGGCCTCCGGCGTCGCAGGGGTTCGACGAGACGATGTCCATGCGGATCAGGAAGCGGTAGAAGGAGCTCAGGCAGGCGAGGCGGGCGCCGATCGTGACGGACGACGGCTCCTTGCCCGACAGCCCGACGCCGTATCCCCACGCGAAGACCTCCGCGCTCGTGATGCGGTCGGGTGGCTTGCCTGTGGTGCCGAAGAAGTGCTGCAGCATGCGGCTGTACCCCTCGACGGTGCGGCGTGAGCCTGAGCGGCGCTCCTTCTCGGCGAGGAATGCGTAAAGGCTGCGTTCCCAACCACCGGCGGTGTTGTCGAACGTGGTGATCGTCTGCATTGTGCTCCTCTCGTTGCGGGTCGCACCATGTTGGCGTATCGTCGAACGAAGTCAAGCTCAGATCGACATACGTCTTAGCGAGGATTCATTGGCCTCCAGCTTCACCATGGACTGCGTACACTGCAACGCACGCGTTCCTGCGCCAGTTATCGCTGCGTACGAAACTGAGCCATCCGATGATGACCGGGAGCACATCGTCTATTTCTTGAAGTGCTCGTTGTGCGGATTTCCGATGGTGGCTTCGACACCCGCCGACGAACCCGATGACCCTCCATACCGGATGTTCCCTGCACAGGAAGGGCGTCTGTCGTCGGCGGTTCCTTCGACGATTCGATCCTCTCACGAAGAGGCATGGCGATGCTTCAAGGCGAAGGCCTACACAGCCGCCGCCATCATGTGCGGCAAGAGCCTCGAATCGATGTGCCGCGCTCATAAGGTGAAGGAACTTGAGCAGTTGCGGGAGTCAGGCGTCATCGAGGATCGGCTGTTGGAGTGGGGCGAAGCCGTTCAGGCGACGCGCGACCAAGCAGCGCATGATCTGAGCACTGCAATCTCTCGGCAGGACTCCGAGGATCTCATCCAGTTCACGGAGGCGATTCTGGAGTACGTCTTTACCTTCGCCGATCGATTCGGTCGTTTCCGAGACCGTCGAAGCCCGGCGAGTACGAGGCGCGTCCGCCACAAGGCAAAGAAGCCGTAGATACCCGAGGCGGATCGTCTCGCGTGCCGCAATGAGGACCAGTTGCACACGATATTCTGGGGTTGTTGCTGAAGGGGCTTACGTCGGGGCAGTGCTTGGTGCGAGCAAGGTCGCCGAACGCCACGAAGTTTGCAGCCGAGCGAGAAGGTGAGTCAGTGCAGCGGGCCCGGGCGTCCGGGCT
>Ga0326597_10007576_pt1 | contig 14757 bp, 11 predicted proteins | sample RVTome_12_FD_203789 | JGI IMG/M metagenome (GOLD analysis project Ga0326597, IMG submission 203789) | Soil microbial communities from uranium-contaminated site in the Upper Colorado River Basin, Wyoming, United States - RVT100D185 | ecosystem: Environmental > Terrestrial > Soil > Contaminated >... | reverse complement strand
CCGGTGGTTTGGGCCCTGACCCTGCCGTCCGAGCCCGAGGGGCCGACCCTCATCTCTCATGCAGCAAGCACGTCAGTTCGGTCAGAGACCTCCCTTCCGCGCCGTCGCGGCGCACGGTCATCGGCATCGCGGACCATCTTGGCGCCCCCCATCTGCCGTTCCCAGTACAGATCCAGAGGGTGAAGGTAGATGTTGGACAAGAGCGGCGAGATCACGCCGCCCTGCGGCGTGCCGACGACACTCTCTTCCCAGACCGGCGAGGGCCTGCGGGTCGGCCAGCAGAAGGTGTCGCGGAACCTCGGCAAGGACATCATGATCGTCTTCGCCGGCCGAACCAGCATGCAGGCGGGAGGGATGCGGGCCGGGCGCAAGGTCAAATGGACCGCCACCGACCACCGGGTCGTCCTCGAGCAGGCGCCGGCCTGCGAGTACGCGATGCCGGAGCTCGGCCAGGAGGTGCCCGTCCGCAGCTCCTACAACAGCGGCACCCTCCTCGTGACCGGGTCGATGCCCGACTTCGCCTACATCCGGAGCATACCCGTCGCGCAGGGTCGCTACCCGAGCTGGGAGGACGAGGCGAATGCGCGCCGCGTGGCCTTCCTCGGCAGCGACGCGAAGAAGCAGCTCTTCGGCACCCGCGAGGCGATGGGGCAGACGATCCGCATCAGGGACGTCCCCTACGTCGTGGTCGGGACGATGGAGCACAAGGAGCAGGACTCGAGCTACGACGGCCGCGACATCTCCAAGGTGTTCGTGCCCTTCACGATCCTGCGCGACATGCCGAACCCGCCGCCCCTGCGGCCCGACTCGGTGGACCGCCTTCTCGTCGCCCCCCGATCGCTCGAGGAGCACCAGCAGTGCAAGACGGAGCTGCGGGCCGTGCTCGCGCGGCTGCACGACTACGACCCCCGGGACGAGGAAGCCGCCCACATCTGGGACACCGTGAAAGAGGCCAAAACCTTCGCCACGATGACGAACGGGATGAAGTACTTCCTGGGGGCGGTGGGGATCACGACGCTGTTCATCGGTGGCATCGGCGTGATGAACGTCATGCTGGTGGCGGTGCGGGAGAGGACGCGTGAGATCGGCGTGCGCAAGGCGCTGGGGGCGACGCGCCGCTCGGTCGTGCGGCAGTTCTTCCTCGAGACGATGATCGTGGTGTTTCTCAGCGGGGGAATCGGCCTTGGCATCGGGTACGGGATCTGTGCGCTCGTGAACCTCCTGCCCATGCCGATGTTCTTTGCCGGCCTCATCCCCACCTGGACGTCGGGCCTCATGGCCTTCGCGCTCCTCGGATCGGTGGCGCTGCTCTCGGGGCTGTACCCGGCCCGGCGGGCGGCCTCGATCGACCCGATCGAAGCCCTGCGCTACGAGGCGGGAGGGTAGCGCCGTGCTGAGCGAGCTCGTCGCCCAGAGCTGGCGGAACCTCGTGCGCAACCGGACGCGCAGCTTCCTGACGATGCTCGGCATCGTGTGGGGCATCGTGGCGGTGGCCGTTCTCATGTCGTACGGCGAAGGCTTCCGCTACGCCCTGGTGAGGGCGTTCGACGCCTTCGGCAAGAGCGCGGTCGTGATCTGGCCCGGGCAGACGAGCGAGCAGGCGGGGGGAGAGCGGGCCGGGCGTCCGATCCGTCTCGAGAAGGCCGACCGCGAGGTGATGCTCTCCGAGGCCAGCCTCGTGAAGCGCGTGAGCCTCGAGACCGTGCGGTGGCTCAACATCTCGTACGCAGAGCGGGCGGCGACCACCGCCATCCGGGGGGTCTATCCCGAGTACGGCGAGATCCGCAACGAGGTGCCCAACGAGGGCCGCTGGATCAGCCCCGAGGATTTCTTCGAGCGGCGGCGGGTCGTGTTCCTGGGCTCGCGGCTCCAGAAGAAGATCTTCGCGGGGCGGCCCGCGATCGGGGAGACGGTGCGCATAGGGGGGGTGCGGTTCACCGTGATCGGGACGATGGCCGCGAAGCTCCAGATGAGCAACTACTTCACGGCCGACGACGACTGCGCCTTCATCCCCTACACGACGGCGGGGGACATGTGGGACACGCGGTACGCGGCGGTCATCGTCTTCAGCGCCGTGAGCCCGAGCCTGGAGCCGAAGGCGATCGAGCAGGTGAGAGAGGCGATCTCCAAGCGCCAGCGCTTCGCCGCGAGCGACAAGCGTGCCCTGCAGATGTTCGGGCGGGCGGAGTTTCGCCCCATCATCGACGGCATCACGATCGGGCTTCAGGTTCTCCTCGTGTTCATCGGCACGCTCACCCTCGGCATCGGCGGCGTGGGCGTCGCCAACATCATGCTCGTCTCCGTGGACGAGCGGGTGCGCGAGATCGGCCTGCGGCGCGCGGTGGGCGCCCGCAAGCGGCACATCCGTCTCCAGTTCATCGTGGAGGCGCTGGTGCTGACCGTGATCGGTGGCGCCATCGGCATCCTCGTGGCGTGGGCGATCGTCGCCTCGGTGGGCACGATGCCGCTGCTGGGCCCGATCTGGGACGACGACTCCGGCATCGGGGACCTTCAGCTTCGGATGTCCACGACCACCGTTCTCGTCTCGACCGGGATCCTCGTCCTCGTCGGCGTGCTCTCCGGTCTCGTGCCCGCCGTCAAGGCCTCCCGCCTCGACCCCGTCGAAGCGCTGCGCTACGAGTAGGCCACCCGCGAGCCCTCCTTCCTCACCTCCTCGACGAGGGTGGCGATAGCCTTCTTCACATCGTCTTGCGAGTGTGGGAAGTGCGAGCGCGGCGGAACCTTGTCGCTGGCGGGCGGCCCGCTGCATACTGCACTGGCCGATGAGGCCGTTCCCTCAGACCCGCGCCGCGCACGCACTCGTCCTCGTCCTCGCCGTCCTGCTCGCATCCGCCGGTCCGGGACCGTCGCCGGGGACCCGAAAGATGGCGGAGCGGCTCCGACGCCTGGCCGAAGCCACCGACTCGAGCAGGCTCTCCTTCGTCGACAACCGGCGGGCCGAGACGCTGCGGCGCCGATACCTGAGCGAGGGCAACACCCAGAAGCGCCTCGAGATCGCGCTTTGGGCGAGCATCGAGGCATTGAACGCGGGCTCGACCGAGAAGGGCGATTACCTGCTCGAGCTGCATGAGCTCGCCGAGGCCGCCGGCATCCCGAAGACGGCGCCCCTCCACCGCGCGAGCCGCGACTGGCTGGCCCTGGCTTATCTGCGTCTTGGTGAGCAGGAGAACTGCCTCGCCCACCACCGCGCCGAGTCGTGCATCATGCCCATCCGGGGGAAGGGAGTCCACCGCGCCACCCGAGGCTCCCGCCTCGCCCTGAAGGAGTTGGGGTCCCTCCTCCGCGACTTCCCGGACGACCGTTACCGCTGGCTGTACAGCCTGGCCGCGATGACGCTCGGGGAGTACCCCGATGCCGTCCCCGCGAAATGGCGCATCCCCGCCTCCGCCTTCGACAGCGGCATCCCCTTCCCCCGCTTTCGCGACGTGGCCCAGGAGGCCGGCGTGGCGCTCGTCGAGCTATCCGGGGGCGTCGTCATGGAAGACCTCGACGGCGATGGGCTCTTGGACCTGATGCTTTCTTCCTGGGACCTGCGGCATCCCCTTCGCTACTTTCGCAACGGCGGCCGCGGGCGCTTCGAGGAGCGTTCGGACGCGGCGGGGCTGACGGGCATCACGGGGGGGCTCAACCTCGTTCACGCCGACTATGACAACGACGGCGACGCCGACGTCCTCGTGCTCCGCGGCGCGTGGCTGGGCGCCGAGGGGCACTATCCGAACTCACTGCTGCGCAACGACGGCGACGGGACGTTCGAGGACGTCACCGAGCAGGCCGGGCTCCTCAGCTTCCATCCGACCCAGACCGCCGCTTTCGGCGACTACGACGACGACGGCTGGCTCGACCTGTTCGTGGGAAACGAGTCGACCCCCGGCGAGCCCCATCCCTGCCAGCTCTACCGCAACAACGCGGACGGCACCTTCGTCGACGTCGCGGCCGAGGTGGGTCTCGATCACGTGGGCTTCGTGAAGGCCGCGGTCTGGGGCGACTACGACAACGACGGGCGAATCGACCTGTTCCTCTCCCGCTATGACCAGCCCAACGTGCTCTTCCGCAACGAGGGGCCCGCCGCGGGAGCATTGGCGGGGAAGGGTGCGTTTCGCTTTCAAGACGTCACGGCCGCCGCGGGTGTCGCCGGTCCGCGCCAGAGCTTCCCCGCCTGGTTTTGGGACTACGACAACGACGGGTGGCTGGACCTGCTCGTGGGCTCTTATCCCGGCTTCTACTCGAGCTCCCTCGCCGACGTGGTGGCCCACTTCCTGGGCCAGCCGACCGGCATCGAGCCTCTCGCGCTCCATCACAACCAGGGTGACGGCACCTTCAGGGACGTGGCGGCCGAGGCGGGGCTGGCCCATCCGTTGCTCCCCATGGGCTCCAACTACGGCGACATCGACGGCGACGGCTTCCCGGACGCGTACTTCGGAACGGGGGAGCCCAGCCTCGCCACCCTGGTCCCGAACCGGATGTTCCGCAACGTCGATGGGCGCCGTTTCGAGGACGTGACGGCAGCCGGGGGGTTCGGCCACCTGCAGAAGGGGCACGGGATCGCCTTTGGAGACATCGACAACGACGGCGACCAGGACATCTACGCGGTGATGGGCGGGGCCTACGCGGGAGACGTCTATCCCAACGCGCTGTTCAAGAACCCGGGCACACCCCACCACTGGCTGACGGTCGAGCTCGAGGGCGTCCACTGCAATCGCTCGGCCGTCGGGGCGAGAGTCCGGGTGGTGGTGGACGAGGGGGAAGGGCGCGAACGGGCGATCCACGCCCTCGTCGGCACCGGCGGCAGCTTCGGCTCGTCGAGCCTCTGGCAGGAGATCGGGCTCGGAAAGGCGCGTGCGATCCGGCGGCTCGAGGTGCGCTGGCCCGGCGCCCCTGAAGCGCAGGTCGTCGAGGACGTGCCGCTCGACCGCTCCGTGAGGCTCCGCCAGGGCGAGCCCCGCGTGCGAGTCCTGGAGCGCGCGGCGCTCGCTCTGGGCGTCGAGGCCTCCCGCCTCGATCCCGTCGAGGCGTTGCGCCCCGAGTAGGCTGCACGGGAGAGCGAGCCAGGGTTGCGGCCGCTCCTACCGGAGGGGCAGCACGATCTCCCGGCGTGCGTAGACGTCGATCGGGCCCTCGAAGGTCACTTCCAGCAGCGAGCCGTGCCCCCCGCGCGTGCGCGTCACCTTCACCCCCGCCGTCGGCTCGACCGCGTGCGGCGAGCGCACGTCCAGCGAATACGAGTGCCCCCCCCGGCCTTCGAGAACGAGCCGCAGGGCGCCGGGCTCGGCCCGCGACCGGAGGACCCGAAGCCCCGCGCTCGGGGACCCGGGCGCCGAGCGATCCACCGCGACAGAAACGTCGCTTCCTTCGTCGTAGTCGACGACCACTTCGGTGCGGACTCGCACTGCGTCCACGCCCACCTTCACGCGCTGCACGTCACCGGAGAGCCGCACGTCGAAGCGCGTGGGGTGCCCGTCGACGCGGACGCGCCGGACGCGTGCGTCGAGAGGATAGGCGGGTGCCACCTCGAGACGGAGGGCGGGGCCGGTCCCCTCCGACGAGCGCACCACCGACAGGCGGTCCCGTCCCCGCTCGCGGGCCAGGGCGAGGTCGTAGCGCGAGGTGCCCGCGGCCACGTTGCGCACGCTCACGCGATCCCACCCGGCGGGAAGGGCGGGAGCGAAGCGGAGAGTTTGCCCGCCGTCCCTCGCCTCGATCCCGAGCAGGCCGCGCATCAGCGGCGCGACGACCATGGCCTCCGACCAGATCTGGTGGTGAGAGGAGCGGCCGAAAGCGGCGCGGAAGTCGCCGGAGAGGAGCTCGGTCACGTAGCCGAGCGCGCTCTCCGACCGCAGGAGCGCATTCGCCATGAGCGCGTGATAACCGACGTGAGGCCGCCCGTAGCGGTAAGCCGCCACGGACACCCAGCCGGAGAAGAGCGGCCACACGGATCCGTGGTGGTAGGAGAGAGGATCGTAGAGCGCGCTGCGGTTCGAGAGGAGTCGGGTGCCCCAGTCGGTGGCGAGCGCCGCCCCGCCGAGGTGGTCGACCTCCGATTGCGCGCGACCCGCGTCGAGGAGACCCCACCACAGGGGCACCGCGGGGAGCACGGTGTCCTCGTCCACGAGACCGCCCCGGTCGAGCTCGTCGAGGCGGGCCTGCCTCCTCTCGCGGTTCGGCCCCGCTTCGGCTTCTCGGGGTTCCGCCCGGGGCCGCAGCGTCGCAAACGCGTAGAAGGACCGGTCCGCGACCCAGTAGGTGGCTTCCACCGCCGCCCGGGCGCGCTCGGCGGCCGCTCGTGCCTCCTCGGCGAGCGCCTGCTCGCCCCGCGCCTCCGCCAGCTCGGCGAGGGAGCGGCCGGCCTCGATCCACACTCCCTGCTGGTAGATCTCCTCGTGGGCGGGGTAGAGGTCGCCGCCCTCGACCCAGCCGTGGCCGTACGTCGTGTTCTCGACGAGACCGTTCCCGTCGGTGTCGGTGGCGCGGGTGAAGCGCCACGCGCCCACGATCGAGTCCCAGCTCTGCTCCAGGAACTCCCGATCGCCGCTCGCCCGGAACAGGTCGGCGTGGGCGATCACGTAGAGCGGCGTCGCGTCGGCGCTGTTCCAGGGATACGGGTACTCCTCGAACCAGGGCAGGTAGGGGGCGCTCTGGGAGATCTCGTGCGGGACCTTCCCGTCCGCCCGCTGCACTCTCTTCAAGAAGTCGAGGGCCGAGCGAGCGGCCGAGAAGTCGCCGTAGGCGTCGATCGCGAGTGTCGTCCAGAGCGCGTCGCGGCCGAAGAACCAGCCGAAGCCGGGCCGCTCGCTGTCCCCCGAGGTGCGGAACCCGGCGAGAAGGCCGGTTCCGAGGAGCGGGTTCGCGGCGAGCCCCTTGTCGATCCCCACCTTGGCCCAGGCGAACGACGCGTCGAGCCGGGGATCGGGAGTCGACACCCGGGCGGTGTCCTCGAGGAGACGGCGATAGTGCTCGACGTTCCTTGCGTAGAGCGCGGCCGCCGAGCCGAGGAGGCGCTCGTACGTGCGTTGGGCCTCCTCGCGCCCGTTCACGCTGCCGGCCATGACGATGGGGAGGTAGCTCGTCCGCGTCAGGGCGACGGGCGCCTCGATCTCGAAGCGGATGGGGAGGTCCCGGGGCTCCTCCTGGTAGGGCATCACCGCGAGGTCTCGCGCCCCGGGAGAGCCGACCACCCCCACGAACCTCTGGCTCTCCTCGCTGATATGGTACGCGCTCTCCTCGGCCTTCCACTCCAGGTTCGGCGTCATCGACCCCGCGGGCCACATGAGACGCAGCCGCGGACGGAAGCTCCCGCGGATCGTCATGGGTAGGACGCTGTCCACGTCCAGCAGGATGACGATCCCCGGCTCGTCGACCGGGGCGAAGAGTATCTCGCGGACGGTGAAGGCGGCGTGGGAATGGGTGATCACGGTGGCCTCGGGGCGCACCGTGATCGTGACCGCCACGTCCCGTCCCTCGATGTCGAGGGGATAGTCCTGGAGGCGGAAGGACAGGCCGAAGTCGTCCACCACTTTCAGCGGGTAGACCCAGGCCTCGAAGCCCTGTCTCTCGCGGCCGAAGAGGGCGGAGCGACGGCCCACCACGTCGAAGAAGCGGCCGTACCGCGTGGGGCTCGTGATCTCGAGATCCGTTCGCGGCAGCGCGAAGCGGGGCGTGGCGCTCATCGAAACGGAGGGCTCGGCACGAGCGCCGGCGGCCAGGGCAACGGCGAGGCCGGCCAGTCTCGCGACGCGGCTCGTCGTCACGACAACACCCGGCAACGCATCAGAGCCGGCGACGAGAGCGGACACGAGATGAAGCCGATCACCGAGCGTCTCCGCTTCGCGTCCGGCGCAGCTCGTTGAACCAGTTCTGGACCACGACCAGCCGCCGGGCGCAGTTCATGAAATGGTCCGAGGGGCTTCTCCGAGATCGCGTCGCCGCCGAGCCCGAGCGCGGCGACCACGTAGTCGGCGGGGAGGCAGCGGCGAACAAGACGACGACCCGTCCCTGGCGCATGGCGAGCCCTCCTCGGGAGTACTGACGAGGAGTGAGCTTACCAGTCTACAGGGCGATCGGTGCCTCCTGGCCCTCTATTCGACGGAGGGGGTACGGCTACGCTCCGTCTTCCCCAAGAAGGGGGGCGGTGGCGCTCACCCGCGGTGGAGCAGGGTGAGGTAGGGGATGCCGATCGCAAGGAGCACGCCGAGAGACACCAGGCCGAAGGTCAGGCCCAGCCTCCAGAAGTCGGCGCGGGAGACGAAACCACTGGCGTAGTAGACGGGTGCCGGCCCGGTGGCGTAGGGCGTGATGACGCCCATGAGGCCCAGCGAGTGGCACAGCAGCAACGAGTAGGGGAGGATCGGCAGGCCCGGCACTCCGATGCCGATCGCCAGCACCACCGGAAGCACGGCCGCGGTGTGGGCGGTGAGGCTGGCGAACATGTAGTGGACGAGGAAGAAGAACGCCACCAGGCTCGCCAGGACCGCCATCACCGGGCAGCCGATCAGATGCTTCGAGAAGGCTTCCGCGAGCCAGCGGACGAAGCCGACCTCGCTCAGGCCTCCGGCCAGCGTCACGAGCGTGGCGAACCAGACCAGCATGTTCCAGGCCGTCTTGTTGCCGAGGACCTCGTCCCACTCGACCACCCGGGTGACGATCATGAGCGAGATGACCACGAGCACGACCGTCGTCGCGCTGACCACGTGGCCGCCGAAGATCCACGACGCCAGAGCCAGCAGGACAAGGCCCGCCATCGTTCGTTCCCGCGGCGAGATCTTGCCCATCTCCCCGAGCTGCTCCGCCGCCCACGACGGAGCCAGCGCGCTCGACCGGATCTCCGGCGGATAGAGGAAGAACGAGAGGAGTGGGGTCAGGGCGAGCAGGAGGGCCCCCGCGGGGAGCGCGCCCACGAGCCACTGGGCCCAGGTGATGTCGAGACCGGCCGTCTCCTTCACGAGGGCGACGGCGAGGAGATTGGGGGCGAGAGCGGTCATGAACAACGAGCTGGTGACGGCGGTGCTGGCGAAGGCGGTCCACATGAGGTAGGCGCCGATCCGCCGTGCGGTGGGGCCCGGCTGGGACTCGAACAGACCGGGGATGCTCCGGACGATCGGGTAGATGGTCCCGCCGCTGCGCGCGGTGTTGGAAGGCATGCCCGGAGCGAGGACGAGGTCGGCCAGCGCGATTGCGTAGCCCAGTCCGAGCGTTCGTCGCCCGAGATGGCGGACGAGGACGAGCGCCACCCGGCGACCGAGGCCGCTCCGCTCGTATCCCATCGACAGCATGAAAGCGCCGAAGATCAGCCACACCGTGGCGTCGGAGAATCCGCCGAGGCCCCATCGGACGGACTCGGCGGGGGTGTCCCCGCCGTACCCCAGCGCGGTGGCGACGGTCACCCCGAGCAGGCCGATCGCGGCCGCGGGGATCGGCTCGAGGACCAGCCCCACGAGCACGGTCGCGAAGAGGGCGAAGTAACGCCAGGCGTCCGCGTCGAGCCCGGCCGGAGTCGGCAGCACCGCGATGAGGGTGCCGGTGCCGAGAGGCAGCGCCGCTCTCCACCACTCCCTTCGCCTCATGCGGTCACGAGGACCGGGGCCGCGCCATCTGATCGAGCACGGCGTCGACCACGTCCCGCGTCCCCGCCGTCCCGCCGAGGTCCGGGGTCAGAGTGCGTCCCTCCGCCGAGGCCGCCCGGATGGCCGAGTCGATGAGGCCGGCCGCCTCCTTCTCGCCCAGGAAGTCGAGCATCATGGCTCCGCACGCAATCATGCCCAACGGGTTGGCGATCCCCTTGCCGACGATGTCGGGCGCCGACCCGTGCACGGGCTCGAACATCGAGGGATAGGCGCGCTCCGGGTTGATGTTCCCGCTGGGAGCGACCCCCAGGCTGCCGCAGATCGCGGCGCCGAGATCGGTTAGGATGTAGCCGAAGAGGTTCGACGCCACGACGACGTCGAGCGATTCCGGCTTCAGGACGAAGCGCGCGGCGAGCGCGTCGATCAGCACCCGCTCGAGCTCGACGTCGGGGAAGTCACGGCCGACCTCCTCGACGATCTCGTCCCAGAAGGTGAACGCGTGCTGCTGGGCGTTGGACTTCGTCGCGCTCACGAGGCGGCGGCGGCGGCTTTGGGCCAGCGAGAACGCGTAGCGCGCCACGCGCTCGGTGCCGACGCGCGAGAAGACGGTCGTCTGGACCGCCACCTCGATGGGAAGCCCTTCGTGCGCCCGCCCGCCCGCGCCCGCGTACTCTCCCTCGGTGTTCTCGCGGACCACGACGAAGTCGACGTCGCCGGCCTTCTTCCCGGCCAGCGGGCTCGGGATTCCGGGCAGGATCCGGCTCGGCCGCAGGCACACGTACTGCTCGAATCCCTGGCAGATCGGCAGGCGCAGGCCTCGCAACGAGACGTGATCGGGCACGCCCGGGAAGCCGACGGCGCCGAAGTAGATCGCGTCGAACGACCGAAGCGTCCTCAGGCCGTCCTCCGGCATCATGAGGCCGCGGGAGAGGTAGTGGTTGCAGCCCCACGGGAACTCCTCGTACCGGAGTCGGAAGCCGCCCACCCGCTGCGCCGCCGCGCTCAGGACCTCGACGCCCGCCGGTGTGACCTCCGCGCCGATCCCGTCGCCGGGGATCACCGCGATGCGGTACTCGCGCATGCTCGCCTCTCGGGTTCGTCCCTCCGTGCCCGGCGCTGCGGCGCGTGGACGAACCCCGGAATCCTACCGGGTCGGCGGCGGTCCCGCCAGAAGCGGTTCCGGCGCCGACAGGTCAGCTCCAGTCGAGCCGCAGCACGCCCTCGCTCCCGAGCTCCACCCGCGTGCCGAGCGTGCGGCCTTCGCGATCCAGGGTCGTCCGCATCCACTCCGCATCCGGTCTCGCGAGCCGCTCGAGGCGGAAGCGCCGGGTGCGGAAGGGCGTCATCTCCAGTCGCAGGAGCCGACCGGAGGACGGGTCGAGGGTGAGGAAGTACCCCAGGACGAGATCGCTCCGGAACTCCTCGTAGCCGGAGATTCCTTCGTAGTCGTTGATGAAGTCGCCGCACCCGTAGAGGATGGGCCGCCCTTCGCGGACTTCGATGGCCTTCGGGTGGTGCGAGGAGTGACCGTGAACCACGTCGGCGGCGCCCTCGTCGATCAGACGGTGTGCGAAGTCCCGCTGCCTCCGAGGGATCGCGTGTCCCCAGTTGCCGCCCCAATGAATCGAGGCGACGAGCACGTCGCCGCGCCGTCTCCACCGCCGCGCGAGCTCCGCGACCCTGCTCGCGGTCTGGCTCGAGAGATCGGGCAGCAGGCTCACGCCCGGCCGCCCGTCCGTGGCCGTCCAGTCCCCGGGAATGCCGCTCGTGGCGCAGCCGAAGCCGAAGACGAGCAGCCTTCGCTTCCCGGCCACCTCGAGCACCGCCGGTCGCTCCGCCTCGTCCCGATTCCGTCCCGCTCCCGCGGTGGCGAGACCGGCCCCGTGCAGGGATCCGAGCGTCTCGACGAGCCCCTCCGGCCCCCAGTCCATCACGTGGTTGTTGGCGAGGACGCAGCAGTCGATGGCGGCAGCGCCGAGGCACCCGACGTTCGCGGGGTGCATCCGGTAGTGGATACCCTTGGGCGCGGCGGCGTCGCTCGTGGTGACGCTCGTCTCCAGGTTGACCACGCGGAGGTCGGGGGAGCGGCTCTCGAGCTCGGCCAGGGCGTCGCCCCAGATGTAGGCGAAGTCGACCGGCCGGGGGATGGGTCCGTTCGCGCTCTCGGCCAGCTCCACGTAGCCCACGGCCGACGTCATGTAGGACTCGTGGATCGCGGGCTTCGAGGGCTGCGGCAGCACCTGGTCGATGCCCCGCCCCGTCATGACGTCTCCACAGAGAAAGACCCGAAGGGGAGACGAGGGCGTCACTCCCCGCGTCTGGGTCTCACGGCCCCTCCCGGGTTCCGCGTGCCCGACCGGCGACGCTCCGGTCCAGATCCCGACGGCCCCGAGGGCGGACGCCTCGAGGAAGCAACGCCGACGCCACGGCTCGCGGGCAGGACCACACGGTGGGCGCCGCGATCCCGTCCTTCGGAGCCGCGCTGGTTCCATCTCCGGCTCCCGCGCCACCTCGACTCCCTTCGCTCAACGGAAAGTGTAGTCGAAGGCGAACACCTTGGCCGCCGCTTCTTCGCGCACGCGCGCGCTCAGGCCGCCTGCACCTCGAGCGTCGCCGTCATGACGTGGCTGACCCCGGGGCCGAGGTCACGGCGTCGTCCATGGCGTTGGCGACCTCGACGCAGAGCATGCCCGGCCACTCCTCGTCCCCGAAATCGGGGATGGCCTTCGCCCGGGCGACCCGAGGGGTTCCGAGACCACCGTCGTGGCCGAGCCTGACTTGCCGGCGACGATGCGCCGGCGCCAGCCCCGGTCCTCGATCGTCGGCGTCCCGGTCGCGCCGAGGTACACGCGATCCGTCTCCGCCGAGATCGCGACCGGTGCGGCTTCGCCGGGCCGGCGGGCCATCGCCGCGGGGCGCCCATCCGGTTTCGCCGGTGGGATATCCTGGAGTGGCTCAGGCCGCGGGTCGTGAAGGCGCAGCGTAACTGGGACCAAGCGGCATGAAGGCTCGGAAGCTGCCTCTACCTGCTGCCGCGGGTTCGCGAGGCGTTCGGCGGGGCGAAGGCCCGCGAGGTGACGACGGAGCGGGTCCAGGAGTTCCTGGATCGGTAGTTCGAGGAAGGGACTGGCGGCCTGGCTGTAAGAGTCCGCGGCCTGGAACGCGATCTCCAAGCCCTCAGGCAGGACCAGCAGAAGAGCCTTGCCGGACGAGAACTCCTCAGTCGGCTTCAAGAATTCACGACCACCGTAACGGGCAAGCTCGATACCCTGAGCTTCGAGCAACGCCAGCAGGGTCTACCAGACAGACCCGCTCGTCTGCACCCGCTGCGGCCAGCGGATGAGCATCATCGCTTTCCTCACCGACACCTTCGCCATCGGCCAGATTCTCGACCACCTCGGACTGAGCACCACCGCGCACGGTGTGAGCGAGCAGCTCCAGGTCGTCGATCCGGGCCAGCATCGCCGCTTCGGGCCGCCCGGGCGGGGACGGCGCCTCGCCAAGCGCCCGCGACGACTACTCGCGGGTCACGTCGAAGCTGCCCGTCACTCGTGTCGGGCACGTCGCACCGAAGTAGGGGAGCAGGTTCGAGAACGAGAAACTGCCCTGGATGGGCTGGCCGGTGGACGCCGCATTGCGGGTCAGCGTGATGCTACCGGTCGTGTGGGGACCCGTGGCGCAGAGCTGTGCCGGCGAGGACAGGTCGCCGTTGGGGCTGACGGCGATCGGAGCCAGGCTGGAGTCCGGATCGTAGGCGAAGGTGCCCGTAGCGGCGCCGGTGGCCAGGACCGTCAGGGACAGCACGAACGTCCTCACCCCGCTCGCCGGGTCGTAGGTCTCCACGCGAACGAAGGTCGCGTTCTCGTTCTGGAAACCCCGCACGACGGGCGTGCACATGCCCGCCGCCTGGACGAATTGTCCCGTCGAGCCATCCGTGTACGCGACGCCATCGTAGGGGACGGCGTCGCGGTTCAGGCCCACGTTCGCCTCGCAAGGCGACGTAAGGGTGGGAGAGGTGCTGGAGCCGCTCGGCGACTCCCCGCGGGGTCCGCAGGCCGCAGCCCCGAGCACTGCCAATGCCAACCCCGCCGACGCGTGGACGGACTGCGTGGTTGCCTCCTCGCGGGATTGTCTCTCAGCCCCCGGCGGGCCTCAAGCGCTCTCTGTTCCTCCCCGGCGGGCGTCAGGGAACCCAGGACGTACATTACCCCGGTAGGGACGATAGGCCACCCCGTCGCCGACCAGGAGAGCGCGCTCGAGTTCGACCTCGTGAAGCTCGGATTCGAGAAGCGCATCGACGCCCCTACGGTTAGGGCGAGCGCTGGGTCGAGGTGGCGCCGCCTGGCGCGGCGACGACGATCGCTCTCGTTCGCGCGTGCGGGGGGTCCCACCGGGGTCGACACCCACGTGCGCTTCTCGACCAGGGACGCCGAAGCCGACCACGCCGACCTGCAGCCCGGGGCATCGACGTGGACCCCCGAGGTCATGCCCTATCCGGTGCCGATGTTCGTCTTCCGCGACCCGGACGGCAACCGGCTCGTGATCGTCGAGCGAGACTGACCATGGCCAGGCCGCGCCGACCGTCCGAAGACCTCATCCAACTTTGCCACCCCGACCCGACGAAGAAGGCCGTCTCCGCGAGCTGGTACGCGATGGCGATCAAGCTCGACATGGACGCGAGAGGGGAGCTCAAGCGGGTCAACAGGAGGCCGCCGCAGAGGATCGTGCGCGCCTGACCGACTACGAGCGGACGAGCCGGTGTGCCAACGCGCCCAGGGCGACAGGGCGCCGTGAAGACATGAGCCGGACAGATTGCGCCCCTCCTGTGGTGGGGGATTGGATGGGAACGGCGCGCCTTCCTGACGAGCTGGGGCCTCACGGAGGCGGCGGGTCGTCATTCAAATCCGTGCGCCGGCTCCAATTTCCTAGGCGTTCGTGGCTGTCGATGAGCGAGGATGGACATCCATGATGATGCTGACATGAAGTCACTTCATGGGCGAACCAACATCAAGCGGGTCGTGCAATCCTAGTCAGCTTTGAGTACCACGTTCGGGTCCAGCCGCGACGCTCGCCACGCGGGCAGCCAGCATGAGACAGCCGCCACCAGCGTAATCGTCATGATCACGACCACAAACGTTGTGGGATCTGTCGGCCGCACGCCGAACAGCAGTGTCGCAAT
>Ga0326597_10007575_pt1 | contig 14758 bp, 10 predicted proteins | sample RVTome_12_FD_203789 | JGI IMG/M metagenome (GOLD analysis project Ga0326597, IMG submission 203789) | Soil microbial communities from uranium-contaminated site in the Upper Colorado River Basin, Wyoming, United States - RVT100D185 | ecosystem: Environmental > Terrestrial > Soil > Contaminated >... | reverse complement strand
ATTTGGCCCGTACTCTATTTCGGGCTAAGTGGGACAGGCAGGTCGACGACTCGACGGGGCATTCGGTCGACTCGTCGAGAATGCCTGTCCTACCCGAGTTGATTACTCTGGCGGTGTGCATACTCCGACGGCGTGACGCCGAACTGCCTGCGGAAGTGTTCGGCGAAATGAGAAGGATCATCGTAGCCGACCTGATCGGCGACTTCTGCAACTGTACCGGCACCTCTCTGCAACAACTGGCTCGCCCGTTCCATTCTCACCATCCGGACAAAATCCCACGGCGAATGGCCTGTGAGTGCTTTGATCTTTCGGTGCAGCTGCATGCGGCTCAAATACATTTCCTGAGCAAAAAGCTCTACGGAGAATGTTCGATCCGCCAAATGAGTTTCAACAACCTCCATTGCCCGCTTGAGAAACCGACCATCGGCGGAGGTGATCGCGATGTCCTTGAGCTTGAATGTTCCGTCTTTGCGGAATCTCTCCCTGAGCTTGCGTCTTTGCTCGATAAGGTTCTTCACCCGAACCTGCAACTCTTTCGCATCGAACGGCTTCGTTACGTAATCGTCGGCACCCGTCTCAAGTCCCTCCAGTTTGTGCTCTGCTGTTGCCTTTGCGGTGAGAAGGATAATCGGGATGTGGCTCGTCCGCCCATCGGTTTTGAGCTTCTCGCACAACTGGAACCCATCCATCTTCGGCATCATCACGTCGCTGATGATGAGGTCGGGGATCGACTCAATTGCTTTTTCAATTCCTTCTTCACCGTTCACCGCTTCAATGACTTTGTGCCTCTCGTCCAAATACGTTCGCATGTACTTCCGCATGTCGGCGTTGTCTTCGACGATAAGGAGGAGGGGGAGAGATTCATCGACCACTTCAAGGCTCGAGGTTTGCGGTTCGACCTCGTAGGTCGACCAGTCTGGTCGAACTACAGCTGCGACATCCGGCTTAGGCTCTTCCCTTGGCTCCTCGATCTGGTCGGACCGGAAATGTTCCTTGCTTAACGGCAAACGAACGGTGAACGTTGTCCCTGTTCCCACCTCACTCGTTACGTTGATTTCACCCTTGTGCAATTCAACCAGTTCTTTCGTCAGTGCAAGCCCTATACCTGTGCCCTCGTGTTCCCTCGTCTGTGAAGCGTCAACCTGGTAGAAGCGGTCGAAGACCTTGTCGAGCTGATCTGCGGGGATGCCGATGCCGGTGTCGGAGACGGTGATTTCTGCGCTGTAGGACGGAATGGCATTCCGTCCTACATGGACTCTCACCTCGCCAGCATCCCCGGTAAACTTGAACGCATTCGAAAGCAGGTTCGTCACGATCTTCTCCACCGCATCACGGTCGAACCAGCCGATAATCGGATCATCGGCACATTCAACGTTGAACTGAATCCCCTTATGTTTGGTGAGCGATTCGAACGCTGCGGCTGTACCTTGCACGACTTTTACAATATCCAACTCCCTTGCCTGCAGCTTCATCTGTCCCGATTCGATCTTGGAGAGGTCGAGCAACTGGTTCACCAGTCGGAGGAGTCGTTGGCTGTTCCTGGTGATCATGCCGGCTTGCTCTGTTACGTCAACCGGGTAACCGCCAGATGCTAGCTGCTTTGCAGGTCCTTCGATCAAAGTAAGGGGCGTGCGGAACTCGTGCGAGATGTTGGCAAACAGTCGGCTGCGGGCGGACTGACTTTCCTTCAGTTGTTCAACAGTGTGGGCGAGTGTGTGGCTTACGCGCTGCAATTCTTCCGTTCGTTCGATCACTTTCATCTCCAGCGTGTTGCGGAAATCAACCAAGGCGGTAAACTTCAGCGCGCCATCGAGCGCCATCATCACGGTCGGTGTCACATACTGAAGCAGATCTTTGGGCTCCTCGGTGCTGGCGTTTGCGGTCCATAAATGCATGGAGCCAATCGATCGATCTCCGATGATGAGAGGAACCACGACAGGCTGGACCCCATCCGGCATCTCGCCCTGCGAACGAGTCTGCTCGAGTCGTTTCCCTTCGATGTCGGTATTGACCGTGATCTTGGCTCCACGGAAACCGCCAACCTCTACGATTGCGGCGGCAATAGTCTCCAATGCCGGGATCAGATCCAACTCGCCTCGCACCGCGTTATTAATTGTATGGGCAGTTTTGAGTGCCGTCATTTGTCGATCTAACACACGGTGCGCATCCTCAAGCTGCTCGTAGCGTTCCTGGAGTAACTCGTTTGCCTCCTTAAGTTCCCGGCCAGCGGCAAGAATCGAGAACGGCCGGACAAACGCATGGTGCACTCGTCGGAACAGCTTGTTACGCGGAATAATCTCGACGACAAATTGACCTCCTCTGGACGTTTCGAACTCTTCGACTTTTGCAGGACGACTGCCGAGCACCCGGGACATTTCGATAAGCACGCCCTTGCAAATGATCAGGAACGATCGAGGGAAGCGTTCATACCCGTCGTGGACCTCGAGCGAAAGGCGAAGCAGGTTATCAGAAAGCTCGTCAAAGCCCGGTGTCAAACAGGAGAAGAACTGTCGCCCGGGCCCAAATTTGCTGGGTGTGTGCAGCCAGCGGTAGAAATCTTTTTCTGTGAAGAGGAGACGGGCTACCTGGAGCGTCCATCGTACAAACGGCGCGTGAGGAAATGCGGCGCCAATGGCAAGGAGTTCTTCCTCAGTCCATATTTTTTCAGCTTGTTTACAGATGCGAACAAAAGCAGACCAGTCGATGTGTTCCTGCTTGTTTTGCAAGCGTTGGATGCTGTAATCCACGCCATCGAAGAGCATGCCCGCAGGGATGCCTTTTCTTCGAAGTTCACCGAAAAACACGTCGAGCACTCTACATGAAACTTCATTCATAGTTGCTCCGCCCCATAAGCATGCCAGCATGATAGTGAATATTCATCGGATCGTACCGGCTTTCCCACGATCCAAGCCAGAGAAATGCATAGCAACTCTCGATGACTGAGTTAACTGTCTGATTCGCAAGGTCGTCGGGTAACTGAAGTGGTTCGAAGTGCAGTTCCTGCGCAATGAGAAGTCGTGAGGAAAGGACCACTAAGCACGCCCCCTTGCACAAGGTGGAAACGGAAAACATGCTATGTCGAAGAGCGACCATCAAACCCGCTTGCGGGATGAAACGTTGCAGCCTGGAAAGAAGAGTTGCAGCAGGATCGTTGGCACAATCGTAGGAAAACGGCGGGAGAAAAGCAAACAGCTACAACAAGACAAAAGCCCACCGTCGGATTGGTTGCACGAGGAGCAAATCTCGATTTCACACTTAGTCTCAAACCACCATTCAGGTTTGCTACACCATTCCAAAGTGCTTATATTTGAGAAGCTTTCGAGCGCTCTTAACCCAGAACCACCATCATGGCCATCGACATTCATTTCCGAGATTCATCACTTGTTCCAATCTGGTCCCGTATTCAACGATGCGAGCGCCTTACTCTGGAAGATGGGCTTGCGATGTACCGGAGCCCCGACCTGCTCTCGCTCGGTAAGATGGCGAATCACGTCCAGCAGCAGAAGAGTGGCGATGCGGTCTATTTCGTCCTGAACCAGAAGATCGAACACACAAACATCTGTGTCCTCTCCTGCAAGTTCTGTGACTTTGCCACGAAGAAGGGTCGGCCGGACGCGTACGAGATGACTACAGAGGAAATCCTTGGCAAGCTCACCCCGCATATTCATGAGGTGCACATCACTGGCGGCATGCCATCAGACTGGCCGTGGGAGCGGTATCTTGAGATTGTTCGGTCGATTCACGAGAAGTACCCGAACGTGGATGTAAAGGCGTTCACTGCCGTCGAGATCGACTTCTTCCATAAGAAGTTCAAGATGTCGATTGAAGAGGTGTTGAGACAGTTGCGGGCAGTTGGTTTGCGTACAATGCCAGGTGGTGGGGCGGAGGTGTTCTCGGAGCGGGTCCGCAAGCATCTGTTTCCTCAGAAGATCGGTGCAAAGGGATGGTTTGAAGTGCACAAGACTGCACACAAACTCGGCATCCCAACGAACAGCACCCTCCTGTATGGTCACATCGAAACGCTGGAAGAGCGGCTCATCCACATGATAAAGTTGCGCGAGGCTCAGGATGAGACCGGCGGCTTTCTCACATTCATACCGCTTGCGTTCCAACCCGGCGACACGGGGATCAAACCGAAGAACCAGTTTACCTCTGCAATCGATGACCTGAAGACTATTGCCATCTCACGCCTTATGCTTGATAACTTCCCGCATATCAAGGCATACTGGGTGATGCTGACGGAGGAGGTTGCGGCCATGGCCCTCAACTTCGGCGCCGACGACATGGATGGAACGGTGGGTGGCGAGAAGATCGCCCACGATGCCGGAGCGATCACACCCATGCAGCTTGCAAAGGACCAGCTTATCCGGATCATCAAGGATGCCGGGAAGATTCCGGTTGAGCGCGACGTATACTACAATCCGCTGAACGTGTACACCGACAATGTTGTTGGCAAGGTCCCGTATCTTAACTCGATTCCGTTCTACGCACACTTCGAAAAGGGGCAGTTCAGGATTCTCCCCATTGCACCCCGACGCATGGGTGTATTGAGCGAGCAAGGGCAGATCGATGCCGGGCTTTTCTCCCTCGCTGATTACCTCGATCAACAGAACGAACTGGAACTTATGGATTGGTGTATTGCAACCCGTGATCAGGTGAAGAGCGTGATGCTTTTTTCCAAGGAAGGTTGGGCCGATCTGAACGGAAAGACCATCGGTGTCACGGATGATACTGCAACATCTGTGAAACTCTTAGGGGTCTTACTGGAGAAGAAGTATGGAGTGAAGGTGAAACTCGAACGCTTGCACTCGGGTGTAAACGAGTACGGGGCCTACGATGCAGTTCTGTTGATTGGCGATGAGGCACTTCGATACAACAAGAGAGGGCTCGATGGCTTCGAGTTGGTGTTTGATCTCGCAAGGGAGTGGTACGATTGGCAAAAGTTGCCCTTTGTGTTTGCCGTATGGGGGATGAAGAAGTCAATGCAAGAGCCAATGAAGCGGGAGCTCAGGGAGGTCCTCTCGAATTCGTTGGAGAAGTCTGAAATGGATTCCGCATCCATCGCAGGACCACATGGCCGGAGGATTGGCCTCTCCGACGCCGAAGCACAGGAGTATCTTGCGGGGTTCAACTACAGATTGGGTGAGAGAGAGCGGGAGGCAATCCGGACTTTCAAGGCCCTTCTGAACGAAGTCGAAATTGGGTTTCAGAATTAGAGATCGGTCATGCAGCTTTCCGACATCCATACCAAAGTCAGCTCGGGTGAGCGTCTGAATAGAGAGGAAGGCGTCTTCCTTCTCAAGAAGGCGGAGCTCCTCGACCTCGGCTCGCTGGCTAATGAAATCCGATCCAAAAAGAACCCCGGGCCGCGTGTTACATTCGTCATCGACACGAACCCCAATTACACAAACATCTGCAACGTCGATTGCATTTTCTGCGCATTCTATCGCCATCCCGGCGAACAAGGTGAGTACACTTACTCTGTGGACCACATGATCCGGAAGTTCAAGGAATCAGCGGCTCAAGGAGTGACGACAATCTTGTTGCAGGGTGGCGTGAATCCGGCACTGCCATTTGAATACTACGTTGAAATGGTTGAGCGAACCGTGAAGGAAGTTCCGGAAGTCACCCCGCACTTCTGGTCGACATCCGAGATCTTTGGCATGTCTCAGGTTTCAGGCCTGCCCGTGCCGCAGGTGCTGCGACGGTTGTGGGATGCGGGGCAGCGAACTATTCCCGGTGGCGGAGCTGAGATTCTCTCAGACCGTGTGAAGAAGAAGATCAGCAACAAGAAGGGGACGAGTGCCGACTGGCTGAACGTTATGCGCGAGGCACACAAGATCGGGTTCAAGTCGACTGCGACAATGATGTACGGCCATCTTGAGAACGAGGAAGACATTGTCGAGCACCTTGAGTCCATCCGGGAGCTTCAGGGTGAATACCACGGGTTCACCGCCTTTGTCCCGTGGAGCTTCAAGCCAGGGAATACGCCGCTGGAGAAGATCATTCCGCGTTACGCCACGGCAAATCAATACTACAAGATCATTGCCTTCTCACGTATCTACCTTGATAACTTCGACCACATTCAGGCATCATGGTTCTCGGAAGGGAAGAAGGCGGGACAGATCGCCCTGCATTTCGGTGCCGACGATTTCGGTGGAACGCTGGTTGAGGAGAACGTCCATGCAGCGGCGAACTTCGTGAACAAGACCAGCACGGAAGAGTGCATCGAACTGATCCACGGTGCGGGGTTCGACGCGTCCCAACGGACAACCTCATATGAGATCATAAGAGAATTCCCAATTCCTGCCGAGGCAGCATGATGAATTCAAGGATGATGGATCGGTTCAAGAGAATTGATCGGACGGCTGCAAGGGTGACTTCGCTTCATGATCGCGCGACCGATTATTCATTTTGGATGGGTCGTCCCCCCGAGGAACGGGTCGCTACGATTGAATACCTCCGCCAACAACACATTCAGAACATTCCCAATGCTCAGCGCAGACTTCAGAGAGTTCTTACAGTTACTCAACGACAACGAGGTTGAATATCTGCTGGTGGGAGGATATGCGGTGGGTTACTACGGATATCCTCGATATACGGGTGATCTTGATATTTGGGTGCGCTCGTCCAAGGAGAACGCAGAGCGACTGATGCACGTGCTGAAGCAATTTGGCTTTGGGTCCCTGGACATCACCGCTGAGGATTTCACAAAGCAATACGCTGTCATACAGCTGGGTCATCCGCCCCTTCGCATTGACCTTGTAACTACTCTGGACGGTGTTGAATTCGATCAATGTTATCAGAGGCGAAATACTCAGATGCTGGATGGGATTTCGGTTGACTTCATTGACCTTGACGACCTCAGGTGTAACAAGCGTGCGACCGGCCGGGCCAGGGACCTGGATGATCTCGAGAACCTTCGATGAGCTTTGGTCGCTCGAAATGACAAAAGCCCGGCTTGACCGGGCTTTATCGTGAATTGTGAGAAGCTCCACCAATGAAAACCTTCTTGCTTTCTACTTCTGGAAGATCGCGCGGGCGAAATGTCCGCGCCGCAGCGCGGCTCATCCAATTGGGTAAGCTGGTTGCGTTCCCCACCGAAACCGTGTACGGACTTGGCGCCAATGCATACGACACCCGAGCCGTCCGGGAGATCTTCCGGGTCAAAGGAAGGCCGCCTGATAATCCACTCATCGTACACGTTTCGTCTCTTCAGCAGGTCTGGGGTTTGGTCAGGACAATCCCGATCATGTTCAGGATTCTTGCAGAGCGCTTCATGCCCGGCCCACTTACGGTTGTGCTATGGAAGTCGCCCACAGTTCCACCGATTGTGACTGCCGGATTGCCCACGGTTGCCATTCGTATTCCCGATCATCCGGTAGCGCGTGCTTTACTGATGTATGCTGACGTGCCGGTGGTCGCTCCTTCCGCGAATCTGTCTGGGAGGCCAAGCCCCACGAAAGCAATGCACGTGAAGGAGGACCTTGATGGCAAGATTGCTGCGATCCTCGACGGGGGCGCTTGCAAGATTGGTGTTGAATCCACAGTGCTGGATCTCACCCGGAAGTCACCGATCATTCTCCGTCCCGGGGGGATTACAAAGGAAGCGCTTGAGGATGTGCTGGGAATCCGCGTTCGACTTGCCCCTTCAACGCGCCGGCGTCCGTCGTCTCCCGGAATGAAATACAAGCACTACGCACCGAAAGCGGATGTCGTGCTGTTCGAAGGCGAACGGCGTTCTGTCCTGCGATCCATGAAGGGAACACTGTTACGCATGACTGCCCGTGGCAGACGCGTAGGGGTGATGGGGGAGGAGGATGCTCGTCCGTCATTCCGGAAAGCCAGGTTCTTCTCGCTTGGAACGGAGGGTGCACTGAGTGCCGCGCGTAGGGTGTTTTCCGGATTCCGCGCTCTGGACCGAAGACGTGTTGACGTCATTCTCTGTCAGGGTTTCCCGGAGAAACTCCTCGGAAGTGCGCTGATGAACCGTCTGCGCAAAGCTGCTGCAAGGAGGATTCGTGTCTAGGTCCGGGAGAAACAAGATCAGTAGTGTCCGCGTGCAAGCGAATGCCGAACTTCCCTTCTACTGTGACTTTGCCTGTTCATATGCTGAGTTCGCACCAGCAGATGCAAGTGGTGCATGCAGGCGGGATCAGGCCGTGTGGTGTCGGCTGTTCGAGAAATACAACAACAAGAACGGCAGGTGTCTCGGTCGAAAGCCGGGTGGGGCGGTTGCTAGTAGAGCTCGATCTCCGAAACGGCGGGAGTAAGTCCCTTTTCATATCCCTTTCTGAAAAGAACCTCGAGTGCATTCTTTCCCCGTCCACCCATGTCGATCGTCAGCTCGCTGACGTACATCTTCACAAACTTCTCGCCGAGCTTGTCGTCGATCCCACGACCCCATTGCAAAGCATAAGGAATTGACTCCTCCTGATGGGCGTAGCCGTAAGCAATGCTCTCCTTGAGTCCCGCCGAGAGCCGTTGCGCCAGATCCTTACCGAGGTCTTTCCGCACGACATCGAGCCCCAGCGGAAGGGGAAGTCCTGCCGTCTCCTTGTCCCAGAGTTCTCCGAAGTCCAGCACCTTGTGGTAGCCCAGCGCCTGGTAGGTAATCTGACCTTCGTGGATCAGGAGACCTGCATCCACCGATCCATCGTCCACAGATTCCATGATCGTGTCGAACGGCATGTCAATATTCTTGATGCCATCGGTGAAGATCTTGAACAACAACGTCGCAGTTGTGAGCGGTCCGGGTGTTCCCACTGTTCTGCCTTTGAGGTCTTCGAGCGATGTGAATTTTCTGGAAATGATCACCGGACCGTATCCCTCCCCCATGCTTGCGCCGGTTTTCATGACCCAATATTTATTGGCAACGTAGGGGAACGTATGCGCAGAGATTGCTGTGACTTCCAGTTCTGCCCTCATCGCCCGTTCGTTAAGAGACTGGATGTCCTCAAGCTGGTGCTCGATTTTGATGCCTTCCAGCTTCACCTTCCCGCTTGAAAGACCGTAGAACATAAACGCATCGTCGGGGTCCGGGCTGTGGCCCACGCGTATCAGTCTTTCTGACATAGGTATTATTGATGGAGAATTAAGAGGGTTGGACAATTGGATAGTCGCTGTCCACTTTGCACCAGTATAAACTGATGCAATTCCGAATGTCAGGCGTTCTTCTTCTGTGTTGTGGAATCCGATCCTGTGGAGGATGTCGAGAAAATCCTGTCCGTCGGGAAATCTCATAACCGTGTCAGGTAGATATGTGTATGCCTGATCGCTTCCGGAAATCAACCGGCCGACCACAGGAAGGATCTTCAGAAAGTAAAAGAAATACAGTTGCTTGAAAGGGAAGAGCTTTGGCCGGGAAAACTCCAGCACCGCAATCAGACCACCAGGACGAAGAACGCGATGCATCTCGGTCAATCCCAGTTCGAGATCCTCAAAATTTCTCGCGCCAAATGCAACGATCGCCGCGTCAAAAGACCCGTCGTTAAACGGGAGGTCTTCTGCATCGCCTGCTTGAAGTGTGATGATTGAATCGAGCTGCTTCTTCCGGATCTTGGCGCGCCCGACCTTTAGCATTTCCTCAGCAATATCAACACCCACGACGCTGTCTGGATGTAAACGGAGCGCGGCAATGGCGAAGTCCCCTGTGCCCGTAGCAACATCAATGATGCGCTTTGGCCCAATGTTGCGCAAGCGCTCGACGGCTCTCCTTCGCCAATAGAAGTCTACCCCGCCGCTGAGAAGGTGGTTGAGGAGATCATATCGATACGCGATGGAATCGAAGAGCGAGCGAACCTGCTGCTTCTTGGCCAATGTGCGTCGGTTCTCAGTTACTCTTGTGCGCTGTTGAAAACTGCTGGCAAGATACGAAACTGTCGGTGTAGTTCAAAGGTCATCTTCTTGACTTTCTGCCCCTCAACACGTATCATCCTTTCGGCATGCACAACTCTTTCACTCCCTACCCCTGGTTGTATTCAGCCAGACGCTGTGAGTGTCGGGTGGAGTGATTCTCCAATCAGAATCTGATGTATGAATCAGAACATGACCTTCACCGCGGGCGGTGGAGGTTTTTTTGTTTGATTTGATCCAATGAATAGGAGCATTCGCGTCCGGCTCGATCAATCGGTTGACCGTTCCTACGAAGTCGTGGTAAGACCAGGTGTCCTCAAGGATCTTCCCGCAATCCTGGCGCGTGGCTTTGGAAACCGCCAAATTGTTATTATCACCGATTCGAATGTCCGGAGATTATACGCGAGTCAACTTCTTGCCGGACTGACCGCGCAGGACATGCATTCCGTGATGGTTGACATTCCTGCCGGCGAGCGGTCGAAGAGCTCTGGAATCATTCAAGCAGTCTATGCACTTCTTCTTGAGAATGGCATACGACGCGAAAGCCTTGTTGTCGCACTGGGAGGCGGTGTCGTTGGGGATGTGGCGGGGTTTGTGGCTGCGACAATCCTAAGGGGCATTGACTACGTGCAGGTCCCGACGACATTGCTTGCCCAGGTTGATAGTAGTGTCGGAGGGAAGGTGGGCATCGATCACCCGCTCGGCAAGAATCTCATCGGGGCATTCCATCATCCGAAAGCAGTATATATTGATCCAGAGGTGATAGCGACATTGCCGGTCGAGGAATTCCGGGACGGTTTGGCTGAGGTGCTAAAAATAGCACTGGCCCTCGATGCTCAGTTCTTCAAGTTCATCGAGCGCAATGCGAGCAGGGTTTTGAGGACCAATACGCGAATTCTTTCTGAAGTGATCCTTCGTTCTGTTGGACTGAAAGCAGCAATCGTGAGGCGGGATGAGCGGGAGAGCGGAACCCGAAAGGCACTCAACCTTGGCCACACACTGGGGCATGCCATCGAGGCGGCTGCGCACTACACAGTCAAACATGGCGCAGCGGTTGCAATGGGCATTGTCGCTGAATCAAGAATCGCAGTTGAGATGGGCTTGCTTAAGGACCGGGATCGTGCAAGGGTACTCAGACTCATCCGCACGTTGAAGCTGCCAACACGATTTCCCAAAGGTCTGAACCGGGCGAGATTCCTCGCTGCAATTGCGGCTGATAAGAAGGCGAATGCAGGTGGGGCGAAGTTTGTTTTGCCGGGAGGGATTGGTCGAGCCGTGATAGGCGTTGAGGTCCAGCAGGCATTCATAACAAGGTTGCTTGCGTAGGTCATGATCATTGTCTCGATAACAGGGCCCACAATGAATGACGCGTTGATGCAGGTTGCGGGCTCGTCGAAATATGCCGACATGTTCGAGTTTCGGCTCGATCTAATCCCACAACCCAATATTGCCCGGCTCTTGAACTCGACCCGAAAGCCGAGAATCGTTACATGCAGGCCTGAATGGGAGGGGGGTTCGTTCATGGGCGCCGAGCGTAAGCGCATCGAGATGCTTGAAATGGCTTCCGCGTTTGGCGCCGATTATGTCGACATTGAGTTGAACGTGAACCCCCGTACTCTGCAGGAGTTCATTCGTCGGAAGAAGGACACGAAGGTCATCGTATCAGTTCACCTGTTCGATGCCGATCTGTTTGATGTTACAAAGATCTACAAGGCTCTCGTGGCAACCGGTGCCGACGTCCTCAAGTTTGCGTTCACATCACGGGACGCAGCAGACAACCATCTTGCATTCAGATTCCTCTCGCTGGCGAAGCAGGATGCTCAGAAAGCTGTCTCGATTGCAATGGAAGAGTGCGGCGAAGCGAGCAGAGCTTTATACAGGAAGTTTGGCGGCTGGGCTACGTACGCGTCACCGGAAGCTGGAGCAGGCGTACTCCCCGGTCAGATCCCTGCCAGAGAACTGAAGGACCTGTACCGGGCCGATCGGCTGACGTCTTCAACAAAGATATATGGAGTGATAGGACACCCGCTAGGTCAGAGCAAGGGTGTGTATCTGCACAACCCGCTGTTTCGTCGAGCCGGGAGAAATGCAGTGTATTGCAGGTTCCCGGTAACTGATCTGGATCGATTCATGAAATTCGTCGCGCCATTCTTGAGCGGATTCAGTGTGACGATACCACATAAGCAATCGATCATCAAGCACCTTGATGCTATTGATCCGACTGCAAAAGCGATCGGGGCAGTAAACACCGTTATTCGTCGCGGTGGAAAACTCTGTGGCACAAACACCGACGCCACCGGCGCGCTCGACGCAATTGAACGGGTTACAAAAGTGAAGGGTAAGCGGGTGCTCGTGATCGGTGGAGGAGGTGCTGCACGGGCAATTGCGTATGAGGCAAAGCGAAGAGGAGCGGAGGTGCTGATTGCGAATCGAACAGAGCGGAAGGCAAAACTATTGGCGAAAGAATTCGGGGTCAGGATGGTAAGAATGGCAGAGCTTCGGTGGGCTGACTTCGATATTCTCGTCAACGCAACGTCAGTCGGGATGTTCCCCCATGTTGATGAATCACCGGTCCCGAAAGCGATCTTGAAGAGGAAAACGATATTCGATGCTGTATACAATCCGCCCATGACGAGGCTCCTGCGTGAGGCGAAGCGCGTGGGAGCGAGGGTCATTCAGGGAACTGAGATGTACCTGAATCAGGCTGCGCTTCAGTCTGAGCTGCATACAGGCGTAAAGCCCAAGGCCGCTACGATGCGGAAGTTGATCTCAAGACTGAAATGATCAAGGAGATTACACCTGCTGGCCCGATCAAGGCCCACATCCGTGTTCCGGGCTCCAAGAGCATTACCAACCGTTCTCTCGTATGTGCTGCACTTGCAAAGGGCGAGTCACGGATTCTCAACGCGTCAGATTGTGAGGATACTGCACTGATGGCCAATGGGCTTAATCAGCTTGGTGTTCTTGTTCGCAAGCAAGAGGACATGATGCTCGTGGAAGGAACCGGAGGGAGGCTGTTTGCTCCCAAATTTCCGATTCCGGTCGACAACGCAGGGACAACGTTACGTTTCCTTCTCGCCCTTTCTTCAATTTCTCAGGGCAAGGTTATGTTGCAAGCTGACGATCGGATGGCAGAACGACCGATCGAAGAATTGCTGAACGCCTTACAGACTCTGGGCGTTGACGCTCGCGTTCAGAAAGGGTCTGCATTGTATGAGGTTACCGGTGGCTCGCTCCGGGGAGGGCGAGTTCAACTATGCAGTAACAAGACCTCCCAGTTTCTTTCGTCTCTTTTGATGGTCATTCCCTACGCGAGTGAAAATGTCACTGTTGAGTTGGACGGAAAGCTTGCTTCGAAACCATACATCGACACCACTATAGAGGTGATGAGACAGTTCGGCGTCAGCGTGCAGAGCGCTGATCGCGCATCATACACAGTGAAGGCGGGACTTCGGTACAAGCCGCGAGAGTTCCATGTGGAGTCAGATGCTTCGGGAGCGAGTTACTTTCTTGCGGCTGCAGCAATTACGGGGGGGGAGGTCTTTGTGGACGCGTTGCGACTGCAATCTCTTCAGGGTGATGCAATGTTCGTCAGGATTCTTGAACAGATGGGGTGCAAGTTCGAAGAGCGTTCGGATGGAATTTCGCTCCAAAGTAATGGAACGCTGGCGCCTGTTGATATTGACATGAACACCATGCCAGATACTGTTCCAACACTTGCGGTCACTGCGCTTTTTGCCAAAGGGAGGAGTCGCCTCAAGAACATAGCTCATCTAAGGTACAAAGAATCCGACCGGCTGGAGGCCCTTGTGACAGAGCTGCAGAAGCTTGGCGCGCGAATAACACTTTCTGGTGACAGTCTCGAGATTGAACCTGTCCCACTTCATGGCGCACAACTCGATACGTATAACGATCACAGGCTGGCGATGAGTTTTGCACTCGTTGGCTTGAAGATTCCGGGGGTTCGAATCGAAGGGCCTGAGTGTGTGAGAAAATCGTTCCCGACATTTTGGAAGGAGTTTGCAAAACTCAATCAATAAGCAAACTGGAAACGGGAGCCCAGGAAGCGGGAAGACTACGCTTCAATGCTGTTTGCATCTTCTTTCATGGATGATTACTCTTGCTCTATGGCAGGCAACACGTTCGGCAGTCAGTTCCGGATAACGACATTCGGTGAAAGCCACGGTCGCGCGGTTGGCGTAGTGATCGATGGCGTGCGACCGGGGCTGCCCATCGATACAGCCTTCATACAAAAGGAGTTGGATCGCCGCAGACCTGGACAAAGCAAAGTTACGACCGCTAGAAACGAGGCAGACAAAGTGGAGATCCTCAGTGGTGTGTTCAATGGAAAGACAACCGGAACGCCGATATGTATGGTCATATGGAATAAGGACCAGAAGCCGGAACCCTATGAGAAAATCAAGAACATATTCCGACCGGGGCACGCGGGGTACACATACCTTGCGAAGTACGGCATCAGCGACTATCGAGGCGGCGGTCGTTCGTCGGGGCGTGAAACTGCCTCTCGCGTTGCCGCGGGCGCCGTTGTGAAGTCATGGCTCCTCAAGCGTGGCATCTCAATTCATGCGTACACGAAAGAGATTGCCGGGATCAAGGCGAAGCAAATCGATTTCGGCGAGATCGAGAGGAACACACTGCGCTGTCCTGACCCGGTTGCTGCCAGGAAGATGGAGCGGGTGGTCCTAAAGGCGAAGAAGGAAGGTGACTCGGTCGGTGGGATTGTTGAGGTAGTCGTCAAGAACGTTCCAGCCGGTCTGGGTGAGCCGGTATTCGATAAGCTCGAAGCGGATCTGGCGAAGGCACTGATGTCCATTGGCGCGATCAGGGGGTTTGAAGTAGGCAACGGCTTCGAGGCGGCGAGACTTCGGGGAAGCGAGAACAA
>Ga0326597_10007574_pt1 | contig 14758 bp, 11 predicted proteins | sample RVTome_12_FD_203789 | JGI IMG/M metagenome (GOLD analysis project Ga0326597, IMG submission 203789) | Soil microbial communities from uranium-contaminated site in the Upper Colorado River Basin, Wyoming, United States - RVT100D185 | ecosystem: Environmental > Terrestrial > Soil > Contaminated >... | reverse complement strand
GTAGTGGTCGAGCAGCCCCAGGATCTCGCCGTAGGTGTAGTACCCGCCGAGCCCGCCGGTGCCGAAGTTGGGCGGGGCCTGGCTGGAGGCGAAAGGCGGCGCGCCCAGGCTCGAAGCCGCCTGCTGCTCCAGGTCGCTCACCAGCACCTGGTAGCGCAGGCCGAGCGCACGGAGCCGGGCGCGGTCGGCCGCGCTGACCACCAGATCGGCGGTTTGCACCTGCGGGGCGGGACCCGATGGATCTCGCTTCGACCGGGCCACCAGGTCGAACCCATTCATAAGGAGGGCGTCCAGGTCGCCGGGGCGGGAGAGTGGGACCCGCACCAGACTCACTCTGCTGGAAGAGGCCGCGACCGAACTCGCCTGGAATCCACAAACAACGAAACAAAAAGAGGTTAGGAGAATACCCAGGGACTTCCGCGGCCGCGTCCGGATCCAGATCATGGACAAGTCTAGCACGCGGATCGAGGGCGGGCCGGGAATCCCAAACCGGAGGCCCCACCAGAGTATCGATTGAGCCCCAGTTGACCATCCTCCCGGGCTGCGCTAGAACCGCACCAAACCAGCCCAAATAGGGACCAAGCGGTGCATGCACTCCTGCGGACGGTGTTTCTTCCGATCCTCCTGATCGGCGGTCTGGCGCTGGCGCTCGTGGTCGGCCCGATGGAGCTGTTCGAGGCCAGCAAGTATCGAGCCTGGCCGACGGTCGACGGCTCGATCGTCCACACCAACATCAATGAGAGCCTGGGTCCCGAGGGGCCCCAGTTCCGCCCGGTGATTCAGTACCGCTACCAGGTGGACGGCCGGCAGTACGAATCGGACGTGGTCTCGAGCGGCGATGCGAAGACCTTCGCGGAGCGTTCCGACGCCGAGGCGCTGCTCGAGGAGGTTTCAGGGGACGGGACGCCGCTCGTGCACTTCAACCCCGAACGGCCCGAGCAGGCCGTGCTCTCCCTCGAAAGTCGGGCCAGCGCCTGGGCGATCCTGCTGGCGGGCGTCCTGCTGCTGATCGGCGCCGCCTGGGTCTGGCGGCGCATCCGTCTGCGTGCGCCTCCGCCTCCGCCGCAAGTAGAATCGACGGCGGCCGACTGAGCCCGGCTTGCGGGCCGCTTCGGCGTTCTTTCAACTGGCAGACCGGGCGGCGGGCGCGCGGTTCCCGCGCCCGTCGGCGTTCCGCGCACTCCACACCGGAGGATACCATGTCGGTCGGCAGCATCACTTCCCGTTCGGTTCAGACGATTCGTCCGGAGGATTCAGTGCGCGAGGCGGCCACCCGCATGCGCCAGGGGAGCCTGGGCACGCTGGTCGTCGTCGATGATCAAAAACATCCGATCGGGATCGTGACCGATCGCGACCTCGTCATCCGGGCGCTCTCCCTCGAAAGGGATCCGGCCGCCACGAAGATCGAGGCGGTGATGACGCGCGACCCGACGGTCATCCTGAAGACCGCCTCGATCGGCGACGCGCTCACCCTGATGCGCCACGGCGGTTTCCGCAGGCTGCCGGTGGTCGAAGGCTCCGGCGAACTGGTCGGCCTGGTCTCCTTCGACGACGTCATGGAACTCCTCGCCCGCGAGATCTCCGCCGTGGGCCAGCTGCTCGAGAGCCAGAAGAGCATCCGGGATTCGTGAGTCCGTCCAGGCTTTGAAGCTTCCGGGAGTCGCACCGCGGCTACGGCCGCCCGGCCACGACCTGACCCTCGCGGATGACCATCACCGGTGACCGCAGAGCGGTGACGTCCTCGAAGGGATCGCCGCGCAAGACGACCAGGTCGGCGAGCAGGCCGGCGTCGATGCGGCCGAAGCGGTCGGAGGCGCCGAGCACGCGCGCGGCGACGAGGGTCGCCGAGCGCAGGGCCTCCCGCGGGGTCATTCCGTATTCGATCATCAGTTCGATTTCGCGGGCGTTGTCCCCGTGGGCGAAGACGCCGGCGTCGCTGCCGCAGGCGATGAGGACGCCGGCGCCGAGCGCGCGGCGGAACATCGCCCGGCTGTCCTCGATGCGCGCGGGTTCGGGCTGTCCCGGCTGCCAACCGGCGTAGCGCGCCATCGCCTCGGACGCGGCCAGCGTCGGACAGAGCACGACCCCGTGCTGCTTCATCAGATCGAGCACTTCGCCGCTCGCGTCGCTTCCATGTTCGATGGTGCGGACGCCGGCCAGCACCGCGCGGCGGATCGCCTCGCTGGTGACCGCGTGCGCCGCGACCGGCAGGCCGGCCGATTCGGCCTCGTCGACGATCGCCGCGAGCTCCTCCAGGGAGTAGGTCGGAGTCGACGGGTCGACGGGCCGGCGCCGGTAGTCGGCGTAGACCTTGATCCAGTCCGCTCCGGCCGCGATCTGCCGGCGGACGGCGACGCGGACGCCGTCCCGCCCGTCGGCCACCTCGGCCCCTTTCGGCAGGTCGAAACGCGGATCGAAACCGGACGGGCCGTAGCAGCCGGTCGCCACCAGGGCGCGCGTGCTGGCGAAGATGCGCGGGCCCGGAACGATCCCCTGCGAGATGGCGTCCCGCAGGCCGACGTCCGCGAAGCCGGCGCCTTCGGTGCCGAGATCGCGCAGCACGGTGAAACCCGCCTCGAGCGTCGCCTGCGCCGCCGCCGCCCCCCGCACCGTGCGCAGGGCCAGCGACTCCTTTAGCACCTGGTCATCCCAGGCGGCCTCGTCGTAGGGATGCAACAACAGATGCGAATGCAGGTCGATCAATCCGGGGATCAACCAGCGGCCCGACAGGTCGATCCGCCGCCCTCCCGGCGGAAGCTCGGCGCGGCCGGCCGCCGCGATGCTCCGGATCCGCCCGCCTTCGATCAGCACCTCCCGGCCTTCTTGAAACGACTCGCCGTCCGCCGCCAGCACGCGCGCTCCGACCAGCAGCAGCGCCTCGCTCTCCGGCGCGGACGGCGCGGCCCAAAGCGCGAGCCCGGCCGGACCGGACAGGACCAACGCAGACAACATGCACAGGAATGAACGCATGATTCGATCTCCGTTCCGTGAAGCGGCTCGACTCTGAAGGACCAGGTCGTTCATTACGCCAGAAGGCTGAATCTGGTTCCAGGACGCCGCCCAAAAGGCCCCGCTGCCGCCCGGTGTGCTGGACCCCGGCCATGAGGGACTCACAGCGATCCCATCCAAAGGAAGAACCGGAGCCGCGCGGGCGCGCGACTCCGGTTCCGTCAGGCGTTCAGATCTGATCGGCGGTCAGGGATTGACCGTGATGTCCAGACCGTTGGTGGTGACGAAATTCGCCACGCTGTCCTTGATCACGCTCTGCACGAAGATGTGGAACGGCGCCGGCGGTGTCACGTTGAAGCTGATCTCGCCAGCGGCCGGCATGGGACCCATGGGCTGGATGAAGAAGCCCGCCGCCAGATCGAGGGTGCAGCCGCCCGGCAGACCAATGCTGCCGGTGCCGGTGGAGAGCAGAACGAACCAGGGAGATCCACCCTCTGCATTCGTGACGCTCACGCTCATGGGCAAGCCCACCTGCGCGCAGCCGACTTCCATGTTCGGGAGACCGTTGCTGCCGGCGCAGGCAGCTCCGAACTGAAGCACGTCGCCGCAGTCGGCGTCGTAGTAGAGGGTGACGTTGCCGGACAACCAGTTGTTGTCGATCGCGCCGGGGACGTCGTCGAACGACTCGTTCAGTTCCATATGCAGCAGGCCGTCCGCGAGGACCGGAACGTCCGGGATCCCGTTGTCGGTCAAGTCGATGATGCCGCCGCTGGCATAGGAACCCGTTCCGGGGAAGCCGTCAGCCACACCCGGCGTCAGCCAGAGGCCCGATCCGTCCTGATCGGATCCATCGAAGTAGATCCGGGACTCGCTGAGCCAGCTAGCGCCGTTGGCGCGAATGGTCACGTCCCAGGAAAGGGCGCTCAGATTCGCTCCGACGCCGGCCGGGTCGAAGACCCACTCATTGACAAGGGCGCCCGGCAGGTCCCAACTGTTCCGTCCGGTCATGTCGATGACGGAGGAGGTCGCATACGCGATGGGCGGTGCGGTGACGATCGGGTTCGCGATTCCGGGCCCGCTGGTCGCGCCGATCACGGAGCCGCCGGACGTCTTCTGGGCCTGCGCATCCAGACCGATGCTCAGCACGACCGCACTGACAATGACAACTGTTTTCAACATCTCGATCACTCCCTGAACGAAGGGCTGTCCGACAATCCTGGAACAGCCTTCTGGTAAGCTTCGGCACAGGGCTCTCGGACACTCCTCGAGTTCCACTTGCCGGGCCGACATCCTAATTCAATCGAGCCGGGACGGATATGGGACAGCCCGGCCGAACTCAACAAAGAATGCAAGTCATGGGCCGGCCATCCATTCATTCGGGTCATTCGGGACGCCCGAGCAGCGACACAAATGGCGTATGGAACATCACTTGGATTCCAGGCCGAGCGTTTCCGGCCGCCGGGACGGGCGCGGTCGAGAATCAGTCGAGGACCCTTTCATACTCCAGGAGGGCGGGGTCGCGCCGGGCCAGCACGGATTCCGCTGCTTCGCTTTCCAGGACGTGGCGCTCGAGGAACGCAATGGAGTAGCGCTGGATCAGCGCGCGCCGCTGCGATTCCTCCGCGCCGGAGCGACGGCCTCCGAGTCGGCGCCGCATCGGATCGGCGAAGGAGCTGTGTTCGGCCCCGGCGATCAGCAGGAAGTACCGGGGCGGCGCCATCAGCGCGAAGGCCCTGTGTCCCAGGTCCAGCTTCGTGCCGCCCTGGCGGGGCTGATCCTGCTCCTGTTCGCCGAGCATGTACATGGTGGGCACGGCGACGCGCGCGAAGTCGTCCTTGTCGAACATGAAGAGACCGGGAGACAGCATGAGCACCGCCTTGACGCGGTCATCCTTGCGCCCCTCGATCGCTCCCGCGAGGGCGAGAGTCGTGTACCCGCCGAAGGAGTGCCCGCCGGCGGCGATCAACCGGCGGTCGATGAGCGGCTCATACGTCTCGTGCGCCAGCATTCCGTTCAGCGCATGCAGCGCCTCGTCGATCCGGTACGAGTACTTCTCGAAGTCGAAAGCCAGGCCCTGCGCCGCCATTCGCTTCGCCGCCAACGCAAAGCGCACGACGTTCACTCCCTGCCGGCCGGTGCGAATCCGGATCGCCTGGAAGTCGTCCCCGTGATCGGGCGCCGCGACGATCCAGCCGCGCCGGGCCAGTGCCTCGCCCAAGGTCACCGCGCAGATCCCGCCCCCGCCGTACCCGTGGGAATAGAGCAGGAACGGCCGCCGGCCCTCTTTCGCGGCCGGAGGCGCGGCCGGAGGCGCGGCCGGAGGCGCGGCCGGCGGCGCGTCCACCGCCGCGCTGCCCAGGATGAGACCACCGCCGTACTCGTGCGGCGCTTCGACATCCTTCGTCGGGTACCACACCGCCACGGTGAGCGGCTGGCGCTCGGGGTCGTGCTCCCAGGGCAGATCGAGAATAGTGTAGCCGGCATGGTATTGCGCGGCCGGATCATCCGGACCCGACACGGTGGCGGTCCGCGCCGTGCACATCAGCGTCGCCGCGAGCAACACGATCAGAGCCATCGTCGGGAACATCCAGTTCTTCATGCGGCGTGCCTCCGGACCCATCTCCCGGACCATTGAATCGGCCCAGAACGGCCGGCGTGAAGAGAAAAAAGCGCGCCCAGCCGCATCGGCCGGCCAAGGGGTCAAGTCTCCCCGGCCCCTGGCCGATGGGAGGAGGGATCAACCCAGGTGGCCCAACAGTTGGAGCTCCAATCATGCGGCATGCGGTTCTCTCACTGGCGTTGCTCGCCCTGTTTCCACTCCCGTCCGAAGGCGGCATATCGGCGGCCCGGGCCACCAAGCAACTCGACGAACGGACCGAAGTCCTCTTCAAGACCTTCCGTTCCGACGTCAAGGCGGCCAGGGCGGCCTTCTTCGACTCGGTGACGGCGTTCGAGACGACGGTCCAGGGAGGGGGCTACGCCCCGTCGCAGGTGACCAATCTGTACCTGAGCCTCTCCGAGCACCAGGCAGTGGTCCAGGTCGCGCTGGCCGATCTCAACGGCGGTCTGATCACGGCCATCTGGGGCCTGCTGAATCTCTACAGCGACAGCGTCGACCTCGAGGGGCAGTACCCGAAGGGCTTCACCGCCGGCGACCGGAGCGTGCTCGATCGGCTCCACCGGGACGTGGCGCGGCAGCTCGACAAGGAGTGCCGCAAGCTCACCAAGCGGCTCGGGGAGACCGCGAAGATCCTGAAGAAACAGGCCGGCGTCGCGTTCACGTTCTTCGTGCGACCGCCCGGCGGACTCCCCGCTATTGCGGTCAATCAGGGTGTCACCAATTACTTCGGGCAACAGTACCTGCGCATCGACTCCGCTTTCGGGGTCAGCTCGCTGGCACAGACCGGCGACGGGCTGCTCAGCTTCGGCGGCCCGGGCGACAGCTCGTATGGCGACGTCTCCGTATTGATCGCCCTCGGCGGTCTGGTTCTCACGGAAGCCGAGACGCCTTCGGTCACGGACCGCTGGTCGCACACCTCCGACAACGGCGGGCTGGGACTGCCGGAAGGAAACTACCTGCTGGGGGCGCGGCAAAACTCCAACGTAACGCGCGAGTCGGCGATCATCGGGATCCGCTAGCGCCGGGCGAAGAACAGCCAGTCGGTGGCTTCTTCATCGATGAGCGGGTTGAAGAAGGTGACCGGCTCGACCCGGACCTCCTGGAAGACGCGCCCCAGGGCGTCGGCGAAGGGGGAACTCTCGGCGTACGACCACACGCCCAGCACACCATCTTGCGCCAGGTGCGCTCGTGCCGCTCTCAGCCCCTCATCCCTGTAGAACCACCCGTTGGCGTCGGAGAGGTGGTCGTCTGGAGAGTGATCGACATCGATCAGGATCAGATCGTGGGTCTCCGCCGGCGCGCCCGCGAGGGAGCGATACAGATCGCGTCGCACCACCTGGAAACGCGGGTCACGCTTCAGTTCGGGCGCGAGCGGGAACAGCTCCCGCTCCAGCCAGTCGATGACCTGCGGAAGGAACTCCACCACCTCGAGCCGGGCGACCTCCGGGAAAGCGAGCACCTCGCGCGTGGTGTAGCCGAGCCCGAGGCCGCCGACCAGCACCCTCAACTCGCTGCCGCCATGCATCGAGATCGCGGTTTTGGCCAGCGCCCGCTCCGAGGCGGTGTTGAAGCTGCTCATCAGGAACGCGCCGTTCAGGGTCACCTCGGTCACGAAGGTTCCCGGCGCGGAGAGCAGTTCCCGCCGCCTGAGGCAGAGCGTCCCGAGCGGGCTCGGCTCGTGCGCCAGGATCTCGATGTTCGACGTCACAGCTCGCTGCGGGCCTTGGACGCCCAGGGGTGATCCGGAATCAGTTCCAGGATCCGGTCCAGCACGGGCCTGGCCGCTGCCGGCCGCTCCAGGTGGATCAGGCACTGCGCCTTGGCCACGAGCCCGTCCAGGTCGTCCGGCTGCGACGTGAGCCCGAGCTCGAGAGCCGAGAGCGCCGCTTCACACCGGCCGAGCTGATTCAGCACGATGCCCCGGGTCAGGTGGGTCCGGGGGTTTCCGGGAGCCAGCGAGACCGCGCGGTCGACAGCCTCGAGCGCGGACTCCGCGTTTCCCGCCGCGAGGCGATCGCGCGCCACCAGCTCCCAGCCAGGAGCGAAGTCCTGGTCGATCTCGAGCGCGGTGCGCGCATACTCGAGCGCCTGGCCGGGACGGCGCAGCACGACCGAGAGCCAGGTCAGCATCTGCCAGTTCTGCGCGTCCTCCGGCCGGCGCTCCGCCAGGTCGCGCGCGGCCTCGAGAGCCTCCTCGAAGCGGCCGACCTGCTTGAAGTGATTGACCGCGGCCCGGAGATACGCGACCGAGCGCGCATGCGCATGCATGGCCAGCTCGACCGAGTCGACCAGGCCCGGATCGTCGTCCTTGGTGAGCGCGGCCGCGCGTTCGCCGTATTTTTGCGCCTCTTCGCGCCGGCCCAGCCGGCCGGCGACCCGCGCGGCCAGCACCAGCGCCGGGCGGGCCCGCGGATTTCGTGAAAGGGCCGCTTCGGCATGCTCGAGGGCCGCCTTCAATTGCCCGAGCTCCTCTTCCGCGCGGGCCAGACCGGTCACGCCGAAGACATCCCGCGGCCGCTGTTCCAGGTACTTGCGAAAGCTCTCGGCCGCCGCCTTCGCCCGGCCGGCCGCCAGTTGCGCGTCCGCAAGTCGGGCGAACCCGGCCGGTTCGCCGGGCGCCAACGTCACGGCCTGCTCGAACGCCGCCACCGATCGGTCGGGGTCGCCCAGATCGAAGGCGACGCGTCCCAGCAGGTGCCACCAGCGCGAGTCTTCCGGCGCTCGCGCCACCAACCGTTCGTAGAGCGTCCGGGCCGATTCGAGCACGCGGTGGCCGTCGTAATACATCGCCAGCGAACCCAGAGTCTCGGGCGAGGGCGACTCAAAGGCGGCGCGGATGGCCGGGTGAACCCGTTTCCAGGTCGGCGGGTCGAGGTCCTCGAGCGCGGGTGGAGGGGGCAACCCCGCTCGTTCGCACCAGGCGGAGAGCGCCGCTTCGTCGAAAACCACCCGGCGCTCCCTGGGGCCCGTCTCCTCGATCCGCAGCTCCGGAAAGATTCCGACCTCGCCGGCGCTGATCGGAACGTCGGGGCGGACGGCGTCCGACGCGGGGGCTGCTGCCGTGCCTTGCGAAGGGGAAGCCGTCCGTTCACCGGAAGCACTTCGCCCGAGGGCGAGCGGTTCGGCCGCCCCACCCTCGCCCCGTGTCAGGGAGTGGACCCGATTCAGATCGAGCGCCGGGAAGCGCTCCCGCTCGCCGGTCGCCCACGCGACCACCACGCTCACGGGTTCGCCGTGGGTGCCGAGTCCGAAGCGCACCACTTGTTCGCTCGAGCCGAGATAGCTCGCATGCGGGCGCATCACGGCCACGCCGAGACCGGGCAGCTGCTCCACCTCGACCCGGGCGTAGAGCGCGCAGGCCGCGGGCGCGGCCAGGCGCAGGCCGATCCAGTTTCCACTGGTCTCGGTCTCGTTGAAGAGCAGCCGGACCGGGCGGTCCTTCAGCGCGACGACCACGTCGATCCGGCCATCTCCATCGAGGTCGCCGAACGCCGCTCCTCTCGAGACGCCGGCGGTGTTCCCCGGGCCGGGGACGTCTTCCGTTCCCACCGCGACGGCGGCCGGCAGGCGCCCTCCCGGCTCGCCCCGCACCGTGCGATCCGGCACCGCGTACGGATCGTCCGGGTTGATCACGCGCGACGGCCAGGTGACGGCGCCGTTGGCCACGAACAGATCGAGGTGCTGGTCGTGGTCGAGATCCAGGAGCCCGACTCCGAAACCCGTGTCCCCGCGACACCACTTTGAAAGTCCGAGCTGCGCCGTGGCGTCCGAGAAGAAGCCGGCGTCGTTGCGATAGTAGGTGTGGAACTCCTGCGTGAGGTGGGTGAGGATCAGGTCCTCGTCGCCGTCGCCGTCCGGATCGGCGCACACGATGCCCATGCTGGCCTGGGGCGACCCGCCGGCGTCCAGCGCGACGCCCCGCACCAGCGCCTCGTCCAGGAAGGTGCCGTCGCCCTGGTTGATCCAGAGCAGGTTGGCCTCGCCGTCGTTCGCCACGTACACGTCGAGATCGCCGTCGCCCTCGGCGTCGAAGGCCACCACGCCCATCGATCGGGTGGCTGCCTTCGCGATGCCGCTGCGCTCGGTCACGTCCTCGAAGCGGCCTTCCCCCTGACCCCCTCGTCCAAAGAGCAGCAGGTCGCGTGCTCCCTCGTAGGAAGTCGGGTTGCAGTAGTCGGGCCGGCCTCCCGGCGCGGTGCAGTCCGGGTCAGAGCCCGGTGTCCAGTCGGTGTAGTTGGCCGCGTAGACGTCGAGAATCCCGTCCTGATCCAGGTCGCAAAACGCGGCGTTCAGCCAGAAGCCGTTCCGATCCTCGAGTCCGGCCAGGGAGCTGATGTCCTCGAAGGTCGCGTCGCCGCGGTTTCTCAGGAGCGCCAGCGAACCGACATTGGTCAGGAACAGGTCCTGATCCCCATCGTCGTCCACGTCCGCCGCGAAGGCCCCCATGCCGTATCCTTCGTGATCGGCGCCCGAACCCGCCGACCTGTCGCTGAACTTCCCGGTTCCGTCGTTCAGAAACAGTGCGTTGCGCCCGGGCTCGCCCGGATCGCCCGGGACCGGGCCGCTCTGCGGCAGATAGATGTCGAGGTCGCCGTCCCCGTCGAGATCGGCCAGACAGACGCCGCCGGACATGATCTCGGGATACGTGAACGTGCCCCGCGCCCCGGAACGGTGGACGAACGCGAGGCCGGACTCGACCGATCGGTCGACCAGGCGGATCGGACCCCGGATCATCTCCGCGGGCGGCGGCGCCTCGCCCATCTTGTCGTTCGCGTCCTCCTGGCCACATCCGAGCGTCCATGACAGCACCAGCGCCGGGACGAACCCGGCGACCCGCGCGGCCCGGCAACCGCGGTTGCGTGCGACCATCGACGTCAGCTTGTGCGCGTTCTGTTCCATCCCCGCAAATGATACCAGCCCGAGCCCGCGGAAGTGGCCCGCGCCCGCGGCGCCGCGCCGAAATCCACGCGCTGAGGGCCCGCGCAAGAATGAGTCCCACTTAGGGTGAGCCGTCGTCGTCCATGACACTGAGAACACCTGCACTTCTTGTCGCACGATTTCCTCCGCTCTTGGCAGCATGAACCAGGTTCCAGCTGTGAGCGAGCTGCCACGGAGTGGAAGTGGGGAATGAACACCGGAGGAGATGGTGCGACAAGAAGTGCAGGTGTTACCGGAAGGTCGGTCGAGCAAGGGAATGTCTCTCAGATCCTTGTCGCGCCGCCTTTCAATCGCGAAACTCGAGAACCATGGAGGGCAGGGCGTCGAGTGCAGGAAGGACGCGAGCGTGCTGGACGAGACGCCGATGGCGTACAAGGACATCGACGAGGTGACGGCCGCGCAGCAGGACCTGGTGGAGATCGTTCACACGCTCCGCCAGGTGGTCTGCGTGAAAGGCCAGGCATGAGCGAGCTGCTGCATCTGGACGGTTCGGCCGGCGAGGGTGGCGGTCAGATTCTGCGCACCGCCCTCGCGCTGTCGCTTTGCACCGGCCGCCCGTTCTGCATCGAAAAGATTCGCGCGGGCCGCAAGCAGCCGGGGCTGCTGCGCCAGCACCTGACCGCCGTGGCGGCGGCGACCCGAGTCGGCGACGCGCGGGTGGAAGGCGACGCGATCGCGTCGGCCCGCCTCGTCTTCCGGCCGCGGGCGCTTCAGGCCGGCGACTTTTCCTTTTCGGTCGGCACCGCCGGCAGCACGCTGCTGGTGCTGCAGACGGTGCTCCCGGCGCTCCTGCTCGCCGGCGACCCCTCATCGATCGAGCTGACCGGAGGAACGCACAACCCGTTCGCGCCGCCGTTCGAGTTCCTGGTCAGGGCGTACCTGCCTCTGCTCGCTCGCATGGGCGCGAGAGTCGCCTTGGAGCTGGAGCGCCCCGGCTTCTACCCGGCCGGGGGCGGGCGGATCCGCGCGCGCATCGAGCCCTGCGAGAACCTCGCGCCGCTCGAGATCATGCAGCGCGGAAGAATCGTCGCCCGCCGTGCTCGAGCCCTGCTCGCGCAGCTGAGCCCGGGCATCGGACATCGTGAGCTTCTGGCGGTGCAGCAGAAGCTCGGCTGGTCGGCCGAGGAGCTGGAAGTCGTCGAGGTCGAGGATTCCCTGGGACCGGGCAACGTCCTCATGCTCGAGCTCGAGTCGGAGGCCGTGACCGAGGTCTTCACCGGGTTCGGGGAAATCCGGCGCAGCGCGGAGAAGGTCGCGGACATGGCGGTCAAGCAGGTGCGGCGCTACCTGGAAGCGGAGGTGCCGATCGGCGAGCACCTGGCCGATCAGCTCCTGCTCCCGCTGGCCCTGGCGGGCGGCGGCGCCTTCCGCACGGTCCCGCCGAGCCGTCACTCGCTGACCAACGCGCGGGTGATCGAGCGTTTCCTGCCCGTGCGGATCCTGTTCCGCCAGGATGCTGGTGCGTGCACCGTCGAAATCCGGCAACTGCACGGCGAGTGACTCAGACGGGACCGCCGCCTATGATCACTCGCCGATTCGCTCCCTCTCCAGAAGAAGCAGGTGGCTGATGAGAATCGGGATCCTCGCGCTCTTGTGCTCCTGTGCTCTGTCGCGCGCGCTCCTCGCCCAGGCCGGTGAGGAGATCACCACCGAGAGCCTGCTGCGCGAGATGAGCGCGCTGGAACGACTGGCGAGCTGGCCCGAGCCGGCCTTCCGCACGATCCAGTTTTCGAGCTACGACCGGCGCTCGAAGAGCCCGGACGCGCCGGGCTGGTTCGCGAACAGCGACGGCTTCGGCGGCGAGCCGATTCCCGGCTTCGAAGCCGTCCTGCGCGAACCCGATGAACAGGGCGTGGGCGAATACCTGCTCGTCGATCGACCCGGTCCCGGAGCGATCGTCCGCGGCTGGTCGGCGGGCATGGAGGGCGTCCTGCGGGTCTTTCTCGACGGGGCGCCGAAACCGCTCTACGAGGGCACGGGGTACGGATTCCTGGCGCGGCGTTCGGAGCACTTCTTCGAACGCGCCGGGCTCGACGTCGAGGCTGGCGACGCGTTCATCCAGCAGGACGCGGACTACCTGCCGATCCCGTTCTCGAAGCGGCTCCGCGTCACCTGGGAGGGGAAGCTCGACACGCTGCACTTCTACCACCTGCAGGTGCGCTTCTATGACCAGGGCGCGCGAGTCATAAGCTTCGATCCGGACAGCGACCTGAAGGGCCGGGCGCAGCTCGTGAGCGAGGTCGCGAACGCTCTGCTGCGGCCGGAGAACCGATTCGAGGGCGAGGCGCGCGACCTGTCCGGCGAGCTGCCCGCCTCCGGCACGCTGAACCATGATCTGGAGGCGCCCGCGGGCGGAGGCGCGATCACCGAGTTCGTGTTGAAGGTCTCGGCCGGGGAACTCGACCGCGCGCTGCGCGGCGTGCTGCTCCGCATCTTCTTCGACGACGCGTCGGCCCCGCAGGTCGAGTGTCCGGCCGGCGACTTCTTCGGCTCGGGTCCCGGCGTCAATCCGTTTTCGAGCCTTCCGATCAGCGTGCATCCGGACGGGCGCATGGTCAGCCGCTGGGTGATGCCGTTTGAGCAGCGCGTCCGGTTCCAGTTCGAGAACGTCTCCGATCAGCCGGTGGCGATCGAGTGCCGGGCCACGCTCTCGCCGTGGGATTGGAACGATCGCTCGCTCACCTTCCGCCTCAAGTGGCGCGTCGAGCACGATCTGCTCGGCGGCCCGCAGGAACTGGTGCGCGACCTTCCCTTCCTCGTCGCGCGCGGCCGCGGGAGGCTGGTCGGGCTGGCCTCGATCCTGATGAACCCGACCGGAATCCCGACGCCCTGGGGAAGCTGGTGGGGCGAGGGGGACGAGAAGATCTTCGTCGACGACGGCGACGTTCCGGCGGCCTTCGGCACCGGTACGGAGGACTATTACAACTACTCCTGGAGCCGTCCCGACCTGTTCGACCACCCCTACTGCGGCCAGCCGCTGGATTCCGGGCCGGGCAACTCGGGCTACGTGTCGAACCATCGCTGGCAAGTGATGGACGCGATCCCGTTCGAGCGCGCGATCGAGACCTACCTCGAACTCTACCCGCACACGAAGACCCCCGGCATGAGCTACGCCTGCCTGGCCTACCACTATGCGCGTCCCGGTTGCCTGGACGATCACCGCGCGCTGACGCCGGCCGAACTGATCGTGCCGCCCCTTCCGCCGCGCGAGGCCGTCATCAGCCACGGGTCGCGCAATTCGAAGATCTTCTACTTCGACGAGCTGGCGACCACACTGAGCGCCGGCGCGCTCGAGCCAGTTCGCATGCCGCTCGCGATGCGCGGGCGCGTCCTCGCCTGGCGCGCCGAGCAAGGCCAACGCCTCGAGGCGACCTTTGCCATCGAGACGGAAGGGTCCTACAAACCCAACCTGGTTCTGCTCCACCGCCCCGGCGGAGCCGCCGTGAAGCTCCTCCTCGACGGCCGGCCGCTGCTCGGGCAGGACGGCGAGGAACAGTTCGCCCTCCGCACCGCCCACCAGCCGCGAGATCTGAACATCTATCTCCAGGAGACCCCGCTCGGGACGGGCGACCACACGCTCGAAATCGAGTGCGTGGAGGACGGTTTCATCGGCCTGGACTACCTCTGGGTGCAGCGCTCGAGCGAATGACCTGACCGATCGAACCGGGTTCGTTCTGTCAGAAGACCGCTTTCCTCAGGGCCAGCGCCTTGCGACTCGCCTTGCGGTCTGGCTCCAGGCGGATGACTCGGCGGCGTTCGGTCACGATCTCCTCCGGCCGTCCGAGCTGGAACTCCACCGGCGTGCGCCGGCCCTCGCGCAGGACCACGCCCGCCACGGAGCTGCCGGGCTCCGCCTCGGCCAGGGCCAGGCAGGCATCGGAGTAGCCGCCCACCCGCTGCCGGCACAGTTCGACGAGCACGTCCTCGGCGCGGAGCTGGCCGTCGCTGCGCTGGATGACGATGCCCTCGCCGACCGAGACCATGCCGGGACAGCGCAGCAGGCCCGCCAGCGTGTTGAGATCGGGGACATCCAGTTCCTCCGCCCGGAATTCCAATCCCGCCAGGGCGAAGACCTCCTTCAACGGCAACGGTTCCGGCGTGTCGAGGTGCCGGGCGAGGAAGCCGTCCTGCGACTTGCCGCAAAGCGACTTCAAGGTCCGCTCGAAGGTCGACAGCGGCACCTCCTGCTCCCGGCCGGAACCGCACTGGCGGTAGAGTTCGGCGATCGCGTCATCGAGGCTCTTTCTTCCG
>Ga0326597_10007573_pt1 | contig 14759 bp, 15 predicted proteins | sample RVTome_12_FD_203789 | JGI IMG/M metagenome (GOLD analysis project Ga0326597, IMG submission 203789) | Soil microbial communities from uranium-contaminated site in the Upper Colorado River Basin, Wyoming, United States - RVT100D185 | ecosystem: Environmental > Terrestrial > Soil > Contaminated >... | reverse complement strand
CCGGTCATGACCCCGAGAACCGAGGCGATGGACTCCTCGAGCGCCTGAAGGTTATATCCGCCCTCGAGAGCGAATACCGCCCTTCCCTGGCAGGATTCGCGCGCGAGCCCCAGAATCTCGCTTCCGATCGCGGCGTAACCCGCGCTCGATAGCTCCATTCCGCCCAGAGGATCGTCGCGATGGGCGTCGAACCCCGCGGACACCAGAACCAGCTCCGGTCGGTACTCGAGCCCCACGGGAACGAGGACGTCTCGAAAGACCCGGAGGTACTCGCGGTCTCCCATTCCCGCGGGCATGGGGACGTTCAAAGTGAACCCCTCTCCCTCGTCCTTTCCCGTCTCGTTGATGGCGCCGGTTCCCGGATAGTGCGGAGATTGATGGGTCGAGAGGTAGAGAACCTCGGGCGAGGTGTAGAACGCCTTCTGTGTCCCGTTCCCGTGATGAACGTCGAAGTCTATTATCAGGATGCGGCGGAGCTGGTAACGCTTGAGCGCGTACATCGCCCCCACCGCCACGTTGTTGAAGAAGCAGAAACCCATGGCCTTGTCGGGCTTCGCGTGGTGGCCGGGGGGACGGGGAAATGCGAATGCGTTCTCGTGCTTCCCCTCTATCACCCGATCGATCGCCGTGAGGACCGCGCCAACGGCGAGATGAGCCACGTCGGCGGTCAGAGGGGATGCGATGGTATCCGAGTCGAGGTAGGTCCGTTCCTTCGCCCGGGTGGCCATGACCTCGTCGTAGAGCCTCTCCCAGTGAACGAGAAGGATGTGCTCTTTTTCAGCCGCCTTCGGGGCAACGACCTCGAGCTTCGAAGCGAGCCCGGGAGCGGCGATGGCGCGCGCTACGGCCCCGATACGCTCCGCGGACTCCGGATGCCCTTTGCCCGGATCGTGCTTCCGAAAGTCGTCGCTGAAGATGACGCCGGTCGTCATCTCGGAGTCAGCTCCCCGGCCGGTAGCGGCGGAAGAGAAGGGCCGCATTGGTGCCGCCGAAGCCGAACGAGTTGGAGAGCGCATGCTCCACCCGAGCGCTGCGGGCGACGTTCGGCACGTAGTCGAGGTCACACTCCGGGTCCGGAGTTTCGTAGTTGACGGTGGGAGGCAGCTTCTGGTCTCGAAGCGCGAGGACGGTGACCCCCGCCTCGAGCCCGCCGGCTCCCCCCAGAAGATGTCCGGTCATGGATTTCGTCGAGCTCACTGCGAGCTTCCGGGCGTGATCGCCGAAGACCTTCTTGATTGCAAGAGTTTCCATGCGATCGTTGTACTCGGTCGAGGTCCCGTGGGCGTTGATGTAGTCGACGTCCTCGGGCCGAATGCCGGCGTCTCCGATCGCCATCGACATCACCCGGCGAGCCCCGTCGGCGTCCTCCGAGGGTGTCGTCATGTGGTAGGCGTCCGACGTCATGCCGTAACCCAGGAGCTCGGCGTAGATGCGGGCTCCCCGCGCCTTCGCGGTCTCGAACGCTTCGAGCACCAGGATGCCCGACCCCTCGCCCACGATGAAGCCGTCCCGGTCCTTGTCGAACGGCCGGGAAGCCCTCGAAGGCTCGTCGTTGCGGGTGGAGAGCGCCCGCATCGCGGCGAACCCGCCGACCGCCATCGGGGTGATCGCCGCCTCGGTCCCGCCGGCGATCATCGCGTCGGCGTCTCCTCTCTGGATGATCTTCATCGCGTCGCCGATGGCATGAGCGCTCGCCGAGCAAGCGGTGGCGGTCGCCGAGTTGGGGCCTTTGGCCCCGAAGCGGATCGAAACCTGGCCCGCGGCCAGGTTGATGATGATCGCGGGAATAAAAAACGGAGAGATCCGCCGAGGGCCGCTCTCGAGGAGCACCTTGTGTTCCCGCTCGATGGTGGTGAACCCGCCGATTCCGGAGCCGATGAACACCCCGACTCGTTCGGCATTGTCCTTCGTGATCTCGAGCGCGGAATCCGCGACCGCGAACGCCGAGGCGGCGAGGGCGTACTGGATGAAGACATCCATTTTCTTGACGTCTTTCTTCTCGACGAACCGAAGCGGATCGAAGCCCTGGATCTCGCCCGCGATCCGAACGCTGAAGGCCGAGGCGTCGAAGCGGGTGATGGGACCGATGCCGGAGCGGCCCGAAAGCAGGCCCTCCCAGGTCTCTTCGGTGCCGATGCCGAGAGCGGAGACCAGCCCCACTCCGGTGACGACCACCCTGCGTTTCGGATGATTCAGCACTTTTGGAATCGAGGCGGCTACTTCGTGTGCTCCTGGATGTAGGACACCGCTTCCTTCACGCGGGTAATCTTCTCCGCGTCCTCGTCGGGAATCTCAATCCCGAACTCCTCCTCCAGGGCCATCACCAGCTCCACCTGGTCGAGGGAGTCGGCGCCGAGGTCGTCCACGAAAGACGCGTCCTCGGTGACCTGATCCTGGTCGACGCCGAGCTGCTCGACGATGATGCCCTTCACCTTCTCGGAAATGTTGCTCATGAATCCTCCTAGACTTGCTTAAACTGGCCTAAACCGGGCTACATGTACAAACCGCCGTTGACCTGGAGCACTTGACCGGTGACGTAGCCCGCGCCCTCGGAGGCGAGGAACATCGCCGCCGCCGCCACGTCCTCGGGCGTGCCGATGCGCCGCAACGGGATCGAATCGAACAAAGCTTTCCTCGCGTCGTCTCCGATCTCGCGCGTCATGTCGGTCTCGATGTAGCCGGGAGCGATGGCGTTGACGGTGATCTGCCGCGAGGCAACTTCCCTCGCCAGGGCCTTGGTGAAGCCGAGAATCGCGGCTTTGGAGGCGGCATAGTTCGCCTGCCCTGCGTTGCCCGTCAACCCAACGACCGAGCTCATGTTGATGATCCTGCCGCCACGCTGGCGAATCATAGGTCGCAATACCGCCTGGCTGCAATAGTAGAGCCCGTTGAGGTTCGTGGCGATGACCGATTCCCACTCCTCGGGCTTCATCCTCATGAGGAGATTGTCCCGGGTGATCCCGGCGTTGTTCACCAGGATGTCGATCCGGCCGCGCTCCTGGACGAGCGCCTTTATCGCGGTCGCGACAGCTTCGCGATTCGCGACGTCCATCGCCACTCCTTTGACCGCGCGGGGCGCCTCCCGCGACAGCTCGTCGGCCGCCTCGGCGACCCGCCCGGCGTCACGGCCGGTGATGGCGACGTCCACACCCTGGCTCGAGAGGGCGCGAGCGATGGCGCGTCCGATACCGCGCGTGCCCCCGGTCACGAGCGCGACCTTCCCCTCCCACTCAGACAACCGGAGCCCCCTCGGTGAAGAAGCGTTCCACGTCCGCGGGTGAGCCTACGGAGACGACGGATGCGTCCTTCACGATCTTCCGCACCAGGCCCGAGAGAACCTTGCCCGGCCCGACTTCGACGAATCGTTTCGCACCTGAGGCCGCCATCGCCTGGATGGTTTCTTCCCAGCGAACCGGGGAAGCCACCTGTCGAATCAGCGCTTCTCTCGCCTCGGCGCCGGTCGTGATGGGACGGGCATCGACGTTGGTGAAGAGCGGCACGTCCAGATCCCGGAACGGGACCGATTCCAGATCCCGCGCGAGCGCTTTCGCCGCCGGCGCCATGAGCCGGCAGTGGAAGGGAGCGCTCACCGCCAGGGGGATGGCTTTTTTCGCCCCTCGCTCGCGGGCGAGCTCGCAGGCGCGGTCGACGGCTTCACGGTGGCCGGCCACGACGACCTGCCCCGCGCCGTTGAGATTCGCGGGCTCGACGATTCTCTCGGAGGAAGCGTCGCGGCAAAGTGCTTCGACTTCCCCGGCAGAGAGACCGAGGATGGCGGCCATCGCTCCCTCCCCCACCGGAACCGCCGCTTGCATGTAGCCTCCCCGCTTTCGCACCAAAGTCACGGCGTCCTCGAGCCCGAGGCTCGAGGCGAAGACCAGCGCCGAGTACTCGCCGAGGCTGTGCCCGGCGACGAAGTCCGGCCGGACACCCATCGAGCGGAGTGCCTCTCCCACCGCGGTCGAAGTCGTCAAGATCGCGGGCTGGGTGTTCTCCGTGAGCCGCAACTCGTCCTCGGGACCTTGGAAACAAAGCTTCGAGATCGAAAACCCAAGGGCATCGTCGGCCCTCGAAAAGACATTACGGGCCTCGGGGTACCGCTCGTATGCCTCCCGGCCCATACCCGGGTGCTGCGACCCCTGGCCTGGGAACAAAAACGCGACTTTACCTTCGCCGTTCGTCATCGACCTTGAGGGGCATGAATTTCCAATCGTCTTCGGGCCGTCATTCCGCCCGATCGCGATCTCGATTTGAGAAGCTAGAGGAAGCTCAGATTTCCTTGACTTCCATGACCTGGGTACCCTTGTAGTACCCGCAGCTGGGACACACGCGGTGCGGATGTTTGGGCTGGTGGCAGTTCGGGCACTCGGAGAGAGGCTTCTGGGCGAGCGCGTCGTGCGCCCGGCGCTTGCCTCTCCGGCTCTTCGAGTGCCGCCTTTTGGGATTGGGCATTCTTAGGATCTCCTCGATTTCTGAAGCGTCTTCAGCGGGGCCCACCTCGGATCGGTGTCCTCCGGCGCGCAGTCGCAGCTCGAAAGGTTCCAATTCGCGCCGCACAGGGCGCAGAGTCCCCTACAGTCCGGCTTGCACAGGGGCTTCATCGGAAGCGCGAGAACGATCTGCTCCACGATCATCTGGGACAGGTCGATGCGCTCGTCCCGATAGAAGCTCACGGCGAGCTCCTCTGGTTCGAGTCCCCGGCCGGAACGGTCGTTAAGTGCGTCTCCCTCACTCTCTTCGCCGGCCGGCGCCACGTTCGACGACTGGGGAAGATACAGGAGGTCGACCTCTTCCGCAAGGTCCATCGGAAACGGCTCCAGGCAGCGCACGCAGGAAAGCTCGATCCCACAGGACATCCTGCCTCGGAGCCGGAAAACGCCTTCCCCTCCGACCTCACCCCCTTCGTCGCTCGCGATGGGCTGGAGCCGGCCCGAGAGTGCCACCGGGGAAAGCGGCCGAAACTCCTCGCCCTCGACGTAGCGCCCCTCGAGCGCGAGCGTCCGGTCTACGGCCTGCCCCTCGGGGGGCAACCGATCCAAATCGATGAACACTTCTCTAGTCCCTTGTTTGCGGGAGGATTATAGCCACGGCGCCCCGGTCCGTCAATTTTGCCGTGGGAGTCGCTTCGAAGGAGCCCGATGCGGACGATTCGAGATCTATTCCTTTTTTTCACCTTCCTCGACCACGTCCTCGAGATTCATGTAGTTCCCGAATTGGCGGTTCCCGGCGATGGTAGAGATCGCGTGCTTGAAGAGCATCTGGTCGACACCGTTGCTCTCCAGGATGATGGCGAACCGGTCGAAGTTCTTGATCCGCCCCGTCAACTTGGCGCCGTTGACCAGGTACACGGTGACGTTGACCCGCTCCCGGCGCGCGTGGTTCAGGAAACTGTCCTGCACGTTAGGGGGCTGTTTGAGCATGCAACCGCTCCGAGTTCTGGCGGTCTCCCGCTTCCGGGATCACCCGCCGAAGGTAGTCGAGGACCTGGGTGCGAACGCGGGCGTCGTCGCCACATCCCTCGAACCAACGGACTTCCGGCTCCCGCCGGAACCACGTCATCTGTCGTTTGCCGTACTGGGTCGTCGCCCGGACAGTGAGCGATCTCGCGGCGTCGACGTCGATCTCGGAATCGAGGTAGAGCAGCACTTCGCGGTAACCGATGGCCTTGAATCCCGGGCTCCCGGCGCCGTGCGTAAGAAGCAGCCTCCGGACCTCCTCGACCAGCCCGCGCGAGAACATCGCAAGGACCCTGGCCTCGATCCGCGCCTTCAGAACCTCGCGGTCCGGTCGAAGCCCGATAAGTATATCCTGGAAGCCCTCGAGCGGTCTCCGGCGGTCGTCCATGAGGTCGCTCATCCTCCGCCCCGAAGCCAGATAGACCTCGATGCCGCGGACCAGCCGGATCCGGTCGTTTTCGTGGATCCTTTCCGCCAAGGCGGGATCCCATCGCCGCAGGATGCGGTGGAGCGCCCTGCCGCCGCGCCGATCCGCGATGGCGCCGAGCCGGTCGCGGACCCCGGGCGAACGCCCCGGCCCCTCGAAGAGCCCTTTTCTCAAAGCTCGGAGGTAGAGTCCCGTGCCGCCGACGAGGATCGGAAGCTTCCCCCGGGCGGCGATCCCCTCGATTATCGGAACCGCCCGCAGCAAGAACTGCGCGGCGGAGAACTCCTCGTTCGGCTCGACTTCGTCGAGGAGATGGTGCGGGATTCCTCGGCGCTCCGAAAGCGGAACCTTCGCCGTACCGATGTCGAGCCCGCGATACACCTGAAGGGCGTCGAAGCTCACCACCTCGCCGCCGAAGCTCTCCGCGAGATCGAGCGCGAGCTCGCTCTTGCCCGCGCCCGTTGGACCGACGATGGCGACGAGCAGGCGCGCCTTGGGTAGGTTCTCTTCCATTCCACTCTCACCGAGAGAGCCAGCCGAAGAGCAGGAAGCCCGCGAGGAGGAATCCCAGGATCACCGCGCCGTAGACTTCCGGCGTGGTGAAACCGAGCTTCCCGCTCACCTGAGATCTCGCGTCTGCATCTCCCGGAACAGCTGGATGAGATGGGTCTCGTGAGAGGCGCCGAGGGTGCGCTTCACCGCGAGCAGCTCCGAGTACAGGAGCTCGTTGAGAGCGGAGACCAGCTGATCGCGTCTCTTGTCCTCCGCGATCCGCTGCAGGTTGGCCTCGATCTGGCCGGGGTCGAGCGAACCGTCCTGTCGGAGGCGAACCCGGTCGAAGAGCGAGCCGGGGCGCTCCTTGAGCTCCTTGAGGTACTTTTCGAGGATAATCTCGGCGATCGGTCCGACTTCGCCCGACATGTGACGGAAGAGGCGCCGGTACATCTCGTTGTAGAGCTCGACCACCGAGCGGTAGTCTTCGCGCTCGTCGAGCTTCTGGGCGAGCGGCGCCTGCCGCGGCCCTCGAGAACGAAGGGCGGTGACCGCGAGGAACGTGTGGAGGACCTTCCGGGTCTCCATTTCCCCGATCTCGCTCTCCTGGCAGATCTCGGCCACCGTCCGCTTGCCGTCGGCGATCGCGAGGACGTGCTTCTCGTGAGGCTCGAGATCGACGGGAGGCGCTTTCGGCGTACGTTCCACGACACAGTCGGCCGAGATGAAGTGCTCCCGGATCGCGCCCGTCCCTTCCGACCGCCGAATTCCCTCCACCACGAGCTTCTCCACGTCGAGCTCGAAGGTGATCTTCTCACGCCTCGGGAGCTCGTCGTCCTCGAACTGGAAGTAGCCATCCTCCCAGTTGAAGATGCTCCACACGATTTCCTTCACTTGCTGCTCGATCGCCCACCACAGGTCTTTGGGCGAGAGGACCCCGCTCTCTACCAGCGCCTTTCCCAGCCTCTGACCGCCCCGGATGCGCTGCGAGAGCTTCAAGTATTCGTCGGCGGAAATCCTTCCGCCCCGCAAGAGGACTTCGCCCAGGCGATCCTGGGTCAAGCTCGAGCCGGCGAAGACCAGCTTCCCGTCGAGGAAATAGATCGACTTGCGCACCCCGGCGTTCACCAGAGACAGCACCCCGGTGCGTCCCGACTCCTGAATCAACGAAAGCACCGACGGAAGGCCGACGTCGGAGAGCCGACCCCTCAGGCCGCCGCGCTCGGAAGCAGTTTCGGCAGTCGAACGGTTCGAAACGCTCATGCTTTTGAATGGGCTGGGGTTGGCCATCGACATGCTACGGTTGACTGCGTTCGTTGTCAATACGTGTGCCGGGATAGTAGTGGCTGAGGATGTCGCGGTAGGAGAAACCGGACGCGGCCATTCCGTAGGCACCCACCTGGCAAAGCCCCACTCCGTGGCCCCATCCACGTCCGGTGAATACCCAGCCGCGCAGCCTTCCATCCGGCGCGCGCTGTCGGTCGAAGAAAAAGAGGTTCTCGCGAATGCCGAGCGCTCTCCGAATGGCGAGGCCGCGCAGGGTGACGGAGCCGTCTTCCCCGACGACTTCGAGCTCCGCGATGCGGCCCGAGGGCCCATATCGTTGGGGACGGAGCTCCAGGACCGATCCCACCGAAACCGAAAGGCTCGCGTTCACTTCCCGCGTCAGCTCGTCCGACGACTTTCGCACCACCCAGTGCGAGAAGCGCGAGCTGCGATCGAAGCTGCCGCCGCCTTCGAGCAGCACCAGTACGTCGATTCCAGATTCTCCGATCCGATAACGCACGCGGTCGTTGGGAAGAAGCGTCAGCCGGCTCGCGTAGTGAGATGCGCCCGCGAGGCTGCGATAGAGGTAGCGCACCGGTGCGAGGGACATCGAGACTTCCCGTTCGTTCTCACCGTCTTTGATGGGCGCCCCCTCGACGATGGTGATGCTGTCCGGCGCGACGCTCCGGATCCGTCCTTCGCGCAAAACGGGCTCTCCCCTTTCCTCCAGCAACGCGTGAAGACTCCGAATGACGTCTCGCCGCGCGATGGGCTGACCGCTGCGGACGCCCATTCCATCGGGAACGATGAGCCCGCTCAGAATCGCGTAGGCGAGCGGAATCCTATCGGCCTGCGGGAGATCCTGGCCGACGATGCGCTCGGCATCGAACGAAGAGACGAGAAACGGAAGTCGCCGCTCCCAGCAAAGCGCTTCACCCAGGAGATCGGCGAACGCTGGAAGATCGAGAATCCTTCCCGAATCCTGAGGCGACGACTCGCGCAAGCAGGAAGATTGCCCGAGCACGCGGAGCGTGGCAGTGAGCCAGCGAAGCGCTTCAGAATAGCTCGCGGACCCGCTTTCGTCGACGGCATCGAGGACGCCGAGCTGATGGAGAATCCCGGCCTCGAGGGCAAGCGGCCCATCGTTCGCGGAAGCCAGAACCGGAGCCCGGGACTCGAGGAAGCACGCGCGGCTCACGAGGTATGGCTCCTTCTGGCTGAAGACGTTCTCCGCGTTCTCCGTCCGGCCTCCGCAGGTCGAGGTATAGAGCGCATCGACGGGCTCGCCGTCGAAGGTCAGGACCTCGCCCGCCGTCTCGACGACCGCGGCGTTCGAAAGCGGATTCTCTGCGGCGGCGCCGCGATAGACCTGGCAAGCCGGCGTAGCGCAAAGGTCGTAGCCCTCGGCTTCGAATTGCCCGCGGCGTTTCACCGCATAGGTCCTGGCCGCGATCGCCTGCGCCTTGAGCGCCTCCTTCTCGGGAAAAGCCTCCGGTGAGAGCTCCGCCGGCACCACGCCTCTCAGATAGTCCTCGAGGTTCACGACGTTTCCGACCGTAAGGGTATGGGATGCGTTCGCCGCGATCTCGAGATAGCCCCGATAGGGGCGTCCGTCCACTTCGAGAAACGCTCCGGACAGCGAGGGCGCCGCCGCGACCTTCTGAGACTCGATGCGAAGGGGGACCGCTCCCGCGCCGATCAGAAGAAACCCCGTGACTCGCGCCGTCGTCGTCGGCTCCCGCGCCACGGACGCCGACTCGAATCCGAGCCGCTGGAGCTCGCGCCACTCGACGTTCGCCGCGGACTCGGTGGTAAAGCTTCCCAGGCGTACAGCGTAGCGCCCCGACGAGGGCGAGCGAGCGGTCAAAAGCTCCCCATCGAGCTCTTCCGCAGCGCGTGCGCGGAATTCGGAGGCGGCGGCATCGGTCGGAAACGAGCCGAGTTCCACGCGGTAGACCCATCCTTCGACGGGGCTCGTGAGGTCGCGCTCGGGCTGAACGATCACATCTTGAGTCTCCAGCCAGACCGAGCCCGCGCCCACTCGGAACGGACGCGCCGACGTCAGGCGAACGAGCTCGGCCGCCGTCGAGAGTCCGATGCGGATGCGAGGCTCGGGGGCGAGGACATTCAGGTGCGACGCGGGAGGAGCTTCGACTGCCGCAACCGCCGCCGGCAGCGGAGCGGACACGGGAACGGGAGGTCTCGGGGCAGGCGCCGGCGCCCGCGACGACTTCCCGCCGCAGGCGAGAGCGGCCGAAGCCAGAACGACGAGCCCGCGCCTAGTACAGGATTTCGCTAATACCGCCACGTATCGCTCTAAAGCTACGGCACATGGGAAATGAACGCAACGTAACTCAGGAGGGACGTACCTAGCCAAACAGATCGTAGGGGCGCTCGTTGTACCAGAAGACCAGGATGATATCGAAATTGTCGTCTGGATAGTCCGCGGGAAGCGGCATGAGCTGCGACGCGCGCAGCGCCCCGACGGCGGCGTTGTCGAAGCCCGAGATTCCGGACGGAAACAGCACCTTCAGCTCGGTAACCGTGCCGTCACGCGCGACGGAGATCCCCACGGCCACGTGCCCGTGGTTGAATGCGACGGAGTATGGGACGAACCAGTTGCGCCGGACCTCGGCGAGCATCCGCCGGAGCCAGGGCACGAAGTTCGCGCCCTTGTCGTTGTAATAGAGGGTATTCCCGGTGTTCGAGACCAACCCGCCCTCGGGGTTGTCGAAGCGTGTTCCCGCGAGGAAACGCCGTATATCCGTGAAAGCACCGTCCTCGCCTCCCTTCCCCAGCTCTCGCAGCGAAGGCTTCGGCTCGGGAGGGCGGATGTCGACCCGCGCTCGCGCCGCCTCGCGCGCCCGCGCGTTGCCGAACAGAAGCTCCGCTGCCTCGGCTGGAGTGAGGCGGGTCTCCGGCTTTTCTAGGCCGCCGTTGCCGTTCTCGCTCCCCGCGCTCTGCTCGGCGGTCTCCCTGTCCTCTCCCGACTCCGCCGCCATCACCGGCTCGTCCTTCGGCTCCTCGGGCCTCTCGGTCTCGCCTTCCTTCCCCGGGTCCTTGACTTCTTCGTCGGTGTAGAACTCTTCCGTTTTGCCCTCGGAGAACGGAAGATCGTTCATGAAGTCCTGGGGCTTCGGCGAAGGAAGCATCGCTTTCGGAATCAGCATGCGTTCCTCGGCTACCTGGGGAGGTTTCTGCGCTGGAGGCACCGGCGCCGCTTCGGGCACGGGCACGACCGGTACCACCGCGATCGGCGGGGGCTCCGCCTTGGGCTCCTCCATGAAAACGACGAGCGGATCCCTTTCTTCGGATTCCAGGGCCTCCTTGCGATCGTCCCGCGCGCCGAGAAGCGCGAGGCTCGGCTCGATCAAGAGGAAAAGCACGATCAAGATGTGGAGCCCGGCCGAGACCGTCACTCCGAGACGCGGATTGGAGTCGAACGTCTCTCGTGATTCCCCATGCTCCAGAATCTCCGCCGCTTGGTCGGGGTCGGAGATGAAGCCGGAGAAGAAGAAATCCTCGGAGCCGCCCGCGGGGATCAGACCTTCGAAGCCGCTGCTTTCGCGCTGGAAGGGGTATCGCGCAGGCGCGCTTCCGGCGCGGCGTTTCGGTCGCGAAGGGGCGCTCCGGCGCTTCGCCGCCCGGTTTCGGCCTGGGTGCATTCGTTTTCACTATAGCCGCGGCCGATCCCACCAGCAAGAACGGGCCCGCGAATTTACACGTTCCTTACTCGCATTCAATCAAATACAAGGGGGATACGGGATAGTGGAGATAGGGGGATAAGAACTCCAATTCATCTCCATATCCCCTCATCCCCCTATCCCCCTTCTTACACTGTTCATCGCTCCATGGCGTCAACGACCTTGAGCGCGAGCTCGAGGGCCTTTATCCCGTCTTCACCCGTGACCCGGGGGCTCTCTCCCGTCGCGACGGCGTGGAGGAAATCTTCGAGCTCGCGGCGAAGGGGCTCGTCCTGAACGACTTCGAGATCGTTCCTGCGGATCTCGGGAGAGGCGCCCTCAGATCGCACCAGCCGGTAGGAGATCGCTTCCTGCTTTTGATAGTCGAGGGAGACGTATCGTTCGGGCTCGAAGAATCGCAACTTTCGGATCTTCTCCTGGGAAACCCGGCTCGCGGTGATGTTGGCGACGCAGCCGTTCGCGAAGCGGAGACGGGCGTTGGCGATGTCGACGCGCCCCGTCAATACCGGGACCCCGACCGCCTCCAGCGACGAGATCTCCTCCCGCACCAGGGCGGCAACCACGTCGAGGTCGTGAATCATGAGGTCCAGGACCACGTCGATGTCGAGGCTCCTGGGCGAGAACGAGCCGAGCCGGTGGACCTCGATGAAACGCGGATTGCGGGACCCGGAGAGGAGCGCCTCGACGGCGGGATTGTGCCTCTCGGTATGACCGACCGCGAGAACGCGGGCTTTTCTCCTGGCGAGATCCACCATCTCCCGACCCTCGGAGAGGCTGGACGCTATCGGTTTCTCCACGAGGACGTGGATTCCCGCCTCGAGGAGTCTTGCCGTCACCTCCCGGTGGCTCACGGTAGGGACGGCGACGCTCGCCGCATCGATTTCGGGAATGAGCTCCGTGAAGTCGGCTACCGCGCGCACCCCGTGGGACTCGGCAACGGCGCGCGCGCGCGCGGAATCGACGTCCGCCACCCCCACGAGCTCCGCGCCCGGGCTCTCGGCGTAGACCCGCGCGTGGCGCGAGCCCAGGTGCCCGACCCCCACCACCGCGACCTTCGTCCTCTCACTCACGAGCCACCCCGTAGATCGCGATCCCGCGCTCTTCCGCCCGTCTCAGAACTTCCTCGCGCTCGAGAAGCAACACCTGGCCGGCCTCGAGACCGAGGAGCGACGCGCCCGCGGCCTCCATGGAGTCGATCGTTCCCGGCCCCGCCACGGGAACGTCGAACCGCATGTCTTGCCGGGGCCGGGCGACTTTCACCACGACGAACGGACCCGCGGCGACCTCCGCCGCCCGGCGAATGGCCAGATCCGTTCCTTCCATCGCTTCTGCCGCGACCACCGCCAACCGTTTCACCACGACCGTCTGTCCGATGTCGAGAGACGAGAGTCCTCGCGCCATCTCGAGGCCGAACCGAAGGCTTTCGAGCTCTTCCTTCCCCGGCTTTCGCTTGGTCATCGGGCCCTCGCGCGCGAGGTGCTGGTGCAGGAGGACCGTCGAATCCAGAAGCGCTATCCCCTCTTCGCCGAGGACGTCGGCCACCGCCCCCAGCATTGCCGAAGTCGAGCGCGAGCGAAGCCGTGTCAGGACCTTCAGCGTGAGCCGGTCGGGTCTCAAGATATCGAAAGCCTTCGCATGCTTGACCCGGCCCGCGAGGATCGCTTCCCTGACTCCTGCTTCCCGCAGGATCCGGACCGAGCGGGAAAGCTCCCCGAGACTTACCCAGTGGAAATCGGGCCCGACGGCGGGCGCGAGCGAGGGATCCGCCTCGCCCTCGATGAGCAGCGTTGTCACCGGGAGCCCCAGCCGCCGCGCCTCCTCGAGAACCAGGAACGGGAATCGACCTTCACCGGCGATGAGGCCGAGACGCTCGGGCAGGCGGTCAGTCGTTTTCGTCTTTCCCGCGCTTGACCACGACCCCTCGCTTCGAGGAGCGGATGAACTCGAGGATGGTGCGGACGTCTTCGTTCTCTGCGTTTTTCGAAGGCGCCGAGAGCTCCGAGACCGCCTGGGAGACGTTCACCGAGGGATGCATCAGGACTCGGAAGGCGGCGCGAATCGCATCGATCCGATCGCGCGTGAAACCGCGCCGCTCGAGGCCGATGGTGTTGACCCCGTAGAGGAGCGCGCGGTTCCCCACCGTCTTGGAGAAAGGCAGGACATCCTTGGTGGCCACGGTATAACCGCCGATGAACGCGTAGTTGCCCACGCGGCAAAACTGATGGACGCCGCTGTAGGCGCCGATAGTGGCATGGTCGAAGACGGCGACGTGCCCCGCGAGCGTCGCGGCGTTCGCGAAGATGATGGAGTTACCCACGATGCAATCGTGGGCGATGTGGGTGTAGGCCATGAACAGGTTGCCGTTGCCGATGACCGTCCGCCCTCCCCCGAGCGCCGTCCCGCGGTGGATGGTGACGAACTCGCGGAACGTGTTGTCGTCGCCGATCTCCAGGGTCGAGACCTCACCCTTGAACTTGAGGTCCTGGGGCTCGAACCCTATCGACGCGAAAGAGAAGATCCGGTTTCGCTCGCCGATGGTGGTATAGCCGGTGATGACGGTATTGGGCTCGACCACGGTGTCGCGGCCGATGGAAACGTGCGCGCCGATGACGCAGTTCGGACCGATGCGAACTCCCTCGGCGAGCCGCGCGCCTTCGTGGACCACCGCAGTCGGGTGGCAGTCGATGGCGACGGTCTTCATGTGGGATCCACTCCTGTCAGGGTCAGCTCCGCCGACGCCGCGAGCTGACCGTCGACTTCCGCTCTTCCCGCCAGCTTGCGGAAGTTGGCCCTCGCCTTCACGAGCGTCACCGTCACCCGGAGCTGGTCTCCGGGGACAACGGTGCGCCGGAACTTGGCGTGATCGATACTGACGAGATAGAAGTTCTTGCCAGCCGCGCTCCCGTCCTCGGGAAGCACCAGGAGTCCCCCGGCCTGCGCCATGGCCTCCAGGATCAGCACTCCCGGCATGACCGGGAGCGCGGGAAAGTGTCCCTGGAAGAACTCTTCGTTGATGGTGACGTTCTTGAGGGCGACGATTCGAACGTCAGGGTCGAGCTCGATGATGCGATCCAGCAGAAGGAGCGGATACCGGTGAGGGAGCCGCTCCATGATCCACTGGATGTCCTTTTCGGGCATCCTTACTTAGTGCGAGCCTCGCTCTTCGCTCGGCTCGCTCCCCTCGCTCTTCTCATCAGTGCGCCGGGGCCCCACCCCCGGCGCCGTCGCTCCGCGCTTCGCCCTGCGCGACAGCTGAAGGCTCCGCTCGGGGAGGATGGGGCCCTCTTGGCCCCGCTGCTCGGCGTGAGCGTCGTGGGTCATCGGCCTGCCTACGGTTTCGGCGGTGCCGCGGCTCCGCTGGGCGGGGCGGCGGCGTCGAGCTTCTTCACCACGAGGAGGCTGATGTCGAGCGCG
>Ga0326597_10007572_pt1 | contig 14760 bp, 10 predicted proteins | sample RVTome_12_FD_203789 | JGI IMG/M metagenome (GOLD analysis project Ga0326597, IMG submission 203789) | Soil microbial communities from uranium-contaminated site in the Upper Colorado River Basin, Wyoming, United States - RVT100D185 | ecosystem: Environmental > Terrestrial > Soil > Contaminated >... | reverse complement strand
GCGCACCGACAGCACGCCCGGAACCTTGAGCAGCATCGGCACGTGCTCGGTGTCGTAGACCTCGTTGAACAGGGCCTCCTTGTCCGGCTCGACGTCCATGCTGGTGATGAAGAGATACTTCGCTTTGCCCGGCATTGCGCTCCTCCTTGAAGTGCGACGGCCCGCGGGGGCCGGCAGTGCGAGTCTAACCGCCTTGGACTTCATGCTTTACAACCCATCTTCCTGTGGCCCTTCTGGCTGCGAGCCGTCTACCTGCTCTGCTCCAGCAAGAAAGGCATGGCCACCAGTTGCACCGCATCCTGAGGTGACCTACAAACCACCTGGCTCATGACTCACCGCATCAGTGAGGCCTTCAAAGACCAATCCCGAAGGGCCTCTGGGCGGCTCGGGCAAGATCATTGAGGGTTATGAGACTTACCGCAGGATGCAGGACGACACTAGCACGCGCTTCCAGAGCGCGCGCAGGGACTCGGGTATTGTCCATTCCGCCCGATGCCCATAGATCCTAATAAGAGGGACGCAATACGTGCGAACCTGCAAAGAATCGCTAACGGCGAGAAACCGCCTTTGATAGTGATTGGCGAACTCACTCAAAAGCAATTTGCGGACATTAATGCCTATCGTAGCGCCGAACAATTGCCGGCCCTTGAAAGTGCCGTAGTCGTCTACCAAGGGCGACACCACTACGAAAGCAGATCTAAAGACGGCTACACAATCGAGGATATGGTCTTGCAGATTGAATCGGCCCTAAGCGCGCACTCGGAAGTGGTCGCAGGCAAGAAGATGACCGGCATACAGAACAAACAAGGCCGAAACGATGGATTATGGACACACCGTGAAAGACCTTGCCGTTTTGGAACTCACTTCAAGGAAACCGAGAGCGGAAGCGCTGTCGGTTATCCCAAAGGGAGATGGAAAATAAAAAGCCCCTCGCGTGAGGGGCTTTCAAGGGCCGCTGCCTCCGGGTAACGTACTTCTGGTCCGGCAGCGTCAGCGGCTTAAGCGCAATATATAGGCAAACCTATACCAATGCAACCCCTTGCATGGCGATACAAACCTGTTCAACCAGATAAGCTGTTCCTGCCGCGTAACCAAAAGAACCAAAAAACTCACACCCGCGGAAACCCTCTCCGAGCTAACAGTAATCTGCTGCTGCTTCGCTATAACCCCCCTCGCACGGGCGGGTAGCTTACCTGGTGATAAACTGGTTGCGCTGTGGGGAAGAGAGCGGCACCCGCACCAACGCCGCCGCCGAAGGCGCAAACGCCCGCAATCGCTCAGGCAAAAGAACTCCGTAGCGGTAATTACTCTGGAGAGCGGCGAGCCTGGCTCGCCCACCGAAGGGGCCAGCGGCGCAGCGCGATGCGCGCACCGTAAACTCTCAGGTAAAAGGACAGAGGGGCAGCGCCGGAAGACCGGCCCTGCCCCTTGTCGCTTTCTGGAGGAACAGGCGTGCGCCAGACCCCGCTGCATCCCGCGCATCGCGCCGCCGGCGCCAAGCTAGTCGATTTTGCGGGCTGGGAGATGCCGCTGCACTACGGCTCGCAGCTGGAGGAGCACCATGCGGTGCGGCGCGACGCGGGCATGTTCGACACCTCGCACATGCTGGCGATCGACGTCGAAGGCGCCGGCGGGCGCAATTTTCTGCGCGGCGCGCTCGCCAACGATGTCGCCCGCCTGCAGAAGCCCGGCAAGGCGCTCTACTCGTGCCTGCTGAACGAGGCTGGCGGCGTGCTCGATGACCTCATCGCCTACTTTCTGCGCGAAGACCTGTTCCGCCTGATCGTCAACGCCGGCACGGCGCAGAAGGATCTCGCGTGGCTGGAGGGGCTGCGCGCGAAGCATGTGCCGCAGCTCACGCTGCGGCCGCGGCGCGACCTCGCCATGATCGCGGTGCAGGGGCCGAACGCGCGCGAGAAGACCTGGCGGGCGCTGCCCGACCTGAGGAGCGCAAGCGAGCCGCTCGGCGCTTTCTTCGGCGCGCAGGCGGGCGACGTCTTCATCGCGCGCACCGGCTACACGGGCGAGGATGGATTCGAGCTGCTCGTTCCCGGGCCGCGGGCCATGGCGACCTGGAACAGCCTGGCCCAGGCCGGCGTGCGCCCCTGCGGCCTTGGCGCGCGCGATACGCTGCGCCTCGAAGCGGGCATGAACCTCTACGGCCAGGACATGGACGAAACGGTGACGCCGCTCGAAGCGGGCCTCGCCTGGACGGTCGTCCTCGATGAGGCGCGCGATTTCGTCGGCAAGTCGGCGCTGCTGTCGAGAAAACCCGAGCGTGAGCTCACGGGACTGGTCCTGCTGGGCCGCGGCGGCGTGTTGCGCACGCACCAGAAAGTTCACGCCGCGAACGGCACGGGGGCAATCACCAGCGGCGGCTTTTCGCCGACTCTGGAAAAGTCGATTGCGCTCGCGCGCCTGCCGGCGGGCCGCGCCCCCGGCTCGAAAGTGCAGGTCGAGGTGCGCGACAAGAAGCTCGAGGCCCTCGTCGTCCAGCCACCGTTCGTGCGCCGCGGCAAGTCCCTCCTCCCGAATTCCTGAAGCGGAGCGTTCCATGAACCATCCCAAAGACCTGAAGTACACCGAATCGCACGAATGGATCCGTACCGAGAAGGACGGCACGCTCACCGTGGGCATCACCGATCACGCGCAGGACGCGCTCGGCGACCTGGTGTTCATCGAGCTGCCCGAGGTCGGACGCAAGCTCGCCGCCGAGGAGGCCTGCGCCGTGGTCGAGTCGGTCAAGGCCGCCTCCGACGTCTACGCCCCTGTCGCGGGCGAAGTGGTGGCGGTGAACAGCGCCGTGGCCGAGGCACCGGGCGACCTGAACAAGGATCCTTATGCCTCGTGGCTGTTCCGCATCAAGCCCGTGGACGGCGCTGGGCCCGCCGGGCTGCTCGATGCGACGGCCTACGAAAAAGGCCTTGCCTGACATGAGCTTCGAATCGCTCCTGCACCGCGACGCCTTCCACGCGCGCCATCTCGGGCCCGACGCGGCCGGCGAGCGCGACATGCTGGCTGCGCTCGGTGTCGCCACGCGCGCCGAGCTGGTGGCGCAGGCGATGCCCGCCGGCATCCGCCAGCGCGAGCCGCTCGAGCTGCCCGGGCCGCTCGACGAGGCCGAGGCGCTCGCCGAGCTGCGCCGCATCGCGGCGCAGAACCGGCTCTGGCGCAGCTACATCGGCATGGGTTATGCGGCCTGCCACACGCCGCAGGTGATCCAGAGGAACGTGCTGGAGAACCCCGGCTGGTACACCGCCTATACGCCTTACCAGGCGGAGATCTCGCAGGGCCGGCTGGAAGTGCTGCTCGCTTTCCAGCAGATGGTGATCGACCTCACCGGGCTGCCGGTAGCGAACGCCTCGCTCCTGGATGAGGCAACCGCCGCCGGCGAGGCGATGACGCTGATGCGGCGCGCCTCCAAGTCGAGCGCCAAAGCCTTCTTCGTAGACGCAGCCTGCCACCCGCAAGTGATCGCGGTGATCCGCACGCGCGCCAAGTGGCTCGGCATCCCGGTGGTGGTCGGCGATGCGGCGAGCGTGCTCGAGCCTGCAGCGTTGTTCGGCGCGCACCTGCAGTATCCGGACACCTATGGCGCGCTGCGCGACTGGTCCGCGCTCATCGCGCGGCTGCACGAGGCGCGCGCCCTGGTGTCCCTGGGCGCCGATCCGCTCGCGCTCGTGCTCCTCAAGTCGCCCGGCGCGTTGGGTGCCGACGTCGCAGTCGGCTCGGCGCAGCGCTTCGGCGTGCCGCTCGGCTACGGCGGTCCGCACGCCGGGTTCATGGCGGTGCGGGAAGCGCTCCTGCGCCAGATGCCCGGGCGCGTCATCGGCGTGAGCAAGGACGCGGCGGGCCGCACCGCCTATCGCATGGCGCTGCAGACGCGCGAGCAGCACATCCGGCGCGAAAAGGCGACGAGCAACATCTGCACCTCGCAGGTGCTGCTCGCCAATATCGCCGCCTTGTATGCGGCGTGGCACGGCCCGGAAGGACTGAGGCGCATTGCGCTCAGGTGCCACGCGCTCGCGCGGCTGCTCGCGCAGGCGATGGCGCCCGAATCGAGCGCGTTCTTCGACACGCTGAGCTTTGCGGTGGGTGCCGCGCAGCGCGACATCCGCGCGCGCGCCGGCGACAAGCAGGTCAATCTGCGCTGGATCGGCGAGGCGCGCGTCGGCGTGAGCGTGGACGAAACCACGACGCTCGAGGACGTCGCCGACCTCGCCTGGGTGCTGACCGGCAAGGACTGCGGCATCGCCGAGCGCGCGCGCGCGCTCGGTGCCGGGCCCGAGGCGATTCCGCCGGCGCTGCGGCGCGCCGACGCCGTGCTCACGCACGGCGTGTTCCACCGCTACCGCAGCGAGAGCGAGATGATGCGCTATCTCAAGCGGCTGGAAAACCGCGACTACTCGCTCGCCCAGGGCATGATCCCGCTCGGCTCGTGCACCATGAAGCTGAACGCCGCCGCCGAGATGGCGCCGGTGTCGTGGCCCGAGCTCGCCGCGTTGCACCCGTTCGCTCCCGCCGCGCAGGCCGCGGGCTGCGCGCGCGTACTCGACGACGTGTCCGACGCCTTGAGCGCCATCACCGGGCTGCCGAAGATGACGATGCAACCGAACTCGGGCGCGAACGGCGAATACGCCGGGCTGGTCACGATCCGCAACTACCACGCCGCGCGCGGCGAAGAAGCGCGCGACGTCTGCCTCATCCCCTCCTCGGCGCACGGCACCAACCCGGCCTCGGCGCACCTCGCCGGGCTGAAAGTGGTGGTAGTGGCCTGCGACGCGCAGGGCAACGTCGACCTCGGCGATCTCGACGCGAAGCTCGCCGCGCATGGCGACCGGCTCGCCGCGCTGATGGTCACCTACCCTTCCACGCACGGCGTGTTCGAGGCCGACATCCGCAAGATCTGCGAGCGCGTGCACGCCGCGGGCGGCCAGGTGTATATGGACGGCGCGAATCTCAACGCCCTCGCCGGGCTGGCGCGGCCCGCCGACCTCGGCGCGGACGTCTGCCACATCAACCTGCACAAGACCTTCTGCATCCCGCACGGCGGCGGCGGCCCCGGCATGGGGCCGATCGGCGTCGCCGCGCACCTCGCCCCGCACCTGCCGACGCACCCCGTGGTGCCGGCGCCCGGCTGCGGCGCCGGGAACGGCACGGTGAGCGGCTCGCCGTACGGCAGCCCGCTGATCGTCACCATCTCGTGGATGTACCTGCGCATGATGGGCGCCGAGGGCATCCGCGCGGCGAGCGAGACCGCGATCCTGTCGGCGAACTACGTCGCCGCGCGACTGGCGCGCTACTTTCCCGTGCTCTATTCAGGCAAGGGCGGGCGCGTCGCGCACGAATGCATCCTCGACCTGCGCGCGCTGAAGGACGACTACGGTGTCACGGCCGAAGACGTGGCCAAGCGGCTCATGGACTACGGCTTTCACGCGCCGACGCTGTCGTTCCCGGTCGCCGACACGCTGATGGTCGAGCCCACCGAGAGCGAATCGAAGGCGGAGCTCGACCGCTTCTGCGACGCGATGATCGCGATCCACGCGGAATTGCAGGCGATCAAGCGCGGCGAATGGAGCGCGCAGGACAATCCGCTGCGCAATGCGCCGCACACCGCCGAGGAGCTGGCGGGCGACTGGCGCCATCCTTACTCGCGCGAAGTGGCGGCCTATCCGCTGCCGGCGCTGCGCGCGCACAAGTACTGGCCGCCGGTGAAGCGCCTGGACCAGGTGTACGGCGACCGCCATTTCTCCTGCACCCTGCCGCCGCCGCAAGCCGCCTGATCGCTCACGGCGCAGCCTTTTGCATGCAGGCCTCGAGCAGCTCGAGCGCGCGCCGCGCGAATATCCACATGTTCTCTTCGCGCGCCGCGCTTCCGGTCTCGACGGTGACGACCGCTTCGAGCGGCCCCGACACCGCGATGCAGGCGTGCCCCGCCCGCCGACGATTCCGCCACCGCCAGCGTCTGCCCGCGTTCCTTGAGCCGCGCGCCCACCGCGGCGCCGAGCTCCGTCAGCGATGCCATCTGCGCCCTCCCCGCCGTCGCTACTGCTTGCCTTCGAGCCGCAGCAGCGCGATCACAAGCTCGATGACCATCCGCTTGTGCGAATCACTGAGCAGTTCGAACTTCTTGCCGGGCCAGTTGTGGTCCACGCGATAGGATGCCGCGTCCTGCCGGAGCGGCACGGGCGATCGCGATGACCTGCTTTCGGGCTCGCCGAACCTCAGCCAGTGGGGCGAAACGTCGAGCCAGAGCGCCAGAGCACGGATCTTGTCCTGCGAGGGCAGCGCCCTGCCCTCGAGCCACTTGCGCGTCGCTTGCGCCGTCACTGGAGCGCCTTCGTAGCGCAGGTTGAATTCCCGCGCCACACCCGTGGCGTTGCGCACATCCACCGCCACACGCCGCAGACTGTCGCGCAAACGCCTGCTAAACCCTTGTTTTTCATCGGCAAGCGTCACCCCCGCAAATTAGCACCAAGGGTGGCTGCGAATGGCTACCATCGGTTGCCACTTTCGCAAACCGCCAGTAGCATGGCGCGCGTCCCCCTCTCCGGCGGTGTCATGGCTTGGCACAAGCTCACGCTGTACGACGTGATCGAGCACATGCCCATCGGCATTGCGGTAACACGCCCCGACGGCCAGATCGAGTACGCCAACCCCCATCTGCATGCGCTCCTCGGCGAACGCGATGGTGTCCTCGCGGGACGCGAGCTGGCTGCATTCAGAATGAACGATCACGCGCCAGCGGAAAGCGCCGGCGGCATCGACCCGTCACAGGGGAGCAATGAGGTGCGCCTGCGCACCCAGACCGGTACGGTCATTCACGTGCTGGAGGTGGTTCTGCCGGCGCGCGACGAACACGGCGGTATCGAATGGCTGGTTCACCTCGTTCAAGATTTGAGTGACCGGAAGCGCGTCGAGGCGCTGAGCACACTGGCGTATCACGATCCCCTGACGGGCCTGCCCAACCGGCGCCTGTTTCAGGACCGACTGGAACGTGCGATTCTCTCCGCGGAGCGGCTGCGCGCCGGATTCGCGCTGCTTTACATCGACATCGATCGCTTCAAGGCGATCAATGACAGCCGGGGGCATCACGCCGGCGATCAAATCCTGTGCGAGATCGCGGCCCGCGTCGCGGGCGCGTTGCGCAAGAGCGATACGCTGGCTCGCATCGGCGGCGACGAATTCGCCGTCGTGCTCGAAGGCATCAACAGCCGCACCGGCGCTTCAATCGTGGCGGACAAGGTGGTGGCAAGCTGCGGGGCGCCTTGCCGCGTGGACGGCGCCCCCGTCGTGCTTTCGGTCAGCGTGGGCATCAGCCTGTACCCGCACGACGGCACAGACGCGGTTGCCCTGTTGAACGAGGCCGACCGCGCCATGTACGGCGCCAAACTGCGCAACCGGGAGCGCCTTGGTCTGGTACCACCGCCTGCCGGCCGGGTGGCGGGAGTTGGGAGGCCAGGCGGGGATTGACCGGCCGGGCCGTCATGGAATCCACCCGCAGTTCGAGCAAGGGACAGATGGTCATCCCCAAGCCGGTGCGCGAGGCGCTTGGCATCCGCAGCGGCACCGAGCTCGACGTCGAGCTGCTACCCGGCAAGGCGTTCAAGGTCTCGGTCCGGTCCGCCGATCACGCCGTGCGCGTGCGGCGCCTCGCCGGCGCGCTTTCCCGCTTCGCAGGCAGACGCGGCTCGGCCCGGGACGATGACGCCGCGATCCTCCGCGCGGTAGCGCGCGACGACACCCGCATCCGCTCGGCGGGCACGCGAAAGCGCGGGTGATCGCGCTCGACACCAACGTCCTCGCCCGCTACCTGCTTGCCGACGAGCAACAAGAAAATGGACCCGGTTCGGGTCCATTCTCACTTGCTGCGGTTACGACAACCGCTAATTGACGATCAAGGTCGCGTCGGCCGGCCCGGCGTTGTTGCCGAGGTCGGTCTGCAAGGCGCCGGCAGGCAGCGAGTTGACGTAGGTGCCTGGGGCCGGTGCTTTCACGTCCGCCTTCACGGTGCAGGAGCTGTTGGCCTGGATCAGGCCTTCCGCCGTCAAGCCGACCTTCGAGGTGTCGGAAATGAACCACGCCGCCGACAAATCGTTGCCGGCTGCCGTGAGCACCTCCGTGCAGTCGGTGCTGACGCTGTTGGGGACCACCTTCAAGCCGCTGGGCAAATTGTCGATCAACGGCCCGATCAGGTTGGCGGGTGTGTCGTTGGCGTTGGTCAAGGTGATCGTAAGCGTCGAATGCTCACCCGCGTTGACGGTGCCCGGGCTGAAGCTCTTGTCGAGCATGATGGAATCGACCGGCGTTATGCCACATACGGGGGCGGTGACGGTGTTGTTGTCCAGCGTCACCGCACCATTTCGCGCCAGGACCCTACCTTTCACGCTCGCGCCGTTAACGAGGGTGATGCTCGTGAGCGCGAAAATATTCCCGATGAACGAAGTGGTTGTACCGAGCGTCGCGGAGCTGCCGACCTGCCAGAAGACGTTGCATGCGTCGGCGCCATTAATCAGCACCACGGACGAATTGACCGCCGTCGTGAGGGTGCTCCCCATCTGGAACACCCAGACCGCATCGGGGTTGTTTTCGGCGTCAAGCGTGAGCGCTCCCGTCAACCCCATCGACGACCCGGAGCAATAGACGCCTGGCGTGAGCGTCGTTCCACCCAGATCTGCCGAAATTGTCGTGTTGCAATCCTGGCCTTCCAGATCGAGATACGTCGCAGTGGTATCAGTCTGAGCCTGCAGCGCCACTGCATCGGTTGTATGGGTCTCCCCGGTCACGAGCCCGGGAGGAAAACCGGTGATTGCCGTGCCCGGGTGCAGGCCCAGATCTCCGGTGATGACGCTCGAACCGGTATTGGTCACCGTCGAGGCACCCAGCACGGCGAAGTTCTGCTCCGAGCCCATGACCACCGCGGCCGAAAACGTATTGTCCGTATTGTTGGCCGCGCCCGCCGTCGGGTCTTCGCCGCCGCCACCGCACCCCGCCAGGAGCAGCACCGCCGGTAGCAACTTCGCGAACCATATCCTCGTGACTCTCATCGCAATCTCCAAGAGCATGCACTGTCGGACTTCCCCTGAACCAGCTGTGGGTCGTGACCGGCGGCTCGGGTCGGGGAAAGCACTTCTCGCACATCCCCCGCACAGGTTGCGGAGGGGTGCGAGCTCGTGTGCAAGGTAGGCGGGTCGACGGCGCCGGTCTGTTCGCCGCCGAACACTGCCTGGTGGTGACCAGGCGAAGACCTGCGGCGCTTTGTTCGCCAGCGCACCTACGACGGCCAGGCGGTACTTCAAATCAACGAGCGTGAGGAAGGCGAGCGGGTCCGCGGCCGCCGTACACGAAGTTTGGCTGAACCGCCAGGACGTGAGCGTTTTCGCCGCCAAGCTGTTCCATCCTGTCCGGCCCCGGGTCTTCGGTGAGAGTCACGAGGAAGATGTCTTGCCCCAGATCCTGGATGCCCTTGATCCCGAACTGCCCAAAGAGCTCGACGATCGCCTTGACACTGCCTCGTGCGGCGAGGCTGACAAGATACTCTCCCGGCACCCTCGTCTGCTGCGCCCGGACCGCGGGGGCTGCCTCCAGATTGCCCGGCGTGGGGCCGCAGGCGCACGCTGCGGTAGCGCCCGTCAGGGTCACGGCAAGAGCGATGAGGCGTTGCGTTCCGAATTTCATGCGGCCTTTCCTACTGCACCGTGGCCGTCACCGCCGTGGGCGGGTTGATGTACCCCAGGGACGACATGACATCGGCTGCCTTGCCGCTCGCAGTCCTGCCGGCGAGGGCGGGAACGGATCTGCCGCCGCTCTTGATGGCGTTGACGGTATCGATGAACGTGTACTGCGGATTGAAGGCGCGCAGCATCGAAGCGAGTCCTGCCACCTCGGCCGAGGCCATGGAGGTGCCGTCGATCGTGTTGCTCAACTGCGCGCCGGCCCACGTGCTCAGGATATTGGTGCCCGGCGCCCCGACATCCACGCTGGTTGCTCCCCAGTTCGAGAAGCTCGCCAGCGCGTAATTCTGGTCGAGCGCGGCGACGCAAACCAGGTTTGGCTGGATGAAGTTGCAGGGGTAGCGGGCGCCGCTTGCGGCGTCAACGTGGTTGGTGTCGTTGCCCGCAGCCACCACCACCACGACGTCGCCGTCTTGCGCGCTGGTGACGGCATCGCTGAAGAGGGGGTCGAAGGGCCCGCCGCCGACAAAGCTCATGTTGATCACCCTGGCGCCATGGGCCACGGCGAAGCGGATGCCTTGGACGGCGGTCGCCGTCGTCCCGCTACCCGTGGCATTCAGGACGCGCACCGCCATGACGCTGGCCTTCTGGCACACGCCCGTGGTGCCCGTACCGTTGTCACCCACGGCGCCGATGATGCCGGCGACATGCGTGCCGTGGCCGTTGGGATCCATCGGGTCGTTGTCGTTGTCGACAAAGTCGTGGCCGTGGTTCGGAAAACTCGAACCTCCATTCCACATGTTGGCGGCGAGGTCTTCGTGCGTGTAGTCGACGCCGGAATCGAGCACCGCCACCACGGCGCTGCTGCAATCGGTGATGCGGCCCCAGGCGGGCTCGATATTCATGTCGTTGCCCGCCGCGCCGGCATTGGGCACATAGGTGCCGGTGGCGACGGTCTGTCCTACGTTCTTGAATGCCCAGATCTGACCGTATTGGCTGTCGTTCGGCGCCGCGGCGGCACGATAGACGTAGTTGGGCTGGACGTATTCGACCTCCGGGTCATCACGGTAGGCCGTGAGCGCCGCCTCCACCGTCTGGCCGGCGCCGACCTTGACCTGCGCCCAGCCGGGCAGATTCAGGTTTGCAAGCACGGCGTGCCCCCGGGCCGCCGTGCTCGCCATGCGCCCCCGCGTACCGGCCGTGGGTTTGAACTTCACGAGCACCTCGCCGGGCACGTACCGCGACGCAGCCGCGCCGGGCAAAGTGCGTGGCGCAAGAGGCGCGGCGGCAACCTGAGCGTACAGGGTCAAGGCAGCGCCGACGAGCGCGGCCAAGGGCAGCGAGCGCGATGGCGTTCTCATGGGAGTCTCGGGGCTTTGTCAGGGCACGATCAGCGTGAACGGCTGTGAGGGCTCGCTGAGGCTGCCGGTGTCGCCGCCTTGCGCATCGAGTGCTGCGAAGGCGCTCACGGTCACGATGTATACCCCGGTTTGCAACGTGGTGACAATGGACGTCGGTGCCGTGAGTCCGGAGGTGAACGGCGCGATGATCGTCGGCTGGCCACTGATCATGACCTGGTAGCCGCCGCCGGCGCTGTTCACGCCCGTTTCGTGGTTGGGCGCCCAGGCCAGCGTGACGACATGGTTCGTCACTGGCCGGGGCGTCGACCCGCCCTCTCCGCTGCCGCAACTCGAAAGTACGGCCACGGAAAGGCCTGCAACGGCAAGCCGGTAAGCGAGATGTCGAAATCCCAGTTTGCGCACTCCTGCGGAACACGGCAACGATCCTCCCGCGTCGCCATTACTTCTGTTCGCCTGCGTACACACGCCGAAAGTAAAAGGACCCGAGAACCGGGTCCTGTTTCGCTTGCCACGGGCAGGCTTGCTTACATGCTCCTGCGGTACTGCCCGCCGACCTCGAACAGCGCGTGGGTGATCTGCCCGAGCGAGCACACGCGCACCGCGTCCATCAGCACGGCAAACACGTTCTCGTCGCGCATCACCGTCTGGCGCAGGCGCTCGAGCATCGCCGGCGCGGCAGCCTGGTTCTGCTCCTGAAACTGCCTTAGCCGCTTGAGCTGCCCCTGCTTCTCGGCCTCAGTGGAGCGGATCAGCTCGATCTTCGCCGGCGCCGCCTCGCCGTGCGGGCTGCGGAAGGTGTTCACGCCGACGATCGGGTACGAGCCGTCGTGCTTCTTGTGCTCGTAGTGCATCGACTCTTCCTGGATCTTGCCGCGCTGGTAGCCCGTCTCCATGGCGCCGAGCACGCCGCCGCGGGCGCTCAGCGCCTCGAACTCCTTCAGCACCGCTTCCTCGACCAGGTCGGTGAGCGCTTCGATGACGAAGCTGCCCTGGTTGGGGTTCTCGTTCTTCGCCAGGCCCCACTCCTTGTTGATGATCAGCTGGATCGCCATGGCGCGGCGCACCGACTCCTCGGTCGGCGTGGTGATGGCCTCGTCGTAGGCGTTGGTATGCAGCGAATTCGTGTTGTCGTAGGTGGAGATCAGCGCCTGCAGCGTGGTGCGGATGTCGTTGAAGGCGATTTCCTGCGCATGGAGCGACCGGCCCGAGGTCTGCGAGTGGAATTTCAGCTTCTGGCTGCGCTCGTTCGCACCGTAGCGCTCGCGCATCGCCACCGCCCAGATGCGCCGCGCCACGCGCCCGAGCACCGCGTACTCGGGGTCCATGCCGTAGGAGAAGAAGAACGAGAGATTCGGCGCGAAGTCGTCGATGTGCATGCCGCGCGCGAGGTAGGCCTCGACGAAGGTGAAGCCGTTGGCGAGCGTGAAGGCGAGCTGCGAGATCGGGTTGGCGCCGGCCTCCGCGATGTGGTAGCCCGAGATCGACACGGAATAGAAGTTCTTCACCTGCTTGTGGATGAAGTACTCCTGGATGTCGCCCATCACCTTGAGCGAGAACTCGGTGGAGAAGATGCAGGTGTTCTGCCCCTGGTCCTCCTTCAGGATGTCGGCCTGCACGGTGCCGCGCACGGTGGCGAGCGTCCACTCGCGGATCTTCTCGGCCTCTTCTTCCGTCGGCTCGCGGCCGTTGTCTTTCCTGAACTTCTCCAGCTGCTGGTCGATGGCGGTGTTGAAGAACATCGCCAGGATCGTCGGCGCCGGCCCGTTGATGGTCATCGACACCGACGTGGCCGGGTCGCACAGGTCGAACCCGGCGTACAGCACCTTCATGTCCTCGAGCGTGGCGATGGAGACGCCCGAATTGCCCACCTTGCCGTAGATGTCGGGCCGCTCGTCGGGATCGAAGCCGTACAGCGTCACCGAGTCGAAGGCGGTCGACAGGCGCTTCGCCGGCATGTCGCGCGACAGGAGATGGAAGCGCCGGTTGGTGCGGTACGGGTCGCCCTCGCCCGCGAACATGCGCGTCGGGTCCTCGTTCTCGCGCTTGAACGCGAACACGCCCGCGGTGTACGGGAACGCGCCCGGCACGTTCTCGCGCCACTGCCAGCGCAGGATCTCGCCCGCGTCTTCGTACCGCGGCAGCGCCACCTTCGGCACCCGGGTGCCCGAGAGCGACTCGGTGGTGAGGCGCGTGCGCACCTCCTTGTCGCGGATCTTCACCACGTACTCGTCGCCTGAATACGCCTTCACGGTCTGCGGCCAGGTCTGGAGCAGCTTCTTCGAGCGCGCATCGAGCGCCGCGTCCCTCTCGGCGAGGTGACGAGCGAGCTCGGCGAGCCCGCTGATGCGCTTCGCCTCGAGCAGGCTCTGGCGCTCGCGCGCGAGGCGCGCCTGCGCTTGCCCGTGCGCGTGGTAGCCGCGCACGGCTTCGGCGATCTCGGCGAGGTAGCGCGCGCGCTTCGGCGGCACGATCGCGTGCACGTTCGAGGACACCCGGCCCGGCGGGCGCGGCAGCCTGCCCGCGGCGAGCGCCAGGCCCTTCGCCTTCAGTTTCCCGGCGATGGCGTGATACAGCGCGCTGACGCCGTCGTCGTTGAAGCGCGAGGCGATGGTGCCGAACACGGGCATGTCGTCGGGCGAGGCCCTGAAGGCCTCGCGGTTCCTCTGCACCTGCTTTCTCACGTCGCGCAGCGCGTCCTCGGCGCCGCGGCGGTCGAACTTGTTGATGGCCACGAAGTCGGCGAAATCCAGCATGTCGATCTTCTCGAGCTGGCTCGCGGCGCCGAACTCGGGGGTCATGACGTAGAGCGTCGCGTCGGCGAGCGGCGCGATGGCGGCGTTGCCCTGGCCGATGCCGGAGGTTTCCACGATCACCAGGTCGTAGCCCGCGGCGCGGCAGGCGGCGATGGCCTCGGGCAGGCACTTCGCGATTTCGGCGCCCGAGTCGCGCGTGGCGAGCGAGCGCATGAAGACGTTCCTGCCGCCGATCGCGTTCATGCGGATGCGATCGCCGAGCAGCGCGCCGCCCGTTTTCCTGCGCGTCGGGTCGATCGACAGGATGGCGATTCTCAGGCGCTCGTCCTGGTCGAGGCGGAAGCGCCGCACCAGCTCGTCGGTGAGCGAGCTCTTGCCCGCGCCGCCGGTGCCGGTGATGCCGAGCACCGGCGCCGGGTGCGCCTTGGCGGCCTCGTGCACCGCGGCCCGGTCCTTGAAGACGCCGAGCTCGAGCGCCGTGATCACCTGCGCGAGCGCACGCGGGTCGTTCTTCGCCAGCGCCTGCGGCGCGTGCTGCGCCAGGTCGAAGTCGCAGCGCGCCAGCATGTCGTTGATCATGCCCTGCAGGCCCATCCTCTGCCCGTCCTCGGGCGAGTAGACCCGCGCCACGCCCGCTTGCTGCAGCTCGCGGATCTCGTCGGCGACGATCACGCCGCCGCCGCCGCCGAACACCTGGATAGGGCCGCCGCCGCGGCTCCGGAGCAGCTCCATCATGTACTTGAAGTACTCGAGGTGCCCGCCCTGGTAGGACGACACGGCGATGCCCTGCACGTCCTCCTGCAGCGCCGCGCTCACCACGTCCTCCACCGAGCGGTTGTGGCCGAGGTGGATCACCTCCGCGCCCGAGGCCTGGAGGATGCGGCGCATGATGTTGATCGAGGCGTCGTGGCCGTCGAACAGGCTCGCCGCGGTGACGAAGCGGATCTTGTGCTTCGCCTTGTAGGCGAGGCT
>Ga0326597_10007570_pt1 | contig 14762 bp, 9 predicted proteins | sample RVTome_12_FD_203789 | JGI IMG/M metagenome (GOLD analysis project Ga0326597, IMG submission 203789) | Soil microbial communities from uranium-contaminated site in the Upper Colorado River Basin, Wyoming, United States - RVT100D185 | ecosystem: Environmental > Terrestrial > Soil > Contaminated >... | reverse complement strand
CCGCGAGCGTCCGGCGCCGAGCGCGCGCGCGGCCTCCGCGAACGGTTCTTCGCGGAGCCGGAGGATCTCGGCGCGCGCGATCCGTGCGTACCCCGCCCATCCGATGAATCCGAGCACGAGGAACAGGAGCGTGATCGAGGGCCGCTCGAACACCGCGAGCACGGCGAGCGCGAAGAGTGCGGTCGGGAACGCGAACACGATATCGGTGAGGCGCATGAGAACGAGGTCCACGACGCCGCCGAAGAATCCGGCGACCGAGCCGACGAACGTGCCGAGTACCGCCGCGACCGCGGTCGCGACGAGCCCGACGACGAGCGAGATCCGCGCGCCGTGGAGGAGCCGGCTCAACACATCGCGCCCGAGATCGTCGGTGCCGAGGAGATTCCCCGCGCCCGGCGGGAGCCCGGCGCGCGCGAGGTCGATCGCGGCCGGATCGCGCGGCGCGAACCACGGCGCGCCGAGTGCCGCCAGGACGACGGCGCCCACGAGGACGAGCCCCGCGGCCGAGAGCGGGTTCTTCCAGAGGAGCCTCATCGCATCGACTCCCGCACACGCGGATCGAGCACGGCGTAGAGCAGATCCACCGCGAGATTCATCGTGACGAAGACGGCAGCCAGGAAGAGCACGCCCCCTTCGACGACCGGCACGTCGCGCGCCCTCACCGCGTCCATGATGGCACGCCCCAGCCCCGGCCACGAGAAGATGGTCTCCGTCGCCACGGCTCCGCCGAGAAGCCCGGCGAGATCGAGGCCGATCACCGTGATGACCGGAAGGAGCGCGTTTCGGAACGCGTGCCGGATGAGCGCCTGCCCCTTCGAGAGGCCGCGTGCGCGCGCCGCGCGCACGAACTCGCGCGAGGCCATCTCGAGCACGCTCGAGCGCGTCATCCGCGCGATCGTCCCCGCCGAAACGGCGGCGAGCGTCACGGCGGGGAGCACGAGGTGCGCGGGAGTGCCGTACCCGCCGACCGGGAACCAGCGGAGCTTCGCGGCAAAGACGAGAATCAGGATGAGCCCGAGCCAGAAGACGGGCGTCGAGACGCCCAGGAGCGCGCCCCCCATCGCCGCGCCGTCCACGAGCGAGCGCGGGCGCGACGCGGCCGCCAACCCCGCGCCGATGCCGACGAGCGAGGCGAGCGCCACCGCCGTGACGGCGAGGATCGCGGTGGCCGGGAAACGTTCCGCGATGATCTCGGCAACGGGTCGCTGCTGCCGGTACGAGGTGCCGAGGTCGCCTCGCGCGAGGCGCCCGAGGAACGACACGTACTGCTCCGCGACCGGCCGGTCGAGTTTGAGCCGCGCGCGGACCGCCTCGAGCGTTTGCGCGTCGGCGTGCTGGCCCGCGACGAGACGCGCCGGATCCCCCGGGATCGCGAAGAGGATGAAGAAGACGAGCGTCGCGATTCCCCAGAGGACGACCGGCAGCCAGAGGATCCGCCGGACGAGATAGGCGGTCACGGCCGCTTCCGAACGCGCGAGAAGTCGATCGCCCAGTCGCCGACCGCGGGCAGCGTGATCCCCTCCCACTCCGCCCGAACGAGCGCCACGTCGCGCATCGCATAGCAGAACACCCACGGCGCGTCCGCGACGGCCACGCTCTCGGCCTCCGCATAGAGCCGCGCGCGCTCGCCGCGCGCCGTCACGCGGCGCGCCTCCTCGACGAGCACGTCGAAGCGCGGGTTCGAGTAGAAGGCGTCGTTCCCCGCGGCGCCCTTCATCGACGAGTGGAGGAGCACGTAGAGGAAGTTGTCCGGGTCGGGGTAGTCCGCGTACCAGGTCGCGAGGAAGAAGGCGCTCTCCCCGCGGTTCGTCGCGTCGAGATACGCTCCCCAGTCGGCGCTTCGCAGGCGCACCGGCGCGCCGATCGCGGCCAGGTTCGCCTGCATGACCTCGCATACCTTCTGGACGAGGCCGTCGGCGCGGTGCCAGAGCACGATCTCCTCGAGGCCGCGTCCTTCCGGGTAACCGGCCTCGGCGAGGAGCGCGCGCGCCTTCCCCACGTCGAACGCGTATCCCTCGGGCGCCTCGGTGCCCCAGCGAAGTCCCGGCGGGAGAACGCCGGCGATCGGCTCGGCCGCTCCCTCGAGCACCACACGGCAGATCGCCTCGCGATCGACGGCATGGTTGAACGCGCGCCGGAGCGCCGCGTCCCCGCGAAACGGCGGCTTCTCCATGTTGAATCCGATGTAGGCGATCGCGAGGATCGGCCACTCGCGCACCTCGCCGCCGCGCTCGTGGCGGAGCGTCTCCAGCTGCCCCGGCGGCGCCTGGTCGAGGAGGTCGATCGTGCCGCGGCGGTACTCCTCGAGCGCGGTCGTCCGCTCGGGGATGATGCGGTAGCGGAGCGTCTGGATCTCCGGCGCGCCGCCGTAGTAGCGCTCGAAACCCGCCAGGCGCACCTCGACGTCGCGACGCCACGACTCCACGCGGAACGGCCCGCACCCCACCGGCGTCTCGCCGAGGCGCGGATCGCCCGCACGCGCTGCCGGGACGATCGAGGCCGCCTCCATCGCGAGGAACGGAAGGAAGAGTGCGCTCGGCCGCTCGAGCCGGAGCCTCACGCGGCGTTCGTCGAGCACCTCGATGCCGGCGATCGAATGGGCGCGCCCCTCGCGGAACGCCGCAGCGCCGAGGAGATCGAGGAGCACCCACGGGCGCTCGCTCGCCGTCCCGGGCGCGAGAACGCGCTCGAAGGAGGCGCGCACGTCGCGCGTGGTGAGCGGCGTCCCGTCGTGGAAGAGCACGCCCGGACGGATCGTGAAGAGGTAGCTCGTGCCTCCGTCTTCCTCGACCCACGCCTCAGCCACCGCCGGGCGGATTTCGAGCGTCACCGGATCGAGGTCCACGAGCCCGTCGAAGATCTGCCGCACGACCCCGCCCGCGACGGTGTCGGTCGTGTGCGCCGGATCGAGCGTCGGGGGATCCGAGAGGAGGCGCGCCGTGAACGTCGTGCCCGCGTCCTTCTCGGACGCGCACGCGGTGAGCACCGCGGCGAGGAGGAGCGTCGAGAGCGCGCGGGCGCCGCGTTCCGGCCACGCGCGCCGCGAGGGCGCCGCCGCCGCGAGGACGATCAGGCCGCCGTTGCCGTGCGCGGAGCGCCGCCCATCTCGTCGGCCGGGAGCGACACGGTGAACGTCGTCCCCTCTCCGACCGCGCTCTTCACGGCGATCTTCCCCTGATGGTTCTTCGCGATCATGTAACAGGTCGCGAGCCCGAAGCCGTGCCCGTCCACCTTCGTCGTGAAGCTCGGCTCGAAGACCTGCTTCTGCACGGCGGGAGGCATGCCAGGGCCGTTGTCGGCCACGGCGAACTCGAGGCCGGCGCCCTGCCGGCGCGACTCGATCCGCACGCGGCGCGCTTCCGACTTCGCGTCGCGGAAGGCGTCCGCCGCGTTGCTGAAGAAGTTCATGAGGATCTGCGTCATCTGCCCGCCATCGACGAGCACGACGCCGACAGAGGGATCCAGGTCGAGTTCCCATTCGATGCCGTCGTACTTGTTCTGCGGCCGCACCATCTCGACGGCGCGCTGGATCACGTCGTTCAGGTCGCACGGCGCCTTCTTGCTCTCCCGCTGCGAGAAGCCGAGGAGCCCGTCGGTCAGGACCTTCATGTTGCCGATCTGGTCCCGGATGATCTGGAGGTTCTTCGGCTCCGCCGCCTTCTGCGGACTCATCATCATGAGCTGCGCGCGCCCGGACAAGACCGCGAGGTAATTGTTCAGCTCGTGCGCGATCGACGCGGCCATTTCGCCCTTGGCCGCGAAGCGCTCGGTGCTGATCAATGCGTCCTGCGCCTTGAGCAGGTCGCGGTACTTCTTGTCGGCGTCGCGGATGAAGAGGATCGGCACGAAGAAGAGCGCGATCCCGGCCACACCCACGGACAGGTACGATAGCACGAGCAGCGGCGCGAGCGCGAAGAGCGCGGCCGAGCTCGAGATGTCATGGCCGTATCCGTACTCGCGGCGCCAGACGCTCCGCACGCGCGCGCCTTCGGTCAACGCGATCGCGCCGGCGACGAAGAAGGTGTTCGCGAAGAAGTAGACGACGACGGCGACGAGCACGCCGAGGAGCGCGCGCGGATGCTCGAAGGACCCCGCGTGCACGACGTCTCCCGCAGCCACGAGGAACGCGTGCCCCGCGAGGAACGTCGTCACCGCCATCTGCGAGAAGGCGAAGATCCCCTTGAACCACTCCTTCTGCTGGAAGAAGAGCGTCCCGATGAACGCGCTCGTCCCGACGATCCACATCGCCTGGTCGGGAGGCACGAGCACGATGACGGCGACGTTCGCGAGCGACGCGGAGGACGCGGTGCCGCGGCCGGAGATCGTCGGCAGCCAGAGCAGCTCCGACGCGAGGCAGGCGAGGAAGAGGAAGAGCACGCGCTCGGGACGAAGGCGCAACGCCTCGGGGCGGTCGGTCGCCAGCAGCGCCGCCGCGACCGCCGTCACGACGGCGACGTAGAGGATGATCGAGACCCGGCCACGGCTCCAGGCCATGGAGAGCGACCTTTCAGTCGGGACGGCGAACCACGGAGACGGCCGTCGTGCGCCCCGCCGCCGTCACGCGGATCCAGTAGCGGCCGGCGGCGACACGTCTGCCGTCCTCGCTTCGCCCATCCCACACGAGCGTGACGTGGTCCCCGCCGTCACGCGCCTCGAGCGGGACCACCCTGCGGCCCCGCACGTCCCAGACGTCCGCCGAAACACCCCCCGATGCCGGACGCGGCCACCTCACGACGACGGCGTCGCCAAACGGATTCGGCGCCGCCTTCCCGACCGGCGCCGGAAGCGCGCGCGCGCGCACCGGCCCGAAAATCGTCGAAGCGCCTTCACGATCGATGGCGAGGAGGCGGTACTCGTACTCGCGTCCCGGGACCACGTCCCGGTCGACCCAGCGCCCGGAACGCCCGTTCCCCGGCGTCTGGATGGATCGGCCGTCGGGGCCGTCTTCTGAACCCCTGAGAATCGTGGTCGATACGGGCGTTTCCTCGAGTTCCCACTCGATCCGGATCCCGGACTCGGCGGGCGTGGCGTCGAAGCGGCGCAAGGCGATGGCGGTCGGGATGAGGTCCCGCCCGGCGCGATAGAAGATCTCGAAGTTCCCCGTGCTGTTCCCCGACCAGACGACGTGGATGTCTCCGCGGCCGTCCACCGTGATCGAGGGATCCCAGGCGGTCGAGATGCCGTCGCTCAGCCGCGTGTCCTGCCGGTCCCATCCCGTCGCGGCGGTGATCTTCTTGTAGAAGATGGTGGAGAGGCCCGTGCGGAAGTCTTCCCAGACGACGTGCATGTTCCCTGCCGCATCGACCACCGGGCGCGGACCCGACGAGGTGTTCGCCGCCGTCGTGAACTGCTTGTCGTCCCCCCACGGATGCCCCGGGTACTTCTTCTTGTAGTAGATCTCGAAGTTCTCGGCGCGGTCGTCGGCCCAGAAGACGTGCAGGAGACCGGCCGGATCGACGATGAAACGCGCGTCCCACGAGGTGGACGGGAACTGCGTGATGAGTTCCGCGGTCGTGTCCCATCCCGCCGAGGCGCGGTACTCCTTGTGGAGGATCTTCCATCCTTCGCTCCGCGTCTCATGCCAGGTCATGTGGAGATCGCCCGCGAGCCCGCGCCCGACGTACGGATTCCACGCGCTCCTCGAGGGCGCCGTGATCGGCTCGGGTTCGGTGGCGCCCGACGCGTCGTACCGGCGCGTGTAGACGTGATAGCCGTTCTCGCGCGCATCCTGCCAGACGACGTGGAGCCGCCCGGCCTCGTCGAACACGGCGCTGGGCTTTCGCGCATCGGCGCTGCTCTCGCTGACGATCTCGTCGGCCGGTAGCCACGCGCCGTCCGGCGTGCGCACGTTCCTGTAGACGACCCACGGTCCCGTGCGCCGGTCTTCCCAGATGACGACGAGCCCGCCGTCGGGGGCGACGAGCACGGAGGCGTTCCGCGCATCGACGGCGCCGTGCGAGATGGGAGTCTCCGGCTCGGTCCATCCGAGAAGCGGGTCGCGGCTCCGGTAGTACACCTCCGTCGAGCCCTCGCGCTCGTCGTGCCAGACGACGTGCACGCGCCCGTCCGTGGCGACGGCGACCGCCGTGCCGTTGCTGCTCGCGAGCCCGGACCAGCCGGGATCGACGGTGATCTGCTCGAGGGCGCTCCAGCCGCCTTCCCCTCCGGTGACGCCCGAGAGGAGGCCCGCGAGCGCGCACGCCGCGACGACGATCCGGATCATCGGAGCCTCACGGTGCGGACCGTCTTTGCACCGCCTCCATGCTCGAGCCTGACGAAGTAGATTCCGGCGGCCGCGGGACCGCGGCCGTCGCGGCCATCCCAGAGCGCCTCCGCCCTCTCCCCCGCGGTGTCCGTTCCGGCCGCGATCTCGGCGACGCGACGCCCGGCGAGATCGAAGACGCGGATCGCATACGGTCCGCTCCCCGGCGGCACGCTGAACGCGAGACGCACCCCCTCGTTGAAGGGGTTGGCCGAGAGGAGCGCGAGCCCCGGCGGGCCGGGGCCGGCGGGCGTGAACGGCCCCAGCGACTCGATCTCGCCCGTGCGGCGGAGGAGATCGATGCGATACGAGAGGCGCCCCGACACGCCGGCGTCGTCGAAGGCCGCGTTCCCACCCGCGAGCCGGATCCATCCGTCGTGAAGACGCGCGAACGGCCCGCCGTCCCGCGAGCGGAGGAACGCCGCGCCGAGATACGCATCGGACTCGGCGACCGATACGGTGAGACGGACGCCGCCTCCGGTGCGCCTGCAGGCGGCGCTCGGCGCAATCGGCGTGAACGACGTGCCGGACGCGAGCGAATCGAGCTCGAAGAACCCACCGTTCACGACGGAATCGCTCCCGAAGAGGAAGCGCACGGACCAGGCTCCTCCTTCGCCGAGCGAGAAGATCGCGCGCGTCCATTCCGACGTCGTGTCGGAGAGGGCCTGCCGTCCGCCGAGCGCCAGTGCCGGATTCGCCGGCACCGGATACTCCACGGCCGCCACCGGCACGAGCGGCACCCACGCTCCGCCGTTCAGCGAGCCCTCGACCTCCACGCCGTCCGGCGCCTGCTCCTCGGCGCCCGGGAGCGCGCACCGGTACGAGAAGCGGAGCACTGCTCCGGGCCTCGCGGCGAACACGGGGCTCGTCAGGATCGACTCGAGGTATCCGGCATACGCGCCGCCGACGCGCCAGGCCGCCCGGTCGGGCGCGCGGCCCCATGCCCCGTTCCCTGCCGCGGGCGCCGTCGTCCACCCGTCGCGGTCGTCGAGGTGCTCCGTGCGCGCCGGCGCCGCCTCGAGGGCGACCGTGAACACTTCGTCGGCGATCGTGACGCCGGCCGCGCTCAGCACCGCGCGCACCGGAGCGGCGCCCGTGGCGCCATCCTCCGCGCGCGCCGCGATCCACGGGCTCTGGACCTCCGCCGGCCCCGCCGGCAGCGATGCGATCTCGACGCCCGCCGGATCGATCGCGAGCGCGGGAGAGAGCGACGCAAGCTCCAGCTCGAAGGGACCACCGCTCTCGCCGCTGCTCTTCACGAGCGCCGCGAGGCTCCCGCTCTCGCCGGCCGCGAGGCATCCGTCGCCGCCCGCATCCTGCAGGACGATGGCGCGCGGCTCCGCCACGGGCGCCGGGAACGAGTAGAGATCGGCTTCGATGGACGTGCCGGCCGCGCGGATGTTCCGCACGGCCACCGAGGTGCGCACGTCGTTGTAGGAGCGGCTCGAGGGCGTGGTCACGACCGAGAACTCGGTCCGGTGCTGCACGCCCGGATACGGATCGCCTGCGTCGCCCAGGTTCCCGAACCAGAAGCCGAGTTCGAGATGCTTCTGCGCGTCCGACTGCTCGACGCCGACGCGGTAATGGTCCTCGTCGAGGTTCGAGGGGACGCCCTCGTCCACGTGGTAGATGAGAAGCCCTTCGGCGGGAAGCGAGGAATCGAAGCCGAGCTTCTGCCGGTTCTCGACGAGGAAGTACTCGCTCGCGCCCGCGCCGTACGTCCAGAGCTTGTAGATGACCGGCGCCGTCTCGATCGGCGGGATCTGAACGCCGGCGAGGTTCTCGCTCGGCACGATCGGCGTCGCGAAGCCGAGCCTCGCCCGCGACCAGGCGTCCGGGTGCGGCGGCTTCACGCCGGCCGCGGAGGAGGCGCCGTACGCCATGATCGACCAGAGCCCGAGCCCCGCGCCGTCGAAGTCGGTGTCGTAGAGGTCCTCGAGACGGAGGATGTGCCCGAACTCGTGGCAGATGACGCCGATCCGCGCATCCTCGGCGACCGTGATGTAGAAGCCGGCGTGCACGCCGTCGAGATCGACCGGCTCGTGCACGACCCACTCGTGCGACCAGATGTCCCCCTTCGATCCGGTCGTCTCGGCCGCCGGCCCGGCGTGCACGACGACGACCGCATCGACGAACCCGTCGTCGTCGCCGGAATCCGGCAGGCCGTCCGGACCGTCGTTGTCGAAGTGGGCGAAGTTCACGTCATCGTCGGCCGCGCGGAGCGCGTCTTCGACGAGCCGCTGCGCGTTCTGCGGATAGTCGCCGATCCCCGATGCGCCGCCGGTGTAGAAGGCGAGCGGCTGCGGCGCCGTGTACCAGCCGCCGAAGGCGCCGTTCACGTCGTAGGCGCCGTAGGAGATCTCGCGGTAGTACTCACGGAAGCTCCCCGTCTCGCTCTCTCCGAGGCCGAAGAAGAGCCGCCGGTACCACTCGCGCGTGAACGTCGCGCGGCGCGCGGGCTGATCGGCGAAATCGACGAGGAGGACGACGGCGCGGTCGGGCATCCGTCCGTTCGCGTTGAACGCGGGGCCGAGACTGCGGACGCCCGCATCGTACCCGGCCACGCCGCGCGCGCGGGCGGAGGCGAGGAGGGCGGAGACTTCGTCGATGCGGCCCGACTTCCGGAGATCGTCTCGGAGCGACGGAGGGAACGTGAGAGCGCCCGCTGGCAGAGCCGACGCAGCGAGGAGAAGCAGGACCGCGACGAACCTTCGCATGACGAACGCCCTTGCAGCGGCCCCTCGGGGAGGAGGCTCGCCGGTGGCACCCCGGATGCGTTCGACTATACCACGCGTCCGCGCCGGACCCTCCAGCGGTTCCGCAGCGAGACGAGCGCCCGTTCGAGCGACGGCCCGGCGGCGATGACCGACACCGCCACGCCGAGCCCGACGACCGCCCCGCCCAGAGCATCGAGCGGATAGTGCACGCCGACGTAGATGCGCGAATAGGCGACGAGCGCCGCGGCGAGGAGGAAGAACGGCGTCCCGCGCCGGTAGAAGGCCGCGAGCACCGGCAGCGCCGCGAAGATGTTCGCGGCATGAGACGACGGGAAGGACGGCGACCTCGCGAAGTCGACGAGCACGCGCGCCCCCGCGACGGCCACGCACGGCCGCGTCCGGCCGGCCCAGTGCTTCAGGAAATCGTTCACGATCGTGTCGGTCACCGCGAGGGCGAGCGCCGCCAGGAGCGCCGCGCGGCGCCCGCGCGGACCGCCGAAGACGACGAGCGCGAGCCAGGCGAGCGCCAGGACGATGTGGAAATTCCGGAGATCGGTCACGAACGGGAAGAAGCGGTCGAGAAGCGGCGTGTGCCACTGGCCGTTCAGATAGACGAAGAGCGCGCGGTCCAGCTCGAGGATCCGGCTCACGAGGCGGCCTCCAGGGCTTCGAGACGGCGGCGCGCGAGATCGTTCGCGCTATCGATCGCGAGCACGCGCCGGTACGCCTCCGCCGCGCCCGTCCGGTCTCCGGAGCGCTCGCGTGCGAGGCCGAGGTTCCCCCACACCTCCGGCGCCTTCGGCAGATGCGGCGCCGCCTCTTCCAGTTCCTCGCGCGCCTCCTCGGCGCGGCCGGCCTTCAGCAAGACGAGCCCGAGATCGGCGCGCGTGCGGTACGAGAACGGACTCGCCTCGAGCGCGCGGCGATAGTACCGCTCCGCGGCCGTGAAATCGCCCAGCCGGTCCGCGAGCGTGCCGAAGTTCGCGAGCACGTCCTCGGAGGCCGGCTCGGCGCGAAGTGCGCGCTCGTACCACGAGGCCGCCGCGTCGAGATCGCCGCCCTCCGCGGCGAGAACGCCGAGGTTGTTGAGCGCCGGGGCGAAGTCGGGATCCACCTCGATGGCGCGCTCGTACCAGCCGCGCGCCGCCTCCCGGCGCCCGGCCGCCGCCTCCGCGACGCCGAGGTTGAAGAAGCCGGACGCTGGTCCCTTCCGCCTGAGCCCCTCCGGATCGAATCGCGCGAGCGCGGCCCCCGCGGCGACGACGATCGCGGCACCGGCGACGAGCCGCCACCGCCGCGCGCGGACCGCCTGCGCGATGCGCCGCGCCCCTTCGGCCGCGAAGACGATGAGGACCGGGAGCACGGGGAGCCGGTAGCGCGCGCAGACGAAGAACGCGATGACCGTCGCCGCGTAGGCGAGCGCGATCCAGACGAGCGCCCGCGCGCGGCGCGATCGCCACGAAGCGGCCGCCCCGAAGAGAGCGAGCGATGCGATCGTGCCGAACCCGAGGAGGAACGGCCCACGGAAGAGGAACGAGTACCGGCTGAAGAAGGCGATGTCCTGGTTGTTCGGGACCTCGTACCCGTTCCAGAAGTAGAAGATCTTCCGCGCGAAGAGCACTGCCGCGCGGTCCGGATGCGCCGTGATGAACGCGAGCCCCTGCCGCGTCCAATGGGACGAGACCTCGGCGCGGCCCAGCGGGCGGCCGGCCGCTTCCTCCGCGATCGCGACCGCGTCCTCGTATCCTCCCCACCAGCTCGGCCGGAGCCGCGGCCCGAGCGCCGAGAGCCCGTCGGCGCCGTCGTGATTCCCGAGGTAGAAGTTGACCCCTCCGTTCCAGGCGATCGGGACGACCTCTTCCGCGACCGCCGCGTTGTACGCGAAGGCGGGCGCGATGGTCACGAGGACGGCCGCGAGGAACGGTACGGCCGCGCGCCGCACCGGCGCGCCGAGGAGCGGGAAGACGAGCACGAAGACGGGAGCGAGCGCGAGGAAGTTCGGGCGCGTGAGCGCGGCGAGCCCGAGGAGGATTCCCGCCGCAGCGAACGCGCGGGCGCGCCCGTCGCGCGAAGCGGCTTCCGCCGCCACGAGCGAGGCGGTGAAGAGGAACACCTCGAGGCCGACCGTGAGAAGCTCCGCGTCGAAGTAGACGAACATGCCGTAGAGCGCGGCCGCGAGCCCGGCCACGATCCCGGTCGTCCGCGTGAACAGGCGCGCGCCCAAGAGCCCGGCGAGCACGGCCGTCGCGGATCCGAGCGCTGCCTGGACGAGCCGTACGCCGAGCGGATCGATCGTCACGAACCGGTAGAGGACGCCGAGGAAGTACGGATAGAGCGGCGCGCGGTAGAACGCGTCCGTGCCGATCCAGCGGCCCGATGCCAGCTCGCGCGCCCACGCGTCGTGGTACGCCTGGTCCATGAGGGGATGCGCGAAGAGCGGGTTCGCGCGCTGGCCGAGGATGTAGAGGACGCGCACGGCGAACGCGAGGACGAAGATCGCGGCCGCCCAGCGCGCGCCGAGGCGCATTGCGCCCGCCCCTCCCGCTCCCCTACGATCCGGAGGCGAACCGTTCGTCACACGGGGGAATTCCTTCGGACCGATGGACACCAATCTTTCCTTCCTCGAGTCGGCGCTCTCGCCGGGCGTGCGCGCCGTCATGAGCACGCGCCGCGGCGGCGTGAGCGAGGGCGTTTACGAAAGCCTCAACCTGAGTACCTCCGTGGGCGACGACCCGGAGCGCGTCGCCGAGAACCGGCGCAGGCTCCTCGAGTCCGCGCGCCTGGCGTCCCCGGCGCGCGTGCGGCAGGTCCACGGCGCCGGCGTGCTCGAGGCCTCGGGGCCCGGTGTCGCCGGCGAGGCCGACGCCCTCGTCACGGGAGCGTCCGGCCTTCCGGTCGCATGCCTCGTCGCCGACTGCGCGCCGGTCGCCATCGCCGACGCCGGGCGCGGGCTCGTCGGCATCGCGCACGCCGGCTGGCGCGGTGCGGCGGGAGGCGTCGTCCCCGCGCTCCTCGAGGCGCTCCTCCGCCGCGGCGCGCGCACGGAGCGCCTCGACGCCGCGGTGCTGCCGTCGATCGGGGTGTGCTGCTTCGAGGTCGGCGAAGACGTCGCGACACGCTTCCCCGAGGCGCATCTCGTCCGCGCCGGCGGCGCCAAGCCCCGACTCGACCTTCGCGGCGCCCTTCACGCGCAGCTCATCGGCGCCGGAGTCTCGCCCGAACGGATCCAGGTATGGGACCTCTGCACGCACTGCCGCAGCGATCTCTTCTTCTCCCACCGCCGCGACGGACACCCGAGCGGCCGCCATCTCGCGGCCGTCGTGCGGGAATAGCCGCCGCGGCGCGCCGGGTGCGCCGCGGCGCCGGGGCGAGCCGCGCAGCACCGGGCGCCCGCGAACTCCCCGGCGCCGCGCTCCGCGCGCGCATCAGCTCGACTTCGCCACTCCCGCGAACGCGCACTCGTACACCTTCTCGTAGAGCGGCACGATCCTATCGATGTGGAAGTCGCGGACGGCGCGTGCGCGTCCGTTCCGCCCGAATTCCCGCCGGCGGTCCTCGTTGGCGAGGAGATCGAGACAGCGCTCCGCGCACTCTTCCGGATCGTCGGGATCGACGAGATAGCCGCTGACGCCGTTCTCGACAACCTCCGCGGTTCCGCCGATGCGCGTCACGACCACCGGCACGCCCGAGCTCATCGCCTCCAGCGCCACGAGCCCGAAGCTCTCGTGGGCGCTCGGCAGGAGGAACACATCGGCGAGGGGGAGCAAGTCCTCCATGCACTCCTGGTTCCCGAGGAACGTGATGCAGTCGAGGATCCCCGCAGCGCGCGCCCACTGCTCCGCGCGCGGCCGCTCGGGACCGTCGCCGACCAAGAGGAGCCGCGCGGGCATCCGCTTCCGGATCCGCGCGAACGCCTCGACGACCGTCTCGAGCTTCTTGACCGGCCGGAAATTCGACGCGTGCATGACGATCGCTTCCCCGTTCGGCGCGAAGTGCGTCCGAGGAAGGCGCCCGCGGTCGGGGCGGAACTGATCCGGATCGACGAAGTTCGGGATCACGTCGATCGGCCTCGTCACATCGAAGAGCCGCCGCGTCTCGAGCGCGAGGAACGCGGAGACGGCCGTCACGCGGTCGGAACGCTCGATGCTGAAGCGCGTGATCCGGTGGAACGAGGGATGGGCGCCGACGAGCGTGATGTCGGTTCCGTGAAGCGTGGTCGCGATACAGATCTTCTGCGGCTTCAACATCTCGCGCGCGAGGTACGCCGCGGTCGCGTGCGGGAGCGCGTAGTGCATGTGGAGCACCTGGAGCTTGTGGTAGTCGGCGACCTCCGCCATGCGTGCGGCGAGCGAGAGCACGTACGGCTGGTGCTGGAAGACCGGGTAGTTCTCGGTGTGCACCTCGTGGAAGAAGATGTTCTCCGTGAACTCGCGAAGCCGCACCGGGAGCGCGTGGCTCACGAAGTGCACCTCGTATCCCTTCCGCGCCAACCGCATCCCCAGCTCGGTGGCGACGATCCCGCTCCCGCCCGGCGTCGGATAGCAGGTGATTCCGATCCGGCGAATCTCTTCACTCATCGGTCGCCTCCCGGATGCGGGACCGCGGCGAGAGAGGTCCCGAAAGGAATGCGTAATGGGCGGGCGCGCCGGCCTCGAGGTCGCGCGCGTGGCGCGCGGCCGCCTCGTCGAGCCGCTCGTGCCAGCCGTCGCCGAGCAGAAGCGGAAGCTCGAGCATGTTGATCTCGCGCTCCTGCGGCTTGCCGCGCGGACGGACGAAGTCGCGGAGCACCTTGAGCCCCGGTAGGCGCGACTCCTCGTGAGCGGCGATGCGCGCGAGGACGCCGTTTCGGATCCGCTCGAGCCGCGCCTCGATGTTGCGCCGCGACGCGTTCACGAGCTGCGGGAGCGACGGGTCGATCCGCCGCGCCTCTTCCTCCACCGCCTCGATCCCGCGGCGGACGTCCTCCGCCAGCCTCGCGCTCGCGCGCTCGAAACCGTCGGTCGTGCGCGCCGGGCGCGAGGCGCGCCGCGCTGCGTCGGGATCGGCAAGCACCGCTTCGATCGGCAGCCCCGAGCGCACCGCGAGCACGCGCGCCTCCTCCGGAACGATCGTCGCGAGAAGACGCGGATACACGCGCGGCGGACGCACGCCGAGGAGATCGAACGCGGGAGCGATCTGCGCGAGGTACGCCGCCTCGCCCGGCCCCGCGACGAACGCGCAGTCCGGGAAGAGGTGCTCCTGCAGCACCGGCCGGAGCACGACGTTCGGCGACAGCGCGGCCGGATCCTCGGCGGCGAGGCGCTCCATCGTGGCGACCGCCTCCTCATCGGAAAGGCGAACGCGCTCGATCCCCGGCGTCGCGAAGAGGCAAAGGCTCGCGGACTCCGTCGAGATCGGACGCGGCAGGCCGGCGTGCGCCATCTCGTCCCCTCGCGCGTTCACGGCGCGCTCGATCTCGACGCGACTCTTCGCATAGCGGCGGAAGAGCTCGCCGCCCGCGCGCCGGAGGGTGCGGCTGCGCGCGTCGAGGACGAGAAGCGGACTGCCGTCGAGAAGGGCGAGCACCAGGGCGCTCGCGAATTCGCCGAGATCCTTCGATCGCGCGCGGGCCGAGGTGACCGCCTCGCGCACGACGCGCTCGCCGGGCGCGCCCGCGGCGCCCGCCAGCACCGACGCGACCGCCGCGTCGTACGCGCCGGGCGCCACGGTGCCGACCATCGTCCGCGGGGGCGGCGTTCCGTCGGGGAGCGTGAACCGGTGAAGGATGCCGCCGGCATCGACGA
>Ga0326597_10007569_pt1 | contig 14764 bp, 10 predicted proteins | sample RVTome_12_FD_203789 | JGI IMG/M metagenome (GOLD analysis project Ga0326597, IMG submission 203789) | Soil microbial communities from uranium-contaminated site in the Upper Colorado River Basin, Wyoming, United States - RVT100D185 | ecosystem: Environmental > Terrestrial > Soil > Contaminated >... | reverse complement strand
TACGCCGGATTGGCCTGTCCGCCGGTGCTTGACTATTTGCACTCATTGGGAATCACCGCCGTCGAGCTCATGCCAGTGCAACAATTCGTTGCGGATAAGCATCTCTTCGATCGCGGTCTGACCAACTATTGGGGTTACAACTCGATCGGTTTCTTCGCGCCGGACGCGCGCTATGCGAGCGCCGGAGTGCGGGGATTGCAAGTCGCGGAATTCAAGACCCTGGTCAAGACGCTGCACCGCGAAGGCATCGAAGTGATCCTCGACGTGGTTTACAACCATACCGCCGAGGGCAATCATTTGGGTCCAACGTTATGCTTTCGCGGCATCGACAACGCGGCCTATTACCGCTCCGCCCATGTGAAGGACGAGGGTTATCGCTACTACATGGATTACACCGGTTGCGGCAATACCCTGGACCTGACTCAACCCAATGTCCTGCGCATGGTAATGGACAGCCTGCGTTATTGGGTTCTGGACATGCACGTTGACGGATTTCGCTTTGACCTCGCCTCCGCGTTGGCGCGCGAGCTGCACGCCGTCGACCGGCTCGGTTCATTTTTCGATATCATCCATCAAGATCCGGTTTTGTCCCAAGTCAAGTTGATTGCCGAACCCTGGGACTTAGGCGAAGGCGGCTACCAGGTGGGCAACTTCCCGGTTCTCTGGGCCGAATGGAACGGTGTCTACCGCGACACGGTGCGGCATTTTTGGAAGGGTGATGCCGGCCAGTTGGGCAGCATGGCGTATCGCTTGACCGGCAGCAGCGATCTCTATGGCCAGAGCGGGCGAAAACCGCACGCCAGCATCAATTTTGTCACCGCCCATGACGGCTTCACGCTGCATGATCAGGTTAGTTACAACGAAAAACATAACCAAGCCAACGGCGAAAATAATCAGGACGGTCATAACGACAATCTCAGCTGGAACTGCGGCGCCGAAGGGCCCACCAACAAGTCGGCCATAGTCAATTTGCGCGAGCGTCAGAAACGCAACTTTCTCGCGACGCTCTTGCTGTCTCAAGGCGTGCCGATGTTATTAGCCGGCGACGAATGCGGCCGGACGCAGAGGGGCAACAACAATGGCTATTGTCAAGACAACGAGATTTCCTGGATGGACTGGTCGCTCGATGCGCGCCAGGAATCCTTGCTCGAATTCACCCGGAGTCTCATCAAGCTCTTTCATGCACATCCGGTGTTGCGGCGCCGCCACTTTTTCCAGGGCCGGCAGATTCGCGGCTCCGAGGTTAAAGATCTCATCTGGTTCAGTCCCAATGGCCAAGAAATGACCGGCGCCGAATGGGACAATGGTGAAATCCGCTGTTTTGGCCTAAGTTTGGCGGGGGATGGGATTCAGGAGACCGACCCACGGGGCAATCGGATCACGGACGATACTTTACTGATTCTATTGAACGGACACCACGAGCCTCTGCCCTTTGTATTACCCGAGCTCAAACCGAAGACTCAATGGCAGTTACTGTTGGATACCCGGGAAGGCATGGTCCATGTTTCAGCACTTCTGAGTAGTGGTTCGACCCACCAGATGGAAGCAAGATCGTTGGCGCTGTTCAGCCTGGTCGAGCCAGTGGAAACTGCGAAAATCAAGCGCGCCAGCGCGCGCCACCGTGCCGCTTAGTTTGCTATGGAGAGGTGCGCACGCCGACCACAACGGATCGGCTGCAGTGCAACGAGACTGTGGCTTTGCCGACGCTGGAACCTTGGTCGAAAGTTTGCGCGGATCGCGGCGATTGGTTTTGCATCGCTGCGCAGCGGTCTCGCCGTACGGGCAATCTCTAGAGAGGGAAGTGTTTTATGGACTACCAACACTGGACGCTGGCTCTGCAGCAGGCCATGGATCTCGTGGTGCAAAAAACCAGCGGCTATCTGCCGAATATTCTGGGCGCCATTGCGCTATTGATAGGCGGATGGTTGCTCGCGCGGGTTTTGCGCTTTGCCTGCCTGCGCTTGGTCGGTGGCCTAGACAGTATCCTGCGGCGCCATGGGATGGAACGTCTCCTTCTCCGCATCGGCTTGCAACGCTCGGTGTCGGAGCTGATTAGCGGCATCGTCTACTGGCTGGTTTTTCTGGTTTTCTTCGTGGCAGCCACGGAAACCCTCGGATTGCCGGTGGTGGCCACTTGGATCGGCGGCTTATCGACCTATTTGCCGCGCATCCTGGTGGCGCTATTAATTTTGTTGGGTGGTTTTTTGGTGGGGAGCCTGGCACGGGACGCGGTGGTGTCCGGGGCCACAGCTGCGGGAATTGCTTATGGTGCGCTGCTCGGACGCGTCGTCTTCATCGCCATTGTGCTCGTGGCCGTAGTCACAGGCATCGATCAAATTGGCATCGAAAGCCGCTTTTTGACCATGACCATTGCCATTTCCATCGGCTCGCTGGTTGGCGCCGTGGCTCTCGCTTTTGGCCTGGGCGCGCGCACGGCGGTGAGCAACATCATCGCGGCTCATTACCTCCGGCAGATTTACCGCGTAGGCCATGTGGTTAGGATCGGTGAGGCCCAGGGAAAAATCTCGGAAATCACCAACACCACGGTGATTTTGGAAAATGCCAACGACCGGCTAGCCGTGCCGGCCAAGGAATTCAGCGAAAAGACCTCTATCTTGCTGCGCCGCGAGTCTTGAAATGGAAACCGATCAGTTGCTGGCGAAAAATTTCGCCGAGAACCATCCGGCGGATGCCGCGCGAATTCTCGAAGGACTACCCCTCGACGAAGTGTCGCGCTATCTCGAACAACTGCCGACCCGATTGGCCGCCGAGGTTTTGCAAAAAATGGCCGCCGGGAACGCTGCCGCGGCGATCGATCGATTTTCTCCGCCCAGGTTTGGCCAAATCGTCGCGGCTTTACCGCTCGACATCGCGGCGTTGCTAATACGGCGAATCGAACCGGAACGCCAGAGAGAGCTTATGCTTCAGGTGCCCCCGCAAATTGGTCATTGGCTCACCCGTTTGCTGCGTTATCCTGAAAACAGTGCCGGCGCCCTGATGGATCCCCAAGCGCTCGCGCTACCCGAAGACATCACGGCCCTGGAAGCAATGACACGGGTGCGGGGTTCGCCCCGACATTCGCTTTACTATGTTTATGTACTCAACCGGGAGCATCAACTGGTTGGTGTTTTGAATCTACGAGAATTGATGCTGGCGCCGCCCAAGGATCATTTGAGCGCCGTGATGCACCGTGAGGTGATGACGTTGCCGGCGCTGTCGGGCCGCATGTCCATCGTCGAACATCCCGGTTGGCTGGCCGTGCATGCGCTGCCGGTAGTGGACGATCAGGAGGTTTTTCTCGGCGTATTGCGCTACGAGACACTACGGCAGTTAGAACGAGAATCCACGACTCCACCGCCCGCCGGAGTCGGCTTCGCCGCCGTGCTAACGTTCAGCGAACTCTGCTGGACGGGTTTGGCCGGCGCTTTGGCCGACTTGACTTCTCCGGTGGCTACACGGACGCCCGTTGACAAGGAAAGGACTGGCAATGACTGACGAATCGGAACCAGCGGCAGTGGCTCTGATCCACGGGTTCCTTGATCTCTATCCCGCGGAGGCGGCGCGAGTTGTCGACAACCGGCCCGTATCAGAGATTATTGCGCTGCTGCAATCGAATCCACTACCGATGGCAGCCGCTGTTTTGCAGCGGATGGCCCCCGATGTTGCGGCGCAAACCCTGCCTCACCTCGAAATCGACCTCGCCCGGCAATTGGTTGCGGCCATGGATCCGTCCCAAGCGGCGGTGTTATTATCGCGCGTCGACGAAAGCGGGCGTACCCGTTTGTTGGATTCCTTGGAGCCCGGCCTGGCAAAAGAGCTAAAGCTTTTACTGTCGTATCCCCCGGACAGCGCCGGTAGCTTGATGGATCCCCGGGTCACGACCTTTCATAACCAGGCCACCGTGAAAGAAGCCCGCGGGCGCATTCGCTCCATGCGTGGCAGGCGTGTGTTCGAGATTTTCTTGGTCGACGAAAACGGACTCCTCACCGGCGCCGTGCCTTTGCAAGAAATCGTTCTGGCGCGGCCCAACCGCCGTCTCGAAGAGCTGTCGGGCGGCGTGCCGTCAAGCGTGCACGCCATGTCCACTCGGGAAGAGGTGGTCGAGCTCCTCAATCAACGGCGGCTTGCCAACCTTGCCGTCGTCGATCTCGACGCACGTTTGCTCGGCGTGATTCGCTACGACGCCCTGGTCGCGGCGGCGCAGGCGGAAATGAGCGTGGACATCCAAACCATGGTCGGCGTCAGCAAGGAAGAGCGGGCTCTGTCCAAAGCCAGCTTCGCCGTACGCAAGCGGCTTCCCTGGCTGCAGATCAATCTCGCCACCGCGTTTTTGGCCGCCTCGGTGGTGGGGCTTTTTGAAGACACCATCGCGCGCTTCACGGCTCTGGCGGTCTTGTTGCCGGTGGTGGCGGGGCAGTCCGGCAACACCGGCGCCCAGGCGCTGGCGGTCACCATGCGCGGCCTCGCGCTGCGGGAAATCCGCTTGCACCATTGGGTGCGCATCGCCTTCAAGGAAGTGAACGTCGCCGCCGTGAACGGCATCGCCGTTGCCCTCACCACCGCGGCGGGGGTGTACTTTTGGAGCCAGTCGGTGGGCCTTGCAGTGGTGATCATGTTGTCGATGGTTATCTCGATGGTTGCCGCCGGCCTGTCCGGCGCGGTCATTCCCATGATCTTGACGGCAGTGGGCCAAGACCCCGCCCAGTCTTCATCCATCATTCTGACAACGGTGACGGATGTGGTGGGGTTTTTCAGCTTTCTCGGAATCGCTACGCTGCTGGCGGGGATGCTTCCAGCCGGGTAAGAAATCATGCGCATCCCCACCGCGACCTATCGCTTTCAATTTCACAAAGACTTTGGCTTTGCCCAGGCCCATGAGCTTGTCGATTATCTCTCCGATCTTGGTATCTCCGATGTTTACGCCTCGCCGATATTCAAAGCTCGCGCCGGCAGCATGCATGGTTACGATGTCGTCGATCACAGCCAAATCGATCCCGCCCTCGGCGGCGACGTTGATTTTGAAGCTTTTGTCGCGGCATTAAAGACCCAAGGCCTCGGGCTCATTTTGGACATTGTGCCGAACCACATGGGGATCGGCGAACCGAGTAACGCCTGGTGGATGGATGTACTGGAAAACGGTCCGAGTTCGAGCTACGCAGCTTACTTCGATATTGACTGGCAGCCGGTCAACCCTCATCTCGAAAACAAAGTGCTCCTGCCGATCCTCGAAGATCAATACGGCGTTGTGCTCGAAGACGGCAAGTTACGGCTGGCTTATGAAGAGGGCGCGTTCTTTATTTTATATTGCGACGCCAAGCTTCCCATCGCCCCTCGCACTTATGGCAACATTATCGAGCGCCGGCTCGATCGGATGGCCGTGAATTTGGGCAAAGATCACCCGACCGTGCAGGAGCTTAAGAGTATTCTCACCGCCATAAGCCACCTTCCACCGCGCACCGAATTGGACCCGGAAAAACTCGAGGAACGCCGCCGCGAGAAGGAAATCATCAAACGGCGGATCGCGTCCCTTTACCAGGAAAGCGCCGAAGGGAGGGAGGCGATCGATACAGCCGTTAGGGAGTTCAACGGCAACGTCGGCGATCCCGAGAGCTTCGATCTAATGGATCAATTGATGGACGTGCAGGCGTATCGCTTGGCGTTCTGGCGCATTGCCGGCGAGGAGATCAACTACCGTCGTTTTTTTGATATCAACGACTTGGCGGCGATCCGAACGGAATCTCCCGAAGTTTTTCGCGCCACGCACCAACTAATTTTTCGGCTTATAGACCAGGGTGCCGCCAGCGGGTTACGTGTCGATCACCCGGATGGTTTGTGGGATCCGGCCGCGTACTTCAGGCAACTCCAGCAAAGCGGGTTGGGCCAAGCGGCGGACTTGGATTCGAGCGGCAAGGGGTCGTATTCGCGGCCGTTGTACATCGTCGTCGAGAAGATTCTCTCTAAAGGCGAGCCGCTGCCCGAGGATTGGGCGATTTACGGCACCACAGGCTACGACTTTCTCGCTCAGGTCAATAGCCTTTTTGTCCGCGGCGCAAGCCGCCGGGCCTTTGACAAAATCTACAGTGACTTTATTGGCGTGAAAAGCAGCTATCACGAGCTGGTGAATGGGCGGAAAAAGATGATTATGCTGGTCTCCTTGGCGAGCGAAATCAATTCACTGAGCCACCAACTCGACCGCATTTCCGAGAGGAACCGTCACTACCGGGACTTCACGCTCAACGGCCTCACCTTCGCGATTCGCGAGGTGATCGCCTGTCTTTCCGTCTATCGGACCTACGCCAACGCTGCCACCGGGACCTTGTCGGAAAGAGATCAGGAATATATCGAAGCCGCCGTGGAAGAGGCCAAGAGGCGTAACCCTCGAACCGCGCGGGCGATCTTCGATTTTATCAAGGAGACCTTACAGCTCAAAAATCTAGGACGATTCCACGCGCCGGACCGCCAGCATGTCATCGACTTTGTCATGCATCTACAGCAGGTCACGGGACCGGTCATGGCCAAGGCGGTGGAGGACACGTCTTTTTACATCTATAACCGGTTGGTCTCACTGAATGAGGTGGGCGGCGAGCCGGAACAGTTCGGGCTGTCGCTGGAGGATTTTCACCGCCAAAACGGCGCGCGCCAGCGCCACTGGCCTTACTCGATGCTGGCAAGCACCACCCACGACACCAAGCGCAGCGAGGACACCCGCGCTCGCATCAATGTCCTATCGGAGATCCCGACGGATTGGCGAGCCGCGCTCATGCGCTGGAGTAATCTCAATGCCGGTAAAAAAACGCCTGTCGGAGGCGCCCCTGCCCCGGACCGCAACGACGAGTATTTGTTTTATCAGACGCTGGTCGGTGCCTGGCCTGGCAGCCCGCTTAATGAAGACGACTTAGCCGGCTTTCGCGAGCGGATCGTGGGGTACATGGAGAAAGCCATCAAAGAAGCCAAGGTTCATACCAGCTGGGTGAATCCCAACGAGGCCTACGACCGCGCGGTGGAAAAATTCGTGCGGGAAGTTTTGCTCCCGGAGAATTGCGACGGCTTCCTGAGCGACTTCAGTCGCTTCCAGCAGCGCATCGCTTTTGCCGGCATGCTTAATTCGCTGGCGCAGACGCTGCTCAAGATGACCGCCCCCGGAGTGCCGGATTTTTATCAAGGGTCGGAGCTTTGGGATTTGAGCCTAGTCGACCCGGACAATCGCCGGCCGGTGGATTTCGCCCAGCGCAGAAACTTTCTCGAAGAGCTCAAGAGACGGGAGCAAACCGAGCGCGCTGTTCTGTTGCGCGATCTGCTTTCGCAGTGGCAAGACGGCCGCGTCAAGCTTTACTTGATTCATCAGATTTTGAACTTTCGCCGCCACCGCCATGATCTCTTTCAGCTGGGCGACTATCGGCCGCTCTACGCGGGCGGCAAGTTTCGCGAACATATCTGCGCTTTCGCTCGCCGCGCGCATGACCAGTGGATCATCGTCCTGACGCCGCGACTGCTGGCGCGTATCGTGCCGTCCGGTCGCCTACCACTGGGAGAGCCCGTCTGGGAGGATGGCGTTTTGGCTCTACCCCATGGAACGCCCGAGGGTTGGCGCAATGTTTTAACCGGCGAGAGTTTGTCGACGCGCCCGACTCAAGGCGGGCAGAAGAGTTTGGCGTTGCATGAGATTTTGCAGACCTACCCGGTGGCGCTCCTCCAGAGTGAGCGAACCACGGGATGAAATAATCCCGAGTGCCGCAGTCGAAATTTGCGTCGCTGAGCAAGACACAATCCTTCCGTCGTGAAGACCATGGGTCTCTGCCCCAAAGCGGGCGACGATCTGTGATGCTTTACGATTTTCCCGCGATTGAAAAAGACTTTGCAAGGTTACGCTTGGGAGTCTTCACGACTCCAGGGTCGCACCTCGCTCAGCGAGCGCTACAGCGTCATTTGCGGAATTCGAGGTGATTGCGATAGCTGTGCTTCGAGTTCACCCGGCGAGGTTGTTGAGCGCGACGGTTGAAGGAGCGGCGCCGGCATAAAATGACTTTAAGGCCGGAGCCGATAGAAACGCTTTTCCAGGGTCGCCCCTTTGAACGCGTCGAGCCGATTGCCCATGGCGTCGTCCAATTGACCCAGTCGTTCATCGGGGTGAGGGTGAGTTTTGAACAGCAGGGCGACGCTGCTATCATCCTTGGCCACATGACCGATATCCTGCAGCACGACGGGTAAACCGAAAGGGTCATAGCCCGCGCGTGCGGCGAGTATGACAGCGGTTCGGTCGGCTTCGAATTCGGCCTTTTTGTCGAGGGAACGAGCGAAGATTTCGGCGCCGTTACCGATAACATTTTTGATCTGCTCGTTTTCGCCGACGGCATTGACCAATATCTTGCGGCCCGCTTCCACGAGCTGGCTCTGCTGTAAAATCTTCAGGTGATGCTTATGGATCACATGTGCACTTCATGAGCGAGCACTCCGGCCAATTCGCTTTCGTTGTGGAGTAGGCGGTACAGTCCTTTGGTGACGAAGATGTAGCCGCCGGGAGCCGCGAAGGCGTTAAGATCATTCGAATCGACCACGCCGAAGCGCCAATTCAAATCAGCCCGTTCGCTCCGGCTGGCGACCCAGCGCCCGACAAGATTGACGTATTGTTGGAGTTTCAGGTCATTCACCAATGGCGCCGCGCCGAGCAGGTTCCCCGCAGCTTGGCGGCCGATGGCCAATTCCTCCTCGTCCGTAAATCCGGTTACTGCGCGCACGGCGGAGTCCAGTTGCGGGTCGCTTGGCTTCGGGCTTTTCTCAAACACTTTCTTCAGTTGGCCCCACAAATCCACGGCGTTTGCGACGCCGCCGAACGACAAAAAGATAACCATGATGGCGTATTGGAATTTTTTCATCGCCTTGATCCCCAAGTTCTATCTGACCTCAATCTGGATTTGGCAGGTAATCCACTTTCCGCGCCACGAGCTTGCCTTCGGCGGCGAATTTTTGCAGTGCAACCTCTTTGGTCGTGAAAGATTCTACCTTCTTGAGTTCAGCTTCGTTGTATTTCGCTTTCTTCAATTCTTCTTCATTAAGACCTCGAATGCCGGTAGTGGCGACCACCTTGCCGGTGCCGGCGCGCCCGGAAGCTAACCCGACTATCTTGTCCGTGTCGATGCTGCGCTTGCGCGCCGCGCCGCGCCGGATCGCGAGCATGCGCACCCAGCCGCTGCTCTTAGTAGTTTTGATTTGATACCAGCCGCCTTGTCTCCTGAGAATCTCTACTTTATCACCTTTAGCGAGAGATCCGGCCGGCCGGGCGTCACGATAGGGCGTAGCTTTGATCTCGGTCGCTTTAAGCGCCGTGCCTGCTTCTGCGCCAAGCGCTGAGCTCGGCAGCAGCCATGCCAGCGCTAGCGCGAATATAGTTTTTCCTATGCTCATGTTTCGACACCTATACTTTCTGTGTTGCTTTTGTGCCATTTCATTTGCGCCTCGGCAAAAACTTTATCCCATCCCGTTCGCGCAGTTGTCCCACCCAAAATCCGCCCTTCATACACTACCCAGGTTGCCGCGTTGGCAGCGCTGCCTAGATATCTGGGCAACGTGGCCTTGAGCGCGGTCAAGAGCCTCTCGATATCGTTAGTCACTCGTTCGCAGGCCGCCTGATCTCGTGCGGGTGCCACCCAGGAAACCGCCAGGGTTCTCTCAAAGAGCGCCCAGAGACCCTTCTGGCCGCCCGTGAGCATTTCCACGCTCTTGAACTCGGTGCCGGATTTTTCCAGTTGCCGCCGTATCTGTTTCAGCTTGCCATCCTTCACGGCAGGGTCGGAGTGTCCGACGCGAATGAGCAGCAGAAAAGCGCTGAGTTCGCCCGCCTGCTCCATCGACGCGCGCAATATGCTGGTTTCTAGAGCCTTGCTCGACGCCGCGGCGTAGATTCGCGTAACCGCGAAGAATGCCAGACCAATGGCAAAGGGGCCGGTCAGGTTGATATAGGTGCTGCCAAAATTGATACTGGCATAGCTGACGCCCAAGAGAACGAACTCAGAGGTGCCTACCGTGCTATCAATCTGGCTTCTGCCGACGTCGCGATAGAATGCCATGGCAATGGTCCGGACTATCAAAAGAGTGAGCGATGGATAGAGGATGCGCCCTTCCGGATTGCGCAGATAATCACCACGCTTGAGATTGTCGATGGCCGTGGCCATGATTTCCACGCCCGGGTGCAGCCGGCTCATGGGAGTGGGTTTGATGTCAAACAAGCTCGGCGCCGTAGAGCCGAGCAGGACGATCTTATTGGTGAACTCATCTTGCGGCCGTTTTTTTTCCCTGCTGATCATGTCATTGAACAGGTCACTGAAGCTCACCGTCTGGAAGGAAAACGGTTTGCCGCGCCAATTGAGAAGCACGCTCGCCGAGGTGGGCTCGCGAATTCCAAGCTCGCGTATGATCGGGTGGGCAGTGAAGGAATTCGCCAGCCATAATCGTCCCGGTAGACTAAATAATCACGAGCAACCCCGTCAGGATCAGGATAGATGTTATGGAGTCCCAGTCGCCCGCCTCGCAAGATCGAGCGAAAGTATGGCAAGACCACCGCGATGGTGGCACCCTCCTGCGCCTTTCCCGGAATGGGAACGACGCCGGGAATCATCGCCGGCTTGATCTCGCTCAAGGAGTCGCTCGCCTCGTCCAAGCGCAGGACAGGAAAAAACGTATTGGTCGTATCGGCAACCACGGCGTCGAAATATTCGTCGCTATCCGGGTTATAAACATCGGCATCGCTAAACAGGATGTCGAATACCACAGCCTTTGGCTTCTGACGTTCTAACAGCTCAAGAAATTCACCTAACACCTGGCGCGGCCATGGCCAGCGCCCGTACTCCTTCGCCATGGCAGCCAGACTGGCCTCGTCGATATCGACAATGATGATGTCCGGGTCGGGCTTGGGCGTGAAGATGCGGTAGCGCAACATCAAGTCGAAGCCGGCATGTTGCATCTTCGATGTGAATTGAAGATAGGTGGCGTCGCTGACGACAAACAGGGAAAAGACGCACGCCAAAAATAGGTAAACCTTGTTTTTCCACCGCTTGACGATAAAGACCATCAAAGGGGAGAGGATCTGGAGAATCAGGTTGTAAAAAATAACGAATGGATTCATTACCGCGCCCGGCTAATTCATTTACTCTATCACGTAAAAGGAAGCGCTCAAATCGGCTAGGATCGGGTCAATGAGCGAAGCTTTCTTGGGGAGGATGCTCGCATAGCCGATGTTTCGGATATCACCAACCGGGCCACGGGAGAGCCCCGAGTCCGCAAATGATTGCTACGCAAAACTCTGCTAGCCCTTCGGTTAAATAATTTGCATCGGTGAATATACTTCGGCTTTTTTCTCACCGGCGGGAAAGTAGCTCGTCTATTTTCGCGTTATTTGCGCGGCAGCGCCTAGCGCGGGGAATTAAACATGTTGCCAATCCGGCGGCAAATGCGCGCTGCTTAGGACTCTGCGCGCCGAACCCCGACAGCGGGCATATATCTTGCGTTCTCACCCTCGGAGACTAGGGCATAATTCCACTGATGATTGCGCCGAAGAGTTAATTCTGATTCTCCGCAGCGCCGCGGGCACCCATATTCAGTGGGCAGTCCGAAAACAGCGAGCATCCGCTTCGGTCGAGTACGCGGTTAATAACCGGTACTCGAAATGGCTGGTTGATTTGACCCAGCGGATTGGTTCGCTATAAGAAAGTTGTCGCGGGGACATCGCAGCTCGGCAATGATTCTTAGGCAGTGGCCAAACTGCGCCGATGGGTGAAGGGTCGGGAGAAATTTATAGATGGAGAATTGGCATCAATTCGAAACTGCGGCTGTGATCGAACAGCTGGCTACCGATGGTTCCAAGGGTCTCGCTGATGCCGAAGCGAGGTCTCGTCTGGCGCGCTTCGGCGCCAATGAGCTGCAGGTCGGAAAGGTTATCTCTCCTTGGAAGATCCTCGCGGATCAGGTCCAGAATGTTCTCGTCATCATCTTGCTGGTCGCGGTCGGCCTATCGGCTTTTCTTGGCCATACGGTCGAGGCCATCGCCATCGCGGTCATCGTGCTGTTTGCCGTGCTGCTGGGCTTTGTCCAGGAGTACCGAGCCGAACGGGCGATCGAGGCGCTCAGACAAATGGCAGCGCCCACCGCCACAGTCATGCGCGATCACGAAGAGCGGAATATTCCGGCGCGCGAGCTGGTTCCCGGCGATATGATCCTCCTGCGTGCCGGCGATAAAATTCCCGCTGACGCGCGCTTGACCGAAGCGATCAACTTGCAAATCGAAGAGGCGGCGCTTACCGGAGAATCGGTGCCGATCGAAAAACACGTGGCCGCGCTCGCTGCCGGCGAACTCTCGGTGGGCGACCGAAAGAATATGGCCTACGCGGGCACGGCGGTGACCTACGGCCGGGGGCGTGCAGTGGTGGTCGCCACCGCCATGAATACCGAGTTCGGCAAGATTGCGCGACTCTTACAGACGGTGGAAACCGGCAAGACTCCCTTGCAACAAAATCTCGATAAAGTGGGCCGCACCCTGGCAAAGGCGGCCTTGGTGGTGGTGGTGATGGTGGTGGCGCTCGCCATTTTTCGCGGGCAACCGTTTTTGGAAATGTTTATCTTCGCCATCGCCCTCGCAGTGGCGGTGGTGCCTGAGGCGCTGCCGGCCGTGGTGACTATCTCGCTAGCCATCGGTGTGCAACGGATGGTCAAACGCAATGCGCTGATTCGCCGCTTGCCGGCGGTGGAGACTCTGGGCAGCGTGTCAGTCATATGTTCGGACAAGACTGGGACGCTGACCAAGGACGAGATGACCACCCGGAAGATATTTGTTGCTGGGCGGCTGCTCGAATTATCGGGCTCCGGATACGAACCGATGGGCGTGTTTTCGCAAGACGGTAACCCTATAGATCCACCGCCGGCGCTGCTTAGGCTATTGCGCGCCGCCTCTCTGGCGTCCGACGCACACTTGGTTGAAGCTCGGGACAAGCAAGGCCTTGAATTGTCGTCAAGCGCAAGATGGCAAATCAAAGGCGATCCGACAGAGGGAGCGTTAGTAGTGGCGGCCGCCAAGGCCGGGCAGTACAAGGCGGAATTGGACGCGCAGTTTCCGCGCGTGGGAGAAATCCCTTTCACGTCGGAAACCAAACGCATGACGACGCTGCACTCTACACCAGACGGTGTGGTTGCTTACGCCAAGGGCGCTCCCGAAGTCATCCTCAATTGCTGTACCGAGCTGGTAAGCGAATCCGGAGATGTGCCGTTGCTAGCTGTCGAACGGGAGCGGATTGTCGCGACGGCGCGGCAGATGGCAAGCGACGCCCTGCGCGTCTTGGCGGTTGCCGACAAACCCGAAGCGACGCCGGAGACTGCCGAGAGCGAGATGGTGTTTCTCGGCTTGGCGGGAATGATCGATCCGCCGCGTCCGGAAGCCAAAGTCGCGATTCGTCAATGCGAGGAAGCGGGCATCAAGGCTGTGATGATCACCGGAGACCATCCCCTGACCGCCCAGGCGATAGCGCGGGAGTTAGGGTTGCTCAAAACGGGCCGGGTAATTACGGGTAACGAATTGGAAGCGCTGAACGAGTCGGACTTCGAGCGCGAAGTGGAGCACATCGAAGTCTACGCCCGGGTTTCTCCAGCCGACAAACTGCGCGTGGTCACCGCACTGCAAAACAAAGGGCATATCGTCGCCATGACCGGTGACGGCGTCAACGATGCGCCGGCGCTCAAAAAAGCCGATATCGGCGTCGCCATGGGGATCACCGGGACGGACGTGACCAAAGAGGCCGCCGCCATGACGCTCACCGACGACAACTTCGCCTCCATCGTCGCGGCCGTGGAAGAAGGACGGGCGATTTTCGAAAATATCAAAAAATATCTCATGTTCCTATTGTCTTGTAACCTGGGCGAGATCGTCCTGCTTGCCGGTGCGACGTTGCTGGGCTGGGCGTTGCCGCTGAGCGCCGTGCAGATCCTTTATATTAACCTGGCGACGGATGGGCTGCCGGCCCTGGCCCTCGCCGTCGATCCCCATGAGCATGATCTCATGCGGCGCGCGCCGCGTAATCCGCGCAGCGGGATTTTTACTCGTCCGGTGGTGACGCTCATGATTGCCGGCGGGCTTTGGTCCGGTATCGTCAATCTCAGCTTGTTTCAGTGGGCGCTCGGTTCCGGCCGAACTCTCAAAGAGGCCATGAGCATGGTGTTTGTCGCGCTTATACTGATTGAATTTTTGAAAGCCTATAATTTTCGCTCGGATCGGCAACCGGGTTGGGTACGTCCGTTCGCCAATAAATGGCTCAACCTAGCGATCGGCTGGGAAATGTCGCTTTTGCTCTTAGTTGTTTACTTGCCATTTTTCCAATACGCAGTCGGCACTTTCGGTTTGCGCTTGGAAGATTGGCTGATTACTGCCGGCGCAGCCGTGACCATTTGTCCCGTGCTTGAAATTGTGAAACTGATGGAAAGGCGCGGTTGGTTAGGGGCGCTGGCCTGAACCGCCCGACCCATGAGATAAGGGAATTCCACGGCGCGCTCGGAAAACCTCAGCGAGTGCCGTTTGGCTACAAGCGCATCGCGCAACCTGATTCGGCAATGGCGATAGTGGACCATCGCCGCGGGGAAGGGATTTTTAGAGGACTGCTGGTGACTGTTCTTTGGCTGCAATTTGCGCTGGTGACCGCGGTTATCGTCTTCGCCGGCTACTATCTATCGACCTACGGCGATGTGATTGCCGAAAAAACCGGCATGGGGCGAACCTGGGTCGGAGTTA
>Ga0326597_10007568_pt1 | contig 14768 bp, 14 predicted proteins | sample RVTome_12_FD_203789 | JGI IMG/M metagenome (GOLD analysis project Ga0326597, IMG submission 203789) | Soil microbial communities from uranium-contaminated site in the Upper Colorado River Basin, Wyoming, United States - RVT100D185 | ecosystem: Environmental > Terrestrial > Soil > Contaminated >... | reverse complement strand
ATCGTTTGTACCCTTGAAACTTTTGTAAAACTTCACCCGCTTACTTGCCCGAAAGATAAAAATTAATTATGTTAGAAAAAGAAGATAACATCTTCTATTCAAATGGAAATTAAAAACCAAGAATTCGTTTTTACTCACAGAGACTTTCATTCCCACGAAGGGGTTTTCTTCGGGCATGATAAAGCTTCCGGCTTCAAAGGGATTATAGCCATTCACAGCCGCAAAAGGGGACCGGCTTTAGGTGGAATGAGGATGAGTTTATATCCGGATGAAGCTGCGGCTTTATCCGACGTTCTTCGACTTTCGGAAGGGATGACATACAAGGCGGCGGCCGCTGATTTGAAATTGGGCGGGGGGAAAATGGTAGTTTTAGCTGACCCCAAAAAAGAGAAAAGCAAAGAGCTACTATTTTCTGCCGGGAAATTTGTGCAAATGTTAGGAGGCAGTTATATCACTGCCGAAGATTCCGGGACCAATTTGGAAGATATGCTGGTCATCAATCAAGCCACCAAATATGTGGTAGGAATTAAAAGCGGGGACCCTTCTCGGTTGACAGCGTATGGTACTTATTTAGGAATTAAAGCTTCGGTTGAATTTAAGCTGGGTAAAAAAGAGTTAAAAGGCTTAAAAGTGGCCATTCAGGGTATCGGAAATGTGGGGTCGAAGCTGGCTGAATATTTGTATAAAGACGGGTGTCAGCTGACCGTCACCGATACCGGTGAAGAGAAAGCAAAAAGATTATCTGAAAATAATATCAAATTTACTTATGTAAAACCGGAAGAGATTTTTTCTCAAGCGGTGGATATTTTTTCTCCCAATGCCCGAGGAGCGGTTTTGAACGAAAATACCGTTCCCCGACTGAAATGTGCCATAGTGGCCGGGGCTGCCAATAACCAGCTCTCAGAAGAGAAAATAGGGGACCGGCTGTTTGAAAAAGATATTTTATATGCCCCGGATTATATCATCAATGCCGGAGGGCTGATAAATGTCTATATGGAAGTGGAAAATCCTGATAAATATGATGACCAAGAAGCCCATCGCAGGTGCCAGCCGATTTATAATCGTCTGAAAAATATTTTTGCAGAGAGTGAGAAGAGAAAACTTCCTCCACATAAGATTGCCTTGGAAATGGCTTTGAGAAATTTAAAATAAACTGCTAAGCTTCTATTCACTGTAAAAAATGCCCTACAATTTTAAAGAAATTGAAGCCAAATGGCTTAAAATTTGGGAAGAAACCGGGCTTTATAAAACTCCGGAAAATCCCAGCAAAAAGTTTTATTGCTTGGAGATGTTGCCCTATCCGTCAGGAGATATTCACATGGGGCATTTCCGCAACTACACCATCGGAGATGTGGTGGCTCGCTACAAGATGATGCAGGAATTTGACCTGCTCCATCCTCTGGGCTGGGATGCTTTCGGTCTGCCGGCTGAAGAAGCGGCTATCAAGCACAAGCTCAACCCCAAAGACTGGACTCTGAATAATATTGAGGTCTCCAGAACTACCCTGAAAAAAATCGGAATCAGCTACGATTGGAACAAGGAAATTATCACCTGCCAGCCGGATTATTACAAATGGAATCAGTGGATTTTCATCAAACTTTTTGAAAGGAACTTGGCTTACCGCGCCAAAGCTTTGGTCAACTGGTGCCCTAAGGATAAAACCGTTTTAGCCAATGAACAGGTGCAGCAGGGGAAATGCTGGAAATGCGGCTCGGATGTTACCAAAAAAGAATTAGAGCAGTGGTTTTTCAGAATTACTGCTTATGCTGACAGATTGCTAGCCGACTTGGATAAACTTTCCGGATGGCCGGAAAATGTGAAAATAATGCAGAGAAACTGGATCGGAAAATCAGAAGGGGTGGAAATAAACTTCACGCTGGAAAAAACAGGGGAGAGGCTGCCGGTTTTTACTACTCGACCAGATACCATTTACGGAGTTACTTTCATGTCCATTGCCCCGGAACATCCTCTGCTGAAAAATTTAGACATGGAGCCGAAATATAAAAATGAGGTCGAGAATTATGTTAAAAAATCGGTTCTGAAATCTGATATCGACAGAACAACCACGATAGGGGAGAAGGATGGGGTTTTTACCGGCCGCTACGCCATAAACCCTCTTTCAGGTGAAAAAGTGGCTGTATGGGTGGCTGATTACGTCTTAGCCAGTTACGGAACCGGGATGGTGATGGGAGTTCCGGCACATGACCAAAGAGATTTTCTGTTTGCTAAAAAATATAATCTCCCCATCAAAGTGGTAATACAACCCCAGGGGAAAAAGCTAAACGAGAAAGAAATGAACGAGGTCTACGAAGATGAAGGCACGATGGTGAATTCCGGTGAATTTAGCGGTTTATCTTCCAGCGAAGGAATAAAAAAAGTCAGTGATTTCGTGGAAAAGAAAAAATTAGGAAAGAGGAAAGTCAATTATAAGCTAAGGGACTGGCTGCTTTCCCGCCAGAGATACTGGGGGACACCGATTCCCATGATTCATTGCCCAAAATGCGGAATTGTTCCGGTTCCCGAAAAGGAACTGCCGGTGCTTCTGCCGGAAGGGGATATTGATTATATCCCCAAAGGACGCTCTCCCTTGGAGGATGTGAAAGAGTTTATAGAAACTACCTGCCCTAAATGCAAAGGTAAAGCCAAAAGAGACCCGGATACCATGGATACTTTTGTAGACTCTTCCTGGTATCATATCCGCTATATCGATAACAAAAATTCCGCAGAGATATTTGACAAGAAAAAAGCGGCCCAATGGATGCCGATTGATATTTACATCGGTGGAATAGAACATGCCACCGGACACCTTTTGTATTTCAGGTTTTTTACCAAGTTTTTATATGATTTGGGATATTTAAAAGTGGATGAGCCGGCTGTAAGGCTCTTTAATCACGGAATGGTATTGGATGCTAAGGGAGAGGTAATGTCCAAATCCAAGGGGAATGTGGTATCTCCTATAGATGTCATCAACCGGGTCGGCGTAGATACCTCCAGGCTGGCCATGCTATTCGCCGCTCCCTCGGATAAAGAGATGCTCTGGACTGAAGATGGGTTAACCGGAACTGAAAGATTTCTTAACCGGGTGTACAGAATTGTAGATAATCTGGATAAATCCAGACTGGACTTAAAGAAAAAGTTTGACTTAGACAGCTTAAGTGACCAAGAGACAGTTACTTACCGTAAATTGAATCAAACTATCAAAAAAGTGACTGAAGATATAGAAGCTTTACAGTTTAATACTGCTATAGCGGCTATGATGGAGTTTATTAATGTTTTAGATGGTCTGGACCGGAATTCTCCGGTTTATACCTATTCGGCACTCAATTTGGTGCTTATTTTAGCGCCTTTTGCTCCTTTTATGGCTGAAGAGCTGTCCGAGAAGCTGAATTTGTCCAAAGGCTCCATATTTAAAGCTCCTTGGCCCTCTTATGACCCAAATGCCCTGAAGCAAGATGAGATTACCTATGTGGTGCAGGTTAACGGCAGATTGAGAGCTACCGTGGAAGCACCGGTCGGTTTACAGGTGGAAGAGCTTAAAAAACTGGTTTTGGGGTCGGATAAGGTCAAAACCTATCTTAAAGATAAAGAAATAGTCAAGACCATCGTAGTTCCCAACAAGCTGGTGAATATCGTAGTCAAGTAGGGGAGAAAACCTCAGAATTAAACTCCTTGAGTTATCTATACGCAGGACTCGGTTGCCGATGCATTAGTTTACATAATATATATTATAGGACGTAACTATGGCATTAACGCCAAGGCTGGTGGGTATTGTTTCATGGCTGTTTCTAAATGTTCTCTTCAACAGGTCGTCCTAATTGTCAACAAGTCTAATTCACCATAAATATAAAGAGAAAGATCTCAAGTTGAAATCTTTCTCTTAAGTTTAGATTAGGTTTTATCTTAATCTTCTTCTTGATTTCTACCTTGCTTTTTAGGCCAGGGTCCGGGATTACCGGAAGGTCCGGTATTACCGCGATTGCTGGATGGTCCGGTGTTGCTACTGGGGTTACCGGAGGGCTGGCTGGTCAAAGTACCGGTCAACACTATTCTGTACTCGCCAGTATTGGGATTGACGTTTTCCACTTTGCATCTGCAAGTAGTGGACCCCAACACTATATTCCCCAAGGCCTGATGCACAGCTTTGGGATTGTTAGCCGGAGTACTCTCAATCGATTTCACCTGGGATGGGTTGAAATTTGGCATTCTTTTTCACCTCCTTAAAGGTATTATTTTAAAATAGATATAAGATTTATCGGCAGGTCTTAAGCGAATTATTACCCCCTTTTTTGTGATTTTTATCGTCGCCTATACGTTTTATAACCGAAAGTAGTATCTACAGTTAAATCAAGTTTAATTTTAAAAACTCAGCTCAAAAATCAAACGAGGTCAAATACTCCTTCGTTTTCTAATTAGAAAGGAAATCTCAATGAAACGAATAAAAATGAAACCAGCTTATCAATTTTTAGCTGAAGAAAAATCAAATAACGGAGATTCCCGGTTAAAACCGGTTGAAGCCAGTTCGGATGAGACTCTTCTGGATGCCTATTCCAAGGCCGTTATAGCGGCTTCTGAAAAAGTCAGCCCGGCGGTGGCGAGAATTGTGGTCCAGCAGTCCGTAAAAAGCAGAAATAATCTCAGAGTTTCGCGGGATCTGCCGGGTTCCGGGTCGGGATTTATTTTTACCCCGGACGGATTTATTTTGACCAACAGCCATGTGGTTCATAAAGCTTCCCGAATAGAAGCTCATCTTTCGGACGAAAGACAACTGCAGGCCGATTTAATCGGAGATGACCCGGATACTGATTTAGCAGTTTTGAGAATCAATGCCCCCAATTTAGCACACGCCCAATTAGGTAATTCTCAAGCCGTTAAAGTGGGACAATTAGTGATTGCAATCGGAAACCCTTTTGGATTCCAGTATACAGTTACTACCGGAGTAATCAGCGCCTTAGGACGAACCTTACGGTCTCAGTCAGGTCGGTTGATGGAGAACATTATTCAGACTGATGCGGCTTTAAATCCCGGTAACTCCGGAGGTCCGTTGGTCACTTCCACCGGAGAAGTAATCGGGGTCAATACGGCCGTTATTTTACCGGCTCAGGGAATTTGCTTTGCCATCGCTGTAAATACCGCTAAATTCGTGGCGGCCCAACTGATAAAAGAAGGACGAATCAGACGCAGCTATCTGGGTATTACAGGCCAGACCGTTCCGCTTTTGCGAAAGTTTATTCGCTTTTACAACCTGCAAAAAGAAACCGGTATTCTGGTGGTTACTATTGAGCCCGGAAGTCCGGCGGCTAAATCTGGCTTATTGGAAGGAGATATAATCGTCGGGTTCGACAACCAGGTAATATCCGGAATCGATGATTTACACCGCTTGTTGACGCATGAACAGGTAGGAATTAAATCGACTTTGACTGTAATCCGGGGGACTCACAAATTGGAGCTACCCGTAGTGCCGGCAGAATATAAACCGAGAGTAGATTAAAAGATTAATATCCGGAGAATTTTTCAAATCTTATTCGGTCATCCGGTAGAGCCATCTTTTTCAGATGCCCAAGCATGGCTTCCACCATCCCCGGTGGCCCGCAGACATAGAAAATAGGATTCTCTAAGTCTGGAACATTCTCCCTAATCATCTTTTCATCGATAAAACCCGTCAAGCCGTTCCATTTGCCAGCTGAATTTTCCGGTTCGGTTATGGTATAGAGGGACTTAAAGTGGTGGTTTAAGTGGCACAGATTATTGAATTCGGTTTTGAACGGAATATCATCCAGAGTCCGATTGGAATAAATTAAAATTATGGGTAACGATAATTTAGTGTCACAGGCAAATTTTAGCATGCTTCTAAAAGGGGTAATCCCAATTCCCCCGGCCAACATTATCACCGGTTTTGAAGTATCCGGCGGCAAAACGAAATTCCCAAACGGAGCTTTGGAAGTAACTTTGGACCCTAGGTCAAGAGAATTCAAAGCTTGCTTAAAAGGGCTGGGTCCGGGGCGGGTGGTTATAGTCACAAATCCCTTTTCTGTCGGAGAAGATGAAATGGTAAAAGGTCTCCGCTTCCCTCTCGGGTCATCTACCGGTAAATCAAGAGTTAAGTATTGACCGGCTTGATGAGTAAAATCCTGCTGGTTTAAAACAAACTTAAAAGTTTTGGCATTGGGAGATTCATTTTTTACTTCTTGTAAGATCAAATCTAAGGGGACTGCCATGGTTTAAAAAAGCGATGGGGAAATCAATCCAGTTCCTCTAAATATTTCTCACAATCCAAAGCCGCCATACAGCCGGTTCCGGCCGCGGTGACCGCCTGACGGTACCGGTGGTCCACCACATCCCCGCAGGCAAAGACACCGGGAACATTGGTGGCTGTGGTTCCATTCCTGGTTATAATATAACCCAGCTTATCGGTTTCAATCTGTCCTCTGAAGGGTTCTGAATTGGGTATGTGGCCTATAGCCAGAAAAACTCCCTGGATGGGTTTTTCTACCGTTTTACCGGTCACCAGATTTTTCAAAACCACTCCCTTAACTCCGGATTGCCTCTCCCCTATTATGTCCACCACCACAGAATTCCAGATGAAGTCGATTTTGGCGTTTTTAAAGGCCTTTTCCTGCATAATTTTGGAAGCTCTGAGCTTATCTTTTCTGTGCACTACCGAGACCTTTTTGGCAAACTTGGTCAGAAAAGTGGACTCTTCCATGGCTGAATCCCCGCCACCTACGACAACCAGGTCTTTGTCTTTAAAAAAGAAACCGTCACAGACCGCACAGGAGGAAACCCCGTATCCCATAAGTTTTTTCTCCGAATCCAGGCCCAAGGTCTTGGCGCTGGCACCGGTGGCGATAATAACCGTCTTTCCCAAATAGGTTTTCCCGTCCGCCATTATTTTAAACGGGTTAACCGAAAAATCTGCCTTGCTCACGGTCTCATTCAAAGTGACAGCTCCGAACCGTTGGGCTTGCTTGCGGAATGTATTCATCAACTCCGGTCCCATAATCCCTTGCGGAAAACCGGGATAATTTTCCACTTCGGTAGTAATAGTCAACTGTCCACCCGGCTGAATCCCCTCAAAGACCAGAGGTTTCAAGTTAGCCCTGGCGGCGTATAAAGCGGCGGTCAGACCGGCTGGTCCGGTGCCCACAATTACGACTTCATATACCTCTGACATTTTCTCTCCTTATGGAAATATAGACTGGCAGATATTACGGCAGGATTTCAGATTTTTATTTTATCAGCCAAATCCCCGATAAAAGGGATTTTCCATTTTTTCCCCTGCAGGGCCAATATCATTCCACCCAGAGCAAAGATTAAGCAGAAGATAATTATAGCTCCCCAGAATAAATCGGAAATTTTAGGAATCAGGAACACCAAAGCAACAATTTCAACCACAAATAAAATTAATCCCTGTTTGCCGTGCTCTACCGCAAATTTATTGTCCCTCATCTTGATCAGGGGAACAAAACACATAAAGGGAATATAAGCTAAAATCGCAGCCGGTTTGCCCTCTTCCAGTTTTGCGGCTTCATCCTCGGTTGGTTTGGAGATTTTGAGGTTTTCCAAAAACTCTTCTTCGTTGGTCTTGAGGCTCTCGGTCACATTCCCTCGCTACAGGTTGGCAGCCTGGGCCTGCTCTTTCCTGGCCATAGTAATTTGGGTCGACAAAGGATATTGGTAAAAGATTTTCTGATAACACTCCAGAGCCTTGATTTTGTTTTTGGCAGAGATGTAAGCCCGGCCCGCAGATATCAAATACTGGGGAGCCATAAAACTCCCCGGAACCAAAGTGGCGGCTTTAAAATAGAAATCTCCGGCGACATTGTGGTTATGCAAGGCCTCCTGGGAACTCCCCATTCCGGCCCAGGCCGAGGCGGTCAGAAGCGTGTCCAGTTTGGAATACTTATCCACATATTGTTTATAGTAATTGGCGGCTTGGGCATAATCTTTAAGAAAAAAAGCCGTATTGGCCAACTGGAAGCAGGCCATGGGAGCCAAATCGGACCCGGGATAGCGGTCCACCACGGTTCTGAAATTGAAAGCCGCCAGCTGGGGGTTTCCGGTTTTCAGTTCGATTATCCCCTGCCCGTACAACTCGGCTGCTTTCTTGTGGACCGAGCCCTTGCTTTGAAAGACAAAAAAGATCACCACTAATATGGTTACAAAACCGGCTACACCAATTAGAATCTGCCTGGTATGATTCTGGACGAACTCCGTCAGCTGAAAGGTGGTGGTAACCAACCGGTCCTCTTTCAGCATATGTTTGGTGAATTTTTTCTTTAGTTTCATAGTTAATAGCTACCTTTTATTACGTAAATTTAAACAATTTTTTGAAATAGGCAAGCCCTAAAACAAAAAAAGGCGAAGCCACCGCTTCGCCTCTCGAATTTCTTCGGCCTAAAAATACCCGGTAAAATTAAACATCAAGCGGGTTAGATTATAGTCATTGGTTTCACTAAAGCTGTAAACGTTGGCTGGTAGATTGTTCCGGGGATCCAAAATTATGGTCCCTGAATTCTCCACTTTCAAGCGGCTGAATTCAATCCCAAAATCCAGTTTAATCTGGGCTCGGGACCATCCCACACCCAAGCTGTAGACATTACCTTTCATAGTTCCATCACGGATCACCCAATTGGTTATCAACTGGGTGGGATCCTGATAAAGCGGACGACCATCAGTGCTGTCCCCCCTGACTTCAATTGAAGGAATCAAGGTTTTAGGTTGGTTTCTATACCCTCCCCGCAGGAAGAGTTTTCCATTCAGCATGGTCGGTATCATATATTCGCCGCCCAGTCTGATCTGGCTGGTATTATCGCTCACTTTGGTTTGACTCAAGTCCTTGATATTTATCTCAACCGAAGGAGAAACCGGATCCAGGGCATTGACTTGATACTGCAATTTTATTTTTCCCTGATAGCGGGTTTCCAGATCAGCGGCTAAAGTTAATCTATCCGAAATGCTATAGGAAGCACCCAACCCCCAGGAAAAGGGTATTTTCCATTTGCGCACGGTCTCATACAAGAATCCCGGCTGGGTAATGGACTGGGGATTAGTCACTCCTCTAACGGTGATGTCATAGTACCAAGAAACGTCGTCGGTCTCCTTCAGGGTCAGGGGAGTTTTTCCGATGGCTGCCAGACGAAGCTTGCTTTTCTGATACATCAAACCCAGGGTGACATTAGCCGCGGAGAAACTGGCTTTGTTGAAAGGACGAGCCGTTATCAAAGTGTCATCCGGCGCGGTTCCATAGGGGGCGAAAACCTGGTATTTATGGTTGGTAAAGCCGCCTCCATAAATATTGACCGTAGCCCCTAAGGAAATACTCGAAAATAACCTTCCTCCCAGACCTAATCCCACATAGTTGAGTTTGCCGTCCAGGTCATTACGATAATAATTTCCGGCCGAGTCTACCGGAATCACATAATTATCTCTCAAGTCGGCGGCCTGGTTGAAAATTAAGCTTCCCACAAACTCTTTATTATACAGTTTGAGAGGCAGCAGAAAACTGGCATAGCTGACGGTGCTTCTGGTTCTACTGGTGGAGAAACTGGAAAAATTATTCTCATACTGGTTATCCAGACTGGTTGTCAAAACAGAAAGAGAGGTTTGAATTTTATTGACATTAATGAGTCCGGCCGGATTCCAGCTGGCGGCGGAGGCGTCATCAGACAGGGCCAAAAATGCTCCACCCATCCCTCTGGCCCGGGCTCCTCCACCCAGAAAGTCCAGGTCTCTTAAAGGGACTGAAAATCTGAAATCATATAAACCCAGAACATTTACTTCGAACTCGGGTACACTTATTTGGGCATCACCGTAAGAAAAGCAACCCAGTGTTATGAGCAGGACGATTAGGAACTTAACTTTAGCTTGCATAAGTTTTTCTCCTTGTCGTTCTATTTAGCAATTAGCAACAAGCTATAAATAAAATAAAAAACGGAAGATTTGTCAAGTTATTTTATGAGGCAAATCAATTAAGATGCACCGCTTGAACGGAAAGTCCGACACCGTTTACGCAACCCAGGAATTCTTTTGATTCTAATGAGCTTCGGAAGGGAGACTGAATTATTATGGAATCGAATTTGCCGGAGACACCTAGTCCAACTCAAAATCCCCATGCTTCTGAATATGCGCCACCAGACCGCCGTCAGAAAGAATATTTATCATCACCTTGGGCAGAGGGGCAAAAGTCAATTTGAGATTTCTGGTCCGGTCCAAAATAATTCCATTTTCTAAATCAATTTCCAGTTCATCTCCGGTCTGAATTTTATCAGTCTCGCAGATTAGAACCGGAAGACCCACATTGATGGCATTTCTGTAAAAAATTCTGGCCATAGACTTAGCCAGAACCGCTGAAACCCCGGCCAATTTGATAATCGTCGGTGCATGTTCACGAGACGAACCCAGACCAAAATTGCTTCCGCCTACAATGAAATCCCCTTTTTTAACCTTAGAGGCAAATGTAGGGTCAGCGTCTTCCATCACATGTTTGGCCAATTCCGGCAGATTGGAACGCAGGTGAAAATATCTACCGGGAGTGATTAAATCTGTGGAGATGTCATCTCCGAATTTCCAGGCGGAACCTTTTAGAGTCATAATTTTATTTTTTCTTTTTCCGGCTGGATGACTTTTTTGAATTTTTGGAAGAACCAGTTTTCCTGACCGATAAAAACTCTCTGGGGTCGGCAATCTCCCCCTTGATAGCTGTGGCGGCGCAGACCGCCGGTGAGGCCAGGTAGATATTGCTCTCCGGATTCCCCATTCTGCCTCTGAAATTCCGATTCATGGTGGAAAGTATGTTATCCCCGTCCGCCCCCACCCCTCCGTGCACTCCCACACAGGGTCCGCAGCCGGAAGGCAGAACTTCAGCTCCAAATTCCATGAAAGTTTTAATGTAACCTGATTTCATGGCATCCAGGTAAACTTTGCGGGAAGCCGGAGTCACAATCACTCTGGTGCCGGGATTTTTCTTCTTCCCTTTTACGATTTCGTGGAATATTTTCAGGTCGTCTAAACGGGCATTGGTGCAGGTTCCCAGAAATACTTGCTGAATCTGAATTCCCTTGGCCTGGCTTAAGGGACGGGTATTGTCCACGGTATGGGGAAGGGAAATCTGGGGTTCCAATTTAGAAACGTCAACTTCAAATGTCTTTTCATAAATTGCATCTTTGTCCGGTTTTATTTCTCGGTATTTATTGCCTCTTTCCATCTGCTTCAGGTAGTTGAAAGTTACTTTATCAGAAGCTATCAACCCCACTTTTGCTCCGGCTTCCACTGCCATGTTAGCTAAAGTGAGTCTTTGACTCATGGTCATATTATCTATTGTCTCTCCGCAGAATTCTAAAGCTTTGTAAGTGGCTCCATCAGCTCCAATCTTCCCGATAAAATGTAAAATAAAGTCCTTGGCATACACTCCCAAGGGAAATTCTCCACCCACCACTACTTTGAAAGATTCCGGCACTCTCAACCAGGTCTTCCCTAAACCCATAGCTACCGCGACATCGGATGAACCCATTCCGGTGGAGAAGGCGCACAGCGCCCCGCCGGTGCAGGTGTGAGAGTCCGCCCCGATTAGGATATCTCCCGGGTTAACATAATATTCATTGATGACCTGATGAGAGATTCCTCCTCCGATATCGGAAAGCTGGGCACCGGTTTTGTCCACAAACTCCCGGATGAATTTATGGTCGTTGGAAAGCTCCCGACGCGGAGAGGGTGAAGCATGATCTAAGAAGAATACCGTCCTAGAGGGATTGGCTAATTTCTTTAAACCTAACTTTTCAAATTGCCTGATAGCCAGAGGACCGGTTCCGTCCTGTAATAAACAGACATCAACTGGAGTTAAAACAATTTCACCGGCTCTGATGTCTTTTTTGCAATGTTCACTGATAATGATTTCAGATAGAGTCTTTCCCATCTTTTGTAACCGTCCTCCAAAATTTTTCTCTGCTCACTTAAATTCACAAAACTTTATGCTTCTTTAAATCTTTTATCACCTGAATGGCATACAACGCCATACCGGCTATGATGAAAAAATTTCCTATCGTAAGATAGATAAAAATTACACCCGCCTTGGGATAAAAGAAAGCCAGAAGCCCTAAGATTATGCCTGCAATTTCTGAAATAAAAACTAAAAGTAATATCATCCTCTCCTCTTATTATTCAGGGTGAGATGGTCCGTGGCAATCCAAGCAGGAAACCTCGTTTTTGGTAATTTCGCCGGATATTTCCTTATGAGTCGCCTCTTCCTCGTATTTGATGGCTCCCCCATGACAGCCCAGACAGTTATTATTGGGATAAGGATTGTAAAGTTTAGGCCTTTTGTCACCCTGCCCCGTGTAAAAAACATACATGTGTCTTAATCCTCTTAGCTTGGCTTTAACCCCTCCCAACATGGCATAATCTGTGTGACAGGTGTAGCAATGTTTTTCCCTGATCCAGTGATTTTGGGCATGCAGCGCTGACAGGGTTTTTATTTCCGGATTGGTTATGCTCTTAAAGAAAGGAGTCATGGTATGGCAGGAACCGCAGAATTTATCATCCTTCATCCCTTCCAACAAAGTTTGGTCCGAGAAAAATAAAGTCAATAAGGGCAAGATTCCTGCCCCGGCCAGAAGTTGTAATTTTAGCTTGGGCCCCATTTCAGATTTTTTGTAACGAAATAGTAAAACCACCAGAAAAAATAACGAAACAAAAAAGAGGACCAGGCTGAACCAGCGTAATATCAAGTAACTATAATTAACATGTTCCATGGTCAAACAGTCATTTAACTTTATTTTCTAGATCTCTCTTAAGATACTCAATTTCATATTTTTGGCAACTACTTCCTCTGGCCGGTCATCTTTATCCTGTCGGCCATAAGAAAAATCCCAGCTATTTTACTCTCTTGGAGCGGGCATCCACTTCTCTGATTTTCAAGTACAAACCCAAGGCTAAGATTAAAATAATAACCGCTGAACCACCCAGACCGATTCTTCTCATTTTCAAATCCATTAGAGCCCTCTGGCCGGACTGTTTCACAAATGTGGCTTTGCTGATCCCTTCTTGAGTGACTTCACTGACTTTTGCCAAGGAGACCGAATGGATCAAACTTTGGATTTTGATCACGTCGTCTTTAGCCAGATTCAATTCAAATTTGGCTTTGGCTACGTCAATCCCGGCTTTCTCCGCTTTTTCGATGAGAAGTTGGGCTTGCCGAATAGAGTTTTTGAGGCTGTCTAAATTAGCTTTGATTTGGAAAGCCACTTTATAAGGCTCGGATTCCGGCTCGGTGTGGCACTGCATACAAACTGATTTTTCCCCCACTCCCAACATTTCATCTGAAGTTTTCAATACCAAATGATGGTCATGACAAGTGACACATTCAGGCAGACCAACCTCCTGAAAAATCTGTTTATGAGGTGATTCATTAAATAATTCCCGGTTGCTCGAATGACATTCGCCACAGGCGCTGGCGATATCCCCCAAACCCGGCGGAATGGCTCCGTGATTTCCGTGACAGTCATTGCAGGCCGGAGCTGAACGGTCCCTATTTTTCAGCAATATCATGCCATGTACGCTTTGAGAATATTTTTCAAACTGATCTGTGGGGATTTTATAATTCTTCATATGATTGGCGTCGGCGTGGCATTTGGCGCAAGTTTTAGGCACATTGAGGTCAAAAACCGGTGAATTGGGATCGGAAATCGGAAGAATTCCGTGTGAACCGTGACAGGAGATACAGGTGGCTACATTCTTATCTCCCTTAGCCAAAAGTTTTCCGTGCCGGGAAGTTTTATAAAGCTGATGTTGGTCGACCCTCAATTTGGGGTTATATTTTCTCATATACTCGATATCAGAATGGCACTTGCCGCAGAATCCCGGAATCTTAAAGTGGTCCGGGGTGCCCACAAATCCCTTCTGGGGATCCATGCTGGCAAAGGGATCATCCATTCCCAAGCTGGCATCCCCTCCGTGACAACCATTGCAGGAAATACCTCTCAAAAAGTGGATGTCTTTTTTGAAATTTTCTACGATGGCAACATTTTTCTCATCTAATAACAGATGACACTCTATACAAGTGTCTTTTGACCAAACCGACTTAAGATAAAGGGTAAAGAGCAGGATTAGGCCCAGACCAACCAAAGAATTCATTTTTTTCAATTTCATTTTAAAGCAACACCCCCCATATGGTCATGGCTACGATAAAAGCCACTATTGACCAGCCCACTGTGAGAAAAGGTTTGCTGGAAATTCCCAGATTGGCCTTTTTGTCCAGAAAGGGTACAAAAATCAAAACCCCGAATAAAACTGTGAAGAATAAAATCCCCAAGATCTCACCTTCAAAAAATAAGATTTTGGCTGGCAAAAACTTCAAAGTTTGAAACATAAACAAAAAGTACCATTCCGGCTTAATCCCGGCTGGAGCCGGAGCCAAGGGGTCGGCCTTTTCTCCTAACTCCCAGGGGAAGACCGAAGCCAAAGCCACCAAAACCCCCAGGGCTAAAGTCCAACCCAAGACATCTCTTAAGAAAAAATTGGGGAAAAAAGGGGTATCTGGCGGAGCAGGATTGGCAGATTTTAGTTCCAGGGGCCGGCTCATTCCCTGCTTCTGCACCAGAAAAAGATGCAAAAGCAAAACTGCCGTAGCTATCATCGGCAAAACCGCCACGTGAAAGCCATAAAAACGGGTTAAAGTTGCCCCGGAGACTTCGGCCCCACCTCGTAGGAATTTCAAAATAAAATCTCCCACAAGTGGTACTGCTCCAGCAATCTCAGTCCCCACCTTGGTGGCA
>Ga0326597_10007567_pt1 | contig 14768 bp, 14 predicted proteins | sample RVTome_12_FD_203789 | JGI IMG/M metagenome (GOLD analysis project Ga0326597, IMG submission 203789) | Soil microbial communities from uranium-contaminated site in the Upper Colorado River Basin, Wyoming, United States - RVT100D185 | ecosystem: Environmental > Terrestrial > Soil > Contaminated >... | reverse complement strand
ACGCTCTGGAGTGCCGAAGAAACGCTCAGGCAGGCTACGTGCCTATCGTTACAGCCTGGCCGCGATCGAGACGGCGTGGGAGGCGCTGGACTACTGCTGCGCAGAACGGTTGCACCCGGTATTGCTACCGACCTGCGAAGCGCTCGCGCGGCATGACGAGATCGACCTGCCGATCGAGGTGCGAGGCGAACTGCAGGGCATCAGTCGCGCTACGCTCGCGCGTCGTTTACGAGAACTACCCAGACGCAAACCAAGGCCCCTGTTCAAGAATCGGCACCCCAACCGTTTGCTGCTGGCTTGCGTGCCGGTCGATCGGTACCGCTGGAACGAGGATCGCCCTGGCGCACTGGAGGTTGACCTGGTCGATCACAGTGGCGGAGTAACCGGCGGGCATCACGCCTACACCCTGTCGGTGGTCGACGTCGTCACCGGTTGGAGTCGCCGTCAGGCGGTGATGGGCAAGAGCCAAGCGGTAGTACTAGCAGCGCTCGAGCTGCTCTTGGCGGAATGGCCAAGCGAAGTGTGGGCGCTTCACAGCGATAACGGCAGCGAGTTTCTCAGCGCCCACCTGCTCGAGTACTGCAAGGCGCGCGAGGTTGACTATCATCGTAGTCGGCCGTACCGCAAGAACGATAATGCCCACGTCGAGCAGAAGAACCGCCAGTTGGTACGCGAGATTGTTGGTTACGAACGGATCGACACGCCCAGCGGTCTCACCTGGCTGAACAGCGTGTACAGCGTGCTGGACGTGTACGCCAACATGATCCTGCCCGGCTTGAAGGTGATCAGTAAGACGCGTGAAGGAAGCAAGATTCGTAAGCGTTACGACACGGCTAGAACCCCATTCGCTCGCCTGCAAGCAATGAATGCGCTACTACCCCACCGTGCAGACGAACTCACCAGCATGCAAGCAAACCTCAACCCGCTCCTGTCATTTCCCATCAGCTTGACTCAGTTTCTCATCCGCTTGACTCAGGGGGCTGAGAGATTCTCACCTGCTTGACTCACTCGTGGCTATTCCTGCCATCGTGGGCGCAATCACTTTCATTGGAGGTTGCGGCGATGGCCTACAGAGAGGTGGCCATGTGGGAGATCTTGAACGTTTTGGAGCGCGTTGGGCGTGGCGAGTCGAAGTCCGCGATCGAGCGGGTGACCGGGCAGACGCGCAAGACGATCGGCCGGTACGTGGCCACGGCAGGCAGTCTGGGCTGGTCGCCTGGAGACCCGGTCAGTGAGGAGCTGGCGCTGGAGGTGTACCGTCGGCACCGGCCACACCGCGACCGGGGGCCGGGCGATACCGAGGTGGTGCTCCTCGAACACCAGGAGCTCATCGAGCGGTGGCTGCAACCAGGTGTGAACGAGAAGCGTGGCCTGCGCCTGACCAAGGTGCACCAGAAGCTCATGCGGCTGGGAGTGGTCGTGCCGTACAGTTCTTTGCACCGGTTCGCAGTGAAGCACTGCGGTTTCAATGCGCACCGCCGTAGCACGGTTCGTTTGGAGGATTGCGAGCCTGGCCAGTACGCGCAAGTGGATTTCGGTCGCTTGGGCATGGTGCCAACCGAGGCTGGCTCAAGGCTGTTGTGGGCGCTTGTCGTGGTGCTGGCGTTCAGTCGCCACCAGTATGTTCACGTCACCCACTCACAGAAACTGCCTGACCTGATCGATGGCCTGGAGGACGCTTGGGAGTTCTTTTGCGGCGTTCCTGAACTGGTGATCGTCGACAATCTCAAGGCAGCAGTAACGAAGGCGGATCGTTACGAACCGGTGTTCCAGAGGACGTTCGAGGAGTACGCCAACTACCGGGGGTTCATCATCGACTCCGCTCGCCCGGGCGACCCGAAAGGCAAACCGATCGTTGAGCGATGCGTACCGTACGTGCGGGAGAACTTCTTCCGAGGCGAGAAGTGGCTGGATCGAGGTCAGGTGCAACGAGACGCGATCAGGTGGTGCTTGCAAACGGCCGGTACCCGCATTCACGGCACCACCAGGAAGCGGCCCCTGGCGGTGTTCGAGAATAGTGAGAAGGACCTGCTCAAGCCGCTCACGCAGCCTCGGTTCGACCCGCCAAGTTGGGGGGAGTACAAGGTCCATCCAGACCATCACGTCAACGTCGGGAAGGCCCTCTACTCGGTAGCTACCGAGCACATCGGCAAGAGCGTGTGGGTCCGGAGCGATCGGCGATTGGTGCGCATCTACCATAACGGCGTGTTGATCAAGACTCACCCTCGGCAGGAGCCGGGCGGCAAGTCCACCGACCATGGCGACTACCCCAAAGAGAAGACCGCATACACCATGCGCGACCCGCAACGACTCATCGACAGTGCGCACGAGCAGGGCATGGAGCTGGGCCGGTTCATGAGCAACCTGCTTGCCGGGCCTACACCCTGGGCCCGACTACGCCAAGCACAGAAACTCATGCGGCTCGGCGACAAGTACGGCTGGCAAAGAGTCGAAGCTGCCTGCGCCCGCGCTAACGCCTTCGAACTACGCAACGTCAAACGAGTTGAGGGCATTCTCCTACAAGACCTGGACCAGGTCCCTGACACCGACGAATACACGGCCGGGTCGGCGCACTGAACAGCCGTCGTTACGGTTCCAACGGCCAGCAGGTGCCTTCACCCACACGACAGGAGGGAGAGAGTGAACCAAGTCGCAGCCAGCCTCAAAGCGACACTGAAACGCCTCAAACTCTCCGGAATCCTACCCACCCTTCCCGATCGCGTTGCTTACGCCCGGAAAGCGGAACTATCGCCCCTGGACTTCCTCGAGCTCGCCCTCCAAGACGAGGTTGAAAGGCGGGACAACAAGAACCTTGAGAACCGCTTAGCCAAGGCAGGCTTTCAAGAGGACTGCACCTTCGAACAGTTCGACTGGGACGCACCGGTAACCTTCGACCGTGACCGCGTCAACAACCTGTTCAACCTAAGCTTCATCGACCGGCGTGAAGACGTAATCTTCCTAGGCCCCGTCGGAGTTGGCAAGACCTTTCTCGCCACCGCCCTCGGGCACACAGCCTGCCGCGCTAAGAAACGCGTACTCAACCTCCGCAGTGACAACCTCCTCAAACTCATTCACCAAAGCCGGGCCGATAACAGCACCGAAAAAGTCGTTCGCACCCTGCTCACCCCAGACCTGCTGATCATCGACGACTTCGCCCTCAAACGACTGAACGCCCAGCAATCCAGCGACTTCTACGAGATCATCATCGAACGCCACAAACGCAGCAGCACCATAGTCACCAGCAACCGCGCCATCGAAGAATGGATCCCACTCTTCGACGATCCAATCCTCGCCCAAAGCGCCCTCGACCGGCTCGCCCACAACGCCGACCAAATCACCATCGAAGGCGACAGCTACCGCAGCCGCCAAAGCCCCGGAACCACCCTGCCAACAACAAGGAGGTAGAAAAACCAGCCCAAAACCGAGTATGAATAGAACCAGACCACGAGTGAGTCAAGCTCGTGAGAACAGGTGAGTCAACCACGCGAGAAGTGACACTCCAAATGAGACGAACCCTCGACCAACTACAAGGACAAGATCCCCAACAAGAAAAGCTCGACAATGCCGCAGACTGACAAGACCTTAGGTAAGAAAATCAAATGAGTGATCCACCCGCCCATCGGTAAGAATTACTTATGAGTTGACACGGTCGTCCTTCGGCCGCCACGGCGGTACGATCCTCGAATGAACCGGACCCACCTGGCCCAGGAAGTGTACAGAGCCTCGCACCTGACCGGCCGCTTCGTGCTGCGGAGCGGTGCGGTCAGCGACGAGTACTTCGACAAGTATCTGTTCGAGTCCGACCCGCGCCTGTTGGCGGCGATCGGCGACGCCCTGGCGGAGCGCGTGCCGGCCGGTACCCAGGCGCTCGCGGGATTGGAGACCGGCGGCATCCCACTGGCGGTGGTCCTCTCCCAACGCACCGGCCTGCCAGCCCTGTTCGTTCGCAAGGAGGCGAAGAGCTACGGCACCTGCAAGTTGGCTGAGGGCGGCGAGATCTCGGGTCGTCGCCTGCTGGTGGTGGAGGACGTCGTCACCTCCGGCGGTCAGCTGATCGCTTCGACGCAGGCGCTGCGCGAGCGTGGCGCGACCGTCGAGAACGCCGTGTGCGTGATCGACCGGGAGGCGGGCGGAGCCGCAGCCCTGCAGCGGATCGGCGTGCACTTAGGTGCGCTGTTCACGATGCGCGAGCTGCAGTCGGCCGTGACCTGATGCGCGGGAGCGCCTAGACTACGACATGGCAGAAGAGACGTTGTTCGAAAAGATCGTGCGTGGCGAGATTCCCGCCGAGGTGGTGTACCAGGACGACGTGGTGACTGCCTTCCGTGACGTCGCCCCCCAGGCACCCGTTCACGTTCTGATCGTGCCGAACGAGCCGATCCCCAGCGCAGCCGACGTTGAGGAGCGGCACGAGCAGGTTCTCGGCCGGCTGTTCACGGTTGCGCGGACGATCGCGGAACGCGAGGGCGTCGCAGCCGACGGTTACCGGCTGATCGTGAACTGCCGCGCCCACGGCGGCCAGGAGATAGATCACCTGCACCTGCACCTGCTCGCGGGCAGGCCGCTCGGACCGATGTTGCAGCGCTCGCGCGACGACCGAGCCTGATCCGTAGCGTCGGTACACTCGGGTGATGACCCGCCGGACTACACAGCGTCAGGCGATCTTGCGGGCGCTCAGCGAGGCCGACGGACCGCTCACGCCGCAACAGGTGCACGACGCCGCCCGGAGGGAGCAGGCGTCGCTTGGCCTCGCCACCGTCTACCGCAACCTCGCTCGCCTCGCCGAGGGTGGCCAGGTCGTCGCCGTGCATCTGCCCGACGACACGACCCGCTACGAACCCGCCGGGCGTGGACATCATCACCACCTCATCTGCAGCCTCTGCGAAGGCGTGTTCGAGCTCGACGCCGACTGCCCGGTCACCGTCCCAACAGGCGTAGTCCTTCCGGGCGGCTTTAAGGTCGAGGATCACGCGCTCACCCTTTACGGTCGTTGTGCCCGCTGTCGCGGCCGCCAGGCCGGATCGAGCACGGCGTGAAACACCGGTCCCTGCGCGACGACTCGAGCGGTCACGCTACGGAGCCCTGACGTGCCTTCGGTGCCGGACCTGATCGGGGCTGCGCTGCGGCTGGACCCCAATGCGTTCGAGGCGATGGTCGTTCGGCCCGACGGAGCGCGGCTGGCGCTGGCGATCCTGATCGCCGCCGGGCTTTCGCACGCGCTCGGGCAGAGCGTTGTGCTGTTCGCGCACCGCGTCCGGCCGGGAAGGTTCGCGCTAAGCCTGGCGGTCGCCGCCGTCCTGTTCGCCGCCTCGGTCGCCGTGTGGGGCGCGGCGCTGGAGCTGGTGGGCAGGTTCGCCGTTGGGGGCGGCCCACGTCTGCGTGACGTGCTGGTGGTGATCGGGTTGGCGCACGCCCCGCGCCTGCTCGGCCTGTTGACGCTCACGCCGTACTTCGGCAGCGGATTTGGCACGGTCCTGACGGTGTGGACCTTGCTTGCGTCCGCGGTCGGAGCGCAGACGATCTTCGACTTCTCCCTGGCGGAGGCGCTGGTGGCGCTCGGTGCCGCCTGGCTCGTCAGCGAGGCGGTCGGCCGCACGATCGGCCGGCCGCTGATGCTGCTGGCACGCAACCTGACGCGCTGGGCGGAAGGACAGAGCTCCACGGTCGGCGGCGGCGCCGGGTGACGAGCCTGCCGCTACCCGACCTCGGCGCGTTGGCGGTCGCCGCACTGGCGGCGTTCCTGTTGGCCGGCCTGCTGGCACCGTTCGAAACTCTGGGATGGTGGGCCGGCTGGTTCGGCACGGCTGACGAGGTCAACGACAGCAGCGACGCAGAGGTTCAGAGCGACGAGTCGCGTCCGGCGCGCAGCTACCTGGTATTCCTCTCCGGCATCCACACCGTCGCCGGTCGCAGCTTCGCCGTGCGAGAGAGAGCTTTCCTAGAGCGGCTCCATTCGGAGCTTCCGGAAACGCGTGTCGTCGAGGTGTTTCCGTATTCGGTCACGAACCGCGCCCTTACCGGCCAGCGCGTCTTCGCGCGCTTCTGGCGCTGGGCGCTGGCCAGGAAGCTGGGGCGGCGACAGTTGGCGGGCCTGGCCGGGATGTTGATCAACCTTCGAAACGGCTGGCAGGTGGCCGTCTCGGCCGACCGGCGTTACGGTCCGATGTACGACGCCGGTTCGGCCGAACTGTTCCATAGCGCGCTGCGCCAGGCAGGCTACCCGGTTGCAGGGGGCGTGCCGATCGTTCTCGTCGGTTACAGCGGAGGTGGACAGATCGCTCTCGGGGCGGCAGCCCCGCTATCCGAGCGGACCGGCGCGCGTATAGACATCGTCTCGATCGGTGGCGTGATGGCTAGCCCCCGCACGCTGCACGGCCTAGGACGCGTCGTGCATCTGCGCGGCCGTAACGACAGGGTGGCGCGAATCGGGGCGGCGTTCTTTCCCGGTAGGTGGCCGTTGGTCCGTTGGTCGGCCTGGAACCGGGCAATGGCCGATGGACGGATCGAGGTGGTGGACCTGGGCGAGATGGATCACACAGGCCGTGACGGTTACCTCGACGACGAGACCCGGACGGCCGACGGGCCGAGCTTCATGGCGTTGACCGCCAGCGCGGTCGCGCGACTGGCGCGGGAGGCGGAACGGCGCTAGACGCCCCACACCTCGCGCAACACGCCGCAACTCTCGCCAACGGTCGCGCCCGTCTCGAGGGCAGCACGGATCGTGGGGAAGAGCGGTCCGTCGCCCTCGGCAGCGCTGCGCAACGCGTGCAGGGCGGCGGAGGTCGCGACTCCGTCGCGCCGTTCCCGGAATGCGCGCACCTCCTCGACTCGGCGGACGGCGAGCTCCTGGTCTATCGCCTGAAGCTGCGGCTCGGGCTCTTCTAGAACGTTGAACGAGTTGACGCCTACGATCGTCAGGCGGCCGGCTTCGATCTCCTGCTGGTGACGGTAGGCGGACGCTTCGATCTCCTCGTGGACGAAGCCGTGTTCGAGCGCCGCGACGGCGCCGCCGAGCTCGTCGATCCGGTCGAGGAGCGCCTCGACGCTCTCCTCCAAAGCGTCGCAGAGGTGTTCGAGGTAGTAGCTTCCGGCCAGCGGATCGATCGCTTCCGCCACGCCGGTCTCGTACGCCAGTACCTGCTGCGTTCTCAACGCGATGCGGGCGGTCTCCTCCGTCGGTAGGCCCAGCGCCTCGTCCTGGGCGTTGGTGTGTAGGCTCTGCGTACCTCCGAGCACCGCCGCCAGCGCCTGGTACGCGGTCCTGACCACATTGACGCCAGATTGTTGCGCCGTGAGGGTCGAGCCGCCCGTCTGGGTGTGGAAGCGCAAGGCGCGACTGCGAGGGTCTCGGGCGCCGAACCGCTCGCGCATGCGCCGCTCGAAGATCCTGCGGGCCACGCGGAACTTCGCGATCTCACCGAACAGGTCGGAGTGGCAGGCGAAGAAGAAGCTGAGTCGCGGGGCGAAGTCGTCCACGTCGAGGCCGGCCTCGATCGCGGCAGAGACGTACGCTTCTGCGTTCGCGATCGTGAACGCGAGCTCCTGTGCGGCGGTGGCGCCCGCCTCGCGGATGTGGTAGCCGCTGACGCTGATCGGGTTGAACGATGGCAGCTCTCGCGAGGCGTACGCGAACAGGTCGGTTACCAGTCGCATCGACGGGGTCACCGGCCAGATCTGGGTACCGCGAGCGGCGTACTCCTTGAGAATGTCGTTCTGCACGGTGCCGCGAATCCGTTGCGGGTCGACACCCTGCTCCTCGGCGACCGCGAGGTAGAGCGCCAAAAGCATCGAAGCGGGCGCATTGATCGTCATCGAGGTGGTCACCTCGCCGAGCGGAATGCCGGCGAACAGGTGTCGCATGTCGTCGATCGTGGCGACCGACACGCCGACCCTGCCGACCTCCCCTTCTGCCAGCGGATCGTCCGGGTCGAGGCCGAGCTGGGTGGGTAGGTCGAAAGCCACCGACAAGCCGTTCACGCCCTGCGCGAGCAGGTAGCGGTAGCGCTGGTTCGACGCCTCGACCGAGGCGAATCCGGCGTACTGCCGCATGGTCCAGAGCCGCTCGGTGTACATGCCGGGGTGAATGCCGCGGGTGAACGGTGGAGCACCCGGCTCGCCCAGCCGCTCGCTCAAACCGTCTGGTGGGCGGTGGTAGATCGCCCGGCGTGGCACCTCGCCGGGAGGTTCGCGGTCGACGCCGTGGTCGCTGTCTCGGGTCATGTCGAAAGGATAGCCGCAGCCGCGTCGGCCGACGCCGCGGATTCGCAACGAGCGGTACGCTCGCGGGCGGAGGTTCTCATGAAATACCGCAGACTCGGAGCGACCGGCATGAAGGTGTCCCAGATCAGCCTTGGCGCCTGGACCACCTACGGCGACAGCGTCCAGGACCGCGAGCGCATCACCGCCATAGTGGAGAAGGCGCTCGAGGGTGGTGTGAACTTCTTCGACAACGCCGACGCTTACGCACGCGGCGAAGGCGAACGTTTCCTGACCGGCGTGCTGCACGACGTCGGCGCCGAGCGTCACAAGCTGGTGCTGTCGAGCAAGGTGTACTGGCCGATGTCCCACGATGTGAACGACCGGGGACTGTCACGCAAGCACGTGCTGGAGTCGATCGATCGTTCTCTGGAGCGGATGGGCGAGGACTATCTCGACATCTACTTCGCGCACCGCTACGACCTGGAGACCCCGCTCGAGGAGATCGTCGAAGCTTTCAGCGACGTCGTCCGCAGCGGCCGCGCCCACTACTGGGGCACCAGCGAGTGGTCGGCGGCGCAGATCGCCGAAGCGCACGCGTTCGCCAACGGCTCGGGCCTGGTGGCGCCGGTGGTCGAGCAGCCGCAGTACTCGATGCTGCACCGCGAACGCGTCGAGGAGCAGATCCTGCCGGTCAGCGACGCTACCGGCGTGGGCCTGGTGGTGTGGAGCCCGCTGGCGATGGGGATGCTGACCGGCAAGTACGACGAAGGCGTACCGGACGGCAGCCGCTTCGCGCTCAACGACGGGTTCGCCTCACGCTTCCTGAGCGACGCGAATCGGCACAGGGTGCTGGCGCTGAAACCGATCGCCGACGATCTCGGCATCACCCGCGCTCAGCTGGCGTTGGCGTGGACGCTTCGCCAGGGCGGCGTCTCGTCGGTGATCACCGGTGCGACCAGCATGGCGCAGATCGAGGAGAACCTCGGCGCCGCCGACCTCGAACTGGACGAAGACACGATCCAGCGAGTCGAGGAGATCCTGGCCGGCTGACGAACTGGTTCAGGAAGCGGCCTGCGGCTCGTCGACGAAGCGGGGACGGATCCTGCGCAGCAGCTCTATCTGGACGGCGTCGACTCCTGCAGCTTCGAACACCTGCTCGAACGCCTCGCCGCGCGCGCGCGCCGCCGGGTGACGTGCGCAGAGGCGCTTCGGGACCAGCGGAACCCTTCGGTAGGCGGCCTCAGCGCGCCGAATCGCGACGTCGAGCCCGTACCTGCCGAGATCGGCGAGTACACGCTCGAAGACGCGAAGACGCGCCAGCGCCACCACCGAATCGTCCGGAGCGCGCGTCAAGCGTTCGAGCTCGCGCTGAAGCTCGGACCGGCAGGCGCCATGGCCGGGCCGCAGGCGCTCAGAGTGCGACGTCTGCGTCGTGAGGGTGGACATCGTGGCCTCCTCGCCACGACCCGGGTCGCTGGGCCGTACATGATCGTGGCACCCTGCAGTCCGGCGCACCAGGGACGAAGGTCCATGCCGCACCGTTGCAGCGCAGCCGAGGGAACCAGGTGTAGGCTCGGCCCATGCTGCTCGTCAGCTCCGACGACGTGCGCGCTGCCGACAGCGCCGCGGCCGAGTTGGGCACCCCCACGACCAAGCTGATGGAGGCCGCCGGCCTCGCCGTCGCCGCTGCACTGCGCGACTCGTGGCCGGGCGCGAACCGGCCACTTCTGTTGTGTGGGCCGGGCAACAACGGTGGGGACGGCTTCGTCGCCGCACGCTTGCTGGCGTCGGCGGGCGCACGACCGATCGTACTGGCACTACGTCCTGACGCCTCTAACGGGGAGGCGGCCGAGGCGGCACGCCGCGCCTGGCAAGCGGTCGGAACGATCGGGCCTCTCGACGTAGCCTCGCTCCACGCGGCTCTGGAGGAGGCGGACGTGGTGGTCGACGCGCTGTTCGGCAGCGGTCTTCAACGCCCCCTCGAAGGCGGAGTCGAGCGGGTGGTAAGGCGCCTCGGGCGCTGGTCCGGGCAGGTCCTGGCGGTCGACCTCCCCAGCGGGGTCGACGCCGATCTCGCGGTGCCTCCCGGCACGCACGTACGCGCAGGGCGCACCGTGCAGTTGGCGTGGGCATGCCCGGCGAGCGTGCTGGCGCCGGCGCGCTTCGCCTTCGGTGCTTGGACGGTCGCGGACATAGGCATGCCGTTCGGCGCCCTGGTCCAGACAGAGCGTCCGCGCCTGGTCGACGACGCCGCAGCTCGGGATGCTTGGCCCGAGCCGGAGCCCGACGTTCACAAGTATCTAGCCGGCACCGTCCTGATCGCTGCCGGTTCGCTGCGCTGGTCCGGCGCTGCCGAATTGGCCTGTCGCGGCGCGCATCGCGCCGGCGCTGGCCTGGTGACGCTGCTGACCGACGCGCCGCACCCGTCCCGCTGGCCCGAGACGATCACCGTGCCGTTAGATGACGAGCCGGGCGCCCTGGCGCGCGCGATCAGCGACGTGAGCGAGCGTCATAAGGGTGCTCGCGTGTTCGGGCCCGGCCTCGACCCTGAGCGGATTCCCGAGCTGGTGTACGCCCTCGAGAACGCCACCATGCCGACGATCCTCGACGCCAGCGCGCTCGATCCGAGCCTGCAGGAGGCGACCGCGACGCGGCCTGGCCGCTGGCTGACGCCTCACCACAGCGAGGCGGCCCGGCTCCTCGGAAGCGACCCCGCCGAGGTGCGCCGCGACCCGATCGGCGCCGCAGTGGAGCTGGCGCAGCGCTGGGGTTCCGGCGTGGTCCTGAAGGCTGCCGGGAGCGTCATCGCAGCGCCTGACGGGCGTGTTCGCGTCGTGGCCGCCGGCCATCCCGGGATGGCGTCGGGTGGTAGCGGAGATGTGCTCGCCGGCATCGTCGGTGCGGCCCTCGCGGCGCCCCATGACGACGCGCTGGAACGCGTCGCGGCTGCCGTGTACCTGCACGCGTGCGCAGGCGAGGAGGCCGGCAGGACGTACGGGCGTGGCATGACCGCCAGCGACATCGCCGACGCCCTTCCAGCGGCGCAGCGACGCGTCTTTGGAGCGTGGTAGCCTCCGCGCGTGCCGCTCGACGTCGTCGTTCCCGCCAGCAGCGCAAACCTCGGCCCAGGCTTCGACTGCCTGGGTCTTTCGGTCGGGATCGAGTTGCGGGTTCGGGCGACGCCAGCGGACCACGACTCGTTCGTGTACCGGGGCGACGGTCAGGTTAGCGACGGGACCGACAATCTGATCCACCGCGGCTTCCACGCGGCGGTGGCGGCCAACCGTCACCCGGCCACCACGGTGCGGTTGGAGGCGCAGAACCCGGTGCCGTTGGCGCGGGGTCTGGGCTCGTCTTCCGCCGCGCTGGTCGCAGGCGCCCTGCTGGGTGACGCTGTCGCGGGCGGCGGCCTCGGCCTCGACGGCGTGTTCCAGCTGACCGCCGACATCGAAGGGCATCCCGACAACGTCGCACCGGCCCTGTTCGGGGGCTTGACGGTCAGTGCGCACGAGAACTCGCGCTGGATGACTCGCGTGCTGCCGTGGCCGCCATCTTGGCGCCTACTTTTCGGCGTGCCGGCTTTCGAGGTACGTACCGAGGTGGCCCGCGCGGTCTTGCCGAACGAGGTCGCGCGCGCGGACGCCGTCGCGACGGCGAGCCGCGTCGCCTTCTGGCCGCTGGCGGTCCTGCGTGACGAACCGGAGTTGCTTCGTTGCGCATCGTTCGACGTGATTCACGAGCCGTACCGGCGTCACCTCCTGCCCGGCTTCGCCGACGCGCAGAAGGCGTTGCGCAGCGCCGGTGCTTGGGCGGCCTACCTGTCCGGTGCCGGCCCGACGCTCGGAGTGGTGTGCTCGGCCGAGCGGCTCGACGCCTGCAAGGCCATCCTGCGACGCTACGCCGGGTCGGAAGGCCAGGTGCTCGAACCGCCGATCGGGCGCGGTTCGCGTCTCAACGGGCGTTTTGCGGCCTCGCCCGCAGCACGCTGAAGCCGCTCTCGCGCGTCACCTGGTCCAAACGCCAGCCGCGTGGCAGCGATGCCTCGCGTTCGTAGCCAAGCTCGGCGTTCGCGACGAACCACGCCTCCCCCTCCGGCGTGACCCGCCGTAGCGCCACTTCGATGAACTCCCGTCCCAGCGCCAGACGCAACCCCGCACCGACGTGGAACGGAGGGTTGACCAGCACCCGGTCGAAGCGCACGCCGGGGGCGAGCGCCCCGTCGAGATCGGCGTGCTCCACCTTCGCCCCCGGCACGTTCGCGCGGCAGCTGCGTACCGCCGCAAGGTCGTCGTCGCTGGCGCTGACCAGAGCGCCGAGTTGCTGCGCCGCATGCGCCAGCGGCCCCCAGCCGCAGCCCAGGTCCCAGACCGACGAGTGCGGCGACACGGCGCCGGCCCTGTCCAGCTCGCGCAGCAGCAGGGCACTGCCTGGGTCCAGCTTGCCGGACGCGAAACACCCCGCCAGCGAATGGAAGCGCTGGCCGTCGACCTCGAATTCGGTCCACGGTGTCGACTCCGCTGCGGAGCGCAGCTGGTGCAGACCTGGGTTGCGCAGGCGCGACAGGCGAGCTCCGCGCTGACGAGCGACCACCTCGACGTCGCCGAACAGGGTCCGCGCCTCCCGTTCGTACCGCTTTGCGCCACGGTCCCTCTCCAGCAGCAGGTACGCCGTTCCGTCCGGGCGAAGTGCGCGTGCCGCGGCGGCAAGCTCGGCACGCACGCGCGCCGAACCGCGTTCCGCGGCCGGCGCCAACAACACGCTGTCTGCCGACTTGGGCTCCAAGTCCCACGGCAGGCCGGGTGTCACCTCCGGACCGTACCCGCCCAGGTCGTACCGAATCACGTCCAGGGCGATAGCGGACGGCTCGACGATCCGCACGCGTGTCGCCGCTTCAGCCGCACGCCCCGCCACGCCCATGGTGCCTGAGGCGTCGACCACCTCGCCTGCCACCGTCCGGGCCGCGTCGACCAGCAGGCTCCAACCGGCCGGCACGGTGGGGTGCGCTCGACAGCCGCGGCGCCAGGAGAATCTCACGCCGCCCACATCGGCGGCGTCGTAGGCAGGTCGTTCATGGGCACGGTCGCGCACGGCGGGAGGATACCCGAGGACCGTGGTAGCGTCCTGCCCGTGTCGCTGATCCTCGGGGTGGACACCTCTTGCGACGACACCGGCGTCGGGTTGGTCAGGTTCGAGGGCGGCACCGTCGTCGCCAACGTGGTGGCCTCCCAGACGGCGGTGCACGCGCCGTTCGGTGGTGTCGTGCCCGAGCGGGCCAGTCGCGAGCACCTAGCCGTGATCGACGGGGTTCTGAAGCGAGCTCTGATCGACGCGGACGCGAAATTGGATCAGGTGCAGGCGGTCGCGGCAACCTACGGCCCGGGTCTGGTAGGCGCCTTGCTGGTCGGGCTGACCTGGGCGAAGACGCTGGCCTGGTCCCGTGACCTTCAGTTCATAGCGGTGCATCATCTCGAGGGGCACATCGCCTCGGCGGATGCGTCCGATGCGCCTGGAGGGGAGAGCAGGGCCGAGGTGCCGGAGCTCTGCCTGGTCGCCTCGGGCGGTCACACCAGCCTGTTCCGAACGCACCCCAGCGACGCCACGGTCGAGTTGGGCCGCAGCCGCGACGATGCGGCGGGCGAGGCGTTCGACAAGGTCGCGCGCCTGCTCGGCCTGCCCTTCCCGGGCGGTCCGGCGCTCTCCGCACTGGCCGAGGGTGGCGATCCGGACGCGTATCCCCTACCGCTACCGCTGCGCGGCCAGTCCGGTTACGACTTCTCGTTCAGCGGCCTCAAGACTGCGGTGGCGGTGCTGCTGGAGCGGACGCCGAACGCCGACCCGGCCGATGTGGCCGCGTCGTTCGAGAGGACTGTGGTCGACTCGCTGTTGGGAACTCTGCGGCGCGCCGCCACGAACGAGGGGATCTCGAGCGTCGTGGTGGTGGGCGGGGTAGCCGCGAACCGGCGCTTGCGGGCCGCGTTACAAGGTAGCGGGTTGGTGATTCGGATGCCGCCAACCTCTCTGGCGACCGACAACGGCGCCATGATCGCTCTGGCGGCCCGGTCCCGCCTGAAGCGTGGGACCGTGACGTCCGACTGGACCCGTGACGCGGCTGCGTACCTTCCGCTCGCCGAAGCGTCGGTCGGGCCGGACGGACGGGATCGCTGACGCGGCGTCGCCGCAAGCAGGTGAGCCCGCGAGCCCTTCAGCCCACCGGACCCCACAAGCCGGCCAGGTACATCTCTTGTGTCACCACGCCTAGAACACGGTCCCCGTCTACCACGACCAGCAGCGGCTCGTGGGCTAGGAGTCGGCGCAGATCGGTGACGGCCACATCGCCACCGACCTTGACGAGGTCCTCCCAGCCGGTGATTCGTTCGCGCCGGATTCCGGCGACGCCGACGGGCACGCCAGCCTCTTCGACGATGACGATGCGGTTCTGGATCAGCGCGCCGAGGCCCTGCGCCGCGTCCACCTGCGGGACCTTCTTCGCGACTCGTGCCGCGTTGGGCGGCGCGACCAGACCGAACGACAGCAGCAGCGGACTCGGCAGCCTCGCCATGCTGCGCACG
>Ga0326597_10007566_pt1 | contig 14768 bp, 17 predicted proteins | sample RVTome_12_FD_203789 | JGI IMG/M metagenome (GOLD analysis project Ga0326597, IMG submission 203789) | Soil microbial communities from uranium-contaminated site in the Upper Colorado River Basin, Wyoming, United States - RVT100D185 | ecosystem: Environmental > Terrestrial > Soil > Contaminated >... | reverse complement strand
ACGCCATCGTGTCGAAGCCGAGCCGCGAATTCACCGGCAACTTCTGCATCGACGACCTGGTGCTGCACGCGGCCGGCGTGCGCGATTTTTCGGTTTACGCGGCGGTGCCCGGAGCGACGAAGTTCCTACCGGATTTCTTCGTGCCGGAGAACACGCCGGCCCTTCCCGCCTAGCGCAGCGCAGGCTTCGTCCCGAACGCTCATTGGCGGTGAAAAAATGAAAGGCCCCGCATTGAGCGGGGCCCGTGGCCCGAATCGACGGGCAGCGCCTTGTGGGCGCTCTCTAGTGCGCGAATTTCCGCGCCTGGATCCAATGCCGAGGGGCGCTATCCCGACGGTCGCCGGGAATCCCGCTACTGCGGCCGGAGTGCCCGGCTGCCCTCGCTGATCCGCTTCCAACTTACCACCACGGCGCGTCGCGTCAACGGCAAATGCGCGTTCGATTGATCCAGGTCATCAAACTTCAGGACCGCAGCACCTTTCCTGCCGCAGCCCCGGTAAGCGCTCCTTTTTCCCACGTCACCACGCCGTTCACGAGGGTGTACTCGATGCCCTGCGACCGCATCACCATGCGCTTCGCGCCTCCGGGGAGGTCGTAGCACCGCTCCGGGCGCCCGACCGAACCGACCGTGGCGGGGTCGAATATCGCGAGGTCGGCCGTCAATCCCTCTCTCAGGCGGCCGCGGTCCCTGATGCCGAAGAAATCCGCCGGGTCGGAGGTCATGCGCTGCACCGCGTGCTCAAGGGTGAGCACCCTGCGCTCGCGCACCCAGGTGCCCAGCACGTAGGTCGGGTAGCCCGAGTCGCACAGCATGTCGAGATGCGCGCCGCCGTCGCCAAGGCCCAGCAGGATGGCCGGATTGTTGAGGATCTCGGCCATGCGATCCGGGCGCGTGTTGAACGACGCCATGGTGAACTCGTTGTCCAGGTCGTCAGCGAGCGTTAGATCGAGAAAGGCGTCGACGCCGTCCTTGCCCTGCGCCTTCGCGATTTCGGCGACCGTCCGCCCTTCCAGGGGCTTCAACGCCGCGGACTTCACTTCGTGCACAGTGATGCGCTCCCAGTTGCCGAAGCCCGCCGGTCGCTTCAACTCTTCGCGAAATCGGGCGCGAAAGGCGGGATCGCGGTAGACCGCGGCCTGCGCCGCCTTGGACTTGTCCTCGAACACGCGCCGCCACGACGGGAACCCCGCGAACGAGAACGGGTTGCGCATGTTGACTTCGCGCGTGAGCGGCAGCGGCGAAGTCTGCGGCCGCGCGCCGCGCGCGATCATCGGCGCCGCCTTGGCGAGCGAGGTGCGCACGGCTTCCGGGATGTCGTCGCGATCGAACATGGCGATGAAGGTGATCGGCCGCGCGCTTTCGCCGAGCATGAAGTCGAGGAGCTCCAGCTCCGGGTCGTCCATCACGCCGATCTGCTTGGTCAGCGCGATCTCGATCGCGCCCTTGCCGCGCTCCCGGAGCGCGTTGCAATAGGCCTTGAGCTCCTCGCGGCTCGCGTTGCGGCAGGCGAGCGGGCGTCCGGCGAAGCCCATATGCTGGTTGAGAAGCGTGCTCGAGAACCCGAACGCTCCCGCATCCATCGCCTCGCCGAGCAGCGCCTTGATGCGCGCCGTTTCCTCCGGCGTCGCGGCGCGCTCCATGGATTCCTCTCCCATCACATAGTGGCGAAACGGCGTCAGCGGCGCGAGGAAGGCGAGGTTGAGCGCGGGCTTGCGCCGCGCGGCGGCCTGCATGTACTGCGGAAAGCTCTCCCAGTCCCAGGTGATGCCCCGCTCGAGCACTTCGAACGGGATCGCCTCGACATTCACCAGGTCGCGCATCGCGATCTCGCGCGCCGCGGGCCGGCAAGGCGCGATGCCGACGCCGCAATTGCCCATCACCACCGAGGTCACCCCGTGCCAGGAGGACGGCGTGAGCGCGCCGTCCCAGCAGATCTGCGCGTCGTAGTGCGTATGCGGGTCGATGAAGCCGGGCGCCACCGCAAGGCCGGAGGCGTCGATCGTGCGCCGGGCAGCGCCAACGACGCTGCCGATCGCGGCGATGCGCCCCTCGGCAATGGCCACGTCCGCGCGCCGCGCCGGCGCGCCGGTGCCGTCGATCACGAGGCCGTTCCTGACGAGCAGGTCACAGGCCATCGGTCGTTTCAATTTCCTGCCTTGGGTTTCGTCCAGGTCTCCGACCAAGCCAGGCAGCAACTCGTCGCCGGCTTGCCAAAGCGCTCCTGCGCGAAGACGCTCGCGCTGGCCGCTTTGCCGTTGACGCAGAGCTGGGCGCTGCGCGCGGGGAGGAAGGTGCTGTAGACGCCCAGGGGACGGTTCATGGCGCCCGGGGGCATGGTGAGCACGAAGGGCGGCATCAGATCCCACCAGCTGAGGACGATCTCGTCGTCGCGGGCGACGATGCGCTCCTCGACGGTGCTGAGCGCATTGCCGCTGCGCTCGAACTGCGCATCGATGACCGGCAGCTTGTCGTCGGCGAATTCCTTGTAGAGCAGCACCTCGATCATGCGCTGCAGGTAGCGCGCCACGGCGGCGTTGTCGGCGTACAGGCGCGGGTCCTTGCCGGTGAGCGTGCTTTCGATGAACAGCGCGTGCCCCTGCCCGGCCGGCGACCACAGCACGCGCCAATGGCTGACGCGCTCGGCAAGCGTCTTGCCGCCGTCGTTGGAGAGGCGGATGAAGGAGTTTTCCCCGGTCATCACCGGGTCGTGCGGGTCGACCATCTGCGGCTCTGCCACTTGTCCCTCCCTATTTCTGCGCCGCGGGCGCGTCGGGTTGCCCCGGAAACTGCTTCGTCGCCGGGTCGATGTGCGCCCACGGCCGGGCGCTGCGCGTCCAGATGTTGGCGGTGATCTTCATGTCCCCGGGGTTATCGAGCGTTCCTGCGCGCACCACGAAGGTGTCGAGCGCCGTGGCGCGCTGGCTGTAGATGGGCGAGCCGCAATCGCCGCAAAAGCAGCGGTAGAGCGTGCGGCCGCTGTCGGCGAGGCAGTCGTAGCGCTTCGGCGTTCCCTGGGTGAGCCTGAACGCTGCAGCCGGGATCACCGCGTTGACGCTGCCTTGCGTACCGGAGCCCTTCTGGCAGGTGGTGCAGTGGCACGCGCGCAGTTCCGTGACCGGCACGCTGATGGTGTAACGGATGGCGCCGCACATGCAGCCGCCGGTGAGGGAACTGGTCATGGGTCGTCGCTCCTGTCAGTTGAAGTGCAGGATTGTAGTGTGCGCCGACCAGGCCCGCGCTGCGGCGCCGCTACAGCGGGTTCTCCGGGCCAAGCGTGAAGAACGCATGCACCTCGCCCTTCAAGTTGGGACTCTGCACGCGGCTGAACGAGAACACGACGTGGCTGCGCTCGGGCGCAGTGACCGCCGCGCGGCGCCCCACGAGCACCACGGCGGCGAGGTCGAGGCGGCTGGCGCGGGCCGTGATCGCCACCTCGCCCTCGACGCGCACGCCCGTGGCGACCACGGTGGAATTGCTGGCATGCATGCCCGTCTCGCCGCCGCCGATGTGGCTGTCTTCGATGGTGACGATGGAGTCCAGGATGCGCAGCTCGCGCACCCTGGCGTTGCGGATGGTGGTCTGCCTGCAGCCTTCGATGGTCAGGACATCGTAGTCGCCCTCGTACACGCGATGGCGCTCTCTCAGGCACTGCTCGCTGCCCTGCCGCAGCAGCGGCGCCGGGAGCGCGCGCGGCACGCCCGCCAGACCGCGCTCGAGGAACGGCGCGAGCGCGGCGCGAAACGCCTCGGGCGCCTCGAGCATCGGCGTGTGTCCGGCCCGCTCGATCAGCTGCAGCCGCGCGCGCGGCAGCTGCGCTGCGAGCACCTTGCCGGTGCGCACAGGCACCAGCAGGTCCTTGCCGCCCCACAGCACCAAGGTCTCGGCGCGCACTTCCGGCAGGTCGGCGCTCAGGTCTTCGCTCACCGCGGCGAGCCCGGCGATTCTCGCCGGGTCGCCGCCGAGCACGCTGTCGCGCATCTGCGGGCTCGCCAGGATGATCTGCGGCTCGAAGCGCAACCGCTCGAGCGGCACGAGGAGCTTGCGCGCGACATCGAGGAGCCCTTCCACGGGATCCAGCCATGGCGGCACGAACGCCATGCCCAGCTGGGCGAGAAAGTGGCTGGTGACCGAATAGCGATGCAGGATGCCTGGCGCATCGATGACCACGAGCCGCTCCACGTCCTGGGCGTACGTCGCCGCATAGCGCAGCGACACCACCGCGCCCATCGAATGGCCCACAAGCACGAACGGCCGGCGCAGGTACCGCCCGGCGACGTGGTTCAGGACGCGGGCGTAGTTGGTCGGCGAATACAGCACATTCGCCTTGGCGGAGGCACCGAAGCCCGGCAAGTCGACGGCGACGACATGAAACGATTGCCGCAGCCAGGCAACGGTCTCGCGCCAGTCGCGCGCCCCGCCCTGCCCGATGCCGTGTACAAGGAGCACCGAGCGCGGCTGTCCGCGCCCGGCCTCGTACACCACCATGTGCCCCCCGAATACAGGCTCCTCGATGCGGTATGCCTGCATCCCCGCAAAACCCTCGTGCGGCGGTGCCGTGGCCACCGGTGACGCGCAACCCAGAATCCAGGGGATCAGGGCAGCGGCAAGCCAAAGGCGCCACGATCCAGCGCGGCGGGTCAGGGTCGGTTTCATCCTGGCTATCGGGTCGCCGGCGGCCTAGCGCTTTACCAGTTCGACTAGATCCGCGCCCTCCACGAGCTGCACGCTTTTTTGCTGCGCGAACTCGCGCGCCTGCTGCGTCAGCTCCCCCGCCGCCGCGTAGCGCAATTCCTGCGCACCGAGCCTCTCGCCCGCCGCCACCAGCTCCTTCAGCGGCTCCACGCCCGTGCGCGAGGCCTTCCAGCGCCGCGCGCAGACGAGCGACACGCGTCCCGCCCTTTCGAGCTCGAAATCGGCCGCGCCCGTGACGCGCTTTACCGTGTAGCCCTGCCGGCCGAAGCCCGCCTCCAGCGTGCGGGCGAAATCCTCCCAGGTCATCGCGCGAACGACGTGCAACGCCTTCTCCAGCCGCGTGCCACTCGGCACGCGAACCTGCCGCCACGCGGCCACCGCCGCAATGACGATGAACGGGCTGATGGCAAAGAGGGCGTATCCCCAGGCCATGAATATCCTCACCACGCCGAATACGCCGGCCGCCACGAGCGCGCTCACCCACCACCGCGAGCGCAGCAGGATCGCGAACACCGAGTTCTCGGCCATCTTCCACTTCATGGGTGGTGCACCGGGTCGATGTAGTACACCGGCGTGTCCAGGCCCGCGTAGCGCGCCTTCAGCTGCAGCGCGAGGTACAGCGAGTAGTGCCGCGCCTGCATCAGGTTGCCGCCCATGAACCACAGGCCGCGCTGCAGCGTCGGCTTCCACATGTTGCGCAGCTCTCCTTCCCACGGCCCCGGATCGTATTTCGTGTCCGAGCCCAGGCCCCAGCACTTGCCGACCCGCGCCGCCACTTCCGGCGAGATCAGCTCCGCCGCCCACTGGTTCATGGAGCCGTAGCCGGTGGCGAGCACGATGAGATCGGCGGTCAGCACCGAGCCGTCGGACAGCAGCACGGTCTGCTCGGCGACGCGCTCGATCTGCGCCGGGCTCTTCAGCCGGATGCGCCCGTCGATGACGAGCTGCGATGCGCCGACGTCGATGTAATAGCCTGCGCCGCGGCGCAGATAGGTGCAGTGGATGCCGGAGCCGTCCTCGCCGAAATCGAACTGGAAGCCCGCCTTCGCCAGTCCTTCGTAGAGCGCCGCATCGCGCTCGCGAATGGCGTCGTAGATCGGCTTCTGGAACGACGGCAGCAGCCTGAAGGGCACGGAGGCGACCGTGAGGTCGGCGATTTCGGTGGTGATGCCACGCTCCAGCGCGTCTTCCGAGTACAGCCGCCCCCAGGCGTGCTCCATCAGCGCGTCGGAGGTCACCACCACGCTCGGCGAGCGCTGCACCATGGTGACTTCCTGCGCGCCGTGCTCGACCAGGTCGGCGGCGATGTCGTGCGCCGAGTTGTTGGCGCCGAGGACCACGCAGCACTTGCCGCGCCAGGTTGCGCCGCCGTCGAACTGGCTCGAGTGCACGATCTTGCCGGCGAACGCGTCGGCCCCGGGAATCGCGGGGACGCTGGGAAACCCGGACATGCCGGTGGCGAGCACGAGGTGCCTGGGCCGCAGCTCCAGCACGCGCCCGCCGCGGCTCACCTGCACTTGCCACTCGGCCGCCGCCTCGTCGTACGACGCCTTCAGGCAGCGCGAGGACGTCCAGCAAGTGAGCTCCATCACGCGCGCGTACATCTCCAGCCAGTCGCCCATCTTGTCCTTGGGCGAAAACACCGGCCAGTGATCGGGAAACGGCAGGTACGGCATGTGGTCGTACCACACCGGATCGTGCAGGCAGAGCGACCGGTAGCGCTTGCGCCACGAGTCGCCCGCGCGCTCGTTCTGCTCGACGACGAGCGCGGGCACTTCGAGGCGCTTGAGCCGCGCGGCGAGGGCGAGCCCGCCCTGCCCGCCGCCGACGATGAGCACATAAGGCTGCCGCGCGAAGCCGAGCGCGGCGGCTTCCGTGCGCCGGCGCTCGAGCCAGGACTGCCGCCCGGGGACCACGCCGTGCTCGAGGCCGCGCGCGCGCCGCGGCCCGACTGGCTCCTCGAAGCCCTTCAGCTCCTGCAGCGTGGTGAGGATCGTCCAGCACCTGCCCTCGCGCAGTCGCAGGTGCCCCGTGCCCCGCCCGAGCGCCGTCTCGAACGCGAACCACCCCTCGGCGACACCCTCGTGCTCATCGGGTTCGGCGAGCGCGAAGAAAGCGCCCGGCGCCGCGGCGCCGAGCGTCGCCGAGAGCATGGCCCGGATTTCGCCGCGCCCCTCGAAAGTCTTGAGGGTCCAGGTGAAAGCGACGAGGTCGCGCCAGTAGCATTCCTCGTCGAAGAGCTGCGCCGCGCCGTCGATGTCGCCGCGCTCGAGGCACGTCGAGAATCGCTCCAGCCATTTCGAGATCGGATTGGCCATGGGGTGCGCGCGCATTCTCGCCCACAATCGGGCGCGCCTCTGCGCCGTTTGTCCTGTCGGAACGCGGCGCCGCGGAGCGGACTACTTCCTGCGCTTCAGCAGCTCCCCCAGGCCGGCCAGCGGCTTGTGCGTCGCGGCGGCCCGCGGCGGCTCGCCGCCCCCGCCCGCGCGCGCGTCCTCGACGCGCGCATGCTCGTTTTCATGGCAGTAGACGCACAGCAGCTCCCAGTTGGAGCCGTCGGGCGGGTTGTGGTCGTGGTTGCCGTCCTTGTGATGCACGGTCAGCTCGCGCAGGCGCGAGGCGGGAAACTCGCGCGCGCAGCGCGTGCAGATCCACGGCAGGATCTTGAGCGCCTGCTCGCGGTACGTGGACAATGGCGGCTTCACGCAGCGCCTATCATGCCTACTATGCAGAAATCGCTCAACTTCCGCACCCGCGGCCGCGGCACCTCCGACATCACCGCGGAGGTGGAGCAGGCGGTGCGCGAAGCCGGGATCAAGACTGGCCTGTGCAACGTGTTCCTGCGGCATACGAGCGCCTCGCTCATCCTGTGCGAGAACGCGGCGCCCGCGGTGCGCCACGACCTGGAGACGATCCTCGCGCGCCTCGCGCCCGACGGCGACCCTGCCTACCTGCACGACGACGAGGGCCCGGACGACATGGCAGCGCACGCGCGCTCGGTGCTGACGACGAATTCCCTGCAGATCCCGGTGGCCGACGGCCGGCTGCTGCTGGGCACCTGGCAGGGGATCTACCTCTGGGAGCATCGTCACGCGCCGCACGCTCGCAGCGTGGTGGTGACCGTCCTCGGTCAGCCCTGAGCGGCGAGCATCACCAGCTCCGGCGCCCTGCCTTTCTCCACGAACACGATCGCGTTCTGCTCGTAGCTGCGGCCCAGCACCTCGGCTTCGGGGCGCGAGATCCCCACCACCAGCACGCTCGGCTCGGCCGGCCATTCGCCCTGCGGGTCGCGGCCCTCCCCGGCGAAGCAGGCGTAGCCCGACTCACGCTGCGCTTTCAGCAGCGCCGTCGTTGCGAGCACGTTCGCGGCCGTTCCCGCGAGCCGGCCGTGCGGATTGGCCGCAGTGACATAGGCCGCGGTGTGCGCGCCTTCGGCTTCGAGCAGCTCATCCAGCGCAGCACTCGCCTCGCCGATGCGCAGTACCAGTTCGGGCTCGCCGAACACGGCGTATTCCGCGCCCAGGTAAGCCACGATCAGGTCGGGGCCGACCGGCATCAGAGATCCCCGCAGTCCCTGGGCGCCAGGATGCGAAACTGCGTCACGCGCGACGCGAGTTCCAGCACCGCCTGGTCCTTGGAGATCAGGCACTGGGCGCCGGCGCTTGCCGCCAGCTCGAGGAACTTCTGGTCGTCGGGATCCCTGCATTTCGGCAGCGCGGCGGAACTCCCGGCGGGCACACGCCGCGCGACGCTGCGGAACCGCGCGATGCATTGCCTCTGCTCATCGGCATCGAGCGAGTATTTCCCGAGATCGTAGGCGAGCACGCGCACCAGTTCCGCCTCGCAGGCAGCGTCGATCACGATCTCCACGCGCCCCGCCGCCTGGGCGTCGCGGATCGGCACGGCCGAGGGATCGTCGAACACCAGCCAGTCTAGCCAGACTTGCGTGTCGAGCACCGCCCTCACGCCTGCCATACGGCGTAGCCCTCTTCGCGCAGCCCGATCGCCAGCTCCACCTCCATGTCCCGCGCCGCCTCGTACGGCATCGGATTGGCGTAGGCGTACAGCTTCGGCAGGAGCCGCAGGCCGAAGCGCCGCACATAGGCGTTCGCCCGTATCCCCGCCTTGTGCTTGGCGAAACGCGCCTCGGGCGTGAGCCCGGTCATGCCCACGTAGACGCAGGGCTTGAGCATGTCGCGCTCGGGATTGGCCTTGCGGAAGCGCGCGAGGTTGAGCACCGCGGGGTCGAGCTCGACCACGTAGACGTAGTGGTGGTGGCGGCCGCGGCGCTTCTTTCTCATGCCTGCCCGCGCAAGCTTACACTGCGCCCGGTATGCCCCTGCCGCCCGAATACCTGCGCAGCATCAGCCGCGAGGAAATGAACACGCTGCCGATCCGGCGCTACGAGGGCGCGGTGCATCTGGTCGAGTCGCCGGCGATGCTCGAGCGCGCGGCCGCGGACATCCTGCGGGAAGCGGTCGTGGGCTTCGACACCGAGACGCGTCCCGCCTTCAGGAAGGGCGAGAGCCACCTGCCGAGCCTGGCGCAGGTGGCGACCGCACGCGCGGTGTACCTGTTCCCGCTGCAGCGCCTGGATTGCTCCGGCTTGCTCGGCGAGCTGCTCGGCGCGCCACACATCGTCAACGCGGGCGTGGCGCTCGCCGACGACTTGCGCCAGCTGCGGCAGCTCTTCGAGTTCTCGCCGGCCGCCGCGCTCGACCTCGGCCACGTCGCGCGGCGCCACGGCCTGAAGCAGACGGGTCTGCGCAATCTCACGGGCATCTTTCTCGGTACGCGCATTCCGAAGGGCACCAAGACCACCAACTGGGCGGCGCCGCGCCTTTCGCCGCAGCAGGTCACGTACGCGGCCACCGACGCCTGGGCCTGCCGCGAGCTCTACCTGCGCTTCCAGGCGCTCGAGTTGCTCTGACTGTTACTCGGCGAGCATCTCTTTCAGCTCGCCGCTCGCGATCAGCTTCTCCAGGTCGCTCGCCCCGCCCACCAGCACGCCCTTTACGAACACCATGGGAAACGTGGGCCAGCCCGCCCACATCTTGAGCGCGAGGCGCCGCCGCCAATCGCGCAGGTAGCTGCCGTACTCGAGGTACCGGTACCTGACGCCTGCAGCGTCGAGCAGCCGGCGCGCCTTCGCCGGAAACGGGTTGTGCCGCATGCCGACCACTACGACGGGGCTTTCCGCCACCGCCGCTTCCACCTCGCGCACGATCTCGTCGCGGTAGTTGGCGATGCGGTCGCGGATCTCCGGGTGAATGCGAACTTCTTCGAGGACTTTGCGCGGCACAGGCGGCGAAAAATGGGGTCTGTCCCCGTTTAAGTGTAGGTCCGGAAGCGGATCGTGGGGTCGCGCTTGATCTGCTCGACGAGCGCCACTTCCCAGTCGAGATACGCGCGCGCGTGCTTCTCGTAGTCGGCGCCATGCTCGTGGTCGTAGGGCTTGTACCAGACGTCGTCGAGCGCGGAGGTGGGCTTGTTCATGCCCGACTCGGTGGCGAGCTTGGCGGCGCGCCAAGCCTTGTTGCCGCCTTCGAGCACCTTGACGTTGGGCCACAGCGTCGCCGCCTCGGGCGCGGCGAGGTGCGCGAGCACCCCGTCCTCGGACGTGAGCACCACCTCCGCCGCCTCGCCGATCTTCTCCCGCGCCTCCGCCAGCCGCGAGCGCACCGCCCACCACGCACCCGGCACGTGCCAGCCGCGATAGCACAGGCTGGTGGACAGATCGAGCACCGTGGCCTCGTACGGCGCGAACTGCTGCGCGCGCACGCTGCGCCAGCGCTTGAATCCGGGAATCTTCACGATGCGCGGCCCAAGCTCCATCTCCCACTCACCGCTCTCAGGCTCGAGCACGTACACCTCGTCCCAGCCCATCTGGTTGAGCCAGGAGGCGGTCATCACCGAGCGCACGCGCTCGGGGTCCACCAGCAGCACGCGCGCGTTCCTCACCGCCACGAATTCGTCCATCGCCTGCACCATCTGCCCGCCGGGCGCATGGCGCGAGCCCTTGAGGTGCCCCGCCTCGAACTCCTCGCGCGAGCGCGCGTCGAGCAGGTAGGTCGTGCGCGAAGCGTCGTCCAGCCACTCGCGCAGCTGCGGCACGTGCGCGAATTTCACCTCGAATTTTGCGGCCACCGCGTCTGCCGCGGCGCGCGCCTTCAGCCTGCCTTCGGCTGTGGGCACAGGCGCCACGCGGTCCGAGCCGCGCTCGCACTCGAATCCGGTGAGCTCCCAGCCCATGGTGCCGTCCTTCAGTGCCACCACGTCTTTCCACCCCGCGTTCCTGAGCGACTGGCAGCCGATGATGCTGCGCGTGCGGCCGGCGCAGTTCACCACCACGAGCGTGTCCGCGTCCGCGAGCCCGGGCGCGCGGTAGACGAGCTCGGCCCCCGGCACGTCGATGCCGCCGGGGATGTTCATGCGGCGGTATTCCTCCCAGGGCCGCGAATCGAGGATCACGAGCTTCCTGCCCGAGTCCTTGAGCTGCTTGAGCTCCGCGGGCGGGATGCGCGGCGTGCCGTAGTGGTGCTCGACGAACTCGCCGAAGGCCTTCGAGGGCACGTTGACGCCGCTGAACAGCTCCCCACCGGTGGCCTGCCACGCCGCGCAGCCGCCGTCGAGGATGTCGATTTCCGTGTAGCCGAAGGCCGCGAGCTTCGCCTTGGCGCGCTCGGCAAGGCCTTCGTTCCCGCCGTCGAGCAGCACGAGCGGCGCAGACTTGCGCGGCAGGAGGTCCTCCGCCATCAGCTCGAGCCTGGAGAGCGGCAGCGAGCAGGCGAAGAACGGGTGGCCCCGGTAGTGCACGCCCTGCTCGCGCACGTCGAGCAGCGCGAACTCGTCCCGGCCGAGCAGGCGCTCACGCAGCGCCGCGGGCGTCATGCCCGCGCGTCGCGGATGTCGGAGTGCGCCGGGAACACGTCCCAGCGGCGCTCCTTCTCCTTGTAGAACTCGCGCTTGTGCAGCTGTTCGAGCGCGAGGCCGTACATGTGGAAGTTCAGGAGCGGCGCCTCGATGTGGATCGAGTGCAGGTCCTCGGGGAGGAACGCCACGCCCGTGCCCTGGCGCACCACGTCGCGGCCCTTCTCGCGCACGCCCTCTTCGGCCCGGTCGTAGAACTTGTTCAGCTCCTCGCCCGTGACGCCTACGATCACCGCCCAGGTGGTGTGGTTGTGCGCCGGCGTGCCGTAGCCGCCGAGGGACGCGTTGGCGTAGAGCGCGAAGCGGTGATCCGCGTCCTCCGAGAGGCGGTACAGGCACGAACGCAGCTTCTGCCCGGCCTCGGGCGGCGGATAGTCCTTCGGGTCGAAGAGGTCGGTGCGCGCGGAGAGCTTCACCAGGCGCGCCTTGATCCTCTCCAGCGCGGCGCGGTTCACGCCCTCGCGTTTCTCGATGTCGCGGATGTCGGCGACGGCGGCTGCGATTTCCTTGCGGCGTTCGGCGGCGCGATCCATGGCGGCTCCTGGCTGGAGCGGGGAATTCTAGCCCAGGGGCGCGCCCGATGCCGGGCCCGGGGGCGGTTCAGTCCTTCAGGCGCTTGAGTTTCGCCGACCACTCCTCGTCCAGCTCCTGCATGCGGTCGACGAGCCGCAGGTTGAGCGTGATGGCGAGCTCGCTGCCGTGGCGGGTCAGGGCGACGGCGAATCCCTTCCACTGCACCTGCACCCCGAGGCCGTGGCGCTTCTGCGTCGCGGTGTCCGCGACCGTGGACACGAGCGACAGCGCGCGCACGTCCGAGGCCTTGTCGTCCTTCCAGTCCCACCACTGGTAGCCGGCCCACTGGAACACCAGCGCCGGCTTGAGGCGCTCGCCGCGCGGCTCCTCGCGCAGGTACTGCACGCCGATGTCCGGGTGCAGGAAGATGGCGCGGTAGCGCGGCGGCTCGCGCCACTCGATCGGGTTGCCCGCGGGGTCTTCCTTGGGGCGCTTGCACGCCTCGTCCACCAGCAGGCGCCCGACCTTGCCGTGGAAGCCGTCGCCGCAGTATTGCTCGAGGTAGCGGTTCGCGGCGAGCTCCCACCAGAAGGGGAACTGCGTGTCGTAGAAGTAGGACGCCCAGCGCGCTTCCCTCTGGGCGAACTGCGCGCGCATCGCCGCAGCCTCCGGCTCGCGCAGCACGCTCAGCACTTTCTTCACCACGAACACGTGGTCGGTCAGTTCCACGGCGGTCGCATAGGCGGCGGTGCAGGCCTCGTCGGGCGACTTCTCGTCGCTGCAGCCCTTCTCCTCCAGGTGGCGAATGCCGAAACTTGAGTCCCTCCCATCGATGTCCCACTGGTTGATCTGCAGCAGCTTGAAGCTCTCCGCGCTGGCGGCCCCGCCCAGCTCCTCGAGGCTGCGCAGGCCTTCGATCTGCGCGACGGCCAGCCCAAGCCGGTCCTTCAGCTCCTGGAACTGGCGCGCGCCGCCGGCGGGCACCTGCACTGCGCCGGCCTGCTCGCGCAACTGCAAGCGCCCGAGGTCTAGCCAGGTCAGGGTCGGCGCGTTCTTCCCGGCGAATCCCCGAGTGACACCCTCGAAGCGCTTGCGCAGGGCCGCGTCGCCTTTCCAACAGGCGTCTACCGTGTAGCGCTTGAGCAGGCGATCCTCGAAGGACTTGGCGGCGCAGGGGTCCGCCTGGCCCCAGGCCGGCAGCGCGAGCAGCGTCGCGGCGAGCGCGGCGAACCAGCGGCTAGGCGAGCAGGTCACCGTACTTCTCCCAGATCCCGAGCACTTCCTCCAGCTTCTGGAACTGCTCGTCCTTGAGTGCCTGCAGCCTCGCCCGCCAGGCGTTGGTGACCTGCGCGGCGAGCGTCGCCTGATGGTATTCGGCCATCGCCTGCTCCATTTCCTGGCGGGTGGCCTGCTTCCTGCCCGTTCCCGGCAGGAGGTAGCGGAACAGCGTGCTGTGCACCGCCGGGTGCTCGAGGTAGTGCTCCAGCGCGTGCACGTCCTTGTCGGTGATGTCGCTCGTCGCCAGCTTCACCGGGTGGTACAGGCCGTCGGCGAGCGCGTTGCCGTCGCCGAAGGTCGCGGGCGGGTCGAACTCCTTGATGAACGCGAACGGGTCCAGCCGGTGCGTGGCGTTGATGAAGTGCCGGCACACGCCGAGCGGCCCGTTCGACGGGTACACCAGGTTGCGGTAGACGTCGCCCGCGTTGAACACGGGCGGCACGATCTCCTGCAGCAGGCGGCTCACGTTGGCGGCCATCAGCAGCACCCGCGCCTTGCCCACGCTCAGGAACCCAGGCGCCGCGCTGAAGCCGACCTGCAGGGTCTCGGTCATCACGCGCGTGCCGAGCGAATGCGCGATCACGGACCAGGAATCCTTGGCCGGATCGAACTTGCCCTTCGCTAGGCGCGCGGCGATCTGACTGGCCACCGCGGACTTCACGTGCTCGCCCAGGTCCGTCGCCATGAAGAACGCGACGTCGGCGATGTGCGTGACGAGGAAGCCCTTGGACGGCGGCGTGCTCGCCGCCGCGACGACCCTGCCGAGGAGGCCGTTGAGCACCTGGTTCGCCGGATCCACCAGCTTGCTCCATCGCCCGAGCTTGTCCGCCTGCTTGCCTGCCTCTACCAGGTAGCGGTCGAAGATATTGTTGTAGTTGATCTCCGCGAACGCGAAATGCGCGTCGAAGGCAAAGTCGGCGAGGAACGCGTATTTCTCGGGCTTGTAGTGCTTGCGCAGGATGTCCCGCGCGCTCTTGGACCAGCCCGGCGTCGAGCTGCCCATGCCGTGAACCAGGAAAATGACGTGCATCTGTCCTCCCCAGGACGAAAACACGCTGCCGGCGTTGCGAATTCCCCCTGTGCCGAACGTACGCCGCCGCGCCAGCACAATCAACTTCCGCGGGACGCTTCTCGTTATCCGGCCGTCCGTTCTGTCGACTCTCCGGGAGATAGCTCGAATCGCGAACGCTAGTCGAAGACCTTCCCGCGCAGCGCTTTCACCTTCGCGCGCCGCAGTTTCGACTCGATGCGGCGCTCCCGGGAAGCGCGCGTCGGCCGCGTCGGCCGGCGCTTCTTCGGCACGAAGGCGGCGGCCTCGACCAGCGCCTGCAGCCGCGCCAGCGCCTCGGCGCGG
>Ga0326597_10007565_pt1 | contig 14770 bp, 2 predicted proteins | sample RVTome_12_FD_203789 | JGI IMG/M metagenome (GOLD analysis project Ga0326597, IMG submission 203789) | Soil microbial communities from uranium-contaminated site in the Upper Colorado River Basin, Wyoming, United States - RVT100D185 | ecosystem: Environmental > Terrestrial > Soil > Contaminated >... | reverse complement strand
TGTACGCAAACGCACTGGAAACGGCCGTCGGGAACACCTCCACCTTGCGCAAATCCGTGACGGTCACCGGCACCGACAGCACGTTCCATCCGCCCAACACATTGAAACTGACCGTGCTCGATTGGCTGTAGATCACTTGAAACGTCGAGAAGTCCTCGTTGGTGATGACAAGCGAATCCTGCTGCTTCATGTTGTAGAAGCTTCCACCCGACTTCAACTGAAACATCCCTGACGGCAACTCACCCGGATTCCACTCCAGCGTGAACGGATACCCTCCTGCTCCCGCTTGTAAGAGTCCCGTATAAACAACCTGCGATCTCCCCTGGTCTATCGTATCACGGATGTCCCGTAACACTCCCTGGGTCCCCGCAACACTCCACCGCACGTCAAACGCACCGACCGGCGGTCGCGGTGGAAGCTCATACTCGCCGTACACAGGATCGATCCCATCGGTAGCGCCCGCAGCAGTCCCGAATTCTAGCACACTGCTTTCATTCCCGTTATCGCGAATCGTGAGGTACGCAAAAAAGTAGAACGGCGAGGCAATGGTGAAGACTCCGTTACTTGTATCGCCAACCGAGGGAATGTCTGCGCTGCTTACACGCACGAGTGCCTCCGCGGTTGCAGGCATGCTCGGAGTCCAATTCTCAGACCCGTCGTCCGGTGTGCTGGCAAACAGTGTCTCGTAATTGTTGCCGCTGTTCCGTGAAAGCTCGATCTTCACATTCCCGGTCAGGTTGCTGGAAGTCCACTGGACGGTATAGCTCGAGAGGGCGACCCAGTTCTCTCCACCGTTTGGCGCAGTTACCATGACCACCGGTTGAACGATCGAGAAGTTCGTATTGCTCGTGTCGGCAACGGCCGGCTGATCGACACTGGAAATCCTGATGCGCACGGTAGAGCTTGCAGGACCGGTGACAACCCAGCTCTCGCTTCCGTCGTTCGCGGTATTGGCAAAAAGTGTCTCGGCAAAGCTCACGCCACCGTTGCGCGAGAGGTCGATTCTCACATTGCCTGTGACGTTGAAGGACGACCACTGGATCGCTTGCACGCTGCCTGCTGCCCAGGACTCCCCCCCATTCGGGCCATTAACCGTAACGGTCGGTGCGACATCCACAGGCGCCCTGTACATACTTCGTCCGTGTGTCGCTGCAACGAGATAGTCATCCGAGGTGATCCCCATATCAATGACCGCAACGTTCGGCATCCCGGTTTCCTTCAACCACGTTGCGCCTCCGTTCGTGGTGATGAACACCCCCAGATCGGTTCCCACGTACAACGTGTTTGAATTCCCCGGATGAACGACAAGACAGTTCGTCGGAACGTCCGGCAGGTTGCCGTTAATGCTGGACCACGAGCTCCCCGTATTGGTGCTCTTGTATACGTGCGCGGTCCCCGTACCGGAGAGTGTTACATACATGGTCGCGGTGGAATTGGGATCGACAATGATCTGCGTGACCGTTCGGCTCGGGAGACCGCTCGTCGTAACTGTCCACGTGGTGCCGTCATTGGTCGTCCGATAGATGTTACCACCAGAAGAAGCGAAGATCGTCGTCGGTGTTTCGGGGTGTATCGTCAACCACGTGATTTTGGCTGTGCCGTTCAAATCACCGCTGATCTCCGCCCAAGAGGTCCCACTATTGGTCGACCGGTGCACCCTGCTGTTCGCCGTGAAGATGGTCGTCGGCAGAGTTGGATGCAGGCGCAGAGGAGTTACCCAGGCACCGGCAACGTCATACAGAAAGGAAAAACTTGTACCACCATTGATCGAGCGCGAGATATGTCCGTTCTGACTCTCCCCGTAGACGATGTTCGAGTTGGTGTAGTCCACCTGGACCATCATCCCATCTCCACCGAGCACTCCAGCCCATGCAAGAGTACCGGCTGTTCGTTGGGTTCCGTTATCCTGGGTGCCGCCGTAAACCCGCGACGGTGTCAGCTTGTCCAGACCGAGGGCGTAGAACTGTGTCACCGCAAAAGTAGCGTTGCAGTTGGTCCACGATGTGCCATTGCTGGTCGATTTCCAGATGCCACCATCGTTGCCGGCGTACGCAACGCCGCTCCCGAACCCGATGGAATGCTGGTCGACATGGACGTTCGTGCCGGAGACATTGCTCCAGCTTGTTCCTCCATTAGTCGAACGGTAGATATTCAACCCGCCGATGAACACAAGGTTTGGATCGGTTGGATGGACGCCGAGCATGATGTCGTACCAGCCCTGGTTCCCGCCGCCAAACAGGTTTGTCGGCGCGTTTGTCAGTTGTGCCCATGTTGCGCCATCGTCCGTTGTCTTGTACAGGCCAAGCATCCCGCCGAACGGGGACCGGCTTGACATCAGAGAGTAGACCGTGGAGGGAGATGAAGGAGCGATCTCTATCTTGAGCCTGTTGATGTTGCTGGATGCAGGAAGCCCCGATGTCAACTTGTTCCAGGTAACACCATTGTCAGTCGACTTGTATATCCCGGCATTCGAGGTATTGTCACCGATGCCCGCATACAGAATGGAAGAGTTGGTGGGATGGATAACGACCTCATATCCGTAGCCAAGGTTCAGGGTTTTGGTCCACGATCCCCCACTGTTCGTTGTGCGGTAGATGCCACCCCAGGTGGCGGCAAACAACCTGCTGCTGTTGTTCGGGTCAATTGCGAGACGCGGGATTCGCTTCTCGGCAGACAGTCCCGCAGACGTCCATGACGCACCACCGTCCGTACTCCTGAACACCCCTGCCCCACCGTACGCATCAATCGAGTAGTAAGGCTCACCAGTCCCCCAATAGATCGTCTCGGGGTTGTTCTTGTCGATGGCCAGCGACCCCGATGCAAGTGAGGCAAGGAAGTCTGTCAGAGGAGTCCACGTTGTACCGCTGTTGGTCGTCTTCCAGACACCTCCATCCGCCGGGCCGATATAAACGATTGAAGAATTTGTCGGATGCACCGCAAGGGCCGGCACTCGCCCACCAATGTTGCCGTAGTTGAAGTACGTCCCGGGCTGTGGACCGATATTCTCCCACGCAAGCTGTGTCGTGCGCTCAACGGGATAGCCCTGGAGAGCCTCCAGGGCGCGGTGCAAATACCCTTGCTCGACCGTGTCAGTCGGAAATGCACGCTGACTGTAGAACCACTCGAAACGCTTCCGTGCATTGCTCTCGTTCGAGCCAATCTCGACCCGCAGGTCGTCTTGAGCTTGAACCAGAGATGAAAGCAATAGTAGACCAACGAGTACCGACTGTAAGCGAAGTACCACAAATCTGCCTTTCTTCAATGCGTCTCTTGTCATTACCGTTCAGCTTAACTGACTGGCGAGCCGAATGCATCACCTGGTGTGCAACCGGCGCTCCCCGGCGGGTACAGAAGCCGGTCCCGGTGATTGAGATCCTCTAAGGATGAGCTGCCCATTCTGACTCACCTTCACCCAGTACCCCTTCATCGGCTCCACCATAGTTGCCGCTCCGTACCCGCTGCTCGGCTGGTAACCAAAGTACGACGACTGAACAATACCTGACGGGATCTGTATGATACTGTCCACGGGCACATCATAACTGATCGAACCAATGATGTTCCACCCCAGGACAACATCGATTGTATCCTCAGTTGTCAAATCACCTGTCAGCGTGACCACTTGCGTTGAGGCGAATTTCAGCCAGTAGCCCACTCCATAGTCCAGCGTGTCCTTGCTGACATAGCCGGTCGGTGTGAACGCAAATGCACTCGATGTTGCCGATGGGAACACAGACGTTGTCCGACGATCTGACACCGTTACAGGCAGGGAGACCACATTCCATCCTCCCTGGAGAGTCGCTGTGACGCTGTTCTCGCTGGAATACACAATGCGGAATGCCGCTATGTCCGGGTCTGTGACAAGGACAGAATCTTGTTGTTTCATATTGACCACAAACGCAGTTCCCCCCACCTCGTCCCGGAGGATAAATGTCCCTGCGGGCAACTCCAGCGGCTTCCACTTCAAGAGAAACGGATGCCCCGCTTCGCCGGGCTGCATCATGCCCCTGTAGATAACCTGAGTCTGTGAACCACCGAGCGTATCACGGATATCGCGTTTGGCTCCCTGTTTCCCCGTAATGCGCCATCGTACGTCAAACACCCCGGTTGGAGGAAGGGGAGGCAACTCGTATTCTCCAAACGACGGATCGATCCCATCCGTGGCGCCCGCCCCCGACCCGAATTCCAGACTATCGTCACCCACCCCCGCATCCCGCAGGTACAACTTCGTCAGGAATACAAGGCCCGGATTGATTGTAAACGGCCCGTTGCTCACGTCCTGCACGAATGGATTGCTCACGCTCGACACTCTCACTATGGCGTCCAACGACGTCGGACCGGTGACGACCCATGGTTCTGCGCCGTCATTCGCCGTGTTCGAAAAGAGCGTTTCGTAACTTCCGCCGCCGTTCCGTGACACTTCCACATCGACGTTGCCGGTAATACCGATAGTGGTCCATGTGATCGTTTGAAATGTTCCGACCCCCCAGCTCTCACCTCCGTTTGGCGACACAACGGACACGCTTGCCGTTGGTGTTATGCTGAAATTCACGTTGGACACATCGAAGAAGATGTTTCCCTCGGCTTCGACCTTCACGCGGGCGGTCGTCGTTCCGATGTTCGGCAGCACCACCGACTCAGATCCATCGTTCGGTGTGCTTGCAGCCAGAACGTAGAACCACGACTGACCTCCGTCAGTGGACAGGGAAATCTTGACGTTCGCACAATTCACCGGGGATGCGTTGGTGCTCGCGACATTCCATGTAACCGTTTGTGCTGTTCCGCCCGACAACGTGACAGCAGTGTTCGGAGAGGTAACCTGGAACGGACCTGCACTGGATGTGACCGTAAATGCAATGGTGACAGACTTCCCGACACCGCCGCCGCCCGCGCGATAATCCCGCGCAGTCAACCGGAACGAAACAGTGCGCCCATACGACGGCAGGATTTCTCCTATGGTCTGCGTGTTGTTGAGAAGATTGGAGAGTTTCGGGAAAATCCGTTGCGGAGAGAGCGTTGGAAGGAAGCTCCGGAAGATCGGGGCGTTGCCACTCGGTGAATTCGGTGCACCTGCCGGACCAAGGTCAAACTCCTCCCAGCAGTACCGGAGCGTATCTCCGTTGGGATCCGACGCACTCCCCGTCAATGAAAACGGTGTGCTGATCGGAATGGTCAATCCACCCACTCCAGCGTTGACGGTGGGAGCCGCATTCCCTGTTGATGTAACTGTAGGACAGGTGCTTCCGGAGCCTGACGTCGTGTACGCCACAATTTCGTCAATGCTGATGCCGTGGAAATAATCGTCGCTATTGGGCTGCAGATCCTGAGACGAGCAAATGCCAGCGTATGCCATGATGGTGCTGCCGCTCCCGGGCTCGTAGGCCGTCGACGCGTTGCGATTGCCGGAACAACTGCCGCCGTTGCCATTGAACGTGTGGTTGGCTCCGAATTGATGACCCATTTCGTGGGCCACATAGTCAACCGTGAACGGATCGCCAATGGGCGAAGGAGAACCTGTCACCCCTCTCGCCTTTTGCCCGCCGATACACACGACACCCAGACCGGCAATCCCTCCGCCTCCTGTACTGAACACATGCCCGATGTCATAATTTGCGCTGCCAATGACTGCGTCAAGGTTGGACTGGTTCTGGCCAAGCATCGTCGAGCCGTTGTTATTGGTGTATGGGTCGGTGCTGGCGTTTGTATACACGATAAGGTCGTTGTTCGCCACCAGTACCATCCTGGCAGCCACCTCGCGCTCGTAGATACCATTGACACGGTTCATCGCTGTAACAATTGCTGCCAAGCCGGCCGATACTGTTCCGCCATGAAATGTGGTGTATTCACCGGTCGCAGCAACAGCCGTGCGGTAGGTACGTAGTTGCTCACCGATAGCCAGGGGCGTCCCCTGCAAAACGAGTCGTCTGATCTCCTCGACAACGCGCTCATCATACACCACCGGACCTTCCTCAATGAACACCCTTGATTCATCTCTGATCACGTCTCTCTTATAGTAGCAGATATAGTACTCCGTCGTCCCCATTGCGTATGGGTCCACGTACACAGTCCCACCATCTGTAAAGATGATCGCATGGACGCCCGCCGGAGTGACGTCAAATCTTGTAGTTGCAGTCGGATCATCAATTCCTTGTCCAAGGTACGTGCGAATCTCCGGATACTTCAGCGCAAGGGGAGGTTCCATGATGGGAGATTCCACGACGCGAAATTGTCCGTAGCCGCCGTCGGGCAGAGGAAGAGCAACAATGAATCCTGATTCCCATGCCCGCTGCACTTCTTCGCCCGGTGCTTGTGCAAGAAGAGATCGCAAGGCAGTGATATCGGCCCTCAGAGTTCTGAACCGGGTCGGAACAATGTGTCGAGCGCCTGCCGATGTAACGCTGGATGGTTCAACGTCACGCCAATACTCTCCTCCTGCTATCTGGGCATCGGCAACGTTCGGTACCAGCGCGCCAATGAACAACGCAACCAGGAAGCAAGATGTTAGGAGTGCTGTTCTCATGTCTCCCTACTCATTGTTGGAGGTCGTACCACCGATGTATCGTGTTTCCTTCTCTCTCAGACTTCGTAAACTACTTTCGCATGATCCGGCCTTGGGCGGGAGGAACGGGTAGACATGACAATACCAGCTGTCCATTCTGGCTCGCCTTTACCCAATAGCCCTTCATCGGTTCAATCGACGAAGCAACCACATACCCCGAGCTACCGTACTCAAAATAGCTGGACTCTACCAGTCCTGCCGGTATCTGTATAATGTCACCCACTGTCACCGCGCAACTGATCGAGCCGATCATGTTCCACCCTTGCACGACATCAAGAGTGTCCTCGGTTCTCAAACCTCCTGTCACTGATACTGATTGCGTTGACGGAAACTTCAGCCAGTAGCCCAGTCCATAGTCCAGCGTATCCTCGCTGACATATCCGGCCGGTGTGAACGCAAATGCATTCGACGTCGCCGTCGGAAAGACCGAGCTCGTTTGTCGGTCCGCAACCGTCACCGGCACCGAGACAATATTCCACCCTCCCTGAACAATCGACGAAACACTATTCCCGCCGCTGTAAATAATCCGAAACGCCACGACTTCCAAATCTGTGATCAAGAGGGAATCCTGCTGTTTCATATTGACCACGAACGACGTTCCACCCAATTCGTCCTGGAGCGTGAACGACCCCGCCGGCAACTCCAGAGGCTTCCACCTCAACAGGAACGGATGACCCCCCGAGCCCGGTTGCATCATGCTTCGATAGATCACCTCCGTCCGTGAACTGCCAAGCGTGTCCCGTATATCGCGTTTTGCTCCTTCCGTGCTTGTGACGCGCCACCGCACGTCAAATACTCCAATGGGAGGTACAGGCGGGAGTTCGTATTCGCCAAACGACGGGTCAATCCCATCCGTTGCGCCAGGACCGGTTCCGAATTCCAGGCTGTCCGACTGGCCGCCGTTGTCGCGCACAATAATGTTGCTGAGGAACAGGAAGCTCGTGCTGATGATAAATGGCCCGTCACTGACATCCGCCACCGAGGGACTCCCAACGCTCGATATTCTCAACAGGGCGTTCGATGTTGCGGGACCTGTCACCACCCAGTTCTCGAGCCCATCATCGGCCGTGCTGGCAAACAGTGTTTCGTAACTTCCTCCCCCGTTCCGGGAGAGTTCGATGTGAACAGGGCCTGTCAGTTCCATTGAAGTCCATGAGATGGTCCGCAATGCCCCCACCAGCCAGGTATCTCCTCCGTTCGGTGTTGTGATAGTGATGGACAGCCCGGTAATGACGAAATTCGCGTTGCTCGTATCCGCAACAGAAGGCATGCTTACACTTGATATCCTGATCCTCGCCTGTGTTGTCCCCGGGCCCGTCACCGACCATCCTTCCGAGCCATCGTCCGGCGTGCTGGACGCGAGTACAGTCGGAAACGTCGCGCCACCGTCCGTCGAGAGCTCGATCCCCACGTTCCCGGTCAGGTCGGCCGACGTCCACTGGATGGTCTGGGAGGAGCCCACTGACCATGTTTCTCCTCCGTTCGGAGATATTACTGTAATCGTCGGCTGCACTATGCTGAAGTTTGCATTACTTGTGTCGGCAATGGTGGTGTCATTAACACTTGAGGCCCTGACACGGGCAGTGGAACTCACCGGTCCGGTAACCGTCCATGCCTCCGCACCATCATTCGCAGTGCTCGCAAAGAGTGTTTCTGAGAACGTCGAACCTCCGTTGCGCGAGAGCTGGATCCTGACGTTGCCGGTTATACCATTCGACGACCACTGAATCGTTTGCATACTCCCGATCGACCAGCTCTCTCCACCATTGGGAGAGGTAACCGCAACGGTCGCTCCGAAGGTGCCTCCAGTGATAATCAGCGAGACAACCTGCGAACCTCCGCTCAAGGTCCCCTTGTGCGTCACGCGCACTGTGTGCTGAGCGTTTGCCGGTGATGCGATATGCGTCTGCTCGACGTTATCGCGTGCATTGTCCCCGGTCGTTGCCCCGGAGGAAGGACTGGCCGGGTTCAGCAACCATGGATAATATGTTGTTGGCCCTTGAACGATGCGAAGGTCAACATCATTGACGAGCATGGGGGTTGTTGGATTGAGAGATGGCGGCGGTGGAGTACCCGGAGGATCGGTCCAACAGATTGTTGCGCGCAGTGGCTGCAAGCCATCGCTGAAGACCGGCACGTCAATGGTCTGTCCCTGTAGCAGCGTCAGCTCACGAATATTCTTGTTAAGACCCGCCGCCGAATCTGTCCTCATGACTTGCGCGGCCTTGAGCGTGTTCATCAGGCCCCAACCGAAACGGTAGTCGGGACCATTGCTGGCACCCGCTTCATCCGCAGTATGAATGACCAGCGCCTTCAACGTCGATGACCTCATGGTGTTGCTGCCGGCGACGGTCTTTCGGAGTTGGAGCAGAAGGCCGAGGGAACCCGAAGCATTCGGTGAGGCCATTGAGGTTCCACTCAGATTTGCATAGGCCGTGTTGGAAGTGGAGTACGATGAACGGAGGCTGATCCCATTCGCAACGATGTCCGGCTTGACACGCCCATCATCCGTCGGACCCCAGCCGCTGAACGAGGACATCAAGACATCGCCCGGCTGTGTGTACCCTCCCACAATATCGCTCACAGCACCGACCGAGAGGGTATTCTTGGCAAGCGACATATGACTGATGCAGTCATACCCCGCTGAGCCGCCATCGATGTCGTGGACATCTGTGAATGTCCCGCCGGCTTCCGCATGCTCGTGAGACACGGGTTGCGAACCCGGACCGTCGCCCCTGTCGTTGCCTGCCGAAACAACGATAAGATACAAGGGCGCCAGCGCTGCAACGTTGTCAACATCCTGTGAGATGGATGAGTAAAAACCGAACAGATAATCCTGGGTCGAGCTGATGCTTGTTGTTCCAAACCAGATCCAACCAGATCCATCATTGTACCATCCGGTGATATAGCCGTAGGAGTGGTTTGATACTCTCAGTCCGCCTGCAGCTGCAGATGCCATTTCACTGATATCGAAGTTCCAGTCGTATGAGCGCAAGCGTCCCTGGTGCGACATCCCCTTGGCACCGGCATCCACCCCCGCTGCGATCATCGTGCCGGCCACATGGGTTGAATGACCACTGATGGTTGATGCACCATCCGAGAGGATGACCCTTCCTCCAAACTCCTGATGGGTGTCCCGCACCTTCCCACCGTCCCAGATGCCGAGGGTATCGGTGGACCCGGTGAGAGAGAACCCTCCACCGCCCCCGGGCCAGACACGCGTTGTCGATATTGTCCGCGCCGCATTGAGGTTCATCGTCTTGTAGTACAGGGGAATTCCGTTTTCAACGCGTTGAAGCTCGATGATGGATCCATCGGGATTCTCTGCACGGATCGGCAATCCAAGGACCGCGGCAAGCGACTCGGCTCTGGCACGCTCCTGGGACCAGAGCCTGGCCTGCAGGGAAGAGAATTCAAGGAGCTTTTCCTTTTCCTGGATGGACTGGCCATGCAGCACGCTAAAGCCTATGATGAGAAGAAGTCCGGTAGAATAGAATCTTTGGATCATGCGGCTACCTCTATGAGAGGTGATTGCCGAGTAGCCGAAGAGTTGGAATGCACAACCGTCAGACAGACGACGGGTGCAGTGAGGTGTGTTGCGTTGACGTGGGGAGGTAGCGCCGGTGATACAGAGAGAGTAACATGGTTCATCGGCTTCTTTCTTATAGAACTGTTTCTGTTGGCTGCTGCTCAGAGTTCGCCCCGTCTTTGACAGTCAACGGTATTTCAAAATTCTGACCAAAGCCAGTCGAGGCCAACGCCAAAAGTAGGACGGTGGAAAGCACCGCAAGAGCCGCTTTGTGTTTCATGGTAGTGCCCGAGGCAACGATATGCAAAATCACCTCCCGTTCCCCTCTCTTGAAAAAGAGAGGGGAGTAAGGGGGTGAGTTCCATGTGCTTGTCGAGGCCAAGACGCCTCGAATATTTCCGATCTACAACGCCGGATTCCTACTTCAACATCATCAGCTTCCGCACGTCACTGAAGCTCCTGGTTGCGCCGTCCGCATCATTCCCTTCAGCTGCGAGCCGCAGGAAGTACATGCCGCTGGCAAGATACGCACCCGCGTCGTTCGTGCCATTCCATTCAGCAACATGGTAGCCTGCCGGTTGAATGCCGCTGACCAGCGTGCGCACCCTCTGTCCGAGCAGGTTAAAGACCTCCACCGTCACCCTGCTCTCCACCGGCAACGCAAACTTGATGCTCGTCGTCGGGTTGAACGGGTTCGGGTAGTTCTGCGACAGCGCAAACTCCGCCGGCACCTCGTTACTCCCCTTCACCTTGAGCACGAGTTGTTGGACACCGCTGTTGGTGATCTTCAGAGTCCCTTCGCCTCTCATGGCATGCGAGACCGCTCCATCGCTCAGCTCGTACGAAGCATCCGCAGTTCTGATCTTCCAGGACACCATCAGGGGATACGCACCCGGCTGGATTGCAACGGGCATATCGATCGCTTCAGTTACATCTTGAGCATGTGTCTGCACCATCAGCCCGCCGTCGCTCGACTCAAACCGGGCATCGAACGACCCGGTTGGCGGTGCCGGAGGCATCGCAAACATGGGAACCGGTATCTCGTTGTTCGCGTCGGAGCCAAAGTAGAGTGTCTGTGAGCCGCCACTGGCGTCCTTGATGATGAGCGTATTGAGGTCTTCAATGGATCGGCCCGCCACTACAGGCTCCCTGGCTTTCCCCGCCGGGCCTGTGACGTGCATGAAGAACGACCCTGCACTGTTCGCCTTCACCCAGTATCCTGCTCCGGGCTGAATCGTGGTTGCGACCAGATACCCGTTGCTGTACCGGAAATAGTTCGACGCCCGCAAACCCGACACCGATGGCGTCACCTGCGCCACCGAGGTATCGATCGTCGTCGAGATCGAGCCGATCATGTTCCAGCCCGAGAGGACGGGAACGGTGAGCGTATCCCGCTGCGTGCCCGTGATGTTCTGTGTGTAAGTCTGCGAGCTCTTGATCCAGTACCCGGGACCGTTCGCCATCACGAATCTCTGCACGTAGCCACCCTGGAATGCGAAGGCGTACGGGTTGGTCGAATTGACGTAGAGGTTCCTGACCGAGTCGTTGGGAATGGGAGCCGAGACCGGCAGCGAGACGATATTCCAATTGACTGCAACCGGAACCCCGATCGTCACCGTGCCGCCACCACCCGTAAGCGGATTATCCGCATCGGATGCCGTCCAGCGCGACAGGCCATCCAGACCGGTGACCTGAATCCGGTGAATGGTGGTGTCTACCGTGCCCCCCTGCGCGGTCCAGCTTATCCCGTTATTGATCGACTTCCAGAGCTGCAGCGTGAGCGGGTTCTGTCCCGCAAGCTCGGTGTTGTCATAGAAGTACCGAAGCGTTGCATTCAGACCCGAGTTGATCGTGGGTGTGGCGTCGAAGTACCTGAGGATGGATGTGTTGGTGCCGCCGGAAGAAGCAACTCCCGTCACGCGTCTGACGAGCGTCGGGCCGGGAGCGGTGGCCATGGCAACAAGCTCGATCCCCATTCCGCCGAATGCCTCCACGGTCTGGAACTGGACGTCACGCGTGGCTTCTATGGCGCCGACCACTGTCCGCCCCGCATTCTCTGCCAGCGTCCCGTTCAATGCCATCTTGAACCCGTCAAGGATATTCATATTCCGCTGCAGGGTTACCGTGTGGCCTGTTGAAACGGTGACATCAGCGAACGACCCGGCATTGCTTCCGCCGACCGTCTGGCTGGTTGTACCGGTGGTTCCGAAGACCACGTTGTAGCGGCAGTGTGTCAGCTCACGGGCAAGTGCAAAACTCAGCATGCTGAAGCTGCCGTTATTCGTGATGCCGCCGCCGTTCAGGTTGATATTGGCAACCACTTCACCCGCGGTGGAAAGCTGAACATCGATCGTTGCACCAGACTCCACTGTGATCCCGCCATCGAGGAACGGGATGCCCACAACTGCGGCATTGCCGACGGTGAGCGGGAACGTATTCCCGTCCGTGCCGAGCAGGAGTGTGCTGCCTTGCTTTACCATCAAACTCTTCACGTTTGCCGTGGCCGATGTGGCAACTCCACCAAATGCTGTCGATACAGTCTTCGCAGATGACCCATCACCGATCTCGAGGTTACCAAGCCGCATGCTGGCACCGAAGCGGAGCGTATCGCTCGTGGAGCCGGTCATCTTCACGGTCCCTTCATGCATATTCATTCCTGCATTCCCGTTCGCAACGGTATTGCTCGAGCTGCAGAAAAGGTTCTTTTTCACGACAAGTGAGGCCGCGGTGTTGCCGTTGGATGTCAGTTGAGCACGACCCCCTCTGTTACCATTGCCACCGCCTGATCCTCCGGAGACCGAAAGGTCTCCGTTGACCGTGAGCTGAGGAGTGCCGGTCGCCACGAATTTCAGGACGGGTCCACTGCCTCCTCCGGTAGTATCGGTTCCAGTTCCGATCATTGTGAGGTTGTTGCATGCGGCATTGGTGATGTCTATTGTGACAGTGACTTGAAGAGTCGACATGGTAACATCGTCGGTTGCAGTTGGAACCACACCGCCTGCCCACGTAGCCGGACTGCTCCAGTTGCCGCTCGCTACGGCTTCAAAGGAACTGCCAATATTCACGATCGGCTGGGAGGCAATGTTCGCGAGGGTTCCGCTCGCGCCTCTCGTCTTCGTGATAAACGTTGTAGGACCAGTTGTTGATGGAGTTCCAAGATTGAAGATCCGGATAATGCCGGTGTTCACGTCGGTTACCGCAGCGTTATTGACGGTGATGACCCAGGGATTACCCCCGGAGCCATTACCCGTCACCGCGGATGTTGCGCCGCCAAACCCTGCGCCCGAAAGTGTGTAGGATGACCCATTCCATGTCCAGCTTGACGGAATGGTAACGCTCGCCCCTCCGAGTGTGTTTGTCCCGTTCCCTGCAATTGTGAGTGTCTCCGCAACTGCGGTCTGGTTTGCAATCCGTCCGAGCGGTGCAATGGCCGCTGTGCCTGTTCCATCGGCAGGATCGAAGCCAAGGTCCACGAGGTCGCGGGCAACGAGCTTATGAGGCGGCACGACCGGCCCCGTAATCCCGTTCCTGTGATAGATGATGCCGGTGACATTGCTCGAAGCAGGGATTGTGGTTCCAACGAGAGGATTGGTGGCCGTCATGAACAATGTCCCGGTGTCCGTGGGCGCTGTGCGGAAGCTGTTCCGCGCCCCTACAGACGACGTAAACGTCAGACCAGCTGAGTCCCACGTCACGCTGTTCACGCTCACCAACTTTCCTTCGTGTGCTTCACTGATGGAGTTGGCGTTCGGAAGGACGAAAGGTGAAGGCAACGCGCCGGATCCGATATTGTAGAAATCCGGGGCCCCCCCTGTCTGGGGTACAACCTCCGTTGAGCCATCAAATGTTTCAATGATTCCTCGAATTACCAAGTCGTCTCCCCGTACCCAGGTAACGGTGGGAACCGAGTTGCGAAACACCTGCAATCCAAACCCGCCCTGTTGAATGAAGAAGCTGGTCTGATTTGCGTTCGCCGAGACGATCTGGTTCTGCACGGTCGCAATCCCCTGCACCGCCACAACCTGTCCGTTCATCGCGGACGTAAGTCCGCCTGCGTCGCTGTTACCGAATCCGTCCACGCCACCGGTGCGAATATTCTCGATCGGGATGATGGTATGCGATGCAGGAGAAGAGGCAATGGGTGTTAGAGTTCCCGCCGTAACTGCGGTCTCCACAGTCCAGATGCTGTTGCCGTTGTTAAGAGCGCCGATGGGATTCGGACTGGTGAGGCTGGAGATCTGAATTGTTCCTGCTGTCGTGCCTAGGGCCGCCGAGTTAATTGTGATCTGGGTGGCGCCAACGACCGGAGTGTTTCCGGAAAATGCCCCACCAACTGTCACGTTGGGAGCGCTCAAGCCTGTCCAACCCGATGGGACGGTCAAACGTACCTGATCTAGGTTTCCACCCGGCACGCCAGAGACTGATACCATGACTGTTTGCCCGCCAGTGTTCCGTGAGAAGACGGTGCTTCCCAGGAACGTTCCTGCATTATTCACAAGAGTGGCGCTTCCATCGCCATTGTTCACTCCCGGAAGGAATCCTCGCAGCTTGACATTGTCGAATCGATTGTTCCCACTTGTTCCTGTCGCGCCCGTGACGATAAACTTAATCTTGAAGTTTGGATTTTCATTCGCACCTGTGACTCCTGAGAAATCAACCGTTTTCAGTTCGAACGTCGTTGTTAT
>Ga0326597_10007564_pt1 | contig 14771 bp, 10 predicted proteins | sample RVTome_12_FD_203789 | JGI IMG/M metagenome (GOLD analysis project Ga0326597, IMG submission 203789) | Soil microbial communities from uranium-contaminated site in the Upper Colorado River Basin, Wyoming, United States - RVT100D185 | ecosystem: Environmental > Terrestrial > Soil > Contaminated >... | reverse complement strand
GAGCTGGTGGCGCGACGTGATGCCGAGCTTGGCGTAGATGTGCCCCAAGTGGTACTCGACCGCCTTGACGCTGACGTACTGGCGGGCCGCAACCTCACGGTTGGACAGACCCTGGGCGACGAGGTGGGCGACGGTGAGCTCGGCGGCGGTCAACCCGAGCAGGTCACGCCCCGCGCCGGCCGGGGCCCTCAGACCACAGGAGGCGAGCTCGCGGTCACACTCGGCCAGCAACGGGCGGGCCTGCACGCCGGCCAAGCACTGCCGGGCCCGGCGGAGGTGGTCGATGGCGTCTCGGCGATCGCCCAGACGCCGCAGCAGGCTGCCATAGGCCAGCTCCAGACGGGCGCGCGGCACCGGCGGCCCGTCCGCCGAGGCGGCCAGGCCCTCCTGGTAGCTGGCCCGGGCCAGCTCCGCGTTGTCCTCGGCCTCCGCCAGCTGGCCTCGCAGCCGGGCGGCGTCGGCCCCCAAGTTGGTGAGCTCGCGGCTCGCGATCAGCTCTTCCAGGCCGGTCACCATCTGGTCGGCCTGGTCGAGCTCGCCGGTGCTGAGGAGCGCGTCGGCGGCCAACACCAGCGGTTGCCCCATGCGGGCGTCGACCTGGAGGCGTTCCCGCAAGGGCCCGTCGACCAGCTCGGACACCGCCCCCCGGAACGCGGCGGCGTCGCCGCGGGCCTGGGCCAGGGTGGCGCGGGCCACAGCCACCCCCAGCCCTACGCCCCACCACGGCAGCAGCTGGGAGAGGACCGCGGCTGTCTCGACGTGGCCTTCGGCGATGTCGAAGTGGCCGCGCTCGGCGTGTACGCAGCTCACCACCGCGTGGGCGTGCTGCAGCGCCAGCACCTGGTCGGTGTCCCGGGCCAGGGACACGGCCAGCTCGCTGTAGACGATGGCCTCATCCCAGCGGCCCAGGCGGTAATGCGCGCCACCCAGGAAGCTGAGCGCGCCCACCAGCATGTGGGCCGACTCACCGGCCCGGGCGCGAACCGCCACCGCGGTCAGGTCATCGGCGGCGCCGGAGAGGTCGTTGGTCCACAGCTTCACCATCCCCGACGCGATCAGCGTGTCCAGATCACCCCGGCGCCCGAGGGCCACGTCGCCGGCGAGCTCGTCCAGAACCCGGCGGAGCTCATCGGTGTGTCCCAGCTGGTTGAGACACACCACCAGCGTGCACCGCGCCATGCCGCGGGCCCACCCGGCGTCGCCCGCACCAACCCGGGCCGGACCGATCGCGTCTTCCCAGCGACCCAACATCACCCGGACGAACCCGAGCCACGCCGCCGCCCGCGCCCCCAACCCGCCCGGCGCCTCCGCCAGCCCGGCGACCGCGTCGCCAAGCAGTGTCTCCGCCTCCCCGAGGTGACCACTTGCGAACTCGACGTAGCCCAGCACGTAGCTGCGCAGCGGCGTGTCGCCGCAGCCCTCCACTGCCGCCCGCGACGATCGGGCCCGCGACTGGTCGCCCGCTGCGAAGCCCGCCTCCACGCCCAACAGCACACACCGATCGCGATCGGCGGGCTCGCTCCACAGCCCGGCCGCCGCCTGGAGGAGACCGGCGGCCAGGCCCAGCCGACCCGCAGCGACCGCCTCGACCCCCAACACCTCGACCTTCCCGGCCAGGACCGGATCAGGTCCGACCGATGCCGCTACCCGATGACCGACCGCCACCACCCCGTCGGTCACCGCCGCCGCCGACCGGTGCAACCCGGCGCGACGAGTGAGCGACAGATCGTTGTAGACGGCGCCCCGCACCAACGGATGCCGGAACCGGACCTCACCCGCCGCCGACCGCTCCACCAGCCCCGCCGTCGTCGCCGCCTCCAACGCCGACTGCGGATCGTCCACCTGCCCCACCGCTGCCACCGTCGCAAGCGGCGTCGACGAACCCATCACCGCGGCGGCCGCCACCAGATCCCGGGCGCCCGGCTCCAACGCAGCGACCTTGGCGACGATCAGCGCCCCGAGCGACCGCGGGGCCGGCAACACCCCCTGCGTCGAGTTCAACCTCGGGGCGCCCACCTCCTCGAGGAGCGCCCGGGCGTGCAGCGGATGACCGCGGGTATGAGCGTGCAACCGCTCCGCCGCGGCCAGATCCAGCCGGCCGTTCCCCGTCGCCGCCGCAAGCGCCATCAGCTCATGCGCGGCCAGACCCCCGAGCACGATCCGTCGGACCCGCATCGGATCACCCACCAGCCGACTCCACCCCTCGCCCAGACGCGCCCACTCGTCGCCACGACTCAACACCACCACCAGCGGCGCCTCGCCCTCCAACCGCCGCAACGCGAACAACAACGCACGAGCCGACTCCACATCAGCCCAGTGCACGTCGTCGATCACCAACACCACCACGCCGTCGATCTCACCCAACGCACCGACAAGCTCAGCCCCCACCGCGAACGGATCGGCGTCACTCTCCGTCCCCCGCGCCAACCGGCACACCCCAGCCCCGCCCACCCCGAGCCCCCGCCCCAGCGCGTCCATCACGCCGAAGGTCAGCGAACTCTCCTCCTCCGCGGCACTCACCCACACCACAACATCGGCACCCGCGCCCGCCACGAACCGTCGCACCAACGACGACTTGCCGATCCCCGCCTCACCCTCCACCCACACCACCCGAGGACCGCCCCCAGCCGCGGCCAACTCCTCGCCCAACACCCCAAGCGCATCCTCACGACCTACGAAACCCGGCGCCTCAACACTCAAGAACCGCTCCTTGTCAAGCCCATCCACTTCCATCACCGTACGCCAGAGGTCCTCGAGGTGTTCGACGAGCTCCACGCAAGCGGCACCACCGTCGTGCTCATCCCACGATTCGGACGTCGCGGCCCACGCTCCACGCGTCGTGACCCTGCGCGACGGCCGCATCGAAACCGACACCCTTCGCGCCCTCGAGTCGATCGGAGCATCCCAGTGACGACCGCCGCGCCGACCCACTCGAACGTCGAGTCGTTGCTCGCTCCAACCCGCATGCGCCTCCGCGACATGGGCTTCCCCCCATGGGCCGGACACGGGGTTATGCGGCCTTCGACGACGGTAGCCGTCGGGCCTGGTGGTAGCGATCCTCGAAGGTGATCGGAGCGATCATCCCGAGGGTCGAGTGCGGACGCTTCGGTGGTTGTAGCGGGCGATGTATCGGAAGGTCGCGGCACGGGCCTGACCGCGGGTGTCGAACCGGGCCCGGTGCACGGCCTCGATCTTGAACGAGGCGAACCAGGACTCGGCCACCGCGTTGTCCAGGCACGACCCGGTCCGCCCCGGACGACTGGCGGACCCCGAGTCGCCGACACGCGCGCCGGAACGCCTTGGAGGTGTACTCCGACCCGCGGTCGTGATGGAAGATCGTGCCGGCCATCTGGCGACGGCCTGGTGCCGCCGCGGCGGCCTCGAGCGCAGCGATCACCAGGTCCGCGTCGTGATGTTCGCCCATGGACCAGCCCAGCATCCGCCGCGACGCCACATCGATCACCGCGGCCAGGTACAGCCACCCCTGCCCGGTGCGGATGTAGGTGACATCGCCCACCCAGACCTGATCCAGCATCGGCGGGTTGAACCGGCGCTTGACCAGGTCCGGCAGCGGCGGCGCCCCGTCGTCCGCCTTGGTGAGCGAACGGCGCTTGCGGGGCCGCCAACTGGCGATCCGGTGCTCACGCATCAGCCGGGCGGTGCGATTGTCGTTGACGACCCAGCCTCGCTCGCGCAGCGCCGCGGTGATCCGCGGCTCACCATCCGAACCGCCCGAGACGGCGTGCAGATCGATGATGTCGTTGAGCAGATGCGCTTCGTCCCACTGCCGCTCGGTCGGCCCATGCGGCCGGGACTGCCAGACGTAGAACGCCGAGCGGGACACCCCGGCCGCGACGCACGCATCGGTGACGTTGAACCCTTCGGCCTTCCGGGCGGCCATACACCGATAACGGGTCACGGTGTCGACTCCTTCACCCAGAAGGCCACGGTCCGCTTGAGCAGATCACGCTCCACCCGCAGCGAGGCGTTCTCCGCCTCGGGCTTCTTGAGGCGGGCACGCTCGTCAGCGTCAAGGCCCTTGCCGTCGGTCTCGGCCTGCTCTGCCCGGCGGACCCATTACGCCGACCTCCGGATTATGCCGAGGTGGGGCCGGAGATCGTCGTTGACAGGGGCTGAGGGGGGTTCTGGAGCTTTCGAGGTAGGGATAATCAGAGGTTGTCGAGGAAGGCGATGATGGTGTCGTCAGGCTGGTAGCGGCCCGGTGGGGTCTGTGGTGGGGTGGTGCGATTGATCGCCTTGTCTTTGAGGGTGAGGTCGGCTCGCAGGTAGATCTGGGTCGTTTCTACGTTTTCGTGGCCGAGCCAGAGCGCGATGACGGAGGTGTCGATCCCCGCGTGGAGCAGCCGCATTGCGGCGGTGTGCCGCAACACGTGGGCGGTGATCGTCTTGTCCGCGAGCGAGGGGCAGGTGAGGGCCGCGTGGGTGGTGTGGATCTTGATCCGTCGTTCGAGCGCGTCGGGGGACAGCCGTGCACCTTGGCGGGTGGGGAAGAGCGGATCGGTGGGTCTGCCGGCACGTTCGGCGAGCCAGGCGCGGAGCACGGTGACGCTGGCTCGGGTGAGCGGGGTGGTGCGGTCCTTGCGGCCTTTGCCGTGGCAGGCGACGTAGGCGCCGGTGCCCAGATGCAGGTCGGCGCAGTGCAGGCCGGTCAGCTCGGAGATCCGTAGCCCGGTTTGGATCGCGAGCATGAACAGGGCGCGGTCGCGGCGTCCGAACCAGGTGGTGAGATCGGGCGCGGCGAGCAGCGCGTCGATCTCGGGATCGGTGAGGTAGCTGATCAGGGGGCGATCGGTGCGTTTGGTCGGTATGGCCAGCACCCGTGCGATGTCGGCGGCGTGTTCGGGGTGGCGTAGTGCGGCGAACCGGAACAGCGATCTGATCGCCGCGAGTCTGGCGTTGCGGGTCGTGGCGCCGTTGCCACGATCATGCTCGAGGTGATCGAGGAACGCCGCGATCGTCTCGGCATCGAGGTCGACGATGTCGAACTGCGATGGCGGCTTACCGGTGCGGTGGGCGACGTAGGCGAGCAGCAGCCTCCAGGTGTCCCGGTAGGACGCGATCGTGTGGGGGCTGGCGGCACGCTGCCGCATGAGCCGGTCGGTGAAGAACGCTTGCAGGGTGGGGGCCAGCGCGCTCATGACCGACCCTCCAAGTGCTCGTCGAGACGCTGGCCGGCGAGGGCGAGCAGTTCGGGGGCTGCGGACAGATACCAGTAGGTCGCGCCCGGGTCGACGTGCCCGACATAGGTCGACAGGACCGGCAGACGGGCCTGGACGTCGGCGCCGGTCCGGTAGGCATCGAGCACGCTGTTGACCACAAAGGAATGGCGGAGATCATGCAGCCTCGGTGGGCGCGAGCCGGGGTGGGCCTGGAGCCCGACGTCGTCGGGCAACGGGACCCGCTCTCGACGGCCGCCCTTGCCGGGCACGACGAGCTCGCCGGCGTGCCAGTCGAAATCGTCGAGCTCGAGAGCGGCGACCTCCCCGGCCCGCAGCCCCAGCCGCACCATCAGCAGCATCGCGACGTCGCGTCGCCCGAGCGCGGTGCGCCGATCACAGACACCCAGCAGGCGTGAAACCTCGCCCGGCGGAAGCGCCCGCGGCAGCGGCGACAGCTTCCACGACGCGACCGACGGCACCGCGTCGGCCAGCGACGGACCCACCACCCCCTCGACCACGTGCAGGAACCGCAGCAGCGACCGCAACGCCGTCGCGGTGCTCTGGCCCGTGCCGGGTCGCCGATGCCGGCACACCTCCAGCAAGAAGTCGGTGACCTCCTGCGCCGAGAGCGTGGCCAGATCCAGCCCGCCGGCATCGGCCGCGCGGCTCTCCAACAGCGGCCGGACCGCGCTGATGTAGACCCTGACCGTCGACGCGAACAGGCCACGCTCGCCCACCAGGTAGCGGCGATACCGCCCGAGCAGTTCCTCGACCGGCGACACGTCACCCCCACCGGCCGGAGGGAGCTTCGTGACCAGCCGCATCCCCGACAGATAGCCGATCAGCGTGCTCACGCCCGCCATCGACCGGTAGGGCCTGCGACCCGCCTCGCGTCTCGCACGGACGAACGCCGCGATGTCCTGCAGACCCACCGGCCCGTCGCGATCCTGCTCGGCCAGCCACCGCGACAAAGCCGCCAACAGCCGCAGCTGATGCTCCGCCGATCCGGCCGTGTAGCCCAGCCGTTCCAGTTCCTCAGCGAACCCATGCGCGTACGGCGCCAGCGGACCCGACACGCGGACTCTTGACCTGCTCGACAAGCTCGTGCCTCTCCATCGATGGAGAAGCGAGCATCCACCCCGACCGGATCATGCCGACCCGGAAAGCCCCAGAACCCCCTCAGCCCCTGTCAACGACGATCTCCGGCCCCACCTCGGCATAATCCGGAGGTCGGTGTAATGGGTCTTATGCCGACGTCGGCATAAGACCCAGTTCCCGAGCGTGGAGTCGTAGATCCCCAGCTCGGCAGCCACTTCCGCGACCGGCCGGCCCGTCGTTCGGACCAGCTCGACCGCGTCGCGTTTGAACTCGTCAGAGAACTTGCGTCGTGCGCGCTTGTTGTCGTTCATGCGGACATCCTCTCATGGGAGGTGTCCGGCTGCTGGGGGGAGGTCCAATCTCAGATCGCTCCAGCTACGGCGAACGGGGAGTCGCACCTCGGTAGAGTGGATGCATGATGAAGCGTGTGCTCGTCGGCGCCGGTCTGGTCTACCTGAATTTCGCACTGGTGGGTCGGTTAGTCGAAGCGATGGGCGCCGTGCGCTGTAGATGCCCACAGTCCTGCTGGTGCCATCGCCCCGTGTTGAGCACCTTCAGATGGGTCTTTCCCTTCAAGCACACGCCTGCCGACGGCGAGGACACGGGCAACTTGGCTCACGTTCCCTGACAGCGGAACCATGTGGCACTTGGCCGGCACCCCTGCAACGGACGCCCGCGGAACACGGGCGGCTCGCTTCCGAGAGCGACTGCAATACGAGCCGCCCGAAGCCACGGTTATCTGGAGCGGATGCCTGCCCCGGGGCTGTGACCTGCAGGTTTGCGTGAGCGACATGTCGCCGACGAGCGGGTCGAGGGTCGAGCACAGGCATCGATCTACACCGGGTCTCCGTGCGGCGGCGACACCGGCGGGAGAGCTGGTTTGGCTCAGGACGGCAGCCGCGCCTCTCCCCGGGGCGGCGGACAGGGTCCGCGCCCGCACTGACCTGACCGCCAGCTCTCGGTGGTCAGATGGTGGTCATGAAAACCGAAAACCCCCGGATTCGGGGGTTTTCGTAGTAGCGGGGGCAGGATTTGAACCTGCGACCTCCGGGTTATGAGCCCCGAAGAGCTCATCCCACCCCGGACCAGCCGACCCCAGAACATGCCGCTGACCAGCACAAACGCGGTTCGCGCATCCCTCACCGTCCCAGCCCGGACCGGTGAGTCTCAAGAATCCTGGCACCCATCTGGCACCCAACATCGACGCTCACCCCGCCTACCGTTGGGCGGCGTAGTAGCGGCGCTGGGGGTCCTGCGGGCTCGTGCCGACCTCGACGACCAGACCACGCTCGATCAGGCTGACCAGCCGCGTCCGCGTCGCACGCGTGCTCAGCCCGATCAACTCGGCGAGCTCGCTCGTCGATCGGCCCGCTCCCTCGGCCAGCGCCTCGAGGATCGTTCGGTCAGCTTCGTCGAGCACGGGTTCGCTCACGGGCACGGTCGACAGGGTGACGCGGAAGCGGGTCGCGATCTCCTCGAAGGCCGGTGGCCGCAGGCCCGCCTCACGGCAAGCAGCGGTCATCCGCTGCACACCCGAGCCCCACTGCTCGATCAAACCGAGTTCGTGGAACACCCGGCCGATGACCCGATTACGCAACTTGGACACTCCACGGGGTAGATCCTCGACCGTCAGACCGAATGGCAGCAGCCCGGGGCTTTCCACCTCGATCCTGTCGTCGTGGATCGCGATCCTGATCGGCGCTCCGACCTGGGCATAGTCCGCATGTGCGACGGCATTGACCACGGCCTCGCGCACCGCCACGGGTGGCACGCTGGGCCGTTCACGGCGGCGGAGTGCACCGATCTCCGCACCATGCAGCGTATGGCGGCCCACGAACGCCACCGCGTCCTCCACCGCCTGCGGCAGTGACGTGCGGATCTCGACACGATCCACGATCCGGCTGCGATCCGAGCCTCCGAACCGACCTGCCTGGATCCATGCGTCCGGAAAGTGGCCGCCCCGGTCCACACCGAACAGCAGCACCCCACCGACCGTGGGCACCTTCCGCCCTTGATGCACGGTAACCAGGCGCAGTGTCTCCAGATCGGCTCGGCGCAGCTTTCGCACCGGCGCGAACGACTCGGAAGCCGCTGCGAAGTCGATCGCTTCCGAGTCCAGGCCGGGCATCGGCTGCTCGTCGTAGGCTACGCCCCGCGCGTAGCGGGCCAGCTCCGCGATCAGCTCGGCGTCGGCACGCCGGTTGGTCGACCCGACTCGGACATACACCCCCCGATCGACACCCTCGCGCGTCAGGTGGTGAGGTCGCAGCGGACTGGGGTGCACTTCGACCGCCAGCACATGCGAGTTGCGCCACTGGACAACCTCGACGTCGGGTACCAGCCGCGGCGCGATCCCGTCGGACACAAGGTTGGCAAGTCGTTCCTCAAGATCCAGTGGATTCCGGATGCCACGCACGCTGGTGCCCTCGTCGTCCACGCCAAGCAACAGCGTCCCGCCCGACGTGTTCGCGAACGCCACGATCGTCTTCAACACCCCCGACGGAGAGGACAGGTCGCGCTTGAACTCGAGGGTCTTGCCCTCGGGCCTTCGAAGCACCTCGGTCAGGTCATCCATACTCGGAACACTACTATGAAGTTCACGCAGAGTGGCGTCTTCAGAGCCCCCGCCGTCGCCGACGACACACCCGACAACCACCCGAAGAAGGTCGTGCTGCGACTCGTCTACCGCCTCCTACTCGCTCTGGACGTTGCTTGCTCGTTCCCGCCTTGCCAAGGACATCGAAAAACCTGGCGTTGCGCCCGCGACTCACCGTGCTGAGACGGGACATCGACCGACCAGAGCTGGCCGAACCCGACCGCATCCTGCCCCGCGAACGCCGCCGCACTCTCGCTTGCACCAGCGGACAGGCTGGCTGATCACCCGGACACACGCTCGGAAATCCCCTGATGGAGACTGGCGGGTAGGCGACGAGACGGACGGCCTTCCGTAGCGTCGTTGGCCTCGGCGGGAACGCTCTGAAATCCCCTGTCGCTCTCGGGCTGACTTGGTAACGAGGTGCGCCCGCCGGGGCCGCCGCCGCGTGACTCAACAGAGGAATGTCCAAGCTCGCATCAGGACTGTCCGTAGCGGCCCCTGCACGACACCAACAAGGAGGCCAGCATGGACGTCATCATCGGAATCGATCCACACAAGAACTCGCACACCGCGGTCGCGCTCGACGCGGCCGGTCAGGTACTCGGCGAGCTGCGGGTGACCGCCGGCAAGGCGCAGAACCAGGAGCTGCGGACCTTCGCCGCCGAATGGCCGCAGCGGCGCTGGGCGGTCGAGGGCGCCAACGGCCTTGGCCGGCTGCTGTCGCAACAGTTGGTCGCGGCCGGTGAGCCGGTGACCGACGTGCCTGCCACGCTCTCGGCACGGGTGCGGCTGCTCTCGGGCGGCTCGGCACGCAAGTCCGACAGCCACGACGCCCGCTCGACGGCGATCGCTGCGCTGCACGGCCGGCAGCTGCGGACAGTCGGTGCTGAGGATGTCACGGTGGTGCTGCGGATGCTGTCGGACCGTCGCGATCAGCTGTCCGCGTCCCGCAACCGGATCGTGTGCCGGCTGCACAACCATCTGCGGCATCTGCGTCCAGGGGGCGCCGCGTTGCATCTCACGGCCGAAAAGGCCAGCCGTCTGTTGCAGGGCATCCGCCCCGAGGGCATCGTTGCGGTGCAACGCAAGCAGCTGACTCGTGAGCTCGTGGCCGATCTGCGCAAGATCGACAAGCAGCTGGTCGAGATCGACGGCCGCATCGCCGAGGCCGTCACCGCCTCGAGGACCACACTGACCGACATCGTCGGCGTCGGTCCGATCCTGGCCGCAACGATCATCGGGCATGCTGGCGACATCCACCGGTTCCCCAGCCGGGCGCACTTCGCCAGCTACGCCGGCACCGCACCCATCGAGGCCTCGTCCGGTGACGTCTCGCGTCACCGGCTGTCGCGCCGGGGCAACCGGCGTCTCAACGCCGCGATTCACATGATCGTGCTCAGCCAGCTGTCACACACCAGTCCCGGCCGGCTTTACGTCGATCGGCGTCTCGCGGAGGGGAAGTCTCGTCGCGAGGCGATGCGCGCCCTGAAACGGCAACTCTGCAACGTGATCTACCGGCATCTGGTGGCCGACGCAGCCGCCGCCCGACCTGCCGTAGCCCCCGCCGCATGAGTGGATCCGGGGGACACGGCAGCCTCGAGGGCTGACGTCCAGTCACTCCCGGATCCAGCACGACCCTACATCCCGCCTGGCCCCCTGTCGCCGGGCCACTTCGTCGCGCCCTCACCCGACCGCGTCAACACCGGCCTTGACACACAGAGGGTTCGTTCTGGGTGCTTCACGGAAGCGGTGATCGGTCAGATCCGCCCGAAGTTGCAGAAGAGGGCAACGGCGCGCTGAAGGTCACCGAACCGCTCGCGAGTTCCCCGCTCCGAGCGCCTCCGCGGAGCGCGCGCGAGTCCGCACGTGGTACTCCCCGTCCCCTCAGCCTTGATCCACCGAAGGGCTACCACCACCCGCTGGTGGCTACCCGGGCCGAGGCCGACACCGGCGAGATTGTGCACTCCCGCGTGCGGATCGGCCGAGTCGGGTCGGGGTGCACGGTGGTTCGTCCGTGAGATCGCCGGTCGGTCCGTCGTGCTGGCGCGACCGGGAAGATCATCCTGCGGGCCCATTCGGGGTTCTGGTCCCACAAGGTCATGAATGCCTAGGCTCGGACCACGGCTAGACGCAGGATTGCTGATGGAGGGTTCCGCGCAGTCGCTCGCCGACGAGGGGCGCTGGGTCGACATCGACCTGCTGCTTGGCTCCATGGAGCCTGGTGACCTCGTCCCCGAGGAGCACGAACTGCACGCGATCGCCCTGGCCCTCACCAGGCGCGACGACCACGCGGCGGCCGCCATGGAGCGGGCCCACAACGGATGGCGCGAGGTGGGCGATACCCGAAGGGCGGCCCGATCCGCATGGTGGCTGGGGATGTACCTCATGGACCTGGGCCACCGGGCACCCGCAATGGGATGGTTTCAGCGCGGGGCACGAATCGTGGAGGAGGCCGAGCTCGACTGCATGGAGAGGTCGATGTTCCTGATACCCCGGGCACTCGGAATGCTGTCCGGCCAGCCGGAGGAGGCACTCGAGCTGCTGCGTGAGGTTGTGCGGGCCAGCAGCCGTTTCGGCGATCCGGAGCAGGCGGCGCTGGCACGGTTCGGGATGGGGCAGGCACTTGTCCGGATCGGGGACACGACCCAGGGTGTCGCCGCCTTCGACGAGGCCATGGCCGCCGTGCTGGCCGGGGACACCGGACCGATCGCGAGCGGACTCATCTACTGTGGCGTCATCCTGCACTGCCGACAGATCTTCGACCTCGGTCGGGCGCGGGAATGGACCGCCGCACTGACGGAGTGGTGTGAACGCCAGCAGGGACTGCTTCCGTTCCAGTTCCAGTGTTTTGTCCACCGCTCGGAGGTGGCGCAGGTGAGCGGCGATTGGGCCACCGCCTGGCGGGAGGCGAACGCCGCATGCGACCACCTGGCGGGTCGGGACGACCCTCTGATCGGCATGGCGTACTACCAGCGTGCCGAACTGCGCCGCCTGAGAGGAGAGTTCGAGGAGGCGGACCGGGACTACCGCAGGGCGGCCGAGGTGGGCCACCATGCCGAACCCGGCCACCAGCTGCTGCTGCTCGCCTCCGGTGAGGTCGAGGCTGCGGACGCCGCCATCCGGCGAGCGCGTGCTGACGCCCACCGGCCCGTCCAACGGGCACGGGTCCTGGCGGCGTTCGTCGAGATCACCCTGGCCTCTGGCGATCCGGTCTCCGCCCGGGACGCCGTGGCCGAACTGACGGGACTGGCCGACACGTTCGCGTCGGAGCAGCTTTCGGCCGTGGCTGCACAGTGCGATGCGGCCGTGCTGCTGGCCGAGGACGAACCGGCAGCCGCGCTCAGGGCAGCCTCCCGCGCCGAGGAACTGTGGCGCCGGCTTCGTGCGCCGTACGAAACGGCCCGGGTGCGGGTGTTGCGCGCCGACGCCTGCGACCGCCTGGGAGACGCGGCCACCGCCGCACCCGAGCGTGCAGCAGCGATAGCGATGTTGGAATCCCTGGGGGCAACCGCGGACCTCGTCGGGCTCCGCGATCGGAGCCAGGGAGCGCCCGGTGGACTGTCCCCCCGCGAGGTCGAGGTCATCGCCCTCGTAGCGCGTGGCCTCTCCAACCGACAGATCGCCGAGGAACTGGTGATCAGCGAGAAGACCGTTGCCCGCCACCTCAGCAACATCTTCACCAAGATCGGCGTTGCCTCCCGGTCGGCTGCCACTGCCTGGGCGTTCCAGAACGGTGTCGTGGCCACCTGACAGGGGGACACATGGGCAGGAATACCCATCTGCCGGAGGGGCCAGGATGGGTTGTCCGGCCGAGGTTGCCAGAGCCACTGCTCCGTAGCGTGAGTCCCGTTGACGCACGGGAGCACGAGCAATGGGAACCGAGCACACCGAGACACTGATCATTGGTGGCGGACAGGCCGGACTTGTGACCGCGTACGAGCTGGACAGGCGCGGGCGCGAGTACCTCATCGTCGAGGCACTGGACCGCATTGGCGACAACTGGCGGCGGCATTACGACTCCCTAGTGCTGTTCAGTCCCAGGAAGGTGGACTCACTACCCGGCCTGGACTTTCCCGGTCCCGCGATGGGCCTTCCGACCAAGGACGAGGTCGGTGACTACCTGGAGGCGTACGCGGCGCACCACGGCATCGATGTCCGCACGGGCGTGAAGGTGACCCGCGTGGGCCGCACCGGCGACGGCTTCGAGGCCACCACCTCGAGCGGGGTGATCAAGTCCGACAACGTGGTGGTGGCGACTGGCAAGGTTGATGATCCGTACATCCCCGACTTCGCCGGCCAACTCGACGACCGGATCGTCCAACTGCACTCGTGCCAGTACAAGCGCCCCGATCAGCTGGCCCCTGGACCGGTGCTGGTGGTCGGTGCCGCCCACTCCGGTGCGGACATCGCCATCGAGGCGGCAGCCACGCACCGGACCATCCTGTCCGGGCGACGCACCGGCAACCTGCCGTTCCGCCTCACCGGGCCTGCCACCCGGTTTGCCGCCCCCGTGATGAAGTTCGTCATGAAGAAGGTGATCAGCGTGAAGACCCCGCTCGGCCGCAAGGCTGGACCGAAGTTCCGGGCCGGAGGAGGACCCCTGATCGACCCCCGCATGGAGGACATCGAAAACGCCGGGGTCGAATGGACCGAGGAGCGCACCGTCGGTGCGCAGGACGCCAGGCCGCTACTCGCCGACGGGCGAACGCTGGACGTTGCCAACGTCGTGTGGTGCACCGGCTTCCACCACGACTACTCGTGGCTCGACCTCGACCTTGCCGACGAGAACGGCTACCCGGCGGAGGAGTTCCGTGGGGTCGTGGAATCGGTGCCCGGGCTGTACTTCATGGGCCTGACGTTCCAGTCATCCTTCTCGTCGATGCTCTTCATCGGCGTCGGCCGGGACGCCAGGCACGTGGTCAGACACCTCACCGCCCGTGCGGACACAAAGCCCTCGGTCCCGGCCTAGTTCGTGGCCGGGACGACCGCGTTGGTGACGGATGAGACCAGTCCCGGCGGTCCGACTCAACCAGACCCGGGACAGACCCCGGTCATGCGCGAGCGGCCCATGCGAACGGCGCGCCCAGAACCACGGCTGTGTGCGAGCCGGTGGGCAGCTTTACCGCGCACGCTGGTCCTGCCGGAAGGTGATCAGACCTGGCGAGACATGCGGTTTCCTGTAAGCCCGGATCCACCGATGAGCGGTGAGGCTCGAAAGGGGCGGTTGACGCGGAAATGCCTTCTCCGCTGCGAGAATGTGGATGTTGAGGACCACAAGCTCGTCAGCAGGGAAGGCATCTCGCAGATGCGATCTTCGCACACGCTTGCCCGGATGGAAACCACCTTCGACGAACCCAACCTGGTGCCCAACGCCGGGCTGGTCGCACCGGCCGCGCTGGCCCAGCAACTCGGCGTGGCCGAACTGATCGATGAACACGTCAGGCTTTCCCCGACGACGCAGCCGGTCGGGCCAACGTCGGGACCAAGGCGATGACGGTGATCGGGGCGATGCTGGCCGGCGGCGACTCGATCGATGACGTCGACGTGTTGCGGGCCGGGGCCGCCCCGGAAGTGTTCGACCAGATCCGTGCCCCGTCCACGATCGGGACGTGGCTGCGCGGATTCATCTGGGCCACCGTACGGATGCTCGATGCGGTGTCCCGGCGGGTGCTGGCCCGCGCCTGGCAGGCCGGGCTCGGACCCGACCTGGACGCCGAGCTGACGATCGATTTCGACTCCACGATCTGCCAGGTGTTCGGCACCGCCAAACAGGGCGCCAGGTTCGGCTACACCAAGGTGCGTGGCTACCACCCGCTGCTGGCCACCCTTGCGGACACCGGGGAGGTGCTGCACGCCCGGATGCGCGGCGGCAACGCCGGCGCAGCCCGCGGGGCCGG
>Ga0326597_10007563_pt1 | contig 14771 bp, 10 predicted proteins | sample RVTome_12_FD_203789 | JGI IMG/M metagenome (GOLD analysis project Ga0326597, IMG submission 203789) | Soil microbial communities from uranium-contaminated site in the Upper Colorado River Basin, Wyoming, United States - RVT100D185 | ecosystem: Environmental > Terrestrial > Soil > Contaminated >... | reverse complement strand
CGGGGACCGGATTGATTGTCGCCCCCCCGGTGGTCGAATTATAGAGTGAGAAAGCGCCCGAGTGCGCGGATAGGCCGGCAATGTCAGCGGTGACGCCGACCGTGTTGAACCCGATGGCACCGCCGGAGTTCGGATTAACGGGGGGAATTGCACTTGTGCACCCCGCGCACAATTCGTTAATGCTGACCGTGAAGGTGAAGCTCTCGCCAGAGTCAAAATACAGGGGACCGAAGTTCACCGTGAGGATGCCGCTGGCGATCTTTGTCGTGTCGAAGGAGGAGCTGATGCCGTACAGGTTTGGGACCACCGCGGCATCGTTCAGGAAATAGGCATTGGTATCGTGGCCCGGAGTGCGGAGGTTGAAGATGACATAGTTGATCGTCTGAGCATCCCCCGGCAAGCCTCCTCCGTAATTGATGGCGAACGTGAGATTCGCCGCCAGACTCGGAGATGAACTTCCGGGTCCTGAAGCTGTGATGGTGATGGGGACCGCGTTCGCGGCGGATACCAAGCCAAAGGTGAAGGCGGTTAGAACGCAGGCTACCATAAGGAGCTTTTTTCCCATGTCTTGGTCCCTCACTGAGCCCAGTCAGAGCCAGCCGAAAGCGGCCATTCGTGGAAGAAATCTATATCCTCTCCAAACACCCGGGGTTTCTTGATTGCGAGCATTGAATACAAGGCAAGAAGTGCGCCATTTGTTCGCGGAACGGAAGGCGAACATTGTGGAGACAAGCCATTTGCTTGTTTTTCCTCAGCTATCCTTGGGTCGTCCGGGCATTCTCTTAGAGCCACCGGGTCTTGAGCCTTGAGACCAGACTCAATAGAAATGTAACGTTCTCCAACGTTAGGGCTAGACCGTTGATCCAAATCTCTTTTCTCTTTGGGCAATATGTTGAGGAAATTCGAGAAAAGAGGGATCATGGAAGGAGGGCCCTATCAGAGCCTTCTTGGGAAGTTTGCCGACACACCGCAAAGGAAAGGCGGGCCAGGGGCGGGGCGCTTTCAGCGCGCCGGCGCCGGCGCGTCCGTTCGGTTTCATTCGATCCTGCACGGGGTTTCTGATGGACAGGGAAATTCGGGCCCTGGTACCATCCTCGCCGCCGTGCCGGACGCTCAATGACCGGTGCGGCCCACCGGCCCAGCACCCTCTCTTTGGGAGCCGGAAGCCCCAGTGACATCCTCTTCCTCGTTCAGGTCGGCAAGGAGGTCAGCATGCCCTTCCAATTCTTCGGGACATCGGCGGCGGTGCCGTCGCCCGACCGGGACAATACGGCACTCGCTTTTTACTCGGATGATGAAGTCGTCCTGGTGGATTGTTCGGGAAGCCCGTACCAGAAGCTCCTGAAGGCGGGGCTGGATCCCATGCGGGTCTCGTCGCTGATCGTCACCCACCGTCACGTGGATCACGTGTACGGCATCCCGTCCTTGGCCCACAACATGGGTCTGGCGGGACGCCGGGCGCCGATTCACGTGTACGCCCTGGCGGAGACGATGCGAACCGTCCGAGGCTTCATGGACCTGTTCCCGCTGGAGGAGCAGATGCCGTACCGGATCGAGCTGCACGACATCCCGGCGAAGGAGGGATATGACGTCCTCCGGGCCAGAGGCTTCAAGGTGCTCTCCACACCGGTCGAGCACGGAGCGGCCAACATCGGGCTTCGCGTGGAGTGGGACTCGCCGAGAGAGCGGGGCGCTGTCGTGTACAGCAGCGACACCAGCCCCTGTCCAACCCTGCTCGCGCTGGCCCGGGGCGCCGACATCCTGATTCACGAGGCCACCTTTCTCCACGACGAGGTGGCGCGCGCCGCCGCCGATGGCCACACGACGGGCTACCAGGCGGGCGAGGTGGCGAGGCAGGCGGGTGTGAAGCGGCTGATCCTCTGCCACTTCGGCGCAGGGCTGTCCCGGCGGCTGGAAGAACTCCGGTTAGAGGCCGTGCGAGCCTTCGGCGGCCCGGTGGAGATTCCGGAGGAGCTGCGGGAGTACCGGGTCTAGGCATGGAGATCTGCAGTCCGAGCTGTGATCTCGCCTGGACGAAAGGAGGACGGGAATGGGGACCAAGCTGCCGAAGCCGTACACTCGTTTCACCAAGACGTACAAGATGGTCTGGCAGGCGTACGATGAGCTGGGGGCGGCCGCCCACGGGGTCGGGCCCCTTCCGGCCAAGACCCGCGAACTGGTCAAGCTGGGCATGGCCATCGGGGCCAGGATGGAGGGCGCGGTCCACGCCCACACACGCCGGGCGCTCGAAGCGGGGGCGATGGCCGCAGAGATCCGGCATGCGGCGATCCTGGCCATCACCACCCTCGGCTTCCCCGTGACCATGGCGGCGCTTACCTGGGTGGAGGATATCCTGGGAGGGAAGAGGCGAGCGAAGGCCCGGCGGCGGTAGCCCACCGGGGTGCCCGAAAGGCCTTGCCGGTAGGGGGTCAGGGCGGTAGACTCGGATTCCCCAGCGGGGGGTCGCTGCCGTGTTGTTCCGAACCGAGGTTTTGTCATGCCGTTTCGTGCCGATCCGGAGAAGGAATACTATGCGATCCTCGGCCTGAAAGAGGACGCCTCATCCGAAGAAATCCGCAAGGCGTATCGCAAGCTCGCCCTGCACTACCATCCCGACCGGAACCGCGGCGATGCCGGCGCCGAAGAGCGGTTCAAGGCCATCAGCGAGGCCTACGCGGTCCTGCTCGACCCGGAAAAGCGCCGGCTGTACGATCTCTCGCGACAGGCCGGGGTCGGCGCCGGCGCGGGGACGAGGGCGGGGTATCGTGCCGAGCCCGGGGCCTATTCCAGCCAGGAGGACATCCTGCGAGATCTCCTCTACAACCGGGACGCCGCCGCCATCTTCGAGGAACTCACGCGCGAATTCCAGCGCATGGGATTTCGCTTCGACGACAGCTTTGTCCGCCACGTGTTCTTCGGGGGTCGGGGCTTCGTCTTTGGCGGAGTCTTCTTCGGCGGACCATTCAGGTGGGGTCGGACCGCGGGGGGCGAGCGGTCCGGCGGATTCCGGCGGCGGATCGAGCCGTGGGGGCCCTGGCGGGAGGCACGCCGGGTCGCCGAGACCGATGGGAAGACCCGGTCGGCAGGGCTCCTCCCCCGCCTCGGTCGGGCCCTCCAGGGAGTCGTGAGCGGGATTGGACGGGTCGCCCAGCTCGCGCTGGGCGCCGGCGGGCAGAGGGCAGACCTCACCCGCGACCTCCCGATCACGCCGGAGGAGGCCCGGTCCGGAGCCCGGAAGCACGTCCGGCTCGCGCGCGGGACCGAGATCGAAGAGGTCGTCGTGACCATCCCCTCAGGAGTCCGGCCGGGGACCCGCCTTCGCCTTCGCGGGAAAGGGCTGGTCGGTCAGACCGGCGTTCCGGGCGATCTGTACCTCCGGATTCATATCGCGAAGTGAGCCTTCCCGGTACGTCATGGGAGTTCTTTACTGAAGTTCGTTTTCCCCCTCACCTGTGCCTCTCCCGGGTACCCTCTGGGTGGGGGAGCGGGAAAGGGGTGAGGGGATCGCGAGATCGGAAGCGTTTGCATGGCGACTGAGATTCGCAAAACTGTCTGCCCGCATGACTGCCCGGACACCTGCAGCATCCTCACCACCATCCAGGACGGGCGAGTGACCGCGTGCGACGGGGACCCCGACCACCCGTTCACCCTGGGAGGCCTGTGCCACAAGGTGCACCGGTATGCGGAGCGGATCTACTCGCCGCTGCGGGTTCTGTATCCCATGCGACGCGTGGGCGCCAAGGGCGAGGGGAGGTTCGCGCGCATCTCCTGGGACGAGGCCTTGCACGAGGTGGCGGACCGCCTCAAGGCGATTGCCGCCGAATACGGGGGCGAGGCCATCCTGCCCTTCTCCTACGCGGGGAGCATGGGGATGGTCCAGCGCAGGGCCGGTCATGCCTTCTTCCATCGTCTGGGGGCCACCCGCCTCAAGCGGAATATCTGCGACACCGCGGCCGAAGAGGCCTGGGTCGCCACCTATGGGATGAACGTCGGCACCGATATGGAGGGGATCGAGCACTCGGACCTCGTGATCCTCTGGGGCATCAATGCCGTCCATACCAATATCCACGGCATGCATTTCGTCAAGCGGGCGCGGCAGAACGGGGCCCGGCTGGTCGTGATCGATCCCTACCGCAACCGGACGGCCAAGCTGGCCGACGTTCACCTGATGCCACGGCCCGGCACGGATGCCGCCCTGGCCCTGGGCGTGGCCCACGTGTTGATCCGGGACGGGTTGATTGACCGGGCCTACATCGGGAAACAGACCCTGGGCTTCGAAGCCTATGCCCAGGAGGCGGCCAAGTACCCGCCGGAGCGCGCGGGCGAGATCACCGGGCTTGCACCGGCGGCCATCCAGGAGTTCGCCCAGGCCTACGGCCGGGCGCGGGCGCCCTTCATCCGGGTGGGCAACGGCCTCCAGCGGCACACCAACGGGGGGCAGGCCATCCGGGCGATTGCCTGCCTGCCCGGTCTCACCGGCGCGTACACGCGGCCGGGGGGCGGCGCCCTGTGGGAGAGCTTCGGGGCGTTCCCCGTGAACATCGCCGCCATCGAGGCAGAGCACCTGCAGCCGCACCCGACGCGCGAGGTCAACATGGTCCAGCTGGGAAACGCCCTGCTCCGGCTGGATACGCCACCCGTCAAGGCCCTCTTCGTGTACCAGGCCAATCCGGCCGCGAACATCCCGGATCAGCGCGCGGTCCACGCCGGGCTCATGCGGGCGGACCTTTTCACCGTCGTCCACGAGCAGATGCACACGGACACGGTGGATTTCGCCGACATCGTGCTGCCGGCCCCGACCAGCTTTGAGTACCTGGACCTGTACCGGAGCTATGGACATTACCACCTCCAGCTTGCGCGGCCCGTGATCCCGCCCCTGGGCGAGGCCCGGCACAACCTGGATGTCTTCCAGGCGCTGGCGGCGCGCCTGGGATTCACGGAGCCGATCTTCCGGAAGACGACAGAGGAGCTGATCCGGGACCTTCTGGCCGTGGATTCCCCCTACCTCGCCGGGATCACGTGGGATCGCCTGGCATCGGGCGAGCCCATCCGGGTGAACTTCCCGCGGGTTGGCGATCCGTTTGCCGCCGGCTTCGGCACGCCATCGGGAAAGCTGGAGTTCACCTCCCAGCGGCTGGCGACCCACGGCCTGCCGGCGGTGCCGACCTACATCCCGGCGGTGGAGGGGCACGAGCGGAAAACGCCCGAGTTCCCCCTCCAGCTCATGACCCCGCCCGCCAAGGATTTCCTCAACACCAGCTTCGGCGCCGTGGAGCGGATGCGCGCATCCGAGGGGAAGCCCCGTCTCAAGATCCATCCGGCCGACGCGGCGCCGCGGGGGATCCGCCATGACGCGCTGGTCCGGGTGTACAACCGGCGGGGCGACTGTTGCCTCTTCGCCGAGGTGACAGAGGACGTGCCGCCCGGCGTCCTGGTCGCCGAATCCATCTGGTGGGCGAAGCATCACCCGGGCGGCAAGGGGATCAACCAGCTCACCTCGCAGCGTGTGACCGACCTGGGCGAGTGCAGCACCTTACACGAGAATCTGGTCAACGTCGCCCCGGCCGACGGGATCCCAGGGAGGGGATGATGGCAGTGCACCGCTTGACGATCCCAACGGGCGGCGGGCGTCTGGCCGCAGCGCTCCATTTGCCGGAGGCCGGCCAACGGCCCTGGCCCTGCGTGGTGACGGCGCATGGGCTCTTGAGTTCCAAGGACAGCGACAAGTACGTGCAGATCGGTGAGGTGTTCACCCAGGCGGGAATCGCCGTGTGCCGATTCGACTTCCGGGGGTGCGGCGAAAGCCAGGGGAATCTGGCGGAGACGACCGTGGCGCAGCGGGTGGCCGACCTTCGCGCCGTGGTGGAGATGATGCGGGCCCACCCCGCACTGAGTGGACGGGTGGCCCTCCTGGGGAGCAGCCTGGGCGGTTATGTGGCCCTCTTCGCCGCCAGCACGGATTTCAAGGTCAAGGCGGTGGCGGCCTGGGCCACCCCGGCGAACCTGGACGAGCTTGCCGAGCATCCGGAAAAGGTCCGTGCACAGGGTCTGGGAGACGCCTTCATCGCCGAAGTGAAGGAGGGACGATACCTCCGCGCCCCGGTGGGCACGCGGTATTGCCTGTTCGTCCATGGTGAGCAGGATGAGCTGGTGCCCGCGGACCACGCGCGGCGGCTGGCCGAGACGGCCCTGAACCCCCGCCGCTTGGAGATCGTCCCCGGCGCGGACCACCGGTTCACGGACGCCACGCATCGGCAGCAGGCGGTCCGGTTGAGTCTCGACTGGATCGGCCGATACTTGTGAAGCCCTCAGCCGTCAGCATTCAGCTTCAGTCGGTCCGAAGGTGTGACCCCGCCGCGGACTGGGAGTCACCACATCACGGCCAAAGATCACGAGAGGGTGTCCTCCAGGCGTCCGCGGCTGATGGCTGAGCGCTGACGGCCGAAGGCCTTTCAGGAGCCAGTGGTGAACCTGTTTGCCGCCTTCGAAGCGGTGGCCGCCCGGCAGCCGGATCGGCTGGCCCTCCAGATCAAAGAGGATGCCGGCTATCGGCACCTCGTCTACGGCGAGGTGGCCCGGCAGGTCCGGGCATTGGCGGCCGCGATGGTCCGCGTGGGGCTCCGTCCGGGCGACCGCGTGGCCCTGGTCAGCGAGAATCGCCCCGAGTGGATCGTGGCCTACTTCGCCGTGACGGCGGCCGGCGGGACCGCCGTGCCCCTGGACGTCCAGTTGAGCGACGGCGAGATTGCCACCGTCCTGGAGCACGCGGGTTGCCGGATCGGCATCGCCTGCGGGAAGCAGGCGGCGCGTCTGCTGGCTCTCAACCGGGAACGGGCACTCTCCCGCGTGGTGGACTTGGACGCCGGGGCCTCGGAGGGTCGGCTCCTCGCCTTCCGGGCGGTCCTGCAGGATGCAGCCGGCGCCCACGCGGTGTCACTCCCGACCGTGACCGAGGACGCGCTGGCCTCGATCCTCTACACCTCGGGCACCACCGGCACGCCCAAGGGGGTGATGCTCACCCACGCGAACTTCCTGGCGAATACCCGGAGCATCCTGGATTTCGGGCTGGTGAATGCCGACGATAACCTGTTGGCCCTCCTTCCCCTCCACCACGCCTTTGCGTTCACGGTGCAGCTCATCCTGCTGTTCGCCGGCGCCCGTCTCACGTTCCCTGTCTCGCTCAAGGGACCCGATCTCATCGCCTGCATGCAGGAGACGGGGGTCACGCTGCTGGTGGGCGTTCCGCAGCTCTTCTACATGCTGCACAAGGGGATCTTCGACGAGATGGAACGACGCCCAGTGGCGCGCCGATGGTTGCTTCGGAGCTTGCTGCGCCTCTCCGGGGCGCTCCGCCCTCGCGGGATCAACCTTGGCCGGATCGTTTTCGCGCCCGTGCATCGAAAGTTCGGGGGGCGCCTGCGGATTCTGGCCAGCGGCGGCGCCCGCCTGGACCCCGCTATAGCGGGAGATTTTCTGGCGCTGGGCTTCACCATGACCGAGGGGTACGGCCTGACCGAGACATCACCGGCGGCCTGCTTCAATCCTCTGGATCGGATGCGGCCGGGATCCGTGGGGATCCCGCTGCCCGGCGTCGAGGTGAAGGTCGCCAACCCGGATGCGGACGGGGTGGGAGAGATCGCCATCCGCGGCCCGAACGTGATGAAGGGCTACTACAAGAATCCTGCGGCCACCGCCGAGGTGATGCAGACCGGCTGGTTCCTGTCGGGCGACCTGGGCTTCCTGGACGCCGACGGGTACCTGACCATCACGGGGCGCGTCAAGGAGGTCATCGTCCTCAGCTCGGGCAAGAACATCTACCCGGAAGAGGTGGAGGAACCGTACCTGAAGAGCCCCTACATCAAAGAGGTCTGCCTGGTCCCCCAGACGGCGGAGCGGGGTGGGGCCGAGGTGGAGGGGCTCCTGGCCCTGGTGTTGCCGGACCTGGACTCCTTCCGGGCCGAGGGCATGACCAACGTCTTCGAGACCATCCGCTGGGACATGGAGAATATCGGCCGCAATCTTCCGGCGTACAAGCGACCGACGGGCCTGGTGATCGTCAAGGAGGGGTTCCCCAGAACGCGCCTCGGCAAGATCCAGCGGCACCTGGTGGCGCAGCGCTTCCGGGATGAGCGCGCCCAGGCGGCGGGGGTGCCGGAGGCGCCGCCCTCGGATGCGGATGTGGCCCTCCTGGAGGACGAGATGGGTCGCCGGGTTCTGGAGTACCTCCGCGAAGCGGTCAAGAAGCCGGTGGTGCGGTTCGACGACAACCTGGAGCTGGATCTCGGGATGGATTCCCTGGCGCGGGTGGAGATGCTGGTGGCCCTGGAGGAGATGTTCGGGGTGGAGATACCCGACGAGGCGGCGGCGGAGTGCTTCACGGTGGCCGAGGTGGTCGAGCACCTGCAGGCGCTGCGCGGGACGCCGCTGGGGGCGGCCGCGGCGGCCAGGCGGCCGGGGTGGGGCAAGATCCTGACGGGGTCCGCACCGGCCGAGGTGCAGGCCATGGTCGAGGCCAGCAGTCGCCCCTCGGCATCCGTCGTCACCGCGGTCACCCGGGCGATCTGTGCCGCCGTATTCCGGACCGCCTACCGCCTGCGGGTGCAGGGCCTCCGGCACGTCCCAGCGCACGGTCCCGTGATCCTCGTGTCGAATCACTGCAGCTACTTTGATGCCTTCATCCTGGCATCCTCGCTGCCTCTCCGCATCAGCCAGCAGATCTTCTACATGGGGTTCGAGTGGTTCTTCCGTCATCCCATCCTGGCCTGGTGGGGGCGTGGCGTCCGCGTGATCCCGGTGGACATGGACACGTACCTGATGCGGGCCCTGCAGGCCTCGGCCCTCGTCCTGAAACAGGGGAAGGGTCTCTGCGTGTTCCCCGAGGGAGAGCGGTCGGTGGATGGCCGGGTTCGCCCCTTCCGCAAAGGTGTTGGGATCCTGGCCCGCGAATTGAAAGTCCCGGTCCTGCCCGCCCACATCTCCGGCGCCTTCGAGTCCTGGCCCCGCGGGCAATCGCTGCCGAAGATCCATCGCATCCGGGTGCGGTTTGGCCCCGTGGTCACGTCCGAGGAACTGCTCGCCGGGGAAGGCCCCCTCGGCGGGGATGAGTACGAGACCATCGTCATGCGCCTGCGGGAGCGGGTCATCGCCCTCGGCCGGGAAACCACAGGATGAATTTATCCGCAGATTTCGCAGACCCCCCTCCCACTCCCTCCCCCTCCGAGGGGGGAGGGCTCGGGTGGGGGTGAATACGCAGGATTGGGGAGAGAAAATGTCGCTGGCTGGAAAGGTCGCGCTGATCACCGGGGGGACCGGGGCCCTGGGCCGGGCGGTGACCGCGGCCTTTGTTCAGGCCGGGGCAAGGGCGGCCGTCACCTATATCGTGGACAGAGAGGTTCCGGAGTGCAAAGAATGCCTCGGCGCCCGGGCGGATGCGCCGATCTTCCTGAAGGCCGACGTCACGGCGGAGGCCGGGGTTCAGGAGTTGGTCAAGACCATCGTCGGGCGCCTGGGCCGGATTGACATCCTGCTCCACCTCGTGGGCGGCTATGTCGGGGACCTACCCGTGGCAGGACTGCCCGAGGCGATGTGGGACCACATGCTGAACCTCAACCTGAAGTCCGCATTTCTCTGCTGCAAGCACGTGGTGCCCGTCATGCAGCGACAAGGAGAGGGGCGCATAGTCACGGTGTCGTCGCGGGCCGCCATCAGGGTCTTCCCGGGCATCTCCGCCTACGCGGCCGCCAAGGCAGGGCTCATCGCGTTCACCGAGACGTTAGCCGGCGAGGTCCTGAAGGACAACATCACGGTCAACACCATTCTCCCCAGCGTCATTGACACGCCCGCCAACCGGCAGGCCATGCCGGGCGCGGAGTACTCCGCCTGGGTGAAGCCCGAGGAGATCGCCCGCGTGCTGCTCTTTCTCTGCTCCGAGGCTTCACGCCAGATCTCCGGCGCCGCCATCCCGGTGTACGGCCGCGCCTGAACCCGTGCGGGTCCTTCCCATGGACGCTCGCAAACAGCCAACCACCCTGAGACGATTTCTGGCCTACCTTAAGCCGTACCGGGGTTGGCTGCTTCTCTCCACGGTGGTTGGGGTCGTCAAGTACAATCTCCCCGTCGTCTTTCCGTGGATCCTCAAGGACGTCATCGACATCCTGGTCACCGGCAACGGCAGCGGCGTGCGATTTACCTTCGATCAGCTCATGGGCGCGGCCGTCCTGATCTTCCTTGCTTATGCCCTCATTACGGCGCTGCGCACCCATCTTGCCGATCGGCTGGCGCATCGCATGATCTTCGACATCCGAAGGGATCTGTTTCAGCACATTCAGAAACTGCCCCTGGATTTCTATCACGCCAAACAGACGGGTGCGATCTCCTCGCGCCTGATCTCGGATGTTTCCCAGGCGCAAAATTTCTTCGGCCTGGCGGGTACGAACTTTTTCATGGACTTTACGAGCCTGCTGACCATTACGGGCGTGGTGTCTTACTTGAATTGGAAGCTCGCGCTCGTCACGTACTCCACCCTGCCCATATACCTGTTCCTGCAGAGACGCCTCCGCCGGCGGATGCGCTTCAACTCACGAGAGGCCCGGCGGCGCATGGAGATCCTGGAGGGCGGGATCCATGAGTCCATCGCCGGGATCTCCGAGATCAAGAGCTTCACCCACGAAGGGGAGCAGTCCCGGCGCTTCGCCGATCGGTGCTGGTCCTACCTGCAGTCCGCCTTTGAAAACGTCCGCATCAATGCCATCTCCCTGGGGACTACCGCCCTCCTCACCAGGGTTCCGGCCGTCCTCGTCATCTGGATCGGCGGGCATTTCGTGCTCCGGGGCGAACTCAGCCTGGGTGCCCTGATGGCGTTCTATGCCTATCTGGAGATGGTCTACAACCCGTTGACGCGCCTGAGCGAGCTGAACATCCAGCTGGCCAACTCGCAGGCTGCCATTGACCGCCTGTTCGAGTTCTTCGACCTGGCAACCGAGACCGGGACGGACGGGCAAGGCCCGCCGCTCACGGTTCGCGCCGGCGGGATCCGTGTCCAGGGAGTGACCTTTGGCTACCTTCCCGGCCAGCCGGTCCTGAAAGGGATCACGCTCGAGGTCAAGCCGGGCAGCCGTGTGGCGCTGGTCGGCGCGAGCGGCGCGGGAAAATCCACGCTGGTCAAACTCCTCGTCCGGTTTCACGATTCCTGGGAGGGGGCCATCACCATCGACGGTCAGGACATCCGCGGCGTGAACCTTCAGTCCCTCCGGTCCCAGGTGGGGTATGTCCAGCAGGATCCGGTGCTCTTCAGTGGGACCGTCGAGGAAAATATCCGGGTGGGGAAGCCCGGCGCGGACCAGGGCGAGATCCTGCGGGCGGCGGAACTGGCGAACGCCCTCGAGTTCACCCGGCAACTGCCGAACGCCTTTCAGACGGAGATCGGCGAGCGGGGCGTCAGGCTTTCCGGCGGACAGAAGCAACGGATCGCCATTGCGCGGGCGTTCCTCAAGAATGCGCCTATTCTGGTCCTCGACGAATCTACCTCGAGCCTGGACCTTCCCTCGGAAAGGCTCGTGCACGAGGCCCTGAATCGTCTTGCTCGGGGCAGGACCACCATCACCATCGCCCACCGGCTGTCCACGGTAGCCGATGCCGACTGGATCTTCGTGCTGGACGGCGGCCGCCTGGTTCAGCAAGGAACGCACGAAGCCCTCATCAGGCAAACGGGCGGTCCGTACTGGAAGCTGTGCTTCGATCAGATGCAGGCCTTCATGCTTCCACCGACTGAGCAGAGCGCGCATCCCATATCCGTCCCGTACGGCGGCGCGAAATATGACTTGTAATGCAACGTCCCCTTGGGGGCTGATGGAGACAGGAACATGGGGCTGAAGGATTTGGAGTTACCGGCAAGGCAGCGGGCGATCGTGTTCCCGGCGCGCGGGAAGGCAGAGGTCCGGGAGATCGAGGTGCCGCGATTCTTTGACGAGCGGGGCCCCTGGAACGTCGTGATGCGACCGTTGGCGGTGGGTCGCTGCCCCAGCGACACGGCCTGTTGCGACGAGGAGTTCCCGCCCGGCTTCCGGCTTCCATCCGCGCACCAGCCGGTCGTCCCGGGCCACGAACAGGTGGTGGAGATTGTGGCCGCGTCCGAGGTGGCCCGGCGGGCCGGGATCCAGGTGGATGCCTGGTACGTGTACGACATCAATATTGGATGCGGGGAGCCGGACTGCTATCCGTGCACCGTCCAGAAGCGGCCGGGGATTGACTGCTCCAAGGGGACGCTGTTCCAGGGGATAGGCGCGGCCAATGAAGCCTGGGTCCTCCGACAGACCGGCCTGCGGCACGTCCCCGGCTCGTATGTGTACGATCCCGTGGGACGGCGGGGAGGGATCATGGTGGGCCGGCACACCCAGCTGCATCCGGTCGAGAGGTCGCGCCTCCGGGGAGAGGCGGACCTCGCCGTTCTTACCCAGGCGGACGGACTGGCCTGCGCGTTCATGGCGATCCGGGGGGTTGCAAAGCTTCACGCCTGGGAAGAGGGGTACCGCCCCGCCCTCTTCCTGATCGGTGGCGGGGGCCGGATCGCCTACTGGCTGGCCGAGGCGGCCCTGGCGGAACTCGGGCCGGGTGGGGTGGACATCTTCCTGGCGGATGTGGATGCGGACCGGCTGGTCCTCACAGCTGAACGGCTCGAAATCCCTCGTGGCAACACCTACCTCGTGGGCCCGGACGATCCGGACGCCTTCTCTGTCGCCGCAATCCGAAAGGGCCTGCCGAATCTGGAAAAAGGGCGCTCATTCAATCTCATCCTGGATGCCGCGGGGCACAAGTACGTGGGCGCGGCGGCGACCAACCGGATGTTCCGGGAGAAGGTCCTCGACCGGAACGGGACCTACATCACCACGGCGCACGGCGGGATTCCGGGGCTCGACGTGGCGGCCTTCGAGGTCGTGTTCGCCAACCAGCGCTTCTCTGGCGCCCTGTCACCCCATCGCTACATCCCACGCGCCATCGCGCACCTGCAGGCGAATCTCTCCCGCTACGGCCCCCACATGGCCATCACCCACCGCGAGCTCGATGACTCCCTGGCCCAGAAGGTCCGCATCGCCGGGAAGGATCCCGACATCGGCCGCGGCGGCAACACCTACATCGCCATGTGGCACCACGATCCAAGCTGGCTAAAGTCGTGAACGCTCGTCACCCTCCAGGGTTACTGTGCGGTCCGCAACTTAAACGACAGCCCAGATCCAACCGCACAGTCCGGGGGGAGAGTCCGAGAAGGGGCGGCGGCCCGCCCCTCTCGGTAGGGTCCGTGGGGAGGGCTGAGCGGTTGCTGCCTGGCTTGCAAGCGCGAGGGCCTTCCCCGCGAGCTAAGGGGTCCGGCGAAATGTAGTCTAAGTTCCGGACCCCTTAGTACAAGCTGGTGGCGGCCCGGCCGCGGGATCTCGACGACGCGGAGAAACTCCTTCTCCTCTACGGCGGGTCACTGGATATTGCCCGCATCCGCCGGGTTATCCGGGAGTTCGCTGAGGTGTTGGAGGACCCGGCTCGCCTTGAGGCGCTCGAGCGTCTCCTGCGCGCCACGGGACTGGAACACCTGTAGCTCATCCGCTGAAGGAGCAGGCCAGGGAAAAAAGCCGCCAAGAGGCTAAGCTCAGGAGGTTCGCCGGTCGTTGACAATCACGGTGACCTGACACCCCGCCACAGACATCTTCCTGGCCCAGAAGGTCCGCATCGCCGGCAAGGACCCCGACATCGGCCGCGGCGCCAACACCTACATCGCCATGTGGCACCGCAATCCAGCTTAGAGTAAACTTTGATCCGAGAAAAGGCGAGAAAAGGCTTGAACGGCCATGACGCCGACGTAGTGAAGGATACGGTCTTCCGGCCTCTTCAGCCGAAGAACTTGAAAATGCCGATATTCGGCCTTCTGAAGATTCGTTCCTTCCATCTCAAGGGGCCATTTTGGTCATAGCGTTCTTGGCGTCTTGGCGGTTAGGAATTTCGGGTTGGCGGCCGGAGAGCGTGATTGGGCATCGTCGAATTTCCGGGGAGAATGACCTTGACTCGGCGGAGGCAGCCCTCTTAGGATCGTAACCGCTGGAAACCACAGAGTAGACGTGTGCCCGAGATCTCGCGCTTCTTCGGGATCATCATCAGGATGTTTGCAGAGGCTGGCGCTCCCCACCAGGCACCGCACTTCCATTCGTACTACCAGGATGGGGTGGCGGTGTTCGGGATCGATCCAATTGAGCTTATTGCCGGATCCCTCCCGCAGAAGCAGAGGCGACTCGTCGAGGCGTGGGCCGAGCTTCATCAGGAGGAGCTCTGGCAGGATTGGGAACTTCTCCAGGCCGGACGGCGGCCGCGCCCGATTGAACCCCTCCAATGAGGACATGGACATGACACATCCCATCTATCGAGTCGTGGCGTTTGAGGTGCTAGGTGAGCGCAGCCTTCGGGTGACGTTCGATGACGGCGTCGCACGGGTGATCGATTTCACCCCGGTGTTAGCGGGCGAGCTCTTCGGACCGCTCCGCGACCCGGCGCTGTTCAGGCAGGTCCGAATTGATCCCGAGGTGCACACGCTGGTCTGGCCGAACGGCGCGGACTTCGACCCGGCTACGCTCCACGATTGGCCCGAGCACGTGGCTACCCTTGAGCAGCTCGCGCGCCGCTGGGAATCCCAGGCCGCCTGACGCCTGGCACCCTGATGCCCACCTGACAGCCGACTGCAGCCATCCGCAGGTGCGCAGCCGTTGCCGGTGGGAGCCTGGTGTAAGATACGG
>Ga0326597_10007562_pt1 | contig 14772 bp, 8 predicted proteins | sample RVTome_12_FD_203789 | JGI IMG/M metagenome (GOLD analysis project Ga0326597, IMG submission 203789) | Soil microbial communities from uranium-contaminated site in the Upper Colorado River Basin, Wyoming, United States - RVT100D185 | ecosystem: Environmental > Terrestrial > Soil > Contaminated >... | reverse complement strand
CCATACTGGCGCATCTGTTCCTCGGAGGTGTCCGAGGAAAACGAAATCTTTCTGGGATCAATTCCCAGTGCCGCAAGCATCCCCAGCCAGAACTGGTGCGTCGACCAGATGTTCAGCACCTTCGGGATCCCGACCCGTAATTTGGCCCGCGCCCCGGTGTGGGCGGAAGGCGTCTTTACGGAGTGTTTCTGCAATATTGGGATAAACACGTTTGACCTCCTCTAGTTGAGTTTTTACCACGCGCATCTCGTTAACATCTTCCAGCAAACCCTTGGGACAGGAATTGCCGCTGATAACGCGCTCCCACCCGGCCTCAAGCGGGACCTTGCTCCAGGGCCTGCCTTTAGCGTCCGGCAACACCACATCGATGAAAGTGCGGCGGCAGTTGACGGGACACCAGTGGCAAGTCGTGTGCTCGTTGGTAATACTTTTGTAAGACAGCGCCTCGATGGCGGCAAAACCCCGGAAGCGCGCCGGTTGATTTTTCCGCGCCCACTCGCCGGCACAGAGTGCGGCGCCGATGGCGCCGGCCTCGCCGGGATAGGGGTGGACCACGATCTCCGCGCCGGGGACCTTGTGGTTGATGAAATCCACCTGCGCCTTTACCACGGCGAGGTTGCGGTGAGTGCCGCCCTGTAAAATAAATTTTTTCCCGGCCGCAGGGAGGTTCTGCAACTGCCCGGCATAGATCCATACGTTCAGCGGCAGTACGGCGGCAAGCGAGGCCATGATCTCTTCGGCCGACCAGCCCTTGCGTTGCTGGTTCACGATGTCGGACTGGAGGAACACGCCGCAGCCCATGGCGAGCGTGGGGATCGCCTGTGCCTGGAAGGCCTTTTCGGCGTATTGTTCCAGCGGTATTCCGTAACGATCGGCGACACCCTGGAGAAATGCGCCGTTGCCCGAGGAGCATTGCGAGTTCAGGCGGAAATCCGACACCGTTCCCTGACGGAGCAGCATGATTTTTACATCGCACCCGCCGACATCGCAGATCACGTCCGCGTCGGGGAAGAAGTGCAGCGCCGCCGTGGCGTGGGCCACGGTCTCGACGATACCCATGTCCGCGCCGATGATGTCTTTCAGCAGGTCCTTGCCATATCCGGTGATGGCCATCCCGCCGATCTGAGTATATCCGGCGTTACGTACCTGGCGCATGATAGCCTTGGCATCCTCGATGGGGTTGCCTTTGGACTGCGCGTAACAGTGGTACAACAGATCGTTGTTTTCTGAGAGCACAACTGCCTTGGCCGTGGTGCTGCCAAAATCGCAGCCAACGAACACTTTTTCTTTAACAGCACGGGCAGCATCCTTCGGTTGCTTGCCGTTTACCGGAGTTGTGTTCTTTTCTTTGGGACCATATTTCAGCATGAACTTTTCCAGGTCGTCTCCGCCGGAAACCAGTCCTTTGGCGCCTTCCTTCGCCTTCAGTTCATGTTGTCCTACGTCAACCCATTGGCGCAGTCTTGCACTGCCCTCATAGATCGCAACCTGGGCCGTTTCCGCCTTGCCGACCTCGACGCAGCCGAGGCAGGCGTAATAAAGCGCGTCCGGCGGGATCAGGATCAGGCTGTCCGGATCCCTGCCTTCCGGCAGCGGTACGTTGCGTTCGTCCCATAATTTTTTCAGGTGATGGCGCCAGGCCTGTTGCAGTCCGGTAAAGAACATATTGGGCCCGCCGAGCAGCAACACTTCAGGGAGAGGGGTGTTGCCTTTGGTCAGGGTCGCGAGGTTCTGGTAGACCACGGCCTCGTACAAACTGGCAATGATCTCATCGACGGGCACTCCCGATTTGACGAGGGTATTGGAATCGGCCTCGGCAAAGATCCCGCACTTGGAACTGATCTTGTGCAGGCTGCGCCCGGTGTAATCCATGGTAGCGAGATGTTCAGTCTCTATTTCAAGCTTGCGCGCTGTTTTCTCAATGAACGTGCCGGTACCGCCGCTGCAGGCGGATTGCATGTACACCTGCTTGCTGGTGCCGCCCGCTGTCACCACCACCGGACTCTTTTTCTCCTCCTTGTCTTTCCTGGCGAGCTTGTCGCAGGAACTTTTCGCGCCGGTGACCGGTTGAATGGGAATAATGCGTTTCAGCGCCTGGTTCAGGGACGACTTCTCCGCGGTAACGCCGGTAGGGGTGAAGAAGACCGTCTTCATGTCTTCGCCGCCGATCTCCGAGACAAAGCGCACGCCGGGGTGGAGTTTTTCCACCGACGCGGCGACGGCGACCACTTCCTGTACGAACTTGGCGCCGATAAAAGGACCGATCAGTCCCGCGCCGGAACCGGTGATAAAAACACGGTCTTGATGTGGCGTGACACCACATTCGGATTCCATGCGCGCCAGAAACTCGAGCACCATCTCGGCCTGCTTGGTGTTGTGACGTTTGTAATCACGCCAGAGCACCTGATCATTTTCCACGGCCACCGCCTTGACGGTGGTCGAACCGACGTCCATGGCCACGATCTTCATGAGTGTTTCTTCCCGTGCAGGTACAGGACCAGGTTGGCTGCGGTACCGGCCACGCCCTGGTGGGGAATTTTGCCGGTCGCCCGTTTCGTTTCCGGAAATTGTTCCTGGAGATTGCGGATATCCTCCGGGGTACGGCCGGTTATTTGCAACGCCTCCTCAAATTCATGTTGCGCCCTGCGCTTGGCTTCGGTCAGGATCATCTGGCAGCGTGACAGAGCGTGCACCTCGGAATCACCCTTGATTTCCAGAGGCGCATACAGGAGGTCGGGGTATTTACCGGTCACGGCGGCCATGGCGCCGATGCTCATGGTGTTGGGCATGCAGGAATATGGTGACAATTCACAGGTCATGTGGGCCTTCTTGTTGTGATAGGCCCACAGCGCCTTGCCGATCAGCATGTCCCCTTCCCCCCCGGTCAGGCGGCTGTGGAAGTAAGGCGCGGCCAGTCGGCGCAGTTCCAGCTGGTCAGGTAATTCATGCGGGACATTCGCGAGTTCGCGTCGCATGCGTGCATAGGTCCGGTGCAGAATCAGCTGGCACATGCCGGCCTCCATTTTTTTCAAGCGTGCATTACGCTCAATGCCGATATGATCGTCAGCTTCCTGGGCGGCAAGCCGCCACAAATAATCAAGCCAGACGGATATAGCTGCGGGATAGACTTCGGCCCCTTCGGATTCCAGCCAGCGGTGAATGTTGTAGTTCGGTTCTCCTTCCACCGTCTGCAGATAGAATTCACCGGTGATCTTCACCACCGGTTTGACCCGCAGCCGATCTACCTCGATCTGATCAAAATGCCTGCGCACTTCACGCATGGCATCCGCGAAATATCCCGTCATGAGTTGCCAGGCCAGTGCGCCGAGCTTGCTGTTGCGCAAGGGACGCTTGCGGAATATCTCATACAGGTACTCTATCGATTCGCGGGAAACTCGTTCCGTTTCGCCGGTCTTGACTTCAAACGGTCGCGTCCGGTACTCGAGGTCCTGGATGAGGTCGCTCATTATCAGCGCCCACAACAGACCCAGCGTGAACGGGATATTGATATCCAGACCCCCGCCATTCATCGGCCCCTGGTCGAACTTGCTTTGTTCGAACAGGAACAGGCGGAAGGCGTCGAGGCCGATGTTGCGCAGTGCCAGTTCATAACTCTGGTGATATTGGCCGAAGCGGCATGCCCCGCAGGCGCCGGCAGTGATATGAACATACTTACGCGCAACCGCCTCCTTACCGATGAGGGCCGACTCTTTGCGCAGGAAGTTCGCCAGGTTCCCGGTAGTAAAGCTGGTGGGGCAGCACTGGCCGATGTCCGCCATTTCCCGGCCGGTCAACAGGTCCTCCTTGGTGGCAACAGGCAGGGCGCGGGCACTGTAGCCGAGGTTCTCGAATACGCCCCGGATGAGGCGTTCTGCACGCCAATGCAACCCGCCGTAGAGTATGGTTGTTGTTTCACGTTCAGCCCTGGTGAAAGGAAGCGGTTTATAGGCGCGGTATGGTTCAACGAGCATGTTTCCCATGAGTGTTCTCCCGTCAGTTCAGGTTAGGTCAGGTGCTTGAAGGACGTATTTTTATTAGCATAGACAGATATTTTAATTCTGCAGACAAACATGTTTGCGGTCACCTTAACAACCCCGGCAAGCCGGTACTTAACCAGGGTATGTAGGTAATCATTAGTACACCAACGGCCAGCACTGCGAGCAGGGGCATGACGGCACGGCACATTTTGAGCATCGGCTGGTTAAATCGTGACGAGGCATAAAACAGGTTCATGCCCACCGGCGGCGTCAGGTAACCCAGTTCCAGGTTGGCAAGAAAGATTATGCCGAGATGCACCGGGTCTATGCCGAAAGCGAGGCCTATGGGCACCAGCAGCGGCGCGATCACAATGATGGCGGAATAAATGTCCATTACGCAGCCTATCAGCAGCAGGAATCCGTTCAGCACGATGAGGAACAACCAGCGGTTATGGATTATCGTGGTGACCCATTCCACGGCCAGGTCCGGTATGCGCGCATCCACCATGAAATTCGTGAGACCCAGCGCCACGCCCAGTATCAGCAGAATCCCGCCGACGAGGAGCCCGCACTCCGCCATGACCCGCGGCAGATCGCGCCGGATGGAAAGATCACGGTTAATAAGTGTCGTAACTATCAGCACATAGAATGCCGTCGCCGCGGCCGCTTCAAGCGGCGTGGCCAGGCCGCTGAATAACGCCGTGATCGGGATGGCCGGGAGCGCGACCTCCCATTTGGCCCGCCATAACGCCTGTAACAGGCTCTGCAGATTGAAGGGGGCGGTACTCACATGATGACGCCGCGGGTGTTTTGAGATGCCCCACGCCAGCACGAGGGCAAACATGAGCACGACCGGCAGCAGCCCGCCAAGAAACATTTCCTCAATCGAAACCCTGGCTACGATTGCGTACAGAATAAGCGGCAGCGCCGGCAATAAAATGGTCCCGGGGAGTCCGCCGCCCGTGATCAGCGTGAGCGCACTCTTCTCCGGATATCCGGTATCACGCAAAAGCGGGAGCAACAGGCCACCGAGGGCGAGAATGGCAATACCTGATGCACCGGTGAAGCTGGTAAAGAGTGTGCAGGAGAGTACGGCCACAACCGCAGCACCGCTGCGGTAACGGCCGAAAGCCGCATTGAACAGGGCGATCAGCCGTGCCGGAGCGCGACTTTCGGCAAGAAGATAACCTGCCAGAGAAAAGAGGGGGATTGCCGGCAGGGTGGAATTGGCAGTGAGCGTGTAATGGTCCAGCGCCATGGAAGCAAGCGGTATGCCACCGGCAGCAAGGAGCGTGAGGGCCACGCCGGCGATGGCAACGAATACCGGCGCGCCAAACACCGTGGCGATGCCGATAATAATAAGCGCAGGCAACACCCAAACTTGTGGATCAACGGGCGCATAACGCCATACGCCCGCACACGCAAGTCCGGCCAGCAGCACCAGCAGGCAGCCGGTCCATTTTTCTGCGGCGCGCTTTACCAGGCGCGCGAGTATGACGGCAAAACCCACGGGCAGGGCGAGTTCTGCAATCCAGACGGGCAGGCCGTAAGCCAGCAGTTTGCCGACCTCCCGTTCGGATTGCACAAATTCAATCCCGGACAGGCACAGTATTGCGGTTACGGCAACGGAGACTATGGCGGTAAACAAACCGGAAATTTTCTGCACGCGTCTTTGCAGCAGGCCGGCGGTGGCAAAGGCCAGCAATTTTCCTTCGCGGGCGGCTATGGCCGCGCCCAGCATGGCGGCCACCAGCATCAGGTGCAGCACCCATTCGATGGCGCCCCGGATCCCGATACCCAGTGACGCCCGCAATACGATCTCCGCCATGGGTATCAACACCATCGCGGCAAGCAATATGGCGAGCAGGGAATTTTCGAATGCATGCAGCCAGTGCCGCAGGCGGAAAAGGGGCCTGGCATCCGGCAATACGTCTTCCAGGATGTCAGTGGAGGCATTCATTACGGGTTGCTCCTGTACTCAGCCAGGAGTTGCTGAACCTCGTCAAACGCGTCGGCGGGGACCATATTTCCGCGGATCTGCGGCCAGGTTTCAGCCGCCAGTTGTTGCCAGGCGCGTTCAGTCTCGGGCGTCAACTCCGTAACTTGCAGGCCCCGCCCCTGCATGGCACGCAGCGCTTCCTCATCCATGTTCTTGCGATGCTCGCGCAGTTTCACCGTGGCCGTGACCGACATATTACGAAGTACCTCGCGCGCCTCGGGTCGCATAGCGTCCCAGGCGGAGCGGGTCATGACCGCGGCACCGACAATCGGCACCCAATTGACAGAAAGCATATAGGGTGCGGCCCGATCTACCTGATAGACCAGTGACCACATGGTCGCCAGGGGTGCGGCATCTATCATCCCGGACTGCAGTGCCGGCAACACATCCGCCACCTCGATGACCACCGGTTTATAACCGAGAGACTTCATGATCTCGATCTGGGCGTTGTCTCCGGCCCAGGCAAAGAGGCGCTGGTTTCTGAAGTCTTCAGGTGTTTTAAAAGGTTTCTTGCTGAAAAACTGCACCCAGCCGCCTTCACCCCAGAACAGCACCACGAAACCTTTCTCGAACAATTTCTTTTCCAGCTCGGGCCGCATCCTGTCGTTGACGTAATCCACCTCATCCCAGGTACGGAACATCATCGGCATTTTTTGCAAGGCGGTGACCGCCGGTTCGATCTCCTGCAAACCGACAACGCTGATCATGGACGCCTGGAGCTGGCCGATGCGCATGCGCCGTACTGAATCGGCCTCGCTGCCCTGTACACCATCGGTATAAACGACGAACCTGGAGCCGTTGCCCTGCGCCCTTTGCCATTGTTCGCCCATTTCCTGCAATACGCGGTGATACATCGAGCCTTTGGGCATCAAGGTCGCGACCTTGATCATTAATGGATCTTCGGCGTTCGCAACGCCTGTACCAGCGAGCAGCAGGACCAAAGCAGCTGCGAGGAATCTGCTGAACCTGTGATAATTTTTCATGGTTACGCCTCTCATGTTTGGTTTAATTAATGAAATATTGATCGGTTTGCGCCAGCAGCCAGCGGGCGCGACGTTGCATGATCAGATTTGCAAGTCGCCAGTCAGGGCGCTGGTCGATATCAACCTCGAGCGCCCGGTTGAGGAGCTGCGCAAATTCATCCCGCCTCTGCTCCTGTACCATCACGGATTCCGCCAGGGCCACGTAGGGCGCGGCCTGCAGACCGGACGAGAGTTCAACCGCGCGCCGGAAATGTTCCTCCGCCTTTTGTGATGCATCTTTGCTTACTGCGCTGCGGCTCATTTCATAACTGATCAGGAAAACATGCAGGGCGCCGGAGTCGAACGTTTCATCAATTGCGTAGGCGCGCATCATGAGCGCCTCCACTGCCGGCAGATCGGCCACCAGGTAGGGATCGTCTTTCCCGGCGGCGATGGCCGCGGCCCAGGCGGCGCCCGTCCAGTACAACAGCGCCACGTCTTCAGGTTTGACCCTGTTGACTGCAGCCTGTGGATCCGCGCGTAATTGCACAAAGAAATCCGGTTGTTCCAGGGCAAGGCCGCGCAGACCATAGTCCCGGGCGCGCAGGTACAAACGCCTGGCCCGATCGCGTTCCGCGTAGGCCATTGCGACGTCCGTTTCTTCCATTTCGTCCGCAGCCTGTTGCACGTAGGCATAGGCATACTGGGTGAAGCCCCTGGCCGCGGCGAGCAGCAAACCACGGTGGCGCGGGTTTTCAGCGAGCAGGCTTTCCATCATCTTGAGGCTGAAGGGTGAGGCGTCGCGGACCAGATCCGGGTCGTTGTCAGCAGCAAATGTATCTCCGCCGTTGGCAAGAGCATCACTGACACGATTGATTGCATACTGCCGCACCGCGCAGCCGTTGAGGGACAACAGCAATAAATAAAAGAGGAGGGTAATAACGGGCTTACCGGAAATCCCGCATTTTCTGGTGTAATCGTCACTCATATTGCATCTCCAGGCGCCGGCGGTGTGCCGGTGACTGGGAACATTTATAGCGCCACTTGAGTTACTGTTTGGTTACCGATTGAAAAAATTTGGTGATTGGTGATTGGTGATTGGTGATTAGGGGAGGAAATCTAATCCCCTTCCTCCTCGAAGGGGTAGTCTGGGATGGGAGCGCGATCTTCTTCATTCACCACTCAACCCCCACCCTCACCCTCCCCCGTAAAGGGGGAGGGAATAAATTGATCTCCTTCCCCCTTGAGGGGGGAAGGTCGGGATGGAGGTGTGATCTTTACCATTCACCAATCACTAATCACCAACTCAGGAAAGTGTGGAGAGGGACTTGTGTATGGTTTCCGTAGCAGCAGAGGGTTTTGCGCCCAATACCACGGAGAGGAGGGTTTTGCAGCGCTGGTAGATCGCCAGACCCTCAGCCTTCATATCGAGATGCAGATAGCAGCGCATCAGTCCGCGGTAGAATTCTTCCGCAAGATTGTCCGTTTCCAGCCCCTTGTTGTAGAGTTCCGCCGCCGCCTTCCAGTCATTGGCTTTTTCAAAGCTTTCCGCCAGCCGGCCCACGTAATGGATAAATTTATGCCGCAGGCGATCGCGCGTCTTTGCGCTCCACGCCACCTCTGTGTCCCCCGGTAAAAAGGAACCCCCATAAAGCGCCATCGCCTCGCGTATGCGTTGCAGACTATCCGGCAGGTTTACAGCCCCGGCGCCGCCGGATTTCTTGTCCAGATCGAGGAAATGATCAAAGGCCCGATAATCCACCCAGCAACATGCAGGATCAATATTTACCTTGCCGTCCATGAGCCGTATGGCCTTGTCATTGTCAAGTAATTTGCGCAGCCGGTGCAACGCGCTGGAAAAGGACTGGTGCGCGGAGTCGCCTTCCGCGTCCGGCCACAGGGTATGCGTGATATTTTCTTCCGGGACGTCCTTGCCGCCGCAGCACAGAGTATATTTCAGCAACTCCAGGGGTTTTTTCTGCGCTTTCCTTGTAAAAGTTATACGAGTTCCGTTTTTATAGATCTCAAATCTGCCCAAGGTATAGATCTTTATTTCCCACGGCCAGTTCTCCGTTTCCTGTTTTGAAGCATCCGGCATCAGCCTGCGCTTCATGATCAGTTTCCTTACATATTCGGTTTCGATGTTTTCCGCCAGGGCCCTGGCGCATAAACAGGACATGGTGCGAGGTAGCCACCAGGAAAAATTCAAGTAGTCATTGGCCCGGCCGATGGCAAGCGCCCGGCGCAGTGTGGTTATTGCGTCTGTATCATCCCCCCGATCGATTGCAAACTGCGCCTTGTTTAGCAGGCTCATGAATTCAAGGATTTTACTCTTGATGCGGGTGCTGATATTCAATGCTTCCTGGATGTGCATGTCGGCCGCGGCTGGTTCGTTCAATGCATGTTGGACGATTGCCAGGGCCAGGAGCGACAGCCCTTCGAAATTTAGTACTCCGGTTTCAGTTGCGGCCACATGACTTTTTTCCGCGTGTTGCAGGGCCGCAGTAAAATCACCCTTGAGATAATCGCACCAGGAGGCCAGATACCTGTTATAACAGACTTCCAGACGGTGCGGTCCGTCCAGCACCACTTTCTTTATATATTCTTCCGCCTTTTCAATGTCACCCATGGACAGCGCAACGCTGAGTCCTTGTGCAAGCAATACAAAGTCCCACAAGTGCACGCCGGTGGCATTTGCCACTTCTATTCCTTTTGAAACAACATCAATACATACTTCAAAATGTCCTCCACGCCAGAGATAGAGGGCTTCAGCCGCCCTCCCCAGCACCAGGGCAATTGGCGGGGCGCCCGGTGATTGGGTCAGACTACGCAAAGTGTTGATCTCTGTTTCGGCGCCTGAAAAATTTCCGGACATCAGGTGATAGAGCGCCAGATAGGCGCAGATCTCCGCCTGGATTTTCGGATTTGAACTGTTTTGAGAAACGGATATGGCGCGTTTTTCCCAGGCCTCCATCATCGGATGTTGCGGCATCCGCATCGTCAGGGCGATGAACATGGATCTGGCCACGTGATCATGTATTTCCGGTGACGGGAACTCCGGAAATTCGTTCATCAGTTCATCCAGTGTTGCGATCCATTGATCGAGTTCACGGTAATTTCCGGATGTATCCGCCAGGATGGAAATGCCTGTTTCGCACCAGGACATGAATACCCCGATGGGATCTTTTTGTGCCCGGAAGAGCGAGAAAGCACTTTCCAGATAGACGCGACTCACGGTTGGTGCAAACGGCTGGCGGCAGATGCCCAGCCAGTACTGGAGCCAGGGGTACTGGTTCATAATGGGCGCGGGTATACTCAGAAGATATTCCTCCAGTGTCTGCATTCTCCCGTGCTCGACGAGGAACGGCGCCCATTTGAGGACAAGATTGACCAGGTCCTGCCAGTTTTCAGAATCACGGAGCAGTTTGATGGAATCTTCAATCATCCCGTGTTTTTCCAGCAATGTGGCGGCCTGCCTGCGGACGTCCGATAAATCTTCCGCGGTCATGGTCTCCTTTGTATATTCCTGCAGGAATTCACGGAAAAGCGGGTGCAACTGGAACACCGGCTCCGGCTGGATGTAGCGGGTGATGAAGTTGTTGTTCCTGCTCATCCGGGCAAGAATCTGTCCCGCCTGTTTTTCACCGCTCTGTTCTTCCGCCATTTTTTTCGTCATGCGCGGAAAGAAACTGGTTTTCAGGAGGACGTTCCTGGTGGATTCGTCTGTTTTCAGAAAGACCTCGCCGGCGAAATAATCAAAAATCTCATCGGGCATGTGTTCATACAGTGATTCCATGGGAATGCCTTCCAGCCGGGCCTGTTCCAGCAGCAGGATCAGACCGGCTACCCAGCCCTGGGTCTTGTCCAGAAGCTGGCGATAGTGATCGCTGAATTGCGTCCCTACCCCCCTTTGAATAATGATTCCCTTTGCTTCCTCTTCCGTAAGCCGCATTTCATTCCAGCCGATGGTCGCCATGATTTCGTTGGCGCGTAAACGGGACAATATCGGCGGCGGGTCCGCCCGACTGATGAATATCACTTTTGCTCCCGGCGGAAGTTCTTCAACGCCCGCGCGTATGACCTCGTGAAATGACGCCGTCTCGGGTACTTCCTGGTAGTTGTCAAAAACGAGGACAAACGGAGGCTTGAGTCGTTCGAACAGGTTCTGGCAATACCTCCTGGTGAAGGCCAGTACCCCGCGGAGATATTCCGGTGTCAATAAAGGCAGCGGCGTGCCCCGGCGGGGAGTGACTCGCGGCACGGCCAGGCGCATGTAAAAAAAGAATGTGGCAATATCCGCATCATGCTCGTCCACCTGGTACCAGTGGTCCCGGTAACCACGCTCGTGCAGGTAACTGCTGACGAGACAGGTCTTGCCGGATCCCGGTGGACCCATGATCCATACCGCCGTCCGGTTCAGCGCCTCATCGAGGATGGTGAAGAGGCGCGTGCGTGGATAAACGCTCGTAAAGCTTGGAGAAGTGATCTTTGCCAGCGATGAAAATCGTAACAAATGCATAAGTCTACATGTCCTTTTTGAAACTCATACATCAACACCCGCGGTATTCTTCTGATGAAGACTGAATTATCAGTATAGTTCCACAATTAACGCCGTGGAGTATCAATTACCTTGCCTGTTTTGTACTATGGCCATGGTTACGGATTGGATACACATTGGATGATGATGGCAAAAGGTGGAAAATTTCCCGATAACATTGCGGAAATATGTGTTGACTTGTATTACCGCCGGATATTCATCACCGGTGTGTGCGGCAGGACAATAGCCGCCCAAATTCACTATACTCCCGCTTCTTCTGTTATATTCAATGATGTTTGAGTACATGACGAATGTGCACATTGCCATGATCTTCGAAGTTTATATCTATGGTTAACCGGCGCCGCGGTATTTATCTTTTACCCAACCTGTTCACGACAGCGGCGTTGTTCGCCGGCTTTTATGCGATTGTGGCGGGGATGAATTCACACTTCGAGGCGGCGGCGATTGCGATTTATGTCGCCATGCTCATGGACGGGATCGACGGCCGCATCGCGCGGCTTACCAATACCCAGACCGATTTCGGCGTGCAATATGACTCCCTTTCGGACCTGGCCTCGTTCGGGCTTGCCCCGGCGCTGGTCATTTATCAATGGTCGCTCTCCAGTATGGGCAAACTTGGCTGGCTCGCGGCGTTTATCTACGCCGCCGCCGCCGCACTCAGGCTGGCGCGCTTCAATACCCAGGCGGCCAGCGCCGACAAGAGGTTCTTTCAGGGCCTGCCCAGCCCGCTGGCGGCAGCGCTGATCGCGGGCATGATCTGGTTCGGTGTCAGCCAGGAAATCACGGACGGTTCCTCCGTGCTGTTTATCACCTTCCCGCTGACGGTTTTGGCCGGTATCCTGATGGTGAGTAATATCCGCTACCACAGCTTCAAGCAGTTTGATCTCAGGGGCAAGATTCCGTTCGTGGCCGGTTTGATTATCGTACTGGTGTTTGTGTTTATCGCCATCGAACCGCCGCTGGTGCTGTTTCTGCTGTCGCTGGCCTATGCGGCTTCGGGACCTGTTTTAACGCTAATACAGATCCGTAAACACCGGGCATCGCGTAAACCACAGGATGCGCCAAAGGAATAAAGAAAGTTACAGTGTCGTGTCCCACGACAAACCTGCGCAAACCCCCTGCCTGTTGTATGGAAAGGCGACCGTGTGGAGGCATGGACGCCGCAACCGAGCCTACATGGGTACGGCGCACTGCGCCGTACGGCCTGCAGGAAAGCAGGCCCCGGACTTGCGAGCGGAGCAGGAGCGCAGCTCGCAAGTACTTGCGGCGTGTCGCCGTCCATACAACAGGCAGGGGACTCTTAAGCGCCGGTCACAATATTCTGACTACTGGATTCTGACTTCTGAATTCAGAAGCCGGAAGCCAGATTACGAACATTCCTGGTCTGCTTGAAAAAACAGTACTTTACCTATATATTTCCCCCATGATTCACAGCCAGAGACAATTCCAGCTTTTCCTCTCCTGCCGGGCAGCCCTGTCCGGCACATGCCTGCTGCTGCCCTGACCGGGCAAAAACACCTTACTTCATACAATTTCACTCTACCTGTTCGCCCTGCGGCGAATGTTCAATGTATTGTATCGTCCATGCCGGCAAGGCTAGTATGGACACTGGAGCAGCAACATGAAAGACAGATTAATCATATTTGATACCACCCTCCGGGACGGAGAACAGAGTCCCGGCGCATCCATGACCAGGGATGAAAAACTCCGTATCGCCAAGGCGCTGGAGCGCATGCGCGTGGACGTGATCGAGGCGGGGTTCCCCATTGCGAGCCCGGATGATTTCCGCGCCGTCCAGCTGGTCGCGGAAATGGTGAAGGACAGCACGGTGTGCGGGCTGGCACGCGCCCTGGACCGTGACATCGACAGCGCGGCCGAGGCGTTGAAACCGGCCGCTTCCGCGCGTATACACACCTTTATCGCGACCTCGCCCATACACATGCGCGAGAAGCTGCACATGCAACCGGATGAGGTGCTCGCCCAGGCGGTACACGCCGTGCAACGCGCCCGCAAGTACACCGACAACGTGGAATTCTCGCCGGAGGACGCGGGCCGTTCCGAGATTGATTTCCTGTGCCGGGTGCTGGAGGCCGTGATCGATGCCGGCGCCACCACGGTCAATATCCCGGATACGGTGGGATACAACCTTCCGCACCAGTTCGGTGATCTGATCCGCCAGTTGATTGAACGCGTACCCAACGCGGACAAGGCCGTGTTTTCCGTACACTGTCACAACGATCTCGGCCTGGCCGTGGCCAATTCCTTGTCGGCTGTTTTGAACGGCGCGCGGCAGGTGGAGTGCACCATCAATGGTCTCGGCGAACGGGCCGGCAATGCGGCGCTGGAAGAGATCGTAATGACCGTGCGCACGCGCCGGGACATTTTTCCCTGTGACACGAACCTGGATACGACGCAGATCGTAAATTGCTCGCGGCTGGTCTCGACCATCACGGGTTTTCCGGTGCAGCCGAACAAGGCCATCGTCGGCGCCAACGCCTTTGCGCATGAATCCGGCATCCATCAGGACGGCGTGCTCAAGAGCCGCGAGACCTACGAGATCATGCGCGCCCAGGACGTGGGCTGGCACGCCAACCGCATGGTGCTCGGCAAGCATTCCGGCCGCAACGCCTTCCGGGCGCGCCTGGTCGAGCTTGGTATTGTGTTTGACCGGGAAGAGGACCTGAACGCCGCCTTCAACCATTTCAAGGAACTCGCCGACAAGAAGCATGAAATCTACGATGAGGACTTGCAGGCGCTCGTATCGGACACGATCCAGGAAGCCGCCAAGGAACGGATCAAGCTGGTGTACATGAAGGTGAGCAGCGAAACCGGGGAGACGCCGAACGCCGAAGTGACGTTGTCCGTGGACGGCGCCGAGCGTCACAGCAGCAGTCCGGGCAGTGGTCCCGTGGACGCCACCTACAAGGCCATAGAGTCCATTGTTCACAGCGGATCAGACCTGCAACTTTATTCCGTGAACAATATTACCACCGGCACGGACGCGCAGGGCGAAGTCACCGTGCGCATCGACAAGGGCGGGCGTATCGTCAACGGTCAGGGCTCGGACACCGACATTGTGATCGCCTCGGCCAAGGCCTATATCAATGCGCTGAACAAGATCCTGGAACCGGCGAAACGGGAGCATCCACAGCAGATATGAGCTTGACGGAGCGGCAACAGTATTACCTGCAGAAGATGGGCGTGGACGTGTATATCCCCAAGGGCGGCAAGAAGAAAACCACCGGGCGGGATATGCAATCCCCGGTAACTGTTACA
>Ga0326597_10007561_pt1 | contig 14773 bp, 11 predicted proteins | sample RVTome_12_FD_203789 | JGI IMG/M metagenome (GOLD analysis project Ga0326597, IMG submission 203789) | Soil microbial communities from uranium-contaminated site in the Upper Colorado River Basin, Wyoming, United States - RVT100D185 | ecosystem: Environmental > Terrestrial > Soil > Contaminated >... | reverse complement strand
CCCGGCTCGACCTGCAGCGAGATCGGCTTGCCGATGAAGTCCTGCAGCATGGCGACCGAGCCCGACTCCTCCTCCTGCAGCAGGTCGATCACGCCCTGCGCGCCGAGCACGCGGAACTCGCGCGCGTTGAAGGCGCGCGCCTCGCGCAGGATCTCGCGCAGGATCTCGTAGCACACGGTGCGCGCGGTCTTCAGCGCGCCGCGCCCGCCGCACACCGGGCAGGGCTCGCACAGCACGTGGGCGAGTGATTCGCGCGTCCTCTTTCTCGTCATCTCGACGAGGCCGAGCTGCGTGAAGCCGCTCACCGTCATCCGCGTGCGGTCGCGCGCGAGCGCTTTCTTCAGCTCATCGAGCACCGCGGCGCGGTGCTCGTCCGACTGCATGTCGATGAAATCGACGATGACGATGCCGCCGAGGTTGCGCAGCCGGAGCTGCCGCGCGATGGCCTGCGCCGCCTCGAGGTTGGTCTTGAACACCGTGTCGTCGAAGTTGCGGCTGCCGACGTAGCCGCCGGTGTTGACGTCGATGGTGGTCATCGCCTCGGTCTGGTCGATGACGAGCGTCCCGCCCGACTTCAGGTCGACGCGGCGCGAGAGCGCTTTCTCGATCTCGGGCTCGACGTTGTACAGGTCGAACAGCGGCCGCTCGCCCGCGTAGTGCTCGAGCCGAGCGCGTAGCTGCGGCGTGTAGGTCTCGGCGAACGCCGCCAGCTTCTGGAAGTTCTCGCGCGAGTCGACGCGCACCGCGTCGCAGGCGTCGGTCACCATGTCGCGCAGCACGCGCTGCGCGAGCGACAGGTCCTGGTGCACGACGAGCGGCGGTTGCGCGCCGAGCGCGCGGCCGCGGATATCGGCCCACAGGTGGCGCAGGAAAGCGATGTCGGCGGCGAGCTCGGCGTCGCTCGCGCCCTCGGCCAGCGTGCGGATGATGAAGCCGCCCTTTTCCTCGGCCGGCACGAGCGCCTTCACCTGGTCGCGCAGCGCCTGGCGGCCGTTCTCGTCCTCGATGCGCTGCGAGATGCCGATGTGCGGGTCCTGCGGCAGGTAGACCAGCAGCCGCCCGGCGATCGAGACCTGCGTCGAGAGGCGCGCGCCCTTGGTGCCGATCGGGTCCTTCACCACCTGCACGAGCAGCGGCTGGCCCTGGGCCAGCACCTTCTCGATGGGCTTCGCCGCATCGCCGTTCGCGCGGCGCTGCTCCCAGATGTCGGCGACGTGCAGGAACGCGGCGCGCTCGAGGCCCACTTCGACGAACGCCGACTGCATGCCGGGGAGCACGCGCGCCACGCGCCCCATGTAGATGTTGCCGACCAGCCCGCGGCTCGCCGCGCGCTCGATGAGCAGCTCCTGCACCGCGCCGGCGTGCACCACCGCGACGCGCGTTTCCTGCGGCGTGATGTTAACGAGGACTTCTTCGCTCACGCCGCCCCCCCAGCCTCTGCAGAAGCTGCGCGGTCTCGTACAGCGGCAGCCCGACGATGCCGGACTGGCTGCCGCGGATCTCGGCGACGAACAGCGCCGCGCGGCCCTGGATGGCGTAAGCGCCGGCCTTGTCGTCGGACTCGCCGGTCGCGACATAGGCGTGGATCTCGTCCGCCGAGAGGCTGCGGAACTGCACGTCCGAGACCGAGAGCGCGGTTTCGACCTCGTCGTCGAACTGCAGCGCCACCGCGGTCAGCACTTCGTGGCGCTTGCCCGAGAGCTCGGCCAGCATGCGTTGCGCGTCGGCGCGGTCCTGCGGCTTGCCGAAGATGCGGCCCTCGAGCGCCACCGTGGTATCGGCGGCGAGCACCGGCGCCCGCGGCAGGTTGCGCTCGAGCATGCGCCTCCAGCCGACCGCGGCCTTGGCGCACGCCAGACGCATCACGTAGTCGCGCGGATTCTCGCCCGGCTGCGGCGACTCGTCGATATCGGGCGCGGCGCCCGGGCGGTTGCGAAACAGCAGCAGGTGGAACTTGACGCCGATGTGGCCGAGAAGCTCGCGCCGCCGCGGGCTGCGCGAGGCGAGGTAGATGCTGCGATCGAGCAGTTTGACCATGGTGGCGCCGCTTCGGCGCAGTGTAGCAAAGCGATAGCGGGGGTAACGGGGGCGCCGCCCCTGTTCCTAGCCTCGGTGATACGGGTGCCCGGTGAGGCGGGTGGCGGCGCGGTACAGCTGCTCGGCGAGCAGCACCTGCGCCAGCGCGTGCGGCAGCGTGAGCGACGACAGGCGCAGCAGCGGCGCGGCCTGCGCCTTTGTCCTCGCGTCCAGCCCGTCGGCGCCGCCGATGACGAAGGCGGTGGGCGCCTGCTCGGCGGCCCAGCGTGCGAGGTGCGCCGCGAACTGCGCGCTCGTCAGCTCGCGCCCGCGCTCGTCCAGCGCGACGATGCGCGCGTTCGCCGGCGCTCTTGCCGCCAGCTGCACCGCGTAGCCGCGCGGCATGCGCGCGAGGTAATCGTCGCGCGCCTGCGCGGCCCAGCCGCGCAGCCTAGCGCCGTGCGCGACGAGCAGCAGCCTTGCCATGGCCCGCGAGCTTCACCGGCTTGCCGCCCCAGATCTCCTCGAGGTTGTAGTGGCTGCGCACCGCCGGATGCATGACGTGCACGACGATGTCGCCGAGGTCGACCAGCAGCCATTCGCCGCCGGCCTCGCCCTCGACGCCGTACACGCGCGCGCCCAGGGCGCCGAGCTTGCCGCGCACGCTGTCGGCCAGCGCCTTGAGCTGGCGGCTCGAGTCGCCGCTCGCGATCACCACGCGCTCGAAGAACGGCGAGAGCCGCGCGACGTTGAAGACCCGGATGTCGTGGCCTTTCACGTCCTCCAGGGCGTCGACCACGGCCCGCTGCTTCCTGCGGATATCCATCAGCGGTACAGGCCGTGTTTTCGTATGTAGTCGAGCACTTTCGGCGGCACCATGGCGCAGACGTCCGCGCCGCGCGCGAGGCGCGCGCGGATGTCGCTCGCCGAGATGTCCGTCGGGGTGAACGGCACGTGCTGCGCGCGGTCGTCGGGCACGCGCCAGCCGGGGCGCGCGAACACCGCGAGCGTGGCGAGCTCGAGGATCTCGCGCCAGCGGTGCCAGGTCTCGAATTTCGCGTACTGGTCGGCGCCGAGGAGCAGCACGGGCCTGCCGCCGAGCGATCTCAGCGTGTCCACCGTAAAGCCGGAATGCGCCGCATCGAGCTCGCGTTCGTCGATGGCGTAGCGCGGCTCGCCTTCGATGGCGAGTCTCAGCATGGCGACGCGATGCGCCGCGGGCGTGCGCGCCGGCGCGCGGTACTTCGGCGCGCCGGTCGGCAGCCACAGGATGCGCTCGAGCGCGAGGTGCTCGAGCGCGGCGCGCGCCAGCGCCAGGTGCGCGTTGTGTACCGGATCGAAGGTGCCGCCAAGGATCCCCGTGGTCGACACTACCGGCGGATTTCTCCGTGGCCGAGGACGACGAACTTCTGCGTGGTGAGGCCCTCCAGGCCCACCGGCCCGCGCGCGTGCAGCTTGTCGGTGGAGATGCCGATCTCGGCGCCGAGGCCGAACTCGTAGCCGTCGGCAAAGCGCGTCGAGGCGTTGACCAAGACCGAGCTGGAATCGACCTCGCGCAGGAACTTCTGCGCGCGCGCCTCGTCCTGCGTGACGATGGCGTCGGTGTGCTGCGAGCCGTACCTTGCGATGTGCTCGATGGCCTCGTCCAGGCCCTCGACCACGCGGATCGAGACCACGGGCGCGAGCCACTCGGTGGCGTAGTCGCTTTCCGTGGCGGGCTTCGCCCCGGGCAGGAGCTTGCGCGCGCCGTCATCGGCGCGCATCTCGACTCCCTTGTCGCGAAAGATGCGGCCGAGCTCGGGCAGCACGCGCGCCGCGATGCCCTCGGCCACCAGCAGCGTCTCCATCGTGTTGCAGGTGCCGTAGCGCTGGGTCTTGGCGTTGTCGGCGATTCTCACCGCCATCGCCGGGTCGGCGCGGTCGTCCACGTACACGTGGCACACGCCGTCCAGGTGCTTCAGCATCGGGATGCGCGACTCGCGCATCAGCCGCGCGATCAATTCCTTGCCGCCGCGCGGAATGATCAGGTCCACGGTCTCGTGCATCTGGATGAGCTCGCCCACCGCGGCGCGGTCGGCCACCTCCACCACCTGCACCGCCGCCTCGGGCAGCCCCGCCGCCTTCAGGCCCGCGCGCACGCAACCCGCGATCGCCCGGTTGGAGTGCAGCGCCTCCGAGCCGCCGCGCAGGATGCAGGCGTTGCCCGCCTTCACGCACAGCCCGGCGGCGTCGGCGGTGACGTTGGGGCGCGACTCGTAGATGATGCCGATGACGCCGAGCGGCACGCGCATGCGCGCCACCTCGATGCCGGTGGGCCGGCGCACGCGCTCGCTCACCTGCCCGACCGGATCGGGCAGCGCCGCCACCTGCTCGAGCCCGGCGGCCATCTGCTCGATGAGCGCCGGCGTGAGCGCGAGGCGGTCGACGAACGCCGCGTCGCGGCCGTCCTTTTTCGCCTGCGCGAGGTCGTCGCGGTTGGCGGCAAGCAGCAATTCAGCCGCGCCGCGCAATGCCGCCGCCATCGCCCCGAGCGCGCGGTTCTTGGCGTCGGTGTCGGCGCGCGCCAGAAGGCGCGCGGCGGCGCGCGCCGCCCGGCCCAGGCCGTGCACATACGCCTTTACGTCAAGCTTTTGATCCACCGGCCAATTTTAACCCCAGGGCGGCGAGCTGATCCCAGGGATCGCCGCGCGCGACGCCCTTCGCCACGCGGTCGATGGTCGCCGCCTGCGCGAGCGCCGCGTCGAGCGCGGCGCGCGAATGGCGCCGCGCCGCGGCCAGCACGGCGCGCTGCAGCGGCTTGTTGAACAGGCGCTGCTCGCCGAACAGCCGCTCGGCGCTCTTGCCTTCGGCCATGCCGCGCAGCACGAACAGCGCGCTCGCGAGCGCGAACAGCACGAAGGTCGGCGCCTCGCCCTCGCCGCGCAGGCCCTGCAGGATGCGCGCATAGCGCGCGGTATCGCCCGCCACCAGCGCCTCTGCAGCGGCGTACGGGTCGTAGCGCGCGACCGAGGTCACGGCGTCCTCGACGGTCTCCAGCGCGAGCTCGCCCGGCGGCGCGAGCAGCGCGAGCTTCTGCAGCTCCTGGTGCGCGGCGAGCAGGTTTCCCTCGACGCGCCCGGCGAGGAACTCGAGCACCTCGGGCGGCGCCTTCTGCTGCTGGCGCGCGAGGCGCGCGCCGATCCACTGCGGCAACCGCGCGCGCTCCACCGGCCAGACCTCGACCACCACGCCGGCGGTGGCGAGCGCGCCGAACCAGGCCGAGGACTGGGCGGCGCGATCCAGCCGCGGCAGGCTCACCAGCGTGAGCATCTCGGTGTCGAGCCGCTTGCAGTATTCGACGATCGTCGCGGCACCCTCGGTGCCGGGCTTGCCGCCGGGAAGGCGCAGCTCGATCAGCTTGCCGCCGCCGAAGAGGGACCGGCTGGCGCCGGCGTGCGCGAGCGCGCTCCAGTCGAAGCCGCGCTCGGCGGTGAACACCTCGCGCTCGGCGAGGTCGCGCCGGCGCGCCGCGGCGCGCACCGCGTCGGCCGCTTCCAGCGCGATGAGCGGCTCGTCGCCGTGGATCACGTAGAGCGGCGCGAGCGTCTTCGCGAGGTGCGCCTCGAGCTGCTCGGCGCGCAGCGGCATCAGTTCGCGGTCCCGGGCTGGCGCGCCGCGGCGAGGCGCCGCATGATCTGCTGCACCATGTCGGCCTGCATCTCGCGGAACAGCTGCTGCTCCTCGGTCTCCTTGGCGAGCGCCACCTCGTCGTTGTAGGTGATGTCGCGCGTCAGCGTGACCGTGCTCGGCGGCACGAAATCGCCGCCCTTGCCGTCGCCGACGCGAAAGCCGACGCGGTAGATGAGGCGGAACTCGCGCACGCGCCCGCCGGTGCTGAGCGCGAGGATCTCCTTGGTGCGCGTTTCCTCGCTGAACAGCAGCTGCGCCGCGGCTGCCTTGGGATCGTCGACCACGCGCGTCGCGCTGCCCGCCTGGATGTTCCTCTTCAGCTCGAGCGCGATGCCGCCGGTGGCGCCGGGCAGGTAGAGCGTGTCGAAAGGCAGGTCGGCGGCGCCGCGCAGCTGAAAGCCGCAGGCGGCGAGGAGCAGAACGAGCAGAGCGGCGCCGGCGCGCATCAAAGGACGATGTTGATCAGCCGGCCCGGGACGATGATGATCTTCTTGATCACCTGGTCCGCGACGTACTTGCGCATCGCTTGGACGGCGCTCGACTCGATGGTCTTCGTGTCGGCCGACTTCGGCACCGTCACTGTGCCGCGCGTCTTGCCGCCTACCTGCACCACGTACTCGATCTCGTCCTGCTCCAGGGCGCGCGCGTCCGGCTCGGGCCAGGGCGCGGCGAGCACGTCCTCGCCGTAGCCGAGCGCGCGCCACAGGTGGTGCGCGAGGTGCGGCGCGATCGGCGCGAGCAGCCGCAGGAGGATCGACAGGCCCTCTTCGCTCGCCGCGCTTCTTCCCGGGATCTCCTCCAGCGCGTTGAGGATCTTCATCGCCGCCGAGGCCACGGTGTTGAACTGGTGCTTGCCGAGGTCGTAATTGGCCTGGCGCAGCACATCGTGGATCTCGTGGCGCACGTCTTTGTGCTCGCCGGCGCCGGCTTTCGCCGCGCAGTGTCTGAGCGCGTAGGCCCACACGCGCTTCAGGAACCGGAACGAGCCCTCGACGCTCTCATCGCTCCACTCGAGCGTGTTGGTCGGCGGCGAGGCGAAGATGGTGTAGAAGCGCGCCGTGTCCGCGCCGTACTTGTCGATCAGCGCCTGCGGGTCGACGCCGTTGTTCTTCGACTTCGACATGGTGCCGATGCCGTCGAACACCGCCTCGCGGCCGTCCCTGGTCTTCGCCGACAGGAATTTACCCCTGGCGTCGCGCGTCACCTCGACGTCGGCCGGGTTGATCCACTCGCGCCGCCCTCCCGCCTCGCTGTAGTAGGACTCGGCGAGCACCATGCCCTGGGTGAGCAGGTGGGTGAACGGCTCGTCGACCTCGAGCAGGCCTTCGGCCTTCAGCGCGCGCGTGAAAAAGCGCGAATAGAGCAGGTGCAGGATGGCGTGCTCGATGCCGCCGATGTACTGGTCGACCGGCATCCAGTATCGGGCGCGCTCATCCAGCATCACGCGCTCGTTGTCCGGGCAGGCGAAGCGCGCGAAATACCAGGACGAATCGACGAACGTGTCCATGGTGTCGGTCTCGCGCCGGGCCGGCTTGCCGCACGACGGGCACGTCGTCTCGTAGAACTCCGGCAGCTTCGCGAGCGGGTTGCCGGTGCCGTCGGGTACCAGGTGCCCGGGCAGCTCCACCGGAAGATCGTCGTCCGGCACCGGCACGTCGCCGCAGGCGGCGCAGTGCACGATCGGGATCGGGCAGCCCCAGTAGCGCTGGCGCGAGATGCCCCAGTCCCGCAGGCGCCACTGCACCTGCTTCCCGCCCAGGCCTTTCGCCTCGAGGTCGGCGGCGATCGCGTCCACCGCCTTTGCATAGTCCAGGCCGTCGTACTTGCCGGAATTGATGCAGGTGCCGTACTCGGCGTACGCCGGCCGCCAGGGCTCGGGAACCGAATCGCCCGCTGCAGTCCGGATGACGCACGCGATCGGCAGGCCGTAGTTGAGCGCGAAGGCGTAGTCGCGCTCATCATGCGCGGGCACGCCCATCACCGCGCCCTCGCCGTAGCCCATCAGCACGTAATTGCCGACCCACACCGGGAGCCGGTGGCCCGAGATCGGATGGGTGCAGAAAAGGCCCGTCGGCATGCCCTTTTTCTCCAGCTGCGCGAGGTCGGCTTCCATCACCGCGCCGCGCTTGCATTCCTCGACGAAGGCGGCGAGCTTCGCATCCGATCTTGCCGCGTGCGCCGCGATCGGGTGCTCGGCGGCCACCGCCATGAAGGTCGCGCCCATCAGCGTGTCGGCGCGGGTGGTGAAGACCCAGAGCGTCTTCGGCTGCCCTTCGAGCTCGTAGGGAAAGCCGATGCGCACGCCCGCCGAGCGCCCGATCCAGTTCTTCTGCATCAGCTTCACCTGCTCGGGCCAGCCGTCCATCTTCTCCAGCGCGCCGAGCAGCTCCTCGGCGTACGCCGTGATGCGCAAGAAGTACATCGGGATCTCGCGCTTCTCGACGGGCGCGCCGGTGCGCCAGCCGCGCCCGTCGATCACCTGCTCGTTGGCGAGCACGGTCTGGTCGATCGGGTCCCAGTTGACGATGCCGGTCTTGCGGTAGGCGAGGCCCTTGCGGAACAGGCGCGTGAACAGCCACTGGTTCCACCTGTAGTACTCGGGGCGGCAGGTGGCGAGCTCGCGCTCCCAGTCGAGCGCAAAGCCGAGGCCCTGCAGCTGGCGCTTCATGGTGGCGATGTTGTCGGTGGTCCACTGCGCCGGCGGAACGCCATTCGCCATCGCCGCGTTCTCCGCGGGCAGGCCGAACGCGTCCCAGCCCATCGGCTGCAGCACGTTGAAGCCGCGCATGCGGTAGTGGCGCGTGAGCACGTCGCCGATGGTGTAGTTCCTCACGTGCCCCATGTGCAGCTTGCCCGAGGGGTAGGGGAACATCGACAGGCAGTAGAACTTCGGCCGCGCCGCGTCCTCGAGCGAGCGGAAGGACTTGCGGGCCGCCCAGAAGGCCTGCGCATCCTGCTCGACGCTGCGGGGATCGTAGTGGGGCTGCATCCGTGACGTAATGCGCGGCAGGCGCGGATTCTAGCGCATCGCCCGCGCGCGAAGACCCGGTTATGCTTGCGCCAACGGCAATGGAGGTCCCGATGAAACGCGTACTCGCAGTGCTCGGCGCGGCGCTGCTCGCGGCTGCCGCCGTGCAGTCCCGGGCGGCGCCGGCCGCAGTCGTGGAAGGCGTGCAGATGCCGGCCTGGGTGGAGCGCGCCAGCATCGGCACCGTGCGGCGCCTGCCGCTCGCGCCGGGCATGGAGCTGCGCGGCGGCGACGAGCTGCGCACCGGCGTGGGCGCGCGCGTCTACGTCAGGCTCGCCGAGGGCAGCCTGGTGAAGCTCGGCGAGAAGGCGAGCCTGCGCATCCTGGAGATCGCGCCCGAGCGCAGCGACGGCTTCTTCAAGGCGGCGCTGCACGTGCTGGAAGGGGCGTTTCGCTTCACCACCGATCTGCTGGCGAAACAGCGCCGGCGCGAGGTGAGCATCCGCGTCGCGACGGTCACCGCCGGCATCCGCGGCACCGACCTGTGGGGCAAGTCGGCGCCGGAGCGCGAGATCGTCTGCCTGATCGAGGGCGCGATCGAAGTCGGCGCCGAAGGCGAGGCGCCGGTGGTGATGGACGAGCCGCGCCAGTTCTACCAGCGCCTGAAGGGTGAAACCCAGCCCGTCGGCTTCGTCGACGCGGTGCAGCTCGCGCAGTGGGCGCGCGAGACCGAGATAGCCGAGGGGCGCGGCGCGGCGCGCCGCGGCGGCAGGTGGAAGCTGACGCTCGCGCGCGCGGACACGCAGAAAGCCGCGCTCGAGGTGTACGACCGCCTGCGCGACGCCGGCTACGCCGCCGAGATCCACCCCGTGAAGTCGGGCGAGGGGCACGAGTACCTCGTGCGCATCACGCGCCTGGCGTCCAAGGCCGACGCCGAGGCGCTCGCCGAGCAGCTGCGCGGCACCGCCGGCGTGCAGGAGGTGGCGGTTTCCATTTAGCGCTGCGAATGCGAAGGCTATAATCGAAACGTTTTGTCCCTCCGCCTCGAAGACCTCAATCCCGAACAGCTCGCCGCCGTCACGCTGCCCGCCGGCCATGCGCTGATCCTCGCCGGCGCGGGCAGCGGCAAGACGCGCGTGCTCACCACGCGGCTCGCCTGGCTGCTGCAGAGCGGCGCGGTTGCGCCCGCGGGCGTACTCGCCGTGACCTTCACCAACAAGGCGGCACGCGAGATGCTCGCGCGGCTCTCGGCGATGCTCGCGGTGAACCCGCGCGGCATGTGGATCGGCACCTTCCACGGCCTGTGCAACCGCATGCTGCGCGCGCATCACCGCGAGGCCGGGCTGCCGCGCGAGTTCCAGATCCTCGACACGCAGGACCAGCTCGCCGCGGTGAAGCGCGTGCTGCGCGCGCTCAACGTGGACGAGGACCGCTACCCGCCGCGCGACGTGCAGGTCTTCATCATGGGCCGCAAGGAGGAGGGCCTGCGCGCGCGCGACGCCGTGGCGGGCGACGACGCTTCGCGCCGCTACGCCGAGCTCTACGACGCCTACGACGAGCAGTGCCGGCGCGAGGGCGTGGTGGATTTCGCCGAGCTCCTGCTCAGAAGCACCGAGCTGCTGCAGCGGAACGAGCCGCTGCGCGAGCACTACCGCGCGCGCTTCCGGCACCTCCTGGTGGACGAGTTCCAGGACACCAACCGCCTGCAGTACCGATGGCTGAAGCTGCTGGCCGGCGCCGGCGCGAGCCTGTTCGCCGTCGGCGACGACGACCAGTCGATCTACGCCTTTCGCGGCGCCAACGTCGGCAACATGGCGGAGCTCGAGCGCGAATACCCGGGCGCGCGCATCCGCCTCGAGCAGAACTACCGCTCGCACGGCAACATCCTCGATGCCGCCAACGCGCTCATCGCGCACAACGCCAAGCGCCTGGGCAAGAACCTGTGGACCGCGGCAGGCGCGGGCGAGCCGCTGCGCGTGTTCGAGGCGCAGTCCGACGTGGACGAAGCGCGCTGGATGGTGGAGGAGATCCAGGCGCTGAAGCGCGACGGCGCGCGCCTCGAGGAGATCGCGCTGCTGTACCGCTCGAACGCGCAGTCGCGCGTGCTGGAGCACGCGCTCTTTACCGCCGCGCTGCCCTACCGCGTGTACGGGGGCCTGCGCTTCTTCGAGCGCGCCGAGGTCAAGCACGCGCTCGCCTACCTGCGCCTTGTCGCCTCGCCCGCGGACGACAGCGCGTTCCTGCGGGTGGTGAACTTTCCGGCGCGCGGCATCGGCGCGCGCACGCTCGAAGCGCTGCAGGACGCGGCCCAGGCCGCGGGCCGCAACCTCTACGAGACGGCGCTCGCCAGCCCCGGCAAGGTGGCGCCCTTCATCGCTCTCATCGAGTCGCTGCGCGAGGACTGCGCGGGCCTCACGCTCGCCGAGAAGGTCGAGCTCGTGGTGGCGAAGAGCGGCCTCACGGAGCACTACCGGCGCGAGCGCGAGGGCGCCGAGCGGCTGGAGAACCTCGGCGAGCTCGTGAACGCGGCGGCGGCGTTCAGCGCCGACGAAGCGGCGCTCGAGTCGGGCGAGGACATCGATCCGCTCACGGCCTTCCTCACGCATGCCGCGCTGGAAGCCGGCGAGCACCAGGCGGGGGAGGGCCAGGACGCGCTGCAGCTGATGACCATGCACTCGGCCAAGGGGCTCGAATTCAACGCCGTGTTCGTGAGCGGGCTGGAAGAGGGCCTGTTTCCGCACGAGCAGAGCGTGATGGAGAAGGACGGGCTGGAGGAGGAGCGGCGCCTGATGTACGTCGCGCTCACGCGCGCGAGAAAGCGCCTGTACCTGTCGTTCGCGCAGACGCGGCTCCTGCACGGGCAGACGCGCTACAACCTGCCGTCGCGCTTCATCGACGAGCTGCCGCAGGGGCTGCTGAAGTGGCTCACGCCGCGCCTCGCCGCGAAGCGCAAGCCCTCGACCTTCACCGCGGGCGCGTTCACGCGCGCGGTGAAGCGCGACCCGCGCTTTGGCGGCGCGCCGGCCGGCACCGGCGGCGCGCCGAGCGGCTTTCGCATCGGCCAGAGCGTGATGCACGCCAAGTTCGGCGCCGGCGTCATCGTCGACGCCGAGGGCCAAGGCACCGACGCGCGCGTGCAGGTGAACTTCGGGCGCGAGGGCGTGAAGTGGCTCGCCGTGGCGGTGGCGAAGCTGCAGGCGGCATGAAACGCGAAGACTATCTCGAGCGCATCCTGCGCGCCCGCGTCTACGACGTGGCGATCGAGTCGCCGCTCGAGCTCGCGCCGGCGCTCTCGCGGCGCCTGGGCAACCGGCTGCTGCTGAAGCGCGAGGACCTGCAGCCGGTGTTTTCCTTCAAGCTGCGCGGCGCCTACAACAAGATGGCGAACCTGTCGCGCGAGCGGCTGAGGAAAGGCGTGATCGCCGCGAGCGCCGGCAACCACGCGCAGGGCGTGGCGCTGGCTGCGCAGAAGCTGGGCTGCCGCGCCACCATCGTCATGCCGGTGACCACGCCGAAGATCAAGGTGGATGCGGTGGCCGCGCGCGGCGCGAAAGTCGTCCTGCACGGCGACTCCTACGACGAGGCCTATGCCGAAGCGATGCGCCTGAAGCGAAAGCAGGGCCTCGCGTTCGTCCATCCCTACGACGATCCCGACGTCATCGCCGGCCAGGGCACCATCGGCATGGAGCTCCTCCGGCAGAGCGAGCGGCCGATCGACGCCGTATTCGTGGCGGTGGGCGGCGGCGGGCTGATCTCGGGCATCGGCGCGTACTTGAAGCATCTCAAGCCGTCGATCAAGGTGATCGGCGTCGAGCCCGACGATGCCGACGCCATGACGCGCTCGCTCAAGGCCGGGCGGCGCGTGAAGCTCGAGCACGTGGGCCTGTTTGCCGACGGCGTGGCCGTGAAGCAGGTCGGAAGAGAGACCTTTCGCCTCGCCCGCAAGCTCGTCGACGACATGGTGCTGGTCGACACCGACGAGATCTGCGCCGCGATCAAGGACGTGTTCGAGGATACGCGCGTGGTGCTCGAGCCCGCGGGCGCGCTTGCCATCGCCGGCGCCAAGGCCTGGGTCGAGCGCCACGGCGCGCGCGGCAAGACGCTGGTGGCGGTCGCCTGCGGCGCCAACACCAACTTCGACCGCCTGCGCTTCGTCGCCGAGCGCGCCGAAGTCGGCGAGCACCGCGAGGCGGTGCTCGGCGTGACCATCCCCGAGCGCCGCGGCAGCTTCCGGCGCTTCTGCCGCGCGCTCGGCGGCCGGAACATCACCGAGTTCAACTACCGCATGTCCGACCCGCGCGAGGCGCACATCTTCGTCGGTGTCACGGTGCACGACCGCGCCGAGACGCGGCGCATCGTGCGCGCGCTGCGCCGCGCCGACTTCCGCACGCTCGACATGTCGAACGACGAGGTCGCCAAGGGCCACATGCGCCACATGATCGGCGGGCACTCGGCGCTCGCCCGCGACGAGCTGCTCTACCGCTTCGAGTTCCCGGAGCGCCCGGGCGCGCTGATGAAGTTCCTCACGGCGATGAACCCGACCTGGAACATCAGCCTGTTCAACTACCGCAACTACGGCGCCGACTACGGCTCGATCCTGGTCGGCATCCAGGTCCCGCGGCGCGAGATGGGCGACTTCGAGCGCTTCCTCGCGCGCCTCGGGTACCCCAGCAGCGACGAGACACGCAACCCCGCCTACCGCCTGTTCCTCAGGTAGTCCCGCCGCCGTGACCGACGCGCCGACGCACAGCCTGCACCCGGAAGAGGGCGCGGCGGCGCGCGAGGCGCGCGCGCGCCGCGCGCGCCAGCGGCTCCTGTTCGCGCTCGCGATCCTCGCCAGCACGCTCGCGCTCACCGCGCTCGGTGCCTGGACCTACGGTGCCGTCGAGCGCCTGCTGCGCGAGTCGCGCGCCGCGGCGCTCAAGTCCGTGCTCGAGGCGCAGGCGAAGACGATCGAGGTGTGGATCGAGGACCAGAAGCTCGGCATTCGGCGCCTCGCCCGCGATCGGCAGGTGCGCACGCAAGTGCAGGCGCTCGTCGACATCGCCACCCAGCACGGCGCGACGCCGCAGGCCTATTGCGGTGCGCCGGCAAGGCGGCCGCTCGTCGAGCAGCTCGACGACGCGCTCGCCGGCACCGGCGCGGTGGCCTTCAACGTTATCGAGCGCGGCGGGCGCATCATCGCCTCGAAGTTTCGCGAGTACTGCGGCCTGCAGCTCAGCGCGCGCGCCTTCGAGCAGGGCCTCACGCCCGTGTTCCGCGGCGAAACGCATTTCCTCTCCCCGTACCGCGACGTCGAGCGCCTCGCGCAGCCGCCGGCCCGTGCGCCGCTCGAGCGCGCGCTGGTGTGGATCGAGACGCCCGTGCTGAACGAGGCCGGGCGCATCGTCGCGGCGCTCGCTGTCGGCCAGTTCGCACACGAGCAGTTCGCCGCCATCTTCGCCGCCGCGCGCAGCCGCGAGACCGACGAGGCCTATGCGCTCGACCGCGACGGCGTGATGCTCTCGGGCGGCCGTTTCGCGGGCGAAGGCGTGCCGCGCACGGTGCGCCTGCGCCCGGCCGGCGCGCCGGAGGGAGCGCTCACGGATCTGGCCGCCGAGGTGCGCGCGGCGGCCGGCGGCGGCGCCTCGAGCGGCATGCTGGTCGAGCCCTACGCCGGCTACGCTGGCTGGCCGGTGGTGGGCGCGTGGCGGTGGCTCCCCGCCTACGACATGGGGATCGCGGTGGAGATGGGCGCCGAGGAAGCCTATGCGCCGCTCGGCGTGCTCGGCACGGCGTTCGGCACCGTGTTCGGCGCGCTGGTCGCCGCGGTAGTGGTGGCGCTCGTCATGTGGTTTCGCGCGGCGCGGCTGCAAAGCGAGGTCGAGGAGCGGCGCGTGGGCGCGTACCTGCTCGGCGAGCGCATCGGCGAAGGCGGCGTCGGCAACGTCTACGCCGCGCGCCACGATCTGCTCAAGCGTCCCACGGCGGTGAAGCTCCTCAAGCCGACGCGCGCCACCGACGAGATGGTGGCGCGCTTCGAGCGCGAGGCGCAGCTCGCGAGCCAGCTCTCGCACCCCAACATGGTGGAGATCTACGACTACGGGCATTCCGTCGACGGCAACCTCTACTACGCGATGG
>Ga0326597_10007560_pt1 | contig 14776 bp, 10 predicted proteins | sample RVTome_12_FD_203789 | JGI IMG/M metagenome (GOLD analysis project Ga0326597, IMG submission 203789) | Soil microbial communities from uranium-contaminated site in the Upper Colorado River Basin, Wyoming, United States - RVT100D185 | ecosystem: Environmental > Terrestrial > Soil > Contaminated >... | reverse complement strand
GGGGGGTGGGGGCGGCGCGCTGGGCGCCGGGTGGGGGCCGTCAGCCGCCGCGGCCGCCGGTGGTGACCACTGCCTCCCCGGTGTTGACTCCGATGCGCACCGCCAGGCCAAGGCCCTCGTGCTCTTCGTTGAGCTCATCGACGGCGGCCTGGATGCGGAGGGCGACCCGCACCGCTCGCTCCGGGTCGTCCTCGTGGGCGGTGGGGACCCCGAAGACCGCCATCACCCCGTCGCCCATTAGCTTCTCGACGGTGCCGTCGTAGCGCTCGATCTCCTGCCGGAGCCGGCGGTGGTACGGGGTGAGCCGGGCGTGGACGTCCTCGGGATCGGCCTCGTCGGCCCCGGCGGTGAACCCAGCGATGTCGGCGAAGAGGATGGTGAGGAAGCGCCGCTCCTCGGTGACCTGATCATGAACGGCGGCGCCGCACGAGGGGCAGAAGGCGGCACCTTCGGGTAGGGGGGAGGAGCAGTTGGCGCAGCGGTCGCTCAGCCCGGTGCCGCAGGTGGTGCAGAACCGGGCGTCATCGTGATTCGCCGTGCCGCATTCGCCGCAGGTGCGCACCCGGCCACTCTACGGGAGGGGTCGGTGGTGGGGTGGGGGTAGTTGGTCAGTTTGATCAGTTTCGCCCTTGTTCGGGTCACACTGACCATTACGTGACCGTGTAAGAAAAAGTCAATAGGTCGGTTTCATGACTTGTGGAATCTCCACCACGAATGTAACGTTTACTCCGCCATGAGTGAGAACCCACTCGACCGGATCGCCGACGCGATGTTCCGAGGTCGCGCCTTCGCAGACACCATCGATCAGGTCCACCGCGATACCTTCAATGGCCTTCCGAGCAGCATCATGATGCGGGCACACGCCATGCGGTCGTCGGTCCAGGCACAGATCATCAACGGGGACGTAGAGGGATACACCCTCGTCGATGAGTATCTCGGTTTCGGTCGGGTCGAGATTGTGCGGGTCGAGACAGGCCAGCGCTACCTCCTCAAGGCGCGGAGCGCACTTCCCTTCGAGGCGTCGTCGCAGCTATCGATATTCGGCGACATCGAACCCACTCCCGGGGCACGGCCACTCCTACTTCTTGTCTATGAGTTCCGACCCGACACACTCCTTCTCTCCACCGCCTCGGTCGAGAGGATCCGACTCAATGGACGTGTGCGCTATCAGTTGCTCGACCAGCTGACTGACGCCGGGACCTGGTCGATCGACGACATCCCCGACATTGTGGTGTTCGACCAGGGCGATGAGGACGACTACGGCGATCTCTCAGAGGACATCCGGTTCGTGGATCGAGAGGGGAATCAGGAGTGAATCGTCTCCGGGCGGTTCGCGAGATCGAAGGATGGACTCAGCATCAACTCAGCGAGATGCTGGGCGTATCGCCTCAAGCCATCTCCGCCGTCGAGCGGGGCCAACGGCCCCTCACTTTCAGTATCGAGCCCACCGGCTATTCAGACGACCGATTCCTCCTTCCCGACATGTCGGAGCCTCTCCACCGACAGAAGGCGGCCACCAAGATCACGGACACGCACCGGGCAAAGGAGCTGCTTCGGCTCGCCGGTGAGGTCCTCATCGAACTCCGAACCCGCATACCGAATGCGCCACAAAGCCGGTTAGAACCGCTGGACGCTCCAATGAGGCTCGACGCGATGGAGGACGCCGCTATCGACATACGCCTTCTCCTCTCACACGAGACCTCAGGACCCATACGGAACCTCACGAAACTGGTCGAGCGGTCAGGCGTTTGCCTAATCCCGCTCGTCGGACTTCCAGGTATCGATGGCATTTCGGCATGGGTCGAAGAACAGCCGGTTATCGGACTCTCCCCGAGTGTGCCCGGCGACCGCTTCCGCTTCTCTCTCGCACACGAGCTTGCCCACCTGCTCTTCCATCGACAAAAGCGCAACACCACAGAGGACGAAGCAAACAGGTTCGCCGGAGCCTTCCTCATCCCGCGACACGACTTCGACCACGCAGTCGCGGATTCCCCCACCCTGAGAGACTTCATTGGCTTGAAGAGCAACACCGGGGTGTCTGTTGCCGCTCTCATCTACCGGGCGCACGAACTCGGCTACATCGACGACCACCGCTACAGGTCGCTCCAAATCCAGATGGCGCGATGGCGCAAGTCAGAACCCGGCGAGTTCGCCCCTGTAGTGGGAGGTCTCTTGCCCCGAATGGTCGAGGTGTCAGGCGGCGCGGATGAGGTTGCGAAGCAACTCGGGTTCCCTACGCGGCACATCCGCGAGGTCACGAACTGGTCAGTCCTCCGAGCCGCCTGAACGCTTCGCCCACCGGGCCTTCGCGGCCTTGCGGGCGATCTCGGAACGTTCCGCGGGGGCGAGCTTCTCGGCGCGGGCCCTCCGGCGGGCCCTTCCTTGCCGGTGGTTCAGGGGGTGAGGGGGCGATCCAGCCGCAGCTAGTGCCACGACCGGCCTCAGGCGCGAAACTGGACCGATGGCCCCGGCTAGGCGGTAGGCCGCCGTGGCTTCGCACGTCTAAACTACACATATGGAATTCGGGCGGCTGATTGAGTCCCCAACCTGCGCGGTCGGCAATCATGCCTCGAGTCCACAGGAAGTTGCGCGGTGGATCGATCGGAAGTTACGGAACTACACAGCATTCAGCCCATTCGAACTGTTCCGTCGATCTTGCAGCTGGGGATCCTCTCGCATGTTCGGGCGGCACGTGTGGATCACGACGACATCGCAATGGGCGAGATCCAGGCGGTCCGAGCGGCGAAGTCGGTTCCCGGTCCTGGGGGGCGTCCTCTGCACGAGTATGCGAACCTCTACTTCCACGCCCGGAATCCCATGATGTCGAAGAGGCGCTCGCAGCATGCTGAAATCTGCGTAGTTCGAGTTGATCCGGCCGTCCTTGATAGTCCGGGGGCCATCGTGACGGACCAGAACGCGGCGAGCGACTACGCCCGTTTTGCTCCGGCAGCGACCGGGCTCGCGATTGTGGACGTTCACGCGACCATGGCGCGGGATTGGCGTGACCCAAACCAGATTGCCTACTGGCGGAAGAAGTCAAGGAAGCTTGCTGAGGTGCTTGTACCCAACTTGATCCAGCCCAGCCTCATTATGGGGGCGTACGTCTCCGGTGACGTCGGAAGGGCGGCATTGAGCCAGGCGGCCGGTGTGCTTCCCCTGGTTGTTGAACCCGACTTGTTCTTCGCGGCGGACGAAGGGGAAGTATGACTGACAACGTCACCGTCGTAGTAGGTGATTTGTTCGAGTCGAAGGCGCAGACCTGGGTCAACACCGTGAACACGGTAGGGGTGATGGGCAAGGGGATCGCCCTGGGCTTCAGAAAGCGGTTCCCCGAGATGTTCGAGGACTACCGTCGGCGATGCGACCGTGGTGAGGTTGCGCTTGGCCGACCGTACCTGTACGAGCGTCCCGAACTTCCGTGGATTCTGAACTTTCCAACGAAGGATCACTGGCGCTCCCCAGCGAGACTTGACGCAATAGAACAGGGGCTCGGCCACCTACTTGTCAACTACCGACACTGGGGAGTCGAGTCGCTCGCGGTCCCTCCACTTGGATGCGGCGAGGGTCAGCTCGAGTGGGCAGTGGTTGGCCCCACCCTCTTCCGGTGGCTCGAGCGCCTGGAGGTACCTGTCGAGCTATTCGCCCCGTACGGAACCCCGCATGAGGAGTTGGCTCCGTCATTCCTAGGCCGCCAGCTGGAGTTCTTCAGAGCTGAGGAGGGTCCAAGACCTGAGCCACGCGTGAATTCCGGGGAGCTCGCCCTTGTAGCGATTCTCGACCGCGTTGAGCGCGAGCCGTACCGCGCACCGGTGGGTCGTGTGCAATTCCAGAAGCTCGCGTACTTCGCAACTGAGGCCGGAATCCATACTGGTCTCAAATTCCGCCGCGCCAGCTACGGGCCATTCGCCGACGGCCTGAAGAAGATTGTTGCTCGGTTGATCAACAACGGCTTGCTGAGGGAGGATCGGCGGGGTCAGGCGTTTCTCGTGCGGGTCGGTCCGACGTTCTCAGACGCGATCCGGGCATTCGGTCCAGACTTGCACGAGAGCGAAACAACGATTGCGCGAGTCGCTGACTTGGTGGTCCGATTCCGGACGACTCGCCAGGCTGAGGCGGCGGCCACGGCGCACTTCGCGGCCAAGGAGCTGGCAGCGGCGGCAGGAGTTGCGCCGTCGGAGCAGGCTGTCCTTGATGAGGTGAGGGAGTGGAAGCAGAATCGACAGCCGCCATTGAGCGCAAACGAGTTGGCGATCGGGATCAGGAACCTAGCTCTTCTCGACTGGGTGGACGTTGAGGGAAGTACCGAACTCCCCATCGGTCGAAGCGATCCGACACTCGTCGCCTAGCGCCCGTGTTCAAGGGGCAGGTGATCGCGCAGGGCCTCCATCGGGAGTATTCGTAGGTGTCGGTGCAAGGCGCTAGCGCCCTCGCTTCGGTCGCATCGGACCTCCATGGCGCTTGCGGGCCGTGGCCGATCGTGCTCGGGTTGGTCCAATAGTCATTGGGCGGAACCCATCGGAAACCCGCGAACCACCGACTGCCCTTCCGGAATCGACGAGCTAGCTGATTGGTAGGTTGTCTTCGGGCGGACACTGTCTCAGAACTGCAAGGAGGGTGTTGTGCGATGCTGACGCTTCCACAACTCGAACGGCACCTGTTCGCGGCGGCGGACATCTTGCGGGGGAAGATGGACGCCTCCGAGTTCAAGGAGTACATCTTTGGTGTCCTGTTCCTAAAGCGGGCAGCGGACCAGTTCGATGTTGAGCGCCAGTCGGTCATCGAGCAGCAACTCGCAGCAGGACGAACACAAGGCGAGGCCCTCCAGCGGGCCGACGACCCCGATTTCTACCGGGAAGCCTTCTTCGTTCCGCACATGTGTCCAGTCGATGTTCGCGACACCCACGACGACCAAGGGGAGCGCTGGTCGTGCGTCCGGGATCATCTGATGCACGGTCTGGGCGACGGGTTGAACAAGGCGCTGGGCGCACTCGAGGAACACAACCCGGCGCTGGAGGGTGTGCTCCAGCACATCGACTTCAACCGCACCGTCGGCCAATCCAAGGTCACCGACAAGAAGTGGCGTGACCTGATCACCCACTTCTCCAAGGTGCGGCTCCGCAACGTCGACTTCGAGTTCCCCGATCTGCTCGGCGCGGCGTATGAGTACTTGATCAGGGACTTCGCCGACTCGGCCGGCAAGAAGGGCGGCGAGTTCTACACCCCCCGCTCGGTGGTGCGGATGATGGTCCGCCTCCTCGACCCCAAGCAGGGGATGCGCATCTATGACCCCTGCTCGGGTTCGGGCGGCATGCTCATCTACTCCCGCAATCACGTCGCCGAACAAGGCGGCGACCCCAACGACCTCGTCCTCGCCGGGCAGGAGTCCAACGGCACCACCTGGTCGATCTCGAAGATGAACATGATCCTCCACAGGATCCGCGACGCCGACCTTCGCAACGAAGACACCCTCGCCGACCCCCAACACGTCTTCGGCGGCGAGTTGATGCACTTCGACCGGGTCATCACCAATCCCCCCTTCTCGCAGAACTACACCGCCGAAGGCATCCCTTTCCCGGAGCGCTTCAAATACGGGTGGACCCCCGAAGGCGGCAAGAAGGCCGACCTCATGTTCCTCCAGCACATGCTGGCGGTCCTTCGCCCCGGCGGCATGGTCGCCACCGTCATGCCCCACGGCGTCCTGTTCCGTGGCGGCGCCGAAGGCGAGATCCGTCGCAAACTGATCGAAGCCGACCTAATCGACACCATCATCGGAGTCGGACCCAACCTGTTCTACGGCACCGGCATCCCTGCCGCCATCCTCATCCTCCGTGCCCCTGGCTCGAAACCTGCCGACCGCCAGGGCAAGGTCCTGTTCATCAACGCCGACCGGGAATACGAAGAAGGCCGCGCCCAGAACTACCTTCGGCCCGAGCACGAAGAGAAGATCGTCTCCGCCTTCCAGGCGTTCGCCGAAATGGACGGATTCGCCCGGGTCGTCACCGCCGCAGAACTCGCCGACAACGACTTCAACTGCAACATCCGCCGCTACGCCGACAACGCCCCGCCACCCGAACCCCACGACGTGCGTGCCCACCTCCACGGAGGCGTCCCCAAGACCGAAGTCGACGCCCACCGGCCCGCATTCGAGCGCCACGGCGTCGACGTCGAGACCCTATTCGTCGAACGAGACACCGAGTACTGGGACTTCGCCCGACTCGAGCGCCCCGCCGACGAGATGATCGGCGAGCTCGCAGCGGTGCGCGAGGCCGAACTTCACGCCGAGTTCGAGCGACTCTGGGAAGTCGCCGCCAAGCGGATCGTCGACCTTGCCAACGGGGGGACCCTCGTCGGACTCCGATCCGACCTCATCGAACTCTTCCAACAGCCGCTCGCAGACATCGGCCCCCTCGACGGCTTCCAAACCGCCGGCATCATCGCCCGCTGGTGGGACGACCACGCCTACGAACTCGAAACGCTCGAGAATCGGGGCATCGACGGCCTTCTCGACGCCTGGCTCACCACCGCCGAAGCCAGCCAAGACGATAAGAACGCGGCCCCGCTCACCGACCAACCGATCATCGCCGGCCTCGTTCCCGGCCTCCTCGATGAACGGGAGCAACTAGCGACCCGAGCAGCCGAACTCGACGCGACCATCAAGACCGCCGAAGTAGCCACAGACGACGAGGGCGACGGCGAAGAACCCGAACCCGACGAGGACGCCCTCACACCGGAGGAACTCAAGAAGGCCAAATCGGCGCGAACCGCGACGGGGAAACAGTTGAAACAACTCGACGCCCGCCTACTCAAAGAGGCAACAACCGCCAGGGGCACCCTCAGCATCGAAACCGCCGAAACACTCGTTCTCGGGATCCTTCACGGTCGACTCGTCGGAGCAATGGACGGGCACCTTGATCGGCGCCGGCAGAGACTGACCGAGACCCACCAGCGGTGGCACGACAAGTACAAGACAACACTGCGAGACCTGGAGGCTGAGACACGTGAGGCAACCAGGCACCTCAACGCATACCTTGAGAGCCTTGGATATGGCTAGTTGGCTCGAACGAACGCTTGGGGAAATCGCAGAGCTTGGGTTCGGTGCCACACCATCAAGGGGTGTCCCCCGCTTCTGGGCTGGCGATGCCACGGGCCACCCCTGGGCAACAATCGCTGACATGCGCCAGGATCCCGTCGTCGACACGGCTGAGTCGATCACGGATGCCGCTCTGGCGGCTAACCGGGGCCGTCTTGTCCCCGCAGGCACTCCGCTGATGAGCTTCAAGCTTACGATCGGGCGGGTCGCCCGAGCGGGCCGTCCCCTGTTCACCAATGAGGCGATTGTGTCGATACGCGGCAGGCCGACCATGGCGGACTCTGATTGGCTCTATCACGCACTGCCTGGGATCGCTGCAGCGGGTGTCACCGACAACGCCGTGAAGGGTGCAACCCTGAACAAGGCAAAGCTGCTCAAGCTGTCCGTAAGTGTTCCACCGTTGGCGGAGCAGCGGCGGATTGCTGAGATCCTGGACACGATCGACGAGGCAATCCAAACCAGCGAACGCCTCATCGCAAAGAGGTCCCAGATTCACGATGGCCTCCGGCGGGAGCTCTTTGCGCCCCTTTCTTCGGGACCGAAACTTCGACTTGCCGACGTCTGTGATTTCTTCGATGACGGGGACTGGATTGAGACGCCATACATCACTGAGGCTGGGATTCGGTTGATCCAGACCGGCAATATCGGAGTCGGCGAGTTCCTCGACAAGCCCGAGACTCGTCGGTTTATTTCTGGCGGCTCCTTCGAGCAACTGCGGTGCAAGCCGGTACGCGCTGGGGATATCTTGATCTGTCGGTTGGCGGATCCGGTTGGTCGGGCGTGCCAAGTACCGGCGTCGGTGGGGCCGGCGATAACCTCCGTCGACTGCTCGATCGTGAGGGTGGATTTAACGCGGGTGGCGGCGCGGTTCCTGCTCCATTGGACTCAGACGGATTGGTGGCTTGAGGCCGCAGAGCGGGTCGCAGGTGGTACGACGCGAAAGCGAATAAGCCGATCCAATCTGGGCAGGCTAGCGGTGCCGGATGATTCGATTGAGGCCCAGCAGAGTGTGTCCTCGACACTCGACGCATCGCTTGAGACCTTGTCCGTCCTTCATTCGGAGACGGCGAAGCTCAAGATGTTGCGACTAGGACTGGCAGCTGATCTCTTGTCCGGCCGGGTGCGGACGGTGTCCTCATGAGCGGTATCGAGCTTGACCTCGTGGAGGGGCCCGCAGTTCAGCAACTGCAGGCTCTCGGCTATCAGCACATCCAAGGCGATCTGTGGGATCCGGCGGTGACAGAGCGGGAGTCGTGGCGCGAGGTGATCCTGGAGGGCCGGCTGCGGGCGGCACTTCAGCGCATCAACCTGGATGATGCCGGTGGCGAGTGGCTGGATGCTGTTCGAGTGTCGCAGGCGGTTTCGGCCTTGGTGAAGGCCGGCACTGGTGGTCTGAAGTTGATCGAGGCGAACCAGAAGGCAACCGACCTGCTGCAGGTGGGGACCGCGGTGCCTGGTGTGGAGGGGTGGGATCAGGGTCGGGACCGCACGGTCCGGTTCATCGATTGGGATAACTGGGCGAACAACGACTTCTTGGTGATCAATCAGTTCCGTGTTGATGAGCTAGCTGGGCAGGCGAAGAAGTTCGTCGCACCGGATCTGGTGTTGTTCGTGAACGGGATCCCGTTGGTGGTGGTCGAGTGCAAGGCGCCAGGCCCGGAGGATGTGATGGCGACGGCGTTCGGTCAGCTGCGCCGCTACTCAAACCAGCGTGACGACGTCGAGGCGGATGAGGGCAACGAGACGCTGTTCTGGACCAACCAGTTCATCGTTGGCACCACGTTCGATGAAGCGCGATCCGGGACGTTCACGTCGGGTCCAGAGCATTTCTTGGAGTGGAAGGACCCCTACCCGCTGACTGGCGCGGTTCCGGTTGCGCCGGGTGTCACGAAGCCGGTGGGGGACCTGTCGGGTCAGGAGTCCCTCATCGCGGGGATGCTGAGCCCGGCGAACCTGTTGGACATCGTTCGGCATTTCACCCTGTTCATGCAGTTCGGGCAGCGGACGATCAAGGCGGTGACCCGCTATCAGCAATACCGCGGTGTGCACAAGGCGGTCGAGCGACTGAAGAGCGGAAAGACCCGGGCCGAGGACGGTCATGTGGATCAGCGGGGCGGCGTGATCTGGCATACCCAGGGGTCGGGGAAGTCGCTCACGATGGTGTTCCTGGTGCGCACGATGCGCTCCGACCCGGAGCTGCGCCCATTCAAGGTGGTCGCGGTCACCGACCGAACCGCCCTGCAGAAGCAGTTGCGGGACACGGCAGATCTTTCTGGTGAAACAGTGCAGGTGGCCCGCAAGACATCGCATCTGAAGGCACTGTTGTCCCAGCCGGGGCCTGGTTTGGTGATGGCGATGATCCAGAAGTACCGCGACGACATTACCAACGAACCGGGACTCGAGGAGGACGGCACGACGGCTGGGAGCCTCGGGGTGCTGAACGACGACGAGTCGATTCTGGTGATGGTGGATGAGGCGCACCGCTCCCATGCCTCGGCGCTGCACGCCAACCTGATGGCGGCGTTGCCGAACGCGGCGCGGGTGGGGTTCACGGGGACGCCGATCATCATGGGTGCCCGCAAGAAGACCCACGAGATCTTCGGGCCGTTCCTCGACACCTACACCCTCGCCGAGTCCGAAGCCGATGGCTCGACGGTCCCGATCCTGTATGAGGGCCGCACCACCGACGCCGCGGTGAAGGGTGCCACGGGTCTGGACGAGTTGTTCTTCCGGTGGTTTTCCGGCTTGTCTGAGGAGCAGCGCCAGGCGTTGCAGGCAAAGTATGCCGGGGTGGCCGAGGTGCTCGAGGCGCCGGAGATGATCGGGGCCAAGGCCGCCGACATGCTCGAGCACTATGTGTCGACGGTGCTGCCGCAACGATTCAAGGGCATGGTGGTCGCCTCGAGCCGCAAAGCATGCATCCGTTACCGGGAGGCCTTTGATACCGCCCGCGAGCGGCTAGTCGCCGAACTCGCGAACCTCGACCCGGCCCTTGCCGCCCTTGATGGCGACGAAATCGATGACGTGCCTCCCCGGCAGCAATTCCTCGTACGGGCCCTCCCGCACATGGAGCTGATCCGCATCATCGAGTTCGCACCGGTCATCTCGGAGGAGCACAACGATTCAGCCGATTGGGCGACCTGGACCGATAAGTCCGAACAGCAACCGCGCATCGACGCCTTCTCAAAGAAGCGGCTAGGTCCCGAAGGCGACAAGACGTCACCGCTGGCGATCCTGATTGTCAAGAACATGCTCCTCACGGGCTTTGACGCACCCCGCGCGCAGGTTCTGTATCTCGACCGCCTTATCCAGCAGGCTGAGTTGCTGCAAGCGATCGCCCGGGTTAACCGCACCGCCGACGGTAAGGACTACGGGCTGGTGGTGGATTACTACGGGGTCGTCAACCACCTCTCCGAGGCGCTTTCCGCCTACGCCGATGCCGACGGGAAGCTCGACGACCTCGCTGCCGGGGCTCTGCGTAGCATCGCGGAAGAGGCTTCCCGGTTGTCGGATCGGCACGCTCGGATTCGCCAGTTCTTTGCGAGCCACGGAATCGATCCGGTGGACGATCCCAAGGTGATCGAACAATGCGTCCAGCTGTTTGAGAATCCGGAATTGCGAGCCCGATTCGACATCGATCTGAAGCGGTTCCTGTTGAGCCTCGACATCGTGCTGCCCCGGCCTGAAGCCCGCCCGTTCATCGCGGACGCCAAGTTGTTCGGCAGGATTCAGTTTGAGACCCGTCGTCGCTACCGCGATCAGAGCAACGGCGGATTCGATCCGTCGCTGTACCGGGAGAAGGTCCGCCAACTCATCGACGAGCACATCACCGTGCTCGATTTGGCACAGATGATCCCGCCGCTGCGGATCTCCGACGTCAACTTCAAGGCACATGTCACAGGGCTGTCATCGCCACGGGCGAAGGCGTCGGAGATGGAGCACGCCCTGCGGCACCAGATCCGTGAGCGCTACGACGAGGACCCGGCCCGTTACAGGAAGCTGTCCGAACGCCTCGATGAGATCCTCGACGCGCTGGAAGGCAAATGGGATCAGCTGGTCATCGCACTGGAGAAACTGGTTGATGAGGCTGCCGAGGAGCGGCCGGTTAGCGAGGTTGGGCTCGACGAGGTGGACCTGCGATTTCTCGGCGTCATCGAAGAAGAACTCGGCGACACCGAGGTCGATCGTGACATGGTGATCGAGGTCACGACCGGGCTGGTCGACATGACCCGCCGCCGGGTCCGCATTGTTGGGTTCTGGAGCAACTCCACGGCTCAGGACGAGCTCCGCAAACAGGTGGTGCAGCGCCTGGATCAGAAGGCTCTCTATCCGCTGGATCAGTGCAAGAGGGTCGCGGACCGACTGATCGAACTCTCCAAGGCCAACCACCTGCTGCTGGTGAAGGCATGACCGACCGGCTCCTCGACGTTGGCGGGTTCGAGGTCGCCATCAAGGAACGTCCGGCTCGCACGACGATGGAGATCACCGTTGACCGCGATGGCGCAGTTTTCGTTGCCGTACCCACCGGGACCCCAGATGACCCGGTTCAGGATTTCCTCGACCGTAAGCAGGACTGGATCCACCGCAAACTCATCGAGAAGGCCGACTTCCTCCCCGTCCTCCCACCCAAAGAGATTGTCGACGGGGAAGGCTTCGCCTATCTGGGTCGCAGCTACCGACTGCTTCTTGTCGACGACCAGGATGCCCCGGTGAAGCTGGTGCGCGGGCGTTTCCGTCTCCGAAGGGGCGCCACCGACCCGGCAGTTGCGATCAAGGCCTGGTATCGAGCAACCGGAACCGACTGGCTGCGACGCAGGATCAAGCCCTGGGCAGACCGCATCGGGATCGCTGATATCCAGTTGGTGGTGCGGGACCTTGGGTACCGGTGGGGGTCGCAGTCACCGGGCAGGCTCAACATTCACTGGGCCGTCCTGCAGCTCGGCCCCCGGCTCATCGACTACATCCTCGCCCACGAACTCACCCATTCGCACCGAGCCGACCACGGCCCCCAGTTCTGGGCACGTCTCGAACGCGTGATGCCCGACTATGCGGACCGACAACAGCGACTGGCTCGGGCCGGTGCCGACATCTGGTTGGGCCGTGTCGCTGGCGTCGTGGGTGGGGGTGATTAGCTAGATGTCTCATCACTCACGGGTCTTCGGTTTGCGCGAGGCTTGTCGGCGCGCTCAATGTTGATGGCGAAAGGACCTTGTGTCGGAGTTTCTTGATGTCAAGCTGATTGACGGTACGGCCCGCAGCGTCCGGGAGCTGTTCAACGGTCGGAAGTACGGACTGGACTACTACCAGCGTGAGTACACCTGGTCCGAAGCCAACGTGTCGGAACTGATCGACGACCTGGCAACGAGTTTCCTTGAGGACTACGACGAGTCCGATCCCAGGGAGCGCATCGCCGACTACCGCCCATACTTCCTGGGTCCAATCGTGACCTCATCGAAGGAGGGAACCCGCTTCGTCGTGGATGGTCAGCAGCGCCTCACCACCCTGACCCTGCTTCTGATCCACCTCCAGCACCTGTCTGACGGGGTAGAGGAGGCGGAGAACCTTAGCCCGCTGGTGTTCTCGACCAAGTATGGGAAGCCGACGTTCAACATCGATGTCGACGAACGTGAGCCAGTGATGCGAGCGATCCTGGACGGCACTGACTTCGATCCGAACGGCTCATCGGAGTCGGTCCGCAACCTGTGGGACCGGTATCAAAACATCGTCGAGCTGTTCCCCGATGACCTGAAGCACCCGGCGCTGCTGCACTTCACTGACTGGCTGTTGGAGCGGGTGGTGCTAGTCGAGATTGGCACCACCGATAGCGACATGGCGCTGGAGATCTTCGAGACAATGAACGATCGCGGTCAGCGCCTCGAGAACATCGACATGCTTAAGGGCTTCATTCTCGCCCGCATTCAGGATCCCGAGGGGATCGCAGTCGCCAATGAACTTTGGCGCCGGCGGACCACCGAGTTGGCCGACGTGGAACGGGATGCCGATTCGGAGTTCATCAAACACTGGCTGCGTGGCAAGTACGCCGACACTATCCGGGAACGAAAGGGCGGTGCCGCGCCCCGGGACTTCGATGTCATCGGTACGGCGTTCCATAAGTGGGTGCGAGACAACCGGGTGAGGGTTGGCCTCGAGCATGAGGGCCCTGCCTACGCAAGCTTCGTGAACCATGACTTCGAACGGATGAGCGCCCGCTACAAGCAGCTTCTGGGCGCGGCGCGGGAATTTGCGCCCGGGTTCGAGCATTTGTTCTACAACGCCACCACCGGGTTCACGCTCCAGTACCTGCCGATCCTGGCTGCTGTCACACCCGATGACGATGACGCGGCGTTCCGACTAAAGACTCGACTGGTTGCGAGCTACCTGGATTTGTTCGTCGCACGCCGGATGGTCAACTTCCGCAACTTCGGGTATTCGACGGTCGTGTACACGATGTTCAACCTGGCCAAGGACGTCCGTAACCAAGACCCCGATGGCCTGCGTCAGGTTCTGGCGGATCGGGCTGCCGACTTGGACGAAGGCTTCGAGGCGGTCCCCGGGTATCGGCTTACCCACCGGAACCGCTCGCACATCCGCTACCTCCTCGCTCGGATCACCGCCTGGGTGGAGAATCGCTGTGATACCGGTCCCGGGTTCGCCGAGTACGTCAACCGGGAACGCCGCAAGCCCTTCGAGGTGGAGCACATCTGGGCCGACCACTTCGAGCGGCACACCGATGAGTTCCCGGTCCCGCAGGACTTCTCCGACCACCGTGACCGGTTCGGGGACCTCTTGTTGCTCCCCAAGGACTTCAACGCCAGTTACGGCGACAAGACCTACACCGACAAGCTTCCGCACTACTTCAAGCACAACCTGCTGGCTGCCTCGCTGCACCCACGCGCCTACGAGAACAACCCGAGTTTCGTCAGGCTCATTGCCGAGTCCGGCCTGCCGTTCAGGGCATACCCAGACGGGTTCACCAAAGCCGATATCGACGAACGCCAGGACCTGTATCGGCTGATCTGCGAAGCGGTGTGGGACCTCTCCGCCCTCGGCCTTGACGGGGGCACACCGTCGAGACCGCCCGAGGAGACCGACGGCAAGGTTCATCACGGTGTCCGCCTAGCTGACCTCCTCGACGCCGGGCTGCTGTTTGTCGGAGAGCGGCTGGTTCGCACCTACAAGGGCACCGACTACGAAGCCACCCTCACCGCGGATGGCAAGGTCCGCCTGCCTGACGGTACCGAGTACTGGAGCCCTTCCGGCGCCTCTGATGCTGTAGCCGGCTTCTCGACCAACGGCTGGGAGTGGTGGAAAGTCGAGCGCGACGGACGTCTGGGTGACCTAGCGGACCTCAGGGGCAAGTACCTCGCGGAAGCGTCGGCCGACAGCTAACAGCGAGCAATGCGGCGGACAACTACCGAGTTAGCAGCTCGGTCCACACGAAGCGGTGATATCCCACGAGCTCAGGATCCAGCCAGTGGTCCTCGTCGACGGCTAGGTCTCCGATCGTTTCACCCGAGGAGGCCGCGACGACCTCAAGCCCGTCGGATAGGACCAGGGACCCGCGGTCGAAGCGGATGTGATCGTTCGGACATAGGCACAGGAGGTTGCTGAGCGCGTCGGGGCCGTCGTGCGGGCGACCAAGCGGTTTGATGTGGGCCGCTTCGGCGTACGGCCCCGTGGGCGTGT
>Ga0326597_10007559_pt1 | contig 14776 bp, 12 predicted proteins | sample RVTome_12_FD_203789 | JGI IMG/M metagenome (GOLD analysis project Ga0326597, IMG submission 203789) | Soil microbial communities from uranium-contaminated site in the Upper Colorado River Basin, Wyoming, United States - RVT100D185 | ecosystem: Environmental > Terrestrial > Soil > Contaminated >... | reverse complement strand
CCCGCCTGCCCTTCGACTTCCATGGATGCCAGCTGCTCCTGCATGCGGCGCATGCTCTCCTGCATCATCTGGGCCTGCTTCATCAGCTGGCCGATGTTTCCGCGCATCGTCGTCTCCCCGCGCTAACCCTTGTCGCCGTTGGCCTTGATGCTGGATCCCACGACCTTGGCATCGAATATGTCGACCAGGTCCTGGACAAAGCGGTCGCCCTGCACCGCACGTGCCGCTTCGGCGCGGCGCGCTTCGCGCTCGCCGGCATCGCGGCCGGCGGCGGTATCGCCATTCGCTTCCCCGGCAACCACCTTCAGTGCCAGCGGGCCGCCGAAATGCTGCTCCAGCACGCCCTTGAGCTTTTCCTGGTAGCTGCGATCGGCCAGGTGGGCCATGGATTTCGGCACGATCAGCTCGATTGACCCTGCCGTATGCCTCGCCAGTGCCGAGTTGCGCGCCAGTTCGCCCGCGGCCCCGCCCACGGGAAGCTGCCGCACGAGCGCCGGCCAGTCGCCGTCGAATACCCTGCGCCGCACGGCGCTTTGGCCGCCGCCCGCCGGCTGCTGCGACGGGGCTGCTGCGGCTCCGGCGCCCACCCCCGCGGCGGCGCGCTCGGGACGGAAGGCGAGCATGCGCAGCAGCGTCATGACAAAACCGGCATGCTCGTCGGGCGCAAGCGCCAGGTCGTCGCGCCCCTGCAGCGCGATCTGGTAATGCAACTGCACGGTCTCCGCATCGATCTGCCGCGCAAGCGCGACCAGCGCCTCGTGCTCCGGCTGACCCGCGTCCACGGCGTCCACCGCGGCATGCATGACCGCAAGCTTGAGCAGGAGGCCGGCGAGATCCTGCAGCGCCGCGTCGAACGACAGGCTGCGCGACTGCATTTCGTCCGCGACCGCCATCAGCTGCGCGCCGTCGCCGGCCGCCACGGCGCCCAGCAGACGCAGCAAGTACGTCTCGTCCACCGCGCCGAGCATATCGCGCACGCTCTCCGTGGCGACCCTGCCGCCGCCGTGCGCGATCGCCTGATCCAGCAGCGACAGCGCATCGCGCATGCTGCCGGCCGCGGCGCGCCCGATGAGTTGCAGCGCATCCGGCTCGAAGGCGACGCCCTCGGTCTGCAGAAGCCCGGCAATATGGCCGACGATGGCAGCCGGCGGCATCTGCTTCAGATTGAACTGCAGGCATCGCGACAGCACGGTCACCGGGATCTTCTGCGGATCGGTGGTGGCGAGGACGAATTTCAGGTGCTCCGGCGGCTCCTCGAGCGTCTTCAGCATGGCGTTGAACGCGGAATTCGACAGCATGTGCACTTCGTCGATCACGTACACCTTGAAGCGGCCGCGCGTCGGCGCGTACTGCGCCGTGTCGAGCAATTGCCGCATCTCATCGACACGCGTGTTGGTCGCCGCGTCGACCTCCAGGAGATCGACGAAGCGCCCGCCGTCGATCTCCTCGCAGGCGCTGCAGCGCCCGCAGGGCTCGGCGGTGATGCCAGTTTCACAGTTAAGGCACTTGGCCAGAATGCGCGCCAATGTGGTCTTGCCCACGCCGCGGGTGCCCGTGAACAGATAGGCATGGTGCAGGCGCTTGTGCTCCAGCGCGTGGCGCAGCGCGCGCACCACGTGCTCCTGCCCCACCAGCGCCGCGAAACTGCGCGGGCGCCACTTGCGCGCGAGCACCTGATAGGACATGCGCTCGATTTTATCAGGGGGGTCGAAGGGGGACCGCAGTCCCCCTTCGATCGGCATGGGTGGCGAGCCTAACCCCCGGCACTTGCAGGACCCAGCTGTGGCTGCTTCCTTCCGGACCTGACCAGGTTCACCGGACTGCAATGCGGGGAGGCCCGCCGTTGTTCGTCTGCTGGCGGAGAGAGTGGGATTCGAACCCACGATACGCTATTAACGTATACACGCTTTCCAAGCGTGCGCCTTCAGCCGCTCGGCCATCTCTCCATCCGTGTGCGCAATCGCGTTGCGCCGCAATTGCAGCATTCTACCTTCACAACCGGTAGTCGAGCGCCAGCCGGTGCTGCAGCTCGCGGGCGATGCGCAGGGACTCCTTGAGCAAGGTGCTGTCGAGACGGCCCAGATTCGCAGGGTCGATGCGGTTGTGCAGGGCCGCGTCCGTCTCGTGCCGGCGCGCCTGGACCCGCAGGCGAATGGCCTGGACCGCAAAGAACGCCCCGACCGCGGCATCCGCGTCGGCATCGCTCATGCCGATCGCGGTGCGCACCGCGCGCAACCGCCCGGCGGTGTTCGTCTGCGGGACGGCGTGCGCCAGGGCATAGATGCGCGCCGCATCGATGAAGATGCGCGCGCCGTGCAGCTTGAGATCGATCGTGCCCTCGGCACCGGGAGCGTCGTCCGTCACGAAGCCGCCAAGCCTTCCCAGCGCCGGCTGCGCCTGGAGGGCATTGTCCGCCATGTGCCGCAGGAACACCGGGGAGCGACCCACGCGCTCGTGCACCCATGCGCGCAGTTGATCGGCGGGTGCATCGTCGCCGTAGATCGACCTGAAATCGAAACAGATCGTGGCCTCCAGCAGCGCCTTGGGCAGCGCCGCCTCGATCCAGCCCGCCATTTTCGCGCGCCATTCGTCCAGCGAAAGGCACAACTCCGGATTCGACGCCATGACGTTGCCCTTGCAGAGCGCGAAGCCGCATGCATCGAGCGCCTCGTTGACCTGGCGCGCGAACGGCAGCAGGCGCTCGCGCACGCGCGGCGGCGGTGCGTCGTCGTGCGCCGCGAACAGCAGGCCGTTGTCTTGATCGGAGCTGAAGGTCTGCTCCAGTCTGCCCTCGCTGCCGAAAGCGAGCCAGCACCAGCTGACGCGCTCGAGATCGTGGCGCTGGCGCACGATCTCGATGACCCGATGCGACAGGCGGTCGTTGAGCACCGACACGAGCGACATGAGCTGCTCGGCGGCAACGCCGTGCTCGACCAGCCCCGCGGTCAGCTTGCGTATGTCGGCCGCAATCTCCGCCAGAATCGCGATCTCCCGGGCAAGCTGGATCTCCATCGTCACTTCGCCCAGCCCAAGACGTTGCAGCGAGAACAGGTCGCGCTCGGATACCACGCCAAGCAGCCGACCCTGGTCGGTCACCAGAACATGGCGAATGCGCCCGGAGCCCATCAACAGCGCCGCCTCGTAGGCGAGCGCATGGGCGGGAAGCGCGCGCGGCTCGCGCGTCATGCGTTCCGCCACGGGCCGGGTACCCGCGCCGTCCGCCAGCGTGCTTACGAGGTCGTGCGAAGTGACGATGCCGACCGGCCGCTGCGCGCCGTCGAGCACGATCACCGAGCCGACACCTTTGGCCCGCATCAGCGCGGCCACTTCGGCCACCGGGCGCGCCGGGTCGCAGGTGACCGCCACGCCGCGCAGCAGCGAGCCCAGCGGGCGTGCGAAGGTCTGCTGCTCGTCGGCGATGCGCCGTTCCAGGTGGCGGTATCTACCGGGCATTTGAGCGCACCATGCAGCCTAATATTGCAACCTGGCGTAGTAGGACTTGCGCGAAGCCTCGAGCGCCTGCCCGAGGGTCAGGATTCCGCGCTCGGCGAGCAGGGGCAGCAGCTTCAACAGGATATCAGCGGTCAGCAGCGCGTCCCCCAGCGCAGTATGCCGGCCCATGACGCTCACGCCCAGGCGCGCGGCAATCGCCTCGAGGGTGTGGTCCTCCAGGCTCGGGTGCGCGACTGCCGAGAGCAGCAGAGTGTCGAGTACCGGCTGGCTGAAGCGCACGCCGCTGCTCGCCTGCTTCAGCTCGAGAAATCGCATGTCGAAGGCGGCGTTGTGCGCGACCAGGACCGTATCCTCGCAGAAATGGTGGAAGGACGGCAGCACCTCGCCGATCGCCGGCTGGGTGCGGAGCGTCGCCGCATCGATCCGGTGCACGCGCGCCGATTCGGGGTTGAGGGCCCGGCGCGGATTGACCAGCTGCTCGAACACCTCGTTGCGCAGCAACCTGCCGTTGACGACGCGCACCGCGCCGATGCTGATGATCTCGTCGCCCGCAGAGGGCTCGAGCCCGGTCGTCTCGGTGTCGAACACGGTGTAGCTGAGCTTCACGAGCGGCGCCTCGTTGAGCGCGGCCGGTACCGCGTCCCGCGCGAACAGGTCGAAGTCGTAGTACTCGGGCCGGCTCTGCGCGATGCCGCTTGCACGCACCATGACCTCGGCGCGCTGCGCGCCCGGGACCAGGAAGCGGAAGCCGCCGGACCGCAAACCGCCGACGCCTTCGCTCCAATACCACACCTCGCCGCCGTGCTGTTCCAGCACGTCGCGCACCGCGAGCGGCGACTGTTCCGCGCCCCCCTCCATCGGCTGCAGTTCCCATTGCGTCAGCGCGTCGCTGGCGACGATCGCGCCGCTCCACGCCAGGTCGATCTCCACGTATCGCTCTGCGGGACGGGCACGCAGCGCGAGCTTGCGCACGCCGTGCTCGTCGCGCAGGCGCGCGGCAAGATGGACCATGGCCTGTACGAGCGCGTAGCTGTCGACGCGGACCCAGAGCTCGTCCGCGACCTCGTCGAGCTCCGTGGCGACACCGAGCGCGCCCGCGATGCGCACCCGCGCGAACTCAAGCAGATCCGTGACCCGCATGTCCTCGAGCCGCAATGCCGCCTTCAGGGCGTCCGCGTACTCGCGCAGCGCGTCGTTGAGGGTGGCCGAGAGCGTACGCGATTCGGCAGCCACGATATCGATGAACCGCGTGCGCCGCTGCGCGTCGATCCCAGGGTAGGCGGCGAGGTTCTCCGCGGCGGCGCGAATGTTGGCCGCCGGCGCGCGCATGCGCGCCGCGAGCAGCTGCAGCAGCGAGCGACGCTGCGACTCGCGGCCGAGCAGCTCGGTGACATCCTCGAGCGTGAGCACGAGGCCGGCGAGCCGCGCTTGCGCGCCGAGAAACGGCGCCACCTGCACCTTGAGAAGACGCCCCGCGGCCGTGACCGTCACGAGGCGCGCGCTCGGCAGGCGCTCGCCCCGCTCCAGGCTGCGCTCGAGCCTCTGCGTTGCGTGCTCGATCTGCGCGCGGTCGATGAGGCCGAACAACGACCGCCCGAGGCCGACCAGCGGCTGGCGGGCGGCGGCCGCCGACGCGGTGAACAGCGTCCGCACCCGCTCGTTGTAGAGCAGGAGGGTGCCTTCGGCGTTGCAGACCATGACGCCCTGGGTCAGCTCGGACATCAGCGCCGCCAGCCGGTTGCGCTCTTCTTCGAGCCGCGAGCGCGCCTCGGCGGCACGTGCTTCGCTGTCGCGCTGCAGGCCCCGGTAGGCGTCGGCAAGCTCGTTGACCGCGGCCGCAATCCCGGCCAGCGCGCCGGCGCGCGCCTCCAGCCGCAGGCCGGCATTGGTGCTGCGGATCAGGCGGGTGTGCTCGGCGAGCTCCTGCGCCGCGGCGAGGTAGCCGCCCAGCAGCCATTTCACGGCGGCGGCGCAGGCGGGCAGCAGCAGCAACGCGCCGAACAACAGCACCGGCGTGCGCTGCTCCAGGATACGCATCAGCGCCGCCGAATCCCCCTCGGGCAGCCCGGCCGCGAGCAGCATGAAAAGCCCCGCCGGCACGGCCAGCGCGACGCCGTACAGCGCTGCGATCCAGGCGAGCAGCCTGCCGCGCGTGCTCATACGCCGCCCGGGGACCCCCCTTCCTGCAGCAGCTCGCCGATGCGCGCCACCAGCTCGGCGTTGGAAAACGGCTTCGTCACGTACGCGTCCGCGCCCAGCGACAGGCCCTTGGTCATCTCGGCCTCGCGCCCTTTCGCCGACAGCATCACGATCCTGATGTGGCGCCATTCGGGATGCGCGCGAATGCGCTGACAGACGTCGTAGCCGTTCTTCTCCGGCATCATGACGTCGAGCAGCACGAGGTCCGGCGCCACGGCCTGCACCTGCCGCAATGCCGACGCGCCGTCCGCGGCGACGTGCACCTCGTAGCCGCTTTGCCGCAGCAGGAACTCGAGCGAAGCGACGATATTGGGCTCGTCGTCGACGATCAACACTCTCTTGGCCATCGCGTCTCTCCACGCCCGTGCGGCGGGCGCTGCTAATTGACGAATCTTGCCATCAGGCGGGCGATGCTCCGGGCGATCTCGCCTTCGAGGGGGAACGACAGCATGCCCATCACCGAGTAGCCGAGCGCCCAGGGCATCAGGTAGAAGCGGATCATGAAGAAGAACCAGGCCACGTACAGCGGCACCACGGGCTCGATCAGGAACCCGGGCGTGATCGGCTTGAACAGCCGCAGGAGCGGATTCGTCGAGCGCACGAAGAAGCGCATGAAGAAAAACGAGCTGTTCTCCGACAGGAAGACCCGCATGGCGGAACGCCCGAGCAGCGTCCACATGATCACGCCGAGGACGTAATCGAGAATGACGATCCAGAGGGGAAAGGCTTCGATCATGACGCGCTCGACGCTAGCGGTAGATTGTAGAGCCGGAAGGGCAAAAAAAAACCGGGGCGAACGCATCGCCCCGGCTTGAGCTGGAAAGGTCCGTCTAGTGCGTCGTGCCGAGGATCGTGTCGCCCTTCGGAATACGCACTTCGTCGACCATGTCCTGCGTCGCCTTGTCGGGCGCGGGGGTAAGCAGAGTCACTACCACCATCGCGACGAGGCTCGCCGTCGCGCCGATGATGCCGAAGCGCACGTCGTCCATGCCCCACCACGGCACCATGCCGCCCCACTTCACCATGTACAGGTACCAGGTGCCGGCACCCAGCCCGACCAGCATGCCCGCGATCGCGCCCGCCTTGTTGGCCCGCTTCCACCAGACGCCGAGCACCAGCGGGAAGAACAACCCCGACATGGCGAAGTCGAACGCCCAGGCGACGGCGCCCAGGATGTCCGTGAGACGCAGGCTGGCGATGAACGCGCCGATCGCGCCGATGACGATCAGCAGCACCCGAGCCACGATCAGCCTGCGCTTCACGTCGGCCTTCGGGTCGATGATCTTGTAGTACAGATCATGCGACAGCGCGTTGGCGATCGCGAGCAGCAGACCGTCCGCGGTGGACATCGCCGCCGCCATGCCTCCCGCAGCGACCAGGCCCGATATGACGTAAGGCAATCCCGCGATCTCCGGCGTCGCCAGCACGACGATGTCGCCGCGCATGAAGAACTCGTTGACCTGCACGATGCCGTCGCCGTTGAAGTCGATCACCTTCAGGGCCCCGACCGCCGTCCACTTCTGCACCCAGACGTGCGCGTTCACCTCCGCGAGCGTCTTGCCGATCACGCTGGTGGCGAGATTCGGGTCGAGCATCTGCAGCTTGGTGAAGGTGGCGAGCGCCGGCGCCGTGAAGTACAGCAGGAAGATGAAGAACAGCGACCAGGCCACCGAATTGCGCGCGGACTTGACCGACGGCGTCGTGAAGTAGCGCATCAGGATGTGCGGCAGCGAGGCCGTGCCGATCATCATGCACGCGGTCAGCGTCACGAAACGCCAGTTGGCGACGAAGGTATCGGCAGGCTGATTGTGCTTCACGACCAGCGCATCCAGTCCGCCCTGCGACACCGCCGGCTTGAGGATGCCGACCTGATGCAACTGCTCGAGTTCCGCGATGCGCAGAATCGCGTCGCCGTACACCAGGTGCGGGATGGCGCCGAAGCCCTGCTTGTTCGACATCCAGATCACGGGTATCAGGTAGGCGATGATCAGCACGATGTACTGCGCCACCTGCGTCCAGGTCACCGCCCGCATGCCCCCCAGCATCGAGCAGAGCAGGATCCCGGCCAGACCGAGCCAGACGCCGACCCCGAACGGGATCAGCAACGCGCGCGAAGCGATGGTGCCCGTGGCGTTGATCTGCGCCGTCACGTAGGTGAACGACGCGACCACCAGGACGAGCACCGCGCACAGGCGCGCGAAGTTGCCGCCGTAGCGCGTGCCGATGAAGTCGGGCACCGTGTAGCAGCCGAACTTGCGCAGGTAGGGCGCCATCAGCACCGCGACCAGCACGTAGCCGCCGGTCCAGCCCACCACATAGGCGAGGTAGGGGTGGCCGCCCATGTAGATGCCGCCGGCCATCGCCACGAACGACGCACCCGACATCCAGTCGGCGGCCGTCGCCATGCCGTTGAACACCGTAGGTACCTGCCGCCCCGCGACGTAGTAGGCATCGAGCTGCATCGTGCGCGACAGCCAGCCGATGAGCGCATAGATGAAGATGGTGAAGCCCACGAACATCAGTCCGATCGTGTCCTCCTTCATCCCGAACTGCTCGGCGATCGCCATCAGGCCGACGAACACGACGAAGCCGCCCGTGTAGAAGCCGTAGATCTTGGGCAGGTTGTCGATGAACGAGCCCTGCATCCTGAAAAAAGACATTGTTGTTCTCCCCTATTCGCTTTCGGCCATGCCGCACTCGACGTCGACCTTGTGCTGCTGCCAGGAAAAGATGAACAGCTGCACGACGAAGGCGAGGAGCGATCCCTGCGCGGCCATGTAGTAGCCGAGCGGGAAGTCGTTGAACTTGACTGCGTTGAGGTCCGTCGCGAACCAGTGCACCAGGTAGGAGAAGATGAACCAGATGACCATGTGCACGATCATCAGGCGTCTCGTCCGCTGCCAGTGAACCTCTCTGTTGGACGCTTCCGTGGCCATAGCATGCCCTCCTCTTTTGTTGTCCCCTCGCCCGGTGGCCCGGGCCATGCATTTGCAGGCCGGCCGATTCTAGCCCATGTCAAAACCGCCTGCCCGCGTCGTTTACGCCGGATAATGCGGCGGTGCAACCTCCCACCTTTGATCGCCTCATCGATTCGCTGCGACGCTGGTTCAGGCGCTGGCGTCACGAAGAGCCCATTCGCGATGGCGGCGCGCTGCGACAGTTCCTGCAGACGCGCGCCAGCCACGTGGCGCAGATGACGCTCTACGGCTACCTGCGCACCCGCGCGGGCACGCGCTTTCCCGAGCTGTTCGAGAACGACGCGTTTGCGGCCTCGCTGAACATCGCCAAGTGGCATGTCTGGCTGGCGTGCCTGGCCGATCTCGCGGTTCATGCCGGGACCGTATTGCGCCGCAACAGCATTGCCGCCGAGGAGGTCGCCGCGCTGATCCAGCGCCTGGTCGACGAGATTCTGGACGAAACCGGCATCCCCCAGGACGCGGGGCCGGAATACGCCGCACACGCGCAGCGCGTTCGCGCGCGGCTCGCGCTCTGCGGCTGGAGCGCGCAGGCCGACGACGAAGCCGCGTTCGCGGAGAGCCCCACGGCGCTGGTTTACTGGGCGCCCGTGGTCGATGACCTCAAGGCGCTCGACGAGGCGATCGTGCGCAACTCTATCCGCTACCGGTGGCACGAGATACGGCGCGATCTGCACAAGAACCTGGACGCCGCGGCGGTGATGGCGATGCAGACTCACGACAGTCCGTTCTGAATTGTTGAGACGCCCGATGCTAGCCTCGGTATATGCTCGCAGCCACTGGGGGAAACCCTAGAGAATTTGCGCTGCGGCGCAACATTCAGCCCGGGTACTGCATCATCAGCTGCACCAGCCCCGCCACCGAGTCCGCGCCCATCTTCTCCATCACCTTGGCGCGGTGGAACTCCACGGTCTTCACGCTGATGCCGAGCTCGTCGGCGATCACCTTGTTCAGCTTGCCATCGATCACGCGCCGCATCACTTCGCGCTCGCGCTCGGTGAGCGCGGCGACGCGCTCCGTGACCTGGGAACGCTTGGCGTGCTTCTCGCGTATCTCGGCATCGCGCTCGAACGCGCGCTGGATGATCGCCAGCACGTCGCGGTAGCTGAAGGGCTTCTGGATGAAGTCCACGGCGCCGCCCTTGATCGCGCTCACCGCGGTCGGCACGTCGCCGTGGCCGCTCACGAACACGATCGGGATCTCGATGCCCTCGCGCTTCAGGTACTCCTGCAGCTCCAGCCCGCTCATCCCCGGCAGCCGCACGTCGAGCACCAGGCAGGCGAGGCCGCCCTGCTTGTAGGCGGCGATGAACTCGGCCGCGGTGCTGAACGTCTGCACGGCGATGCCGTTGGACTCCATCAGCCAGCGCCACAGCGTGCGGATGGCCTCGTCGTCGTCGACGACGTAGGCGGTGGGCGTAGTATCGGCGGGGCTCATGCGTCCTCCGGCAGCAGCTCGCGCACCGTCGCCAGCAGCGCCTTGGTGGAAAACGGCTTGGTGACGTAGGCGTCGGCGCCGAGCGCCAGTCCCTGGTCGATGTCGCTGTCGCGGCCTTTCGCCGACAGCATCATCACCTTGACGTTCTGCCAGGCCGGATTGCCGCGGATATGCCGGCACACCTCGAACCCGCTCTTGCCCGGCATCATCACGTCGAGCAGCACCAGGTGCGGCGCGAAGCTCGCGATGAGGCGCAGCGCCTCCTCGCCGTCGCGCGCCACGCGCACCTCGTAGTTCGACTGCCGCAGCAGGAATTCGAGCGAAGCCACGATATTGGGCTCGTCCTCGGCGATCAGGACCTTGCGGCTCACGCGAGCGCCGCCTCGCGCGCCAGCGGCAGCGTGAACGAGAAGCAGGCGCCTTCGCCGGCGCGGCTGCTCACCCACATGCGGCCGCCGAAGTGCTCCACGATGCGCCGGCTGATGTGCAGGCCGAGGCCGCTGCCCTGGGGTTTGCCGGTGAGCGTATCGCCGGCCTGGCGGAACTTGTCGAAGATCACGTCCTGCTCCGCCGGATGGATGCCGGGGCCATTGTCGCGCACGTCCACGCGCAGGAAGCCGCGCTCCTCGGTGAGCGAGACTTCCACCAGGCCGCGGCCGGCCTCTACGAATTTCACCGCGTTCGACAGCAGGTTCAGCACCACCTGCACGATGCGGTCGAGGTCGGCCACCACTTTCGGCACCTCCGCCGGCAGGCGGCGCACCAGGCGCGCACCGCGCTCCTTGAACAGCTGGCTGGTGGCGGCGATGGTGTCCTCGATCACCTCGCGCAGGTCGATCAGCGACTCGTGCCACTCGGCGCGGCCCGACTCGAGCTTGGAGACGTCGAGGATCTGGTTGATGAGGCGCGTCAGGCGCTCGGTCTCCTTGATGACGATGTTGAGGAAGCGCGTGCGCTCGGCCAACGCCAGGTCCGGATTGTCGTGCAGGATCTCGCTGAAGGCGCGAATCGAGGTGAGCGGCGTGCGCAGCTCGTGCGAGACCGTGGAGACGAAGTCGTCCTTCAGCCGGTCGAGCTCGGTGAGCCGCTCGTTCGCCGCGCGCAGCTCCTGCGTCGCGCGCTCGAGCTCCTGCGACTTCTGCTCCAGGCGGTGGCTGTAGACGATGATCTGCGAGGCCTCGTCGAGCATCGCGCGCACCTCCTCGAGCGAGAGCGCCTCCTCCTCGACCACCGAGGCCACCATGATGTGCGCGGAGGCCGCGCCGATCACGCCCGCGAGCTGCGTCTCCACGTAGTGCACCAGCTCGGCATCGGCCTCGGGGCGCGCCTCGGGCTTCTCCTGGCCGTGCGCGCGCGCGTAGTCGGCGAACGCATCCGCGGCGTTGGTCAGGCCGACGAAGCGCGCCAGCAGGTTGAACAGCTCCGGCGTCGGCGCGGTGCCGCGCCAGAAGCGCGGGCCGCCCGGCTCGGCGGGGCGCCGCAGCACGTCGACGAACAGGCTCGCCTGCCGCGTTTCCTCCGCGCCCGGCGCGCGCAGCAGCGACACGCCGACGTAGGCGCCGATGTTCGCCGACATGCTCCAGATCATCGCGTGCGTGATCTGGTCGAGCCCCGCCACGCCGAACAGCGCCAGCGGCTTCAACAGCTCGATGCCGAAGGGCCCATCCTCGAGAAACCCGAGGGGCAGCCATCCCGAGCGCGCGAACGCGGGCAGCAGCAGCGTGTAGAACCACACCGCGAACCCCGCGCCCAGCCCGGCGAGCGCGCCCAGCCGCGTGCCGCCCTTCCAGAAGATGCCGCCCAGCGCGGCGGGCGCGAACTGCGCCACCGCGGCGAACGAGATCAGGCCGATCGACACCAGCGCGTAGGCCTCCCCGGCCAGCCTGAAATAGAGGTATCCGAGCAGCAGGAGCGCGACGATGGCGCCGCGCCGGATGCCGAGCAGCAGGCCGCTCAAGTCGGCGCGCTCGTTCAGGCGCAGCGCGCGCAGCCGCAGCAGCACCGGCATCACCAGGTCGTTGCAGATCATGGTGGAGAGCGCGATGGTCTCCACGATCACCATGCCGGTGGCCGCCGAGAGCCCGCCGATGAACACCGCGAGCGCGAGCAGCTCCTGCTTCTCCGCCATCGGCAGCGTGAGCACGAACGTGTCGGCGTCGACGCCGCCCTCCGGGAAGTGCAGCAGTCCGCCGAAGGCGATCGGCAGCACGAACAGGTTGATCGCCAGCATGTACAGCGGAAACAGCCAGATCGCCTTGTTGAGGTGCTTCTCGTCCTTGTTCTCGATCACCGTCACCTGGAACTGGCGCGGCAGGAACATGATCGCGAGCATGGACAGGATGGTGAGCCAGACCCAGCCCGAGTAGCTGCCGGCGACGCCGTCGAACGGCGTGAGCATCGCGGCGAGCTTCGGCTCGGCGGCGGAGCGCGCGAACAGGTCGCCCCAGCCGTTGTAGATGCCCCAGCTCACCCAGGCGCCGACGGCGACGAACGCCACCAGCTTGACCAGCGACTCGAAGGCGATCGCCGCCACCATGCCCTCATGGTGCTCGGCGGCGTCGAGGTGGCGGGTGCCGAACAGGATGGTGAACGCCGCGAGGATCAGCGCCACCCAGAACGCCGTGTCCTGCAGCAGCGGCACCGCGCCGAGCTTCGCCGGCATCACGATCTCCGGGTATTGCAGCACGATGGTGAAGCTCGAGGAAACGGCCTTCAGCTGCAGCGAGATGTACGGCAGGATGCCGATCACCGCGATCACCGTCACCACGCCGCCGAGGAGGGCCGACTTGCCGTAGCGCGAGGCGATGAAGTCGGCGAGCGAGGTGATGCGGTGCTGCTTGCTGATGCGCAGGATCTTGCGCATCACCACCCACCACAGCGCGATCATCAGCGTCGGCCCGATGTAGATCGGCAGGAATCCCACCCCGTCCACGGCGGCGCGCCCGACGCTGCCGTAGAAGGTCCAGGCCGTGGCGTACACCGCGAGCGACAGGCTGTAGATGTACGGGCTGTCGATGACCGAGCGCCCGGCGTCGGCGCGCCGGTCGGCGTAGTAGGCGACGGCGAACAGCAGCCCCAGGTAGGCGAACGACGTAAGAACGATGACCCAGCCCTGCAGCATGCCGGCCCGGCCGCGGCCTCAGCCGCGGCGCTCGATCACCAGCGCCATGAGCGCGATCAGCACCGCCCAGGCGAGAAAGAAGTACGCATACAGCACGGGCACGCCGAACAGCGTGCCCTGCACGTTGAATACGGCGAGCAGCGGGTAGTTGAACAGCAGCAGCCCGAGCAGGCACAGCGCCGCCAGGCGCTGGCCGCGGACGTCGAACTCTCCCATGTCCGTTTCCTCCCCGCGCGGCCTGGCCGGCCGCGCGCGTCACCTCGCGTCGCTACAGCTTCTGCGTCAGCTGCTCCAGGATCGCCGGGTTCTCGAGCGTGGAGACATCCTGCTTGATCTCCTCGCCCTTGGCGATGGCGCGCAACAGCCGCCGCATGATCTTGCCCGAGCGCGTTTTCGGCAGGTTCTCGCCGAAGCGGATTTCCTTCGGCCTGGCGATCGGCCCGATTTCCTTGGCCACCCAGTCGCGCAGCTCCCGCGCCAGCTTCTTCGCCTCCTCGCCGTTGGGCCGCGGCCCCTTGGTGACGACGAAGGCGACGATCGCTTCGCCCGTGAGCTCGTCCGGCCGGCCCACCACCGCGGCTTCCGCCACGAGCTTCGTGTTCGCCACCAGCGCCGACTCGATCTCCATGGTGCCGAGACGGTGGCCGGAGACGTTCAGCACGTCGTCGATGCGCCCGACGATGCGGTAGTAGCCCTCCTCGTCCATGCTCGCGCCGTCGCCCGCGAGATACAGCTTGCCCTTGAAGTCGTCGGGCCAGTAGGTCTTCACGTAGCGCTCGGGATCGCCCCAGATCGTGCGCAGCATCGACGGCCACGGGCGCCTGATCACCAGGATCCCGCCCTTGCCGCGGCCCACCGAGTTGCCCGTCTCGTCCACGATGTCGGCGAAGATCCCGGGCAGCGGCAGAGTCGCCGAGCCGGGCTTGGTCGGGATCGCACCCGGCAGCGGCGTGATGAGGATCGAGCCCGTCTCCGTCTGCCACCACGTGTCCACGATCGGGCAGCGCTCGCGGCCCACCGTCGTGTGATACCACATCCAGGCCTCGGGGTTGATCGGCTCGCCCACCGTACCGAGGATGCGCAGCGAGGACAGGTCGTACTTCTTCGGCAGGTCGCCGCCCGCCTTGATGAGCGAGCGGATCGCCGTGGGCGCCGTGTAGAACACGTTGACCTTGTGGTCCTGGATCATCTTCCAGAAGCGGCCCGCGTCGGGGTAGGTCGGGACGCCCTCGAACATCACCACCGTCGCGCCGCACGACAGCGGCCCGTACGCGATATAGCTGTGGCCCGTGACCCAGCCCACGTCGGCCGTGCACCAGAAGACGTCCGCGGGCTTGTTGTCGAACACCCACTTCATCGTCATCGTGCAGCCGAGGAGATAGCCCCCGGTGGAGTGCTGGACGCCCTTCGGCTTGCCGGTCGAGCCCGAGGTGTAAAGGATGAACAAGGGGTGTTCGGCGTTCACCCAGGTAGGGTCGCAGGCATCGGGCTGGCCTTTCACCACGTCGTCCCACCACTTGTCGCGCGGCGCGTGCATCGGCACCTTGCTGCCGGAGCGCCTGTAGACGATGACGTTGCGCACCTTCTCGCA
>Ga0326597_10007558_pt1 | contig 14777 bp, 15 predicted proteins | sample RVTome_12_FD_203789 | JGI IMG/M metagenome (GOLD analysis project Ga0326597, IMG submission 203789) | Soil microbial communities from uranium-contaminated site in the Upper Colorado River Basin, Wyoming, United States - RVT100D185 | ecosystem: Environmental > Terrestrial > Soil > Contaminated >... | reverse complement strand
GCGTGCTGCCGTCGGCCCGGGGTCCGGTGATCCGCCTGGCGCCTCACTTCTACACCACGCTCGACGACGTGGACACGGCGCTCGACGTCCTCGCCGCCGTGCTCGAGGGCGGATGACCGGCGAGCCGCCATCCGACCGGCCCGGACGGGAGTCGTTCGGGTCCAGTTTCGGCACCCTGATGACGATGATCGGCGCCGCCGTGGGGCTGGGCAACGTGTGGCGCTTTCCGTACATGGTGGGCAAGTTCGGCGGTGCCGCGTTCGTGCTCTTCTACGTGCTGGTCGTCGGGGTCGTCGGGGTGCCGGCGCTGATGACGGAATGGGCCCTCGGCCGCCACACTCGTCGCGGCACCGTCGGCGCGTTCGAGGCCGGCCGGCTCCCTGGGGGCCGGCGGGTGGGCTGGTTCTTCTTCTGTATCCTCACGGTGTCGTCCGGCTACTATGCCGCCGTGATCGGCTGGGTGCTGTTCTATGCCCTGGGCCAGGTCGCGGCCCCGTTTCAGGTGGGCTTCGACCCCTCGGCCATTCTGCCGCCAGCCAGCGGTTTCGCGCCGACCTCATTCCTGCTGCAGTTGGCCTGCACCGGAGCGGTGCTGCTCGCCGGCGCCATGGTGCTGCGGAAGGGACTGCGCCAGGGCATCGAGCGCGCGAGCAAGATCATCATGCCGGCGCTGCTGGTGATCCTCCTGGTGCTCGATGCCCGGGCGCTCACCCTTTCCGGGGCCTTGGAGGGAGTGCGCTGGTACCTGCTCAAGCTCGATTTCGCCGACCTCAACGCCACCGTGATGGTGGCGGCCATGGGCCACGCCATCTTCTCGCTCTCGCTCGGCGGGACGTTCATGGTGGTGTACGGCTCCTACCTGAACGGCCGGGAAAACCTGAAGCGCAGCGCTCTGTGGACCGCCGCCGGCGATACCGCGGCCGGGCTCTTGGCCGGGCTCGCTATCATTCCGGCCGTCTTCGCACTGGGGCTCGAGCCCACCTCCGGACCGGGGCTTCTCTTCTCGACCCTGCCGCAGGTGTTCGCCGCGATTCCGCTTGGCTGGCTCTTCGGCCTCCTCTTCTTCGCCGGGCTCTTCGGGGCGGCCTACCTCTCCTCCGTGGCGGGGCTCGAGGTACTGGTGGCGGGCCTCACCGACAACACCCGGATGCCACGCGGTCGAGCGGTCTGGCTCATCGTGGCGGCGGTGTTCGTCATCTCCATCCCACCCACGATCAACACCGGTATCTTCGTGCCCTGGGACCTGACCTTCGGCTCGGGGATGCAGACCCTCGGCTCGCTGCTCGCCGTGGTCACGCTCGGCTGGTGCGTCTCGCGGTCGGCGGCGCTGGCGGAGCTTTCCTCCCGGGGGGAACACCCGGTGCCCCGGTGGCTGTACTATCATATTCGGTTCGGTATTCCCGCTGCGATCCTGGTGGTCGGCGCCTGGTGGCTGCTCACCAGCGTGGCCGGCATCGTCCCCGGCAAGTAGGCGCTGATGCCCGTGTCTGCCTCCAGCTCCTCGCTGATTTACCGCGGCCTCAAGGAGGGCGGGGTCCGGATGGTGTCCGCCTTGCCGGAGACCTGGCTGGTGCACCTCATCCGGATGGCCGAGGAGGACGAGGGAATGACCCTGGTCCGCCTGGCCAAGGAGGAGGAGGGCGTCGGGATTTCGGCCGGCGCGCACTTCGCCGGGGTCCGGTCGGCGATGCTGATGCAGAATCACGGGTTTCTCGCCGCCGTGAACGGGATCGTCTCCTGTGCCCAGCTCTACCGGATACCGCTGCTGATGCTGATCAGCGACCGGGGCGGCTTCGGCGAGCGGGACCCCTGGCAGACCGAAGGGGGCCTGGTGACGGCACACCTGCTCGACGCCCTGCGGATTCCGTTTCAGCGGCTCGAATCGCCGGGTCACGTGGCCCATCGCATCGCCCAGGCGCAGACCCTGGCCTACTCGGCTGGCCGGCCGGTGGCGCTGCTGCTGGGACGCGATCTGATGTGGGAGGAATGATGCGCCGCCTCGACGCGCTGAAGGCGGTCTACCCGGAGCTGGAAGACTGCGCGGTGGTGACCATCATGGGTGCGGTGGCCGCCGAGCTGCAGTCGCTGGGGCACCGGCCCAACTTCTTCTACCTGCAGCACGCCATGGGGCTGGCCTCGTCCCTGGGACTGGGGCTGGCGCTGAGCCGGCCCGAGCTGCGGGTGGTCGTGCTCGATGGCGACGGCTCGGTGCTCATGAACCTCGGCGGGCTCACTACGCTGGCGCGGTACCGGCCGCGCAACCTGATCCATGTGGTGTTCGACAACGAGAGCCTGCTGTCGGTGGGCGGGTTTCCCACGGCTACCGCAACCGGGAGCGACCTCGCCGCCATCGCCGCGGGCGCGGGCGTCCCCCGCACCGCGACGGTCCGCACCCTCGACCGGTTCCGCGCCGCGTTCGCCGACGCGCGGGCGGCCAACGACCTCACCACCATCGTGGCCAAGGTCGAGGCGGTGGGGCCCTCGGCCTATGTCACCGACCTCTCGCTGCTGGAGAACCGATACCAGTTCCAGCGCTACCTGCGGGACCGCCGGCCAAAGGAATAGTCCATGTCGCTGCTCTCCCAACTGGTCGACGAGCTCAACGACGGCAGGCTCCGGATCGTGGACCTCACCCAGCCGCTCGGGCCGGAGACCCCGGTGATCGGCCTCCCGCCCCGGTTCGGGTCGTCACCCGGGGTGTCGCTGGAGGTCATCTCCCGCTACGACGACCGGGGGCCGGCCTGGTACTGGAACACGATCCGCATGGGCGAGCACACCGGCACCCACTTCGACGCGCCGGTCCATTGGATCACGGGCAGGAGCCTGCCGGACAACACCTGTGACACCATCCCGCCCCGACGCTTCGTGGGGCCCGCGTGCGTCATCGATGTGACCCAGGAGGTCGCCGGTGACCCGGACTTCCTGCTCCGGCCCGACCACGTCGCCCGGTGGGAGGCGCAGCACGGCCGGATCCCGGCCGGCGCGTGGGTCCTGCTCCGGACCGGCTGGAGCAAACGGACCGATTGCGCCGGGTTTCTCAACGTGAGTGCCGACGGCCCCCACAGCCCCGGCTTTCACCGGAGCGCTTCCGAGCTGCTGGCCCGGGAGCGCGACGTCCTCGGGGTTGGAGTCGAGACGGTGGGAACCGACGCCGGCCAGGCGGGCGCGTTCGATCCGCCGTTCCCCAACCATGCCACCATGCACGGGGCGGGGAAGTTCGGGCTGGCGAGTCTCAGGAACCTGGACCAGCTGCCGCCCACCGGCGCCGGGCTGATCGCGGCGCCGCTCAAGATCGTGGGCGGCAGCGGGAGCCCGCTGCGGGTACTCGCGATCACGCCAACGAGAACCCCATGACCGATCGTCAGAGCCGGGCGATGCAGTTACTGCACGACCCCCGTCTCAACAAGGGCACCGCCTTCTCCGAGGCGGAGCGCGATGCACTCGGCCTCCGGGGGCTGCTGCCGCCCCGGGTCATGACTCAGGACGAACAGCAGGCCCGGGTGCTGGAGAACCTCCGCCGCAAGCCGGATCCGATCGAGCAGTACGTCTATCTGACGAGCCTGCAGGACCGGAACGAGCGGTTGTTCTACCGGGTGGTGATGGAGCACATCGACGAGACGCTGCCGATCATCTACACCCCGACGGTCGGGCAGGCCTGCCTGGAGTTCGGCCACATCTTCCGGCGGCCGCACGGACTCTATATCAGCGCCCACGATCGCGGGCGGGTGGGCGCCATCCTGCGGAACTGGCCCGGACCGACGGTGGGGATGATCGTGGTGACCGACGGCGAGCGGATCCTCGGTCTTGGCGACCTCGGCGCCAACGGCATGGGCATCCCCATCGGGAAGCTTGCCCTCTACAGCGCCTGCGCGGGGGTGGACCCCGGGCTCTGCCTGCCGGTGACGCTGGACGTCGGCACCAACCGGGAAGAGCTGCTCCGCGATCCGCTGTACCTGGGGCTCCAGCAGCGGCGGGTGAAGGGGGAGGCCTACGACGCGCTGGTCGAGGAGTTCGTCATGGGAGTGCAGGAGGTGTTTCCCGGCGCGGTGATCCAGTTCGAGGATTTCGCCACCGAGAACGCCCTCCGCCTCCTGGCCCGCTACCGGGACCGGGTCTGCACCTTCAACGACGACATCCAGGGCACCGCGGCGGTGGCGCTCGCGACCCTCCTCTCCGCCACCCGGATCACGGGCCAGCCGCTCACCCGGCAGACGGTGCTCTTCTTCGGCGCCGGCTCCGCGGCGACCGGTATCGGCGACTTGGTGGCGGCCGCCCTGCGGCGCGAGGGGATGGCCGACGCGGAGGCTCGCCGCCGCTGCTGGTTCGTGGACCGGGGCGGGCTGGTGGTGGCCTCCCGGACCGACCTGGCGGAGTACAAGCGTCCCTACGCCCACGCCCACCCGGGCGCGCACGACCTCCTGTCATCCGTCGAGCGGCTCCGGCCCACGGCGCTGGTCGGCGTGTCGGCCCAGCCGCAGGCCTTTACCGAGCCGGTGATCCGAACCATGACGCGGATCAACCCGCGCCCGATCATCCTGCCGCTCTCCAACCCGACCTCGCGGTCGGAGTGCACCGCGGCCGACGCCTACCGCTGGTCCGAGGGGCGGGCCGTCTTCGCCAGCGGGAGCCCCTTCGGGCCCGTCACCGTGGACGGGACCACCTTCGTGCCCCGGCAGGGGAACAACGTCTACATCTTCCCCGGGTTGGGGCTGGGTCTGATCGCCGCGAGGGCGCGCCGGGTGACTGAGGCGATGTTCCACGCCGCGGCCCGGACCCTGGCCGACCAGACCACGGCGGAGTCGCTCGAGCAGGGATCGCTGCTCCCGCCGCTGGCGGAAATCCGGAAGGTCTCCGCGGCCATCGCGGTGGCGGTGGCCCGGGTGGCGTATCAGGAAGGCCTCGCCGGCGCTCCTCCTCCCGCCGACCTCACCGCGGCCGTCGCTGCGTTGATGTACGACCCCCGCTATCCCGCCTACGCCTGAGGCGGTCCCGCGAGCCGATCTCTCAGCCAGCGGTTGAGTGGCGCCAAGTCGGAGCAGAATTGCAGGCAGACCTCGACCAGCTTGGCCGACGTCACCATGGGGAGGTGGATCAGCGTCGTCATGCCATGGACCTCGTCACGGCGCAGCAGATCGGCGTGCCGATGTTCGGGGTCGAAGCCCCGGGGAACCCGTTGAAGGCGCGGCCCGCCGGTATCGTGGCCGAGCTCATCCAGCCGCAGGAGGAGGCCGCGCAAGGAGTCGCCGCCTGCGGGGCTGGCGACGGCCTCCCGGTACCGCTTCAACAGTGCCGGGTCCTACTGGACCCCGGCTTGCGCCGGGGTGACGGTACCGGGGCGAGGAAGTCCGTCATTCCGGCGACAGCCGGCATCCAGATGCCCTGTACCCCTCCATTGCGCCCGTTCCATTCCTCCTGGACCCGGCGTGCGCTGGGGTGACGAGTGGCCGGGGCGAGGAAGTCCGTCATTCCGGCGACAGCCGGAATCCAGATGCCCTGTACCACTCCATTGCGCCCGTTCCATGCCTACTTACGGCGGGGTCCTTGACGGTCGAATGGAAGATCACAAAGGCGCTCACCCGGTCACTCCGCTGATGAAGTTCGAACTTCGTCTGGATACGGATCTATTTCAGGGCCTGCAACGTGCGCTCGACGATATCGCGCAGCAGCTGAGAAGACGGGCTCGCCTTCCCGACCACCATAAGCCCTTGGGCGGTGCCCACGAGGAACCGCGCGTACGCGGGGATGCTTCGCCGGTCGGCGATCTGGCCCCGCGCGGCGGCTCGATGCAGCGCGGAAGCAAACGCCCGCTCCAACCGCCCCAGGTGGGCGCGGACCCGGCGCGCGACCTCCGGATCGCGGGGCGCGAGCTCGATGGCCGAGTTGACCATGAGGCAGCCCCGGTGGTCCCGCTGGCACGCCAGGTCTCCCGTCACGGCCTCGAAGTACGCTCGGATCTGGGGCAGGGAAGCGTCGGGGTGCTCCAGGATGCCCATTCGCCCGGGGACCACGTCCCGGCAATAGCGCGCGAGTACTCGAAGGAAGAGGGAGTGTTTATCGCGGAACACGGCGTACAGGCTCGCGCGGTTGACCCCGGTCTGCTCCACCAGATCCTGGACCGATGTGCCCGTATACCCCTTCCGCCAGAAGACATTCATGGCCTTGGTCACGGCCTCCTCGGGCTCGAACTCGCGCGGTCTTGCCACTGGCGTTCTCCCAATGGGATTCTAGAACGAACGGTTTAGAATATCACAGACCCACCCCGCGGTCAAGCCGAGAGCCCCAGGACCGGGCGGGAACCGTATCGGGTCGCTCCCTTCCTACTGCACTATGAACCGAACTGCCTGCCGGGTGAGCTGGCGCACTGGTTGGGAGCGCAGACGGGCCGGGCGGAAGACGGCCGCTGCGACCGTCTTCTGTGCCGCCTCCTCGAATGCCTCGTGGGTGCTCTCCAGCACCCGAATCGAGGCCGGTTCGACCCGGCCGACCGTGTCAATGACGAACTCCACGACCACTCGTCCCGGGACTCCCAGCTGCTCCAGGTGCCGAGGGTACCTCGGGGTCGGCTCGGACACCAGCACGGCCGGATTGAACCGCGAATCCGCCAGCGTCGCCTGGTAGATCGCGCCGGCTTCGTCGGGCAGCTCTCGATCCACCGGGCCCGTACCGCCCACTACGCCGTCCGCTATTCCCCCTTCGACTCCCCGTCCGGTGAAGTCCCTGGGGTCGAGCGGCCGCTGGTTCAGGTCGATCGGCGGGATCACGTTGGGGATCTCCTTCGGCATCTCGATGGTCTGGAACCCCTTCGGCGGGGGCTCGGTGATGACCAGGTTCGCCGGCTCCGGAGGGCGCGGGGCATCGGGTGGCGGCGGGGGCGGCTTCGGCACGAAGAGGAGGATCGTCTGGTCGGTGGTGGTCACCCGCGGCCGATCCAGCGCCCCCTTGGTCGCCACCACCGCGAGGGCGATGATCAGGCCGTGGGTCAGGAGCGAGGCACTCGCCCAGCTGGGCCTCACGCTACGTGGGGCTCCGGAAGCGAGGAGGACGTCCAACATAGGCACCTCGGGACCGCGGAGGTTGAGCCCAAGCTAACCCCCGGTGCATGAGGCGCCGGTGAGCGGGGTATGAAGAATCACTCAGGGGATAGTGGGTGCGAAGGCCGGCTCGGGGTCGACATCATCGCGCCCAAGCTGCATGTTATGGGCGATGAGGCCCGCATCCGGCATGGACCTGCCGTCTCGCAATCCACAGGGTAAAGGAGGGCTAGCATGCCAGCGCAAGTGACCGCAATTTCGCCCCAGCAGCTCATCGCCGCCGCCAAGGCCCCGGTGATCGCCTACAACGAGAAAAACTGGGATGCCGCACGGGCGTCCCTCACCTCCGATTTCGTCTATGACGAAGTCCCCACCCACCGGAAGGTCCAGGGGGCTGATCAGGCGATTGCCCTGTGGCAGGGATGGGCCGCGGCGATCCCCGACTCGAAGGCCACGTTCCACAGCGCCCTGGTCAGCGGCAACACCGTGGTGCTGGAGGTGACCTGGAAAGGATCCCATAGAGGACCGCTCCATATGCCCCAGGGCCCCATCGCGGCGACCGGCAAGAGCATTGAAATCCGGTCGTGCCTGCTGATCGAAATCGCCGGCGGGAAGGCAAAGCTGCAGCGCCAGTATTTCGACATGGCGACGCTGTTGCGGCAGCTCGGCGCCGGGTGAGGCGGGCGGGACCGTCGCGCCCAACCTGAGGGCCACCCATCGGGGTGGCCCTCAGTCTCGCTGGAGGGACGGGACGCCGTCGTCTCGCCAGGAGACCTCATGACTTGACTTCCTGGCCCGGTCCGCGATGCTGAAGAGGAATGCGCCGGGCTCCGACCGGAGGACCCGCCGCCTCCCGTCCCAGGCCAAGGATCGCCCCGTGTTCCGAAATCGGTTGACATCGCTGCTGCTCGTCTCCGCCGCGCTCCTCCTCCTCTTGCCGGCCCTCGCGGGCTTCCTGGTGGACTGGTGGTGGTTCCGGGAAATCGGGTACCAGATCGTCTACACCCGGGAGCTCCTCACCCGCATCCTGCTCTTTCTGGCCGCGGGCGGACTCACCACGGTAGTGCTCTACCTGAACCTCAGGGTTGCCCAACGGGGCCTGGTGCCCGATCCGGTGGTGCTCAGGCTGGGGCAATCGGTGCCGAGGGTGAACGTCACGGCCGTGCTTCGCCGTCTGAGCCTGCCGGTTTCCCTGGTGCTCGGCCTGCTGGCCGGTCTCGCCGCCACGCCCGCCTGGGACCTGGCTCTGCGCGCCTTCTATCGGACGCCCTTCGGGGTCGCCGACCCGGTGTTCTCGCGCGACATCGGATTCTACGTGTTCACGCTACCCGCCCTCGCCTCGGCGATCGGGTTCCTGTCGACCCTCGCCTTCCTCTCGCTGGTGTTGCTGGCGCCGCTCTACTGGATGCGTGGCGACCTGGTCCTGGGGCCCCGGCGCCTCGGGATCGAGCCGACGGCCGGCATCCACCTGGCGGTCCTGCTGGCGCTGCTCCTGCTCCTCACCGCGCTCCGGCTCTGGCTGGTGGAGATTCCCAGCCTTCTCTACTCGACCACGGGTCCGCTGGTCGGCGCCAGCTACACCGACCTCCACGCGCGGCTCCCGGCCATGCGGCTCACCGCGGCCCTCGCCGTACTCGCCGCCGCCGCCGTCCTGGTAGGCGGGGCGCGGCGGCAACTCGCCCGCAACGCACTCTGGGCGGTCGGGGGTTACATCGTGGTGGCGTTCGCGGGTCGGGGCGTCTACCCGCAGATCATCCAGAAGTTCGTGGTGGCGCCGACCGAGCTCACCCGGGAGACCCCCTATTTGCGGCACCACATTGCGGCGACCCGGCGGGCCTGGGGGCTGGACAGCGTGGACACCCGCGAGCTGAACGGCGAGGCCGATCTCACCCTGGCCGATATCGCTGCCAACGCTCCGACCATCGAGAACGTGCGGCTCTGGGACCGGGAGCCGCTGCTACAGACCTTCGGGCAGCTCCAGGAGATCCGCACCTACTACGATTTCGTCTCGGTGGACGACGACCGGTACTGGATCGACGGGAAATACCGCCAGGTACTGCTCTCGCCACGAGAGCTCAACGCCGCGTCACTCCCCACCCGGACCTTCATCAACGAGCACCTGACCTTCACCCACGGGATGGGGCTCACGCTCAGCCCGGTCAACCAGGTGACCGTCGAGGGTTTGCCGGTGTTGTTCGTCAAAGACCTGCCGCCGACTTCGACGGTGTCGCTCGAGGTGACCCGGCCGCAGATTTATTACGGCGAGTTGGCCAACGAATTCGTCTTCGTGGGAACGGAGCAGCGCGAGTTCGACCACCCCTCGGGCGAGGAGAACGTCTACGCCGCCTATGAGGGCACCGGCGGCGTGCTGGTCGGGGGTCTCCTGCGCCGCGCCATCCTCGCCGGCCGATTCGGGTCCTCGAAGATCCTGTTCTCCCAGGACATTTCCAACCGGAGCCGGGTGCTCTATGTCCGCAACATCGCCGCCCGGGCCAGGAAAGCGCTGCCGTTTCTCCGATTCGATCGCGACCCCTATCTCGTGGTCGGGGACGACGGCACGCTGCAATGGATAATCGACGCCTACACCATCTCGAATGGCTATCCCTACGCCCAGCGGCTCAACGACGGCACCAGCTACATGCGGAACAGCGTCAAGCTCGTCATCGACGCGTACCACGGGTCGCTGACCGCCTACCTCAGCGAGCCGGCCGATCCGTTGATCCGCACCTGGGCCCGCATCTTCCCCGGCATCTTCCTCCCGCTGGACAGCATGCCGGCAGGCCTGCGCGCCCACGTCCGGTACCCGGACGACATCTACCGGATCCAGGCCGCGCTCTACACCACCTACCATATGGAGGCGCCGGAGGATTTCTACCACCGGGAGGATCAGTGGCAGATCCCGGCGGTCGCCGAATCCGACCAGTCGGTGCCGTTCATGCGTCACATCATCATGCGGCTGCCGGACGAATCGCAGGCCGAGTTCATCTACATGGTCCCCTTCACCCCGCGGGGCAAGGATAACCTGGCGGCGTGGATGGTGGCGCGCAACGACGGCGCGGAGTACGGGAAGCTCCGAGTGTACCGGCTCTCGCGGCAGAGTCTGGTATTCGGTCCGAGACAGATCGAGAACCGGATCAACCAGAACACCGAGATCTCCCGTCAAGTCTCGCTCTGGGACCAGCGGGGGTCCCGGGTGATCCGGGGCGATCTGCTGGTGATTCCGATCGAGGAATCGCTGCTGTACGTCCAGCCGCTCTACCTGCAGGCCGAAGGCGGGCGGATACCCGAGCTGAAGCGCGTGGTCGTCGCCTACCAGAATCGGGTGGTGATGCAGGAGACGCTGGATGGCGCCCTGGCCGAGTTGTTCGGCGGCACGGCGCGAGAGCGGCGCCCGGAAGCCGCGCCGTCGGTCGCGGCGGACGAGGCCAGAGGGGACACCGGGGTTCGGTCACTGGTCGAGGAGGCCCGGCGCCGATATGAGGCGGCACGGCAGGCATCGCAGGGAGGCGACTGGGCCCGCTATGGCGAGGAGATCCGGCGGCTGGGCGAGCTGCTCGACCGGCTCGACGCGGGAGCATCGGCGGCGCGGCCCTAGCGCCCCGGCGGGGTCCGGGCCGGCGGGCTACCGGGCCGACCGGGCGCGGCCCTGCAGAGAATGCAAGGCCCAGAGGCTGAGCATCGCGCCGGCCGCGCCCAACGCGAGGAGCGGCAGGATGCGGCGTTCCAGGAAGCTGGTGCCGAGGTAGACCGCCCCGACCGCATAGGGCAACTCGGCCAACGCCAGGGCCAGGAGATAGGGCCGAACGGGGCAGCGCACCATCCCGAACAGGTATCCGGCCGTGTCCGACGGGATGGCGAGCTGCAGCAGGAGGATGGGCAGAAATTTCCCGGCTCGGGCCGCATACGCCTCGTAGCGGGCCATGGTGGCGGGCCCGACCGCGCGCCGAACCAGCGGGCGGCCGAGGAACCTCCCCGTGGTGTAGCCCAGCAGACCCCCGATGAACCATCCGGTCCACAGCAGCAGGGCGGACACCACCGGACCCCACGCGTAGATCGCCACCGGGAGGAGGACGACGCTGGAAACGAACAGCACCAGCGCCGACACGATGGCGAGCAGCACGAACAACACCATGCCCCAGATCGGGTGGAGCCGGATCACCGGCTCCGCAGAGCCGAAGAGCGCCAGCAGCCGCATATGCACCGGCTCCAGCAGCAGGACCACTGTACCGGCGACGAGGATCGCCAGAACGATGATCCGTCTGGCGCGCCACGCCGCGGGCTTCTCCGGCTCAGGCGAGCTCACTGACAGGTCGGCAACGGGCGCTAGCCGCCCGGTACCCTGCGCCGGGAGGGCGGCGGCGGCTGCGGCGGATGGCTGATCGACCAGACGTAGGCCGCCACCGCCCGCACGTCGTCATCGTTCATCATCGACCAGCCCCGCATCGGCATCGGCTCGCCGGTGGCCGACCGAGCAGCCGGCACGCCGTGCTTCACCTGTGCCACCAGCGACTCGTAGGTTCCCGGTCCATGGAGCCACAGCGCGCCGGTCAGGCTGGGGCCGCGGTCGGTGCCGCGGCCACCCGTACCATGGCAGACTGCGCAGTTGGCCGACCCATGGAAGAGCGCGTCGCCCCAGGCGATCGCCGAGTCGGTGATCTCCGGCGGGCGGATCTGCGCTCCGGCAACGCCGGACGGCATACCCGGCAGCAGGAGGACTGTCCAGAGGGCCCAGGGTCTCATCGGTGCGCGGCCGCCGCAGCCTCGATTTCCGCCAGCTTGGCCTCGAGCGCGAGCAAACGCTCCTCGATCGCCGCCAGATCCTTCATGGTCGCGGGCCGGGGGAGCCGCTCGATCGCCCGTCCCACCGAGGTCTCTACCTTCTCCTGTAACTCCTTGAGGCGCCCGCGCTCGTGCTCGTGCTGGCTCACTTCGGTCAGGAGGTCTTTGCCTTCCTGCTGCAAGAGCTCCCCCCGCTTCACCAGATCGTCCACCATCTCGCGGACCTTGTCATAGAGCCCCGCCCCGGCGTAGAGCGAGAGCCTGAGAATGCGCTTCATGTCGTCTCTCCGATCACAGGGTTCGGTACCATCCTAGGGACGGTGGCATGAAACGCTAATGAGGCGAGCATGAAAGAACCGGTAGACGGCCCCCGGGGACTGGCGGGCGCCGCGCCGGTCCTGCATGCTCCGTCCTTCAGGGAACCGCATCCAGAGTCGGTCGCGGCTCGGGGGGCGGGGGACTCAACGGCGGTCGAAGGACGGAGGAGCTATGGCGGAGGAGAGTGGACCGGCCGACGGGCTGAGCCCCGTCGAGGCGCAAGGTCTGGAAGGCCACCGGCTGGCGGCCCGGGTGCGGCAGGCGCTGTACCATGTGCCGGCGGCGGACTTGGCGCTGGCCTATGGCCGGATCCGGGAGGGCTCGCTGGCCCGCCACCTCGATTACTTCTACGAGGGCAGAGTGGAGACCATCAGGGTCCTTCCCTGTCCCATCGTCGCGCTCCGCGACGAGATCCAGTACTTGCAGCAGGTGACCCTCACCTTGCACCGGGCCTTGCTCCGCATGCCGGAGCTCTACCTCGGCGATGCGGCGATACACGACCTGCTCCGCCTGACGCCGGGGGAGGATCAGTGGCTGCGGCACTGCTGGAGCCCGGCCCATCGGGCCCGGAACCCCGTCTTCGACCGGCTCGACGCGCTGGTGGACTACACCACGCCGATGTGGAAGGAGACGCTCAAGTTCGTGGAGCCCAACCTCACCGGCGTGGGAGGGCTGCACCTGATTCCCTCGGTGGAGGAGGTGGTGGACGAGGTCGTCGTCCCCCTCATCCGAACCCAGGATCCCGGGCTTCGCCTGGGCCGGCTTCCCGATGCCAGGGAGCTGCTGCTCCGGGAGCTGAACCAGCATCTGGCGGCGATCGGTCGAGCGGGGGGAACCATCTGCCTGGTCGAGCCCAAGTACGAGCTGGAAGGTATCGACGAGCAGCGGCGGCTGGTCGAGTACTACCGGCGGCGGCACGGCATCGAGGTGCTGCACGCCGATCCTCGGGAGCTCCGGCTCGAGGGTGACGAGATCTTCTGTGAGGACCGGCGGGTGGATCTGGTCTACCGCGACTACAGCGTCCTCGACCTGATGGAGCTCGAGGCCGAAGGTGTCGACGTGGAGCCGATGCGCCGGCTGTTCCGGGAGAACCGGGTGGTCTCATCCATCGGCGCGGAGCTCGATCACAAGAGCTGCTGGGAGGTGTTCACCGACCCGGTCCTCGCTGAGCGACACTTCAGCGAGGAGGAGCGGCGGGTCTTCCAGCGTCACGTCCTGTGGACCCGTGTCGTCGCCGAGCGCCGCACCCTGCTCCCCGACGGCGAGGCGGGAGACCTGCTCGAGTACGCTCGTCGGGAGCGCGAGACGCTGGTGCTCAAGCCCTCTCGCGGCTACGGTGGCGAGGGGGTGCTGATCGGGCATACCGTCGAGGCCGGCGAGTGGCAACGGGCGCTCGACGCCGCCCTGGCGGACGAGGAGCTGTGGGTGCTCCAGCGGCTGGCCCAGATCCCCGTGGTCGAGGTGCCCACGCTTGCGGAGGACGGCATCCTCCATCCGGAGCCGTTCTATCACGTGATGGGCTTCGCCTCGGGGCCCGACGGGCTGGCCATTTTGGCCCGCGCGTCCCAGCGCCAGGTGGTGAACGTGGCCCAGCGAGGAGGGATGTGCGCGGTGATGTTGGTGGAGGAGGGGTGACCGCCGATCCTGGCACCCTCGGCGGCCGCGAGCGAATCCGTACCGTCCTGGTCGACGACCACGACGATATCGGCCGCCTGGTTGCGCGCCGGATCGCCGAGGTCATCCGGGCGAAGGCCTCGACCGGAGGGCACGCTGTTCTCGGTCTCGCCACGGGCTCCACCCCGATCGGGGTCTACCGGGAGCTCATCCGCAGGCACCGCGACGAAGGGCTCAGCTTCGCCGCAGTCGTCACCTTCAACCTGGACGAGTACTACCCCATGGACCCCGGGAGCCTCCACTCCTACCATCGGTTCATGTGGGAGAACCTCTTCTCCCAGCTCGACATCGTGGCGGCGGACGTGCACATCCCCCGGGGCGACGTCCCGCGCGGGGAGGTCGAGGCCGAGTGCCGGCGCTACGAGGAGGCGATCCGCGCAGCCGGCGGCATCGACCTCCAGCTCCTCGGGATCGGGCGCACCGGGCACATCGGGTTCAACGAGCCCGGCTCCGGGGCGGAGAGCCGCACCCGGCCGGTGACGCTCGACCTGGTGACCCGGCAGGACACGGCGGCGGACTTCTTTGGCGAGGAGAACGTTCCCCGCGAGGCGATCACAATGGGGGTGGCGACCATCCTGGAGGCGCGCGAGATCCTGATCCTCGCCACCGGGGAGCACAAGGCGGAGATCGTGCGCCGGGCGGTGGAGGGGGAGGTGGACCACGAGGTCGCGGCCACCTTCCTGCAGCGTCACCCGAACACGACGTTCTACCTCGACCGCCCCGCGGCCGCTGACCTCACCCGGGTGGCGACGCCCTGGCTCCTGGGCGCGGTGGAGTGGACCCCCGACCTGGTGGTCCGCGCGGTCGTGTGGCTGTCGCACCAGACCGGGACGGCCATCCTCAAGCTGACGCAGCGGGACTACGCCGAGCACCGGCTCTCGTCACTGGTGGCGCGGTCCGGCTCTCCGGGCGCGCTGAACGGCGTGGTGTTCAACACCCTCGGCGCCAAGATCCGGGGCCGCTCGAAACTCCCGC
>Ga0326597_10007557_pt1 | contig 14778 bp, 9 predicted proteins | sample RVTome_12_FD_203789 | JGI IMG/M metagenome (GOLD analysis project Ga0326597, IMG submission 203789) | Soil microbial communities from uranium-contaminated site in the Upper Colorado River Basin, Wyoming, United States - RVT100D185 | ecosystem: Environmental > Terrestrial > Soil > Contaminated >... | reverse complement strand
GTGTGAGCGGAGTCGACCAGCATCCAGGGAGCGCGACCGATCAACTCGATTCGGCCCGGGAGGTGCACGGCCGCGAAGCCCCTCTCGGCAGCCTTGATCAACTGCTCGCCCCGCACACATCCGGGAGCGCGAGCTGCACAGGCCAGTGCCAGTGCGGCGTTGCGCGCCTGATGGGATCCCAAAGCCGCGATTCTGGCATCAACGCGCAGCGGTCCATCGGTCAGGCGGATCGATTGGCCCTCGAGATCTCGATCGAGGATCTCGAAGTCAAAGTCGCGCCCCAACCGCGCGAGCGGCGCCCCGAGCTCCCGAGCTCTAGCCTCGATGACACCCGCGGCTTCATCGGGCAGATCACCGATCACAGCCGGAACGCCGGACTTGAGAATGCCCGCCTTTTCGGACGCAATCGCGGCAAGGGTATCTCCGAGTTGTTGCGTGTGTTCCAGTTCGATGCTCGTGATGCAGGAGACGGCCGCAGTCATTGCGTTCGTGGAATCGAGCCGACCGCCGAGACCGACTTCGAACACGCAGCGGTCCAGCTTCGCTTCGGAGAAGAGCAGCAGTGCCGTCGCCGTGAGGGCGTCGAAGAAACTCGGCGCGTGGAGGGGATCTGCGGCACGCAGTTCGTCGATGTGTGGCGCGATCCGCTCGACCGCAGCGGCCAGAAGCTCGCCCGCGACTTCGCGCCCGTCGATCCGAAAGCGCTCGTTCCATCGCTCGAGGTGCGGGGATGTGAATGTTCCGACCCGCTCGCCCGCGGCCCCAAGGAGGGCTTCGGCCATCAGGCCGGTGGAGCCCTTGCCCTTCGAGCCCGCGAGATGAATGACCGACAACCCCGCCTGGGGATTGCCCAGGCGCTCCGTCAGACGTCGGATCGGTCCCAGGTCAAAACGCGAATAGGGGGCATTGCGCTCCTTTTCGACGTTGATGAGTCCCGCGAGGTATGCGCTCGCGGCTGCTTCCGAATCAATTCGGCGGGTTCGCTTCGGACCTGCCATGGCAATCAAACCTTACTGGCAGAGAGCCCAAAAAAACGGCGGGGTGGCACCGTGGCCGCCCCGCCGATCGTCGACCTCTGGTGGGATCATTGAGCCATGTAGCGCTTCCACTGGCGATATTCCTTGACCGCCGGATTCGAGGATTCGCTTGCCGGGAAGTAGAACTTCACTGCATGTCCGCACTCGCGGCAGATCTTGTAGCAGAAATTGAACCCGTCGATCTCGCGGGTGTTTCCCACCATCTCTCGATTGTCATCGCTGCAGCAATTCGCAGGCTTGGTCGGGGAGACGATCCGCTTCGGGTATTCGTTTCGCGGAGCTTCATCATCTACATACTTGATGATGTTCTTCATGACGCGATTCGCCCTCGCGTCGGGGTTCTGCTTCCTGATGTTGCTACCGATTCGTCTCAAGTGATCTTCCTCGTGACTGGTTTTCTTCGCCGAGCCGGGGGCGTTAGGTGCCGGCTCGCGAAGGGGCTGTTTGCTCGGTCATCGAACACACGGGGCTCTGGTCTGCGTGTCTGAGTTCTGTTCCATGGCCGGCTGATGCGTCGGCTCGAACCTGGGATGGGCGCTCCCGTACGCCCCCACCGTTCGCCGCGCCATTCAATGCTGCCCCGCCATCCACTCTCCGCGCCCGCAGCCAGGCTGCGGAACTCCGACGCATACCGTTCGTACCTTCGACCCGGCCGGCTCCCTTCAATCTCGGAACCTCCGGACGAACTCGTTGGAGGAGATGGTTCAGGCGCACCACCGCCCGCCCCCGAACCACTCGGTACTCGGGGCCGCAGGTGCGCAAGACGCCAGCGGGGATCGGCTAACTGTACCAGAAGGCTAGCTTTTCGCCAGCCTGAACGCCGAGATTCAGGTTTTAGAACGCTGTTATACCGCAGTTTGAACGACCGAGAACGCGCGAGCGTCCGTCTAGCCGCCGCTTTTGTTGCCGACGAGCCGTAGCGGGCGGTCCTCGACCAAGGTCTCTGCGGCCTCTCTCGCGTGCCAGCCGGACGTCGCCCGGGCCCGGGTCGCTCGCCGTTGCGCGACAGCCCGATCCATCACCAACCCGTAATCGCTGAAAACCGCCTCGAGTGCATCGAAGTTCCGCTTGATCGTGCTGCGCACGGATTCGAAACCATGCTGGACAGCCTCGGAGCGCTGCCAAAACGCCATCGGGTTGGTCGCGAAGAAGTTCGCATCCCGCTCCCGAGGCTCGAGCAGGACGATGTCGCCCTGGAAGCGATCATCCGCCAAGTAGCGCTGGATGCCGAGCTTGAGCCGGGAGTGGAGCAGGGTTCGGAAGACCTGGTTGAGAATCACCTTGAAACCCCGGTCCGCGAGATATCGGCCGTCAGCAAAGTAGGGGGCCTCTCCGTCCGGCGAATCCACGCGGTTCAAGAACGGGCGGAACGGGTTGTAACAGATGATCAGATCGGCGCCCTTCTCGATCGCAATGTCGATGTTGGCCGTGTGCCGGACGCCGCCATCGACGTAGTCGACGCCGTTTAGCCGCGCCGGTTTGTAGAAGACCGGCAATGCCGAGGAAGCCTGCACGGCTTGTGAGATCGTGAGCTCCGAGTTCTCGTCAGGGCCGAAAATGGCGCGCTCCGCGGTATCGAGATCACAGGCGGTGATGTAGAGGCTGAGGCCCCGTTTTCGCGCAAACGCGCGGAAGTCGTTGGGCATCCGGATTCGCTCCAGATTGCGGCGCAGCCAGCGCTCGATGTTGGCATTGTCGAAGAAGCCGCTCGGAAGGTGATTGGTCAGGGCCGGCAGCTCGCGCGCGGGAGACACGTGATCGAGCAGGCTCAGCACCACGGCCTCGAACTGGGTGTAGGAGGGGTGCCTGACGAATTTCCGCGCCACCGGCCCCACCGTTGCCGGGAGTTCGGGGAGTGCGCGCACGAAGTCGAGCCCGATGCTCGGCAAGAACGTCGCCAGGTCGTAGGCGAACTTCGCTGGCCTGGTGATGAATTCGCGAAAGTTGGGATTGTAGAAGTCGACCGGACGCAGTTGTTCGAATCGCGTACTCGTGCCGTCGAGCACCTTGATCATCTCGTCGGGTGTGATTCCGGCGGCCAGGGACGCCGAGAGCAGCGCGCCCGCGGACAACCCGACGTACATATCGAATTCGGTGATCTTGCGGCCGACCAGGAAATCGTCCAGGGCCTTGAGACCACCGACCTTGAACGCACCTCCCGAAACAGCGCCGCCGGCCAGAACCAGCGCGACCACTGGCTTCCGTTTGGGCGGCCGATTGCCGCCCTTTCGAATCAAGGTCAAACCCACAAGAGCAACCCCTGCAGCCATCGAAGCCGTAAAGTCTTCACCGGCCGTTGACGGGGGAAATTTCAACCTCTCTAACGACCAGCGGTCTGGGGAATACCGGCTGGAGAACAGCGCCTCTGGGGTGGATTAGGGTATCGTCAACGGTCGCTCGCGTCGAATTCGTCGGCCACCGCGGCGTCGTGGACGACCTTGCACCGTTGGAGGGGCCTCAACTCGATGGCCAGACGACCGGCATCCGTACGATCGAACGCTCTCATCGCACTGTCGATCATCCCGGCGCTGGTGTCTTTCGGATCCGCGCCAGTCGAAGCGGACGACCGCTCCGAAGGCGATATCGAAGGCGAACTGGCGCGTCAGGCGGAGCTAGAGCGAGTCCAAGGGGAGATCGATGCCGAGGTCAAGCGTCAGGAAATCCTCCAGCGGTCTCGCGACCTCTCGGAGATCGGGCGAGTACTCGACGGGTCTCGCGGAGGCGACGAGGATCTCGAGCAACGGGCGGATCCGCGAATCGCCCCGAGCGCACCGGTCGATCGCGACCTTCCGGTCGCCATCTTCGACTCCGAGGAGATCGAGGTCCCACCGGGCACGCTGGGGAACAGCGACCCCATGGTCATCATCGTGCGAATGCTCGATGCGGATCGCGACGGCAACCCCGAGGAGATCCGCTATGTCGACAAAGGCACGGGCGCAATGATCCGGAAAGAATCCGATCGAGACTACGACGGGAAACTGGACACCTGGCAGACCTACGAGGGCAACTCGCTCGTCGAGCGCACTCTCGACACGAACAACGATGAACACGTCGACACCTGGGAAAAGTATTCCGGGGGACGGATGATCGAACGCGTCATCGATCGCAACGGCAACGGCCAAAGGGACGCCTTCTACACCTTCTCGAACGGCTCTCTCGTAGAGGAGCGCCACGACCGCAACGACGACGGTCAATTCGATCTGATCGTGACCTACCACGGCCGCCAGAAGACCAGGAGCCGCGAGGACCGCAGCGGGGACGGGCAATTCGACACCTGGACGACCTACGCAGTCGTCGACGGCAGGGAATTGCCGGCAGCCATCAAACGCGACAGCAACGGCTCCGGAAAGGTCGACATCATCGAGACATTCGAGACGTCATCGGGAAAACCGATCCTCGCCAAACGCGAAGAGGATACGAATGGAGACGGCACAATCGATGTGACGTCCACCTATCGCGGCGGCAAACTCTACCGACGAGAGTTGGCCGATCCCGCACTCGTCACCGAATAGGGATGACACGTCCCATCGTCACGAAATGGATCTCGACACGCACCCGATCCGGGGGTCGAACTCAGGGGATTTCGGGTTTCTCGACTTCGAGTGTCAACCCCTTGCGCTGCCTGTCCCTGAACTGGCGGACCTTTTCACGTTCGACCAACAACTGAAGTTCGCGGTTCTGCTTGCGGATTCCATCGAGTTCGAGAGTGAGTTCTCGGCTGGTGCGGCCGGATACGCCGAACTCTAGGTCGAATTCCGTGTATCCCTCCGAGCCATCGGTCGCCAGGGCTGTCACCCGCACGCGATTGGTGCCCTCTCGAACGGGCACATAACCGGAAAAACTTCCGTCGGGCAACAGGCGAACATCTTCAGAAATTTCACTGGTAGTCAGGTTCGTGAAGATCACGTCATCGACGCTCGCGAATGTCACTCCCTGCAAATAGGTAATCACGTCACCTGGATTCTTGACGGGCGTGAACGTTCCAAGCGTCAGGCGAGACATCTCGGCGGCGGCGATCGGATTGTCGAGCGCGTTCATCCCGAGCGAATAGGAATTGATGATGATGCCGGCCTTGTGGGCGACGCGGGCCGCACCGAGTGCGGCCTCGGTGTCGCCCGGATCCGACTCTCGAGACGATCCGAAGGGGAACGAGGGCACGCCATCGGTGAGAAACATCAGGATCTTCGCGGCGTCCGGCCTGGGGGCGCTTCTCGCGCCGTGCAGGCTGGCCAGTTCGGTCACCGCCAAACGAATTCCCGCCGCGAAGTTGGTACCGCCGCGCGAGCCCCGCACGAGAATGCTCTGCAGGGCTCGTCGAACCTCACCGAAATCGCTCGTCAGCGGGACCTCGAGCCAGGCGTCCTGCTGGCCGTAAGCCGCCTGCCGAAGGGTGGCCGGATTGACCTCGCCTCCAAAACTCAAGACACCCACGCGCAGGTGAGTCGGATCGAGATTCTGGAGCAAGGCGGCGGCGGCGGTGATCTCGGCAGCAAGGATCGTGTCCTCGGGATCCGTACTCCGCACGTCGGGTGGATAGAGACCGGGCGGTACCTGTTCCATGTGCGGATCGAAGCCGATCTCACCGTCACCGTCGACGTCGGTGCCGCTGGCCGCTCGGGTCGAGCCCGATATATCGATCGCGATCATCACATCGATGGCCAGGCGCCGGTTGCCTTCGGTGAAGGCGCTACCTCGAATGGGGGCCTGGTGGACGCCGTTGCGCACCGGTTCGCCCCGCTTCGGCGCGGCGATCACGATGCGCACCGCGCTGCCCTCGACGTCCGCGATGTCGTCGGCAGACGCGCTCAAGCCGAACAGCACGACCCCGATCGCCAGCGCTGACACTCGAATCAACAATTGAATTCTCCGCCTCTCACGATCAGACAGTCGCCTCCACACCGCCTGGCGTCAAAAGGCCGCGTTCTCAACGCAACGCGCCTTCGCGACTTCGAGAAGTCGCAAGCCGATCGATCTTGCCGAGCCTTTCCGAAATCGCGCCGAGCGCCTCGAGAACCACCACACCCACGGTCTCCAGACTATCGGGCGAGCAGCGATCGATCGTGTCCTGCGCGGTTCCCGCGTACAGGCCTGGAGGCTCGTCGCCGCCAAAGCTCGTGTCCACGATCGACACGATCTGCCGAAGTCCGATCCGTGCAAAATACTGATGGGCGATCCCCGCGTTTTCGAAAGCCGCATCGCGCGGAAACGCCTGGGTTCGATCGAGGGCGGCGGCCGCCTTCCAAAATTCCTCGCGGAAGATGCGGTGGGATACCAGGTCGCGCGCAATCCGGAGGTCTGCGTCGCCGACCCGATTGAGATAGACCAACAGGCGAACTCCGGAAATGCCCGATTCCCGAAGGCGCGAGGCTAGTCCCAGACTGCCGATTTCGCGGTAGACCCCTTTCGTCCGGCCATCCGGAGCCGGAAACGACGACTCTCCGTCGAGAAATACGATCTCCGTCGCGTAGGGGAGAGGATCCGCAGCAAGGGTCCGCGCGATCTCAAGCACGACGGCCGCTCCGGATGCGCCGTCGTTGGCGCCGATGAACTCAAAATCGTCGAAAGCTCGGCTGTCGAATGGAGCGACGAGCACGAACCGATCCTGCGATTGGGTACCGGGGATGATCGCGGATAGGTTGGTTACGCGAATTTCCTCGGCGCCCGCACGAGACGATCCTTTCGCGGCGTTCGCGTAGTCCACGTCCCAGGATTCGACTTCGACGCCAAGGCTTTCGAGCTCCTCGCGCAGATAGTCGCGCGCACGGTCGTTGCCGCGACTACCGACGGATCTCGTACCGATGTCGGTGAGCTCCTGCAGATCCCGCCAGGCGCGATCCGCCGAGAAGAACCCGATCCGCACCGGGGATCGCTGCGCGGAGGCCGCGTCGGAATCCGCGCTCGCCTGCCGACTCGAACCCGGACCGCGAGACGGCGTCGAACCACAGCCCAGACAGAACGTCAACAACGACGCCATCGACAGCGAGAACACCAATAGCCAAAGCGCCGATCGCAGCGACGCGCCTGTTGGGCCGGGCATACTCCATTTCGCGCCGGATACGACTGGCTGCATTCGATTCTCCGCCGGCTCGTGTTGGGTGCCGGGCGCCGAACACCCGTGGAATTGGTTGGGCTGCCCGCGTGGAGAGTCGTCGGCTCAGCTTACCCAGGAACTCGAGCCATCTCTGGCACATTCGGCGCCGGGGGCCACAACACGAATAACCCCCATGGCGGGACCTTTCAAGAGTCGAGGTCCGGAGCTCTTGCCAGCGGAGCCCGGCCCCCACCCCATAAGGCCGTAAACGCCGAACCCCAGGCCATCCTGATCCTCGTGATCGTCACCTTCGCAGGCGTGATCGATTCCGCCACGACCCTGAACTCGAGGGCCACGACACAGATGCATACCAGCGCCGCACGCGTTGCGGCGAGGTCCCGACCGGATATGGAGAATGACCCGCAGACAGGCCTCCGGCCGCTGGCGGCCGCTGCGAGCCCCTTGCTATCGTTTTTCATTCCTGGGGATGTGCCGTCGTCTCCGCTCCCTCGCACTCCACCACGGATCGGGATTCATGGAGGGTTCCGAATCGTTTCGAGGAGTATCCCGCTGAAATTTTCACCGGAAAACCCTCGTCGCGGAGCCACCCTCATCGCCGTTCTCGCGCTCGTCGCTTTCGCGACGAGCTGCCACGACCAGGAACGCGCCGAGCCTGCGACCAGCGAACCATGGCCCACGCTTCGGATCGGCCTGATCCCCGAACGCGACATCTTCAGCCAGAAGCAGCGGTACAAGCCGATCGCCGAATACCTGTCGATGCGCGTTCACGCCCACATCGAACTCGTCGTGCTCTCCCGATATGGCAACATCATCGAGAATTTCGTCTCCAATCGCCTCGACGGCGCCTTCTTCGGTAGCTTCACCGGCGCGCTCGCCCACCGAAAACTCGGCGTCAAAGCCCTCGCGAGACCCGAATATCCCGACGGAACTTCGACGTACCACGGTCTGCTCTTCGTCCGCAAAGACAGCGGAATCGCCGGCGTCGAAGACATGAAGGGGAAGCGGTTCGCGTTCGTCGACAAGGCCACCACCGCTGGTTGGCTGCTCCCTCTCTACTACTTCAAGACCCAGGGCGTCGACGATGCCAGTACCTGGTTGAAGGAGATCTATTTCGCAGGCACCCACGAGGGTGTGATTCAAGACGTGTTGGAACGGAAGGCCGACATCGGAGCTGCGAAGAACACGATGTTCTCGATGCTCGCCGACAGCGATCCGAGGATTTCCGAAGAATTGTTGATCCTCGCGACATCTCTGGACGTGCCCGAAAACGGCCTCTGCGTGAGAGCCAGCCTCGACGAATCCGTCAAGAACAGCCTCCGGACCGCGCTCCTGGGCATGGACCAGGACGAAGCCGGCACGACGGTGCTGCGCGCTTTCGGAGCAGCGCGCTTCATCGAAACCACCGAGGCCGACTACGCGGTCGTTTTCGATTACGCCGAGACGATCGGACTTGACCTCGAAACCTTCGATTACCTGAATTATTGAGTCCGCCCGGCGAAGCCATTTCGGCCAGAGCAGTCAATGAAGCGAAAGATTTTCATCGGATTCATCATCCTCACCACCTGCCTGGTTGCGGGCGGTCTCTACATCACGCGATCGATCGACGACGTGATCTGGAAGCTCGAAAACATCATCACCCTCCACCAGGTCGAGATCCTGCGGAAGAACCTCCTCACCGGCGTCAAAGCGGTGCAGCAGGACCTCCTCCTCAAGGACTCTCCACACGCCCCAAGCGTCGATACATTCGTCCAGCATGGCGAGCGGATGTTCGAGCAGATCGAGGGTTGTTTCGATTGCCACCACGGCAGTGCCGTCGAGAGCCGGCTGAAGGTGCTGCGTGGAGATATCCGCCTCTACCAGAAGTCGCTCAGCCGCGTGTACACCACACGCGCCAATATCGAACGTGTTTACAATGAGAAGCAGGTTGCCTTCCACATCGGACAGCAGATCATCCAGAAGATCGACGGAATCATCGAACTCTCATCAGAAACGCTCACCGAGAAGACCAAGACCGCCAAGAACAGCATCGCCAGAACGAAAAGCCTGCTGGCCCTGCTCGTTGTCGCCGGGCCGGCCCTCGGTCTGATGGTTGCGCTGTTGTTCATCCGGGATTTCACCGGTTCCGTGGAGACCCTCTTGAACGCCACCAGAAAGCTGAAGACCGGTAACCTCGGGTACAAGATCGAAGGACTCAAGGACGAGTTCGGCGAACTTGGCGAATCCATCAACGAGATGGCGCTCTCGCTGATGGAAATGTTCCGCACGCTAGAGGAGAACCAGAAGCGTTATCGAATGCTCTTCGAGAGCGCCGGCGACGCCATCTTCATGCTGGACGCAGAGGGCGAGAACGTCGGACGGATCGTGTCCGCCAACCGAGCGGCGGCCGACATGCACGGCTATACGGTGGAAGAGCTGGTGGGAATGAAGATCCAGGATCTCGACACACCCGAATCCGCGGCTCAAAGCCCCGAAAGGATTCGTCGCATCTTGAGTGGAGAGTGGATCGGCGCCGAGATTTCACACCGCAAGAAGGACGGCAGCGTCTTCCCCGTCGAGGTCAGTGCAGGGTTGCTCGAATTCGAAGACCAGAAGTACATCCTCGCCTTCGACAAGGACATCACCGAGAGGAAGCAGGCCGAGGAAGCACTGCAACGCGCAGAGCAACTGGCTGTCGTGGGCGAAATGGCGGCTGGTCTGGCCCATGAAATCAAAAATCCTCTCGCCGGCATCAAGTTGTCCATCGAGGTCCTCTCCAGCGAACTCGATCTCGCGGGAGAAGACGACGAGTTGTCCCAACGAATCATTGCGGAGATCAACAGGATCGAGACTTTGCTGAAGAATCTCCTCAGCTATGCCACGCCGCCGATCCCGAAATTCGCTCCAATAGACGTGAACCGAATCATCGAAGCCGCAGTCAAGGCCGCCAAATACTCGCTGAAAGGCCCTGCTCGGCAAGAGCAGCCGCGGGAGGGCGCAGAAATCGAATTCGTAAAGGAATTGAACGACCTCCCCCTCATCGTCGCAGACGCCGCCCAGCTACAGCAGGTGATTCTCAATCTCCTGATCAACGCCGTCTACGCCGTCCATGGCCGCGGGACGATCCGGCTCGCTACCTCCACAGCAGCAGGCGATTCGATTCAAATCATGGTCGCCGACAACGGCAGGGGGATCGCCGAGCCGGACCTCGAAAAGATCTTTCTGCCGTTCTTCACCACCAAGCCCAAGGGCACGGGACTGGGATTGTCCATCTGCAAACGCCTGATTGAGCAACAGAACGGAACGATCAGTGTCGTGCGGAATCCAGAAGGCGGTTTGACGTTCACGATCCAGCTTCCGGTCGAGCAGGCGAACGAGGTGGGTGTCTGATGGCCATCAAGGGACGGCTTTTTCTGTTGGACGACGATGAACTCATTTCGTCCATGCTCGCAAGATCATTGAAGAAGGCCGGTTACGAAGTTCAGAGCGAGACGAGCACCGATGACATCATCAACAAGATCGCGGCGTGGTATCCGGACCTCATTCTGCTCGACATTCACCTCGACGAAGACAAGAGCGGCCTCGCGATTCTCGAGGAGCTGAAACGCGAAGAAATTCCCGGGCAGGTCGTGATGCTGACTGCGGACGACTCCGCGGAGTCGGCCATCACCGCCATGAAGCTCGGAGCGGCCGACTACCTCACCAAGCCTTTCAACATGGCCGAGGTAAAGCTCGTCATCGCCAACATCATCGAGAAGGAACGACTCCGGGAGGAAGTCGATTATCTGCGCAAGACCAAGACTTCCGAAGTTGAAGACGAGATGATCGGCGAGTCCCCGGCAATCATCGAAATCAGGGAGAAGGCGAAGAGACTGGCCGAGGCACACGTGAGGATCGTACTCATCACAGGTGAATCAGGAACAGGAAAGGAAGTAACGGCGCGGAGCATCCACAACCGCCTGCACCTGGAACGAACGGGAGAATACGCCCCCTTCATTGCTGTGAACTGCACGGCACTTCCAGAACAACTGTTCGAGAGCGAACTCTTCGGCCACGTAAAGGGCGCCTTCACCGACGCGAAATCAGACAAGAAGGGAATGTTCGAACTGGCAAATGGTGGAACGATCCTTCTGGACGAGATCGGCGACATGCAGATGAATCTCCAGAGCAAGCTGCTGCGTGTTCTCGAAGACCGGAAGGTGCGGCGCCTCGGCGGCAAGACCGACCTTCCGATCGACGTGACTGTGATCGTCACCACGAACACGAACCTCGAAGAAGCAGCGGCCGCTGAGAAGTTCAGAACCGATCTGTTGTACCGGTTGAATACGTTTCCCCTTCACATCCCTCCGCTGCGTGAGCGAAAAGACGATATCCCGTTGCTCGCCAGGCATTTCCTCGAGCTTTTCTCCCAGACCTACCTGAAGAAGGCGATCAAAGGATTTTCGCCCGAGGCAGAGGAGATCCTGTGTGAGTACGAGTGGAGGGGAAACTGCAGAGAGTTGAAGAACGTGGTGGAGCGGATCGTCGTGCTGGAAAATGTTGAGACGATCCTTCCAGAGCACCTACCGTCCGCATTGACGAAGGGCAAGCTCGCGGAGCGCCGCCAATCTGCCAGCTTCATCTTGCCGGAGGAGGGAATCTCGCTCGAACAGTTGGAAAAGAACCTGATCGAGCAGGCACTGAAGCGAACCCGTAACAACCAGACGAAGGCGGCAAAGCTGCTGGGTATTTCTTATGATTCCCTGCGCTACCAGATCAAGAAATTCGGCATCGCCTGAGCCTTCTGCATCGGGCCAAGTGCATCGAGCCGGAGATGAAGAACCAGCGTTTTTGGCTTTTCTGGCTCATCACCGTCATCGGCGTTCCCGCCCTGCTGCTGGGAATCCTGGAAGCCACTCTTCGCTTTATCGATTTCGGCCGTTCGACAGAATTCACCATCGAGCTCGACGTCGACGGAGTCTCTGTTCGGCGCGACAACCCGGACTTTGCCCGGCAGTTCTTCCCTGCTGAGATCGCGCGAGAACCGCTGGTCTTCTCGTTCCAGCTGGAAAAGCCCCAAGCGGTCTACCGAATCTTCGTTCTCGGCGCGTCCGCAGCCCAGGGAGATCCGGAACCGACGTTTGGCTTCAGCCGTATTCTGGAACGAATGCTGAAGCACGGGTATCCGGGCGTCGACTTCGAAGTCATCAACACGGCGGTGACCGCCGTCAACTCCCACGTCGTTCGACTCATTGCGCGGGAAGTTGCCGGATTTCACGGCGATCTGTTCATTTTCTATCTGGGGAATAACGAGGTCGTCGGTCCATATGGAGCGGGTACTGTCTTTGCTCCGATTTTCCCCAGCCTGCGCTTCATCCGATTTTCGATCTTCATGCGATCGAGCCGAATCGGACAGGGTCTCGCTCGTATCCTCGCTCGTCTGCAGCCCAAAGGCGAACACAAGCAGAAATGGGAAGGAATGGAGATGTTTCTCGACCGGCAGGTACGCCTGGGCGCCCCGGAAATGGAGATTGTCTACCGCCAGTTTCGCGCCAATCTCGAGGATAGCCTCGAAGCGGTTCGCCGTGCGGGCGGCAAGTCCATCGTCAGCACGGTCGTCAGTAACCTGCGGGATTCGCCCCCATTCGCGTCTGAACACCCGCAATCTTTCGCAGAACCTGATGCGGCGCGCTGGGACGATCTCTTTCAGCAGGGATTCAAAGCACTGGAAGTGGGCGCACACGAAGAGGCGATCTCGAAATTTCTCGCAGCCACTGTGTTGGACGACAGCTATGCGGACCTCCAGTATTTACTCGGGCGCTGTTACTCGGCCATCGGCGATCAGCGCGAAGCGAAACGGCGATTTCGGCTGGCGCGCGATCTCGACACACTCAGGTTCCGCAGCGACCAGAACATCAACGAAATCATTCGGGACATCGCTGCGAATCGATCTTCCGACGGAGTCTACCTGGTTGACGCGGAACGCGAATTCGAAGGGGTCAGCCTCGACGGCATTCCGGGAAATGAGTTCTTCTACGAGCACGTGCATCTCAATTTCGAGGGTAATTACGCATTGGCGGAATCTATCTATCGGCAGGTGCAGGCGACCCTCCCCGCGAGTATCCAAGGCGACCGTGGACCCATCGGCCGCGTCCCGCCAATCGAGGAATTCAAGCGCGATCTCGCGTTCACCGGTTTCGACCGGCACCGGATCTCCAAAGAGGTCCTGAAACGATTCGCGAGACCGCCATTCTCGAACCAGTTGGATCACGCCCGCCGACTAGAAGACGCGCGTAAGACCGAAGAGGCATTGAAGAGATTCGCAACCCCAGATGCCTTCGTGGAATCCGTGCGGGAATACGAGGCGACCCTACGGAAGCATCCGACTGATCCCTGGCTCCACTACAACTTCGCGGAGCTTCTCTATTCGGCGCGGGATTTCCAACGCGCCGAGGATCATCTCCGCGTGTTCCTGCTCTCTCTTCCCCATCATCGGGTCGCGCAGGAGAGGCTTCTCGCCTCGCTGATCCACCTCGGAAAGCTCGCGGTTGTGGTGCAGCAATGTCGGCAGGCGCTTCGCATCACACCGGATTTCCACGCCGCGAGATACACGTTGGCCACCGCCCTCTCCAGAATGGGCAAGGCTGGCGAGGCGATCGTCGTGTATCAGGAGTTGTTGGAGCTGGATCCCGAGCGGGCTGCTGACATCTACAACGAACTCGGGCGCCTGTACATCGCGCGCGCGCAATACGATGCCGCCATCGAGGCATTCAGCGAAGGCATACACGCCGCCCGTGGCGCCGGACAGGGCGACCGGCTCGATCTGGAGTACAACCTCGGCGTTTCGCTGAAACGCGCCGGAAGAACCGAAGAGGCCGCTAATTCCTTTTCTAGAGTGATTTCTGCCCATCGCGACGAGATCGCAAAGAGCCCCACTTCTGCACCGCTCCATCTCTCCCTCGGCAGCACCTACGCGGAGATGGGCGATTTCGAACACGCCGCTGAAGCCTTTCAGCTAGCGATCGCGGCGGATCCCGGCAACTTCCAGGCGCACGTGAACTTCGCGAGATCACTCGAGGCGCAGAGCCGCCTCCACGAGGCGATCGATGCGTTGCAGATGGGAATCGACGACATGCTCCGGTTGGGCAGAACCGAGTCGGCTCGTGCGCTCCAGCGCCACCAGCACACACTCGAAGCCAGAATCCGCAGCGCCGCCGATTGACACGGCAATCGCGGTGTCAGTCTGCGGTCACCGAGAACATCTGTACCCGATTGTTGCTCCGATCGGCAATGAACACCGCACCACCGTCACTGATGCAGATCTGAGACGGGTAGAACAGCCCGCTGTTGTTCCAGCCCAGTCCGAGTCTTCGCCCGAGTGAGGCTCCATCCGGGGCGACCAGCCCGAGCCCGCTGCCGTTCTGGTCGACCAGGTAGACAACCCCTCGATCGTCGACCGACAATCTGGTCGGGAAATTCACGATTTCCTTCAGACTCTCGGTGAGCGGCGTGAAAGTGCTTGAACCTTTTGCTGCGGAATGAACGACTGCCTCGACACTGTCCAGGATGTAGATCTTCCCCTGTCGATCGACGGCGATATCCGAAAAAAAGCCGCGATTTTCTGGGAGCGGAAGCTTCTTCGAAAATTGCGCATCCGAATCGAGAACGATCACATGTTGGGAAAAGATGTCGAGAATGTAGATATTGTTCTCGCTGTCGATTCGGAAGCTTTTT